>Ga0163152_10000691_pt1 | contig 56525 bp, 62 predicted proteins | sample OliLakLV19MP8IB2_FD_148635 | JGI IMG/M metagenome (GOLD analysis project Ga0163152, IMG submission 148635) | Freshwater microbial mat bacterial communities from Lake Vanda, McMurdo Dry Valleys, Antarctica - Oligotrophic Lake LV.19.MP8.IB-2 | ecosystem: Environmental > Aquatic > Freshwater >... | reverse complement strand
GGTAAATACTAGACTAATTACTTTCTTTTCTTTGTAATCTCCATCAAAATCGTTTCAAAAAATAGCGCTGCAGGAACAGATAAAATCACTCCCATAACACCTCCAAGCTTACCACCTATTGTAAGTGCCATAAGCGTAATAATTGGGTGAATGCCTACCGCCCGACGCATCACAAACGGGACAATGAGATTATTTTCAAGCTGCTGTATAAATATATAAAACGAAATAATATACGCCGACATAAGTGGGGAAATCGACATTGCCACAAAAATAGATGGGATTGCAGAAAAAATTGGTCCAATAATGGGAACAACTTCTAGAACTCCGGCCAAAACAGCAAGTGGTAATGCATAGGGTAACTGGAAAAATAAAAGACCAATGTATGTAAGTAGCCCAATAATTGTCATGAGGAACACCTGTGCCCACACCCATGCACCCATGCGTTTTTCGGCCATGTCTACAATCGAAACAATCTCAGATGCCTTTTTTTCTTCAACAAAACGATCTAAAAAACTCCTAAGAAATTTCTCTTCAAGTAAAAAATAAAACGTAAAAAATATAATAGACACAACAAAAATAACATTTGAAAAAATACCAGTTACAACTTGTATTATATTTTGGGTAATGTTTGGTATAAGTGATGAAAATGAGTTGAAATTTACATATTGATTAAGAAGTGGAAATGCCTGCGAAATCAAATCGGGTATACGACTAAAAAAAAGTATACTTTCCTGAACTAGTGGTGGAATAATAACGCTTAAAATAAAAAACAACACAGATAATGTCAAAATAAAAACAATTAATGCTGCAACAAATCGTGGTAACTTATACCGCTCCATTTTATTAACTGCCGGCTTTAATGCACTCATAAAGATAAATGCCAAAAAAAGCCCGAAGAAAAGCTCTCTCACAAGCCAAATTACCTTCAAAAGTAACAAAAATACAACAGTAAAAATAATCGTTCTTGATGAAATTTCAATTTTTTGTACCATAGTGCTTACGCCTGTCAATAATTATACACCGTTATATACAATGCAAGTTTAAGATATTTTAGCGAGCCAGTGTGTATGCAAATACTTTTCTATTTGTATATTTTTTTATCGTGCGAGCCATTTCTTTTATAGTTGCGCCTGTCGTCCATATATCATCTACTATAATTATTTCTCCCTTGTCAAGCTTGTCCTTATTAAGTCTGTTTATGGAAAAAGCACCGAGCATATTTGTATATCTTTGGATTTTATTTTTTTGCATTGCTTGTGCAGTTGTGTCTTTTATCCGAAAAACTACATCCGCAACCACAGACGAGTCAAGTTTTCGTGCAAGTGCGTTGGCAAGCAGTTGTGACTGATTAAAACCTCGTTTATTGTGTCTATTTTTATGGAGTGGAACCGGAATTAATATAATATCCCCAATAAGTTGTTTGTATTGTAAAAAATGCATATGAGAATGTAATGAAATTGCAGAAAACAAATCATCAACTCCTTCTCGCACAAGCTTGTATTTTATCTGTTTTATCACTTTTCTCATGTGTCCCGTGTAATAAAAGAGACTTTTTAACCCATCAATTCCCCGCAATCTCCTGCATCCCGGATGAGTTAAACCACCATAGCTCGATTTTAAACAATAAGGACAAACATCGATCAGAATTGGTTTAAATAATTTTGTGCATACATTACACATGTACGTACCGAGCTTTCTGCAACCAAAGCATTGTTTTGGAAATATGCCATTGAGTAAAAAATCACCAAGTCCCATATAGGCTCTATAACTTTTAAATAGTATAGCAGTGTATTTACCTGTATTTGATAAGCCACTGTGACCATATAAAAAGGATGAGGAGTTAAAAAATTAATGCAAGTAGAAAAATTTCTCAGTTGCTCAGAAAGCACATTTTGAAATTAGTAAGTGAAAACTAATAACAGTCTGTTTGCTTTTTTTGTAGAAAATACTTTGACAAGTTCTTATAAAACAATTAAGGTGGGACCCGTGCTATGCTACTTTTTTCTTCACTATTAAAAGATCTGGACGCCTTGAGAGTGTTATTTCAAATGCTTGTTGTATTCTCCATTTTTCAATTTCTGCGTGATGTCCTGAAAGTAAAACATCGGGTACTTTTTGATCCTCATATTTTATCGGTCTTGTGTAGTGAGGATATTCTAAAAGAGAGATTGACTCTGTGCCATTATTTTTCAAATCTATCAACGATGTGTGACTGCCTACAATGCGTATTAACTCATCAAGCGACATAGTAAAAAAACTTTCTTTTTCTATTGCTTCGTCTTTTTTTAAAACATTTTTTATAAGTCTGACCACTGAGTCGACTATGGCCGCAGCTGCGATCTCTCCACCTGTCATAACAAAGTCGCCTATCGAAATCTCTTCATCAATATATGTTAAAACCCTCTCATCAACACCTTCGTAGTGGCCGGCAATAATGACGAGATGATCTAGACTTGCATATTTGCGTGCTTTTTCTTGCGAATAAATAGCTCCACGAGGTGAAGTCAAAATAATTTTTTCTTTAATTTTTAATTCTTCATTGTTAATTTTTAGTTTATTAATTGCATCAGCAATTGGCTCAATCATAAGTACCATGCCCGCCCCTCCTCCATAGGGTCGTCCATCAACTGTTTTGTAGCTGTCTTTGGAATAGTCACGCAGATTAACAATATCTATTTCGACTAGTTTTTTGTCTTGTGCACGTTTCACAATACTTTGCGCAAAAAAACTACTGAGCATTTCAGGAAAGAGTGTTACAACAGTAATTTTCATGGTACTATTGTACTATATTTATGAAAAAACTCGTACTTTCACTTATTCGCTTGTACCAAAAAGTGCCTTTTTTCAACAATCCTCTTTCTCGTATGTTTTTCATGTCAGATAACATTTGTCGATTTGTACCAAAATGCTCAAACTATACATATAAAGCAATCGAAAAATATGGAGCTCTCAAGGGCTCCTGGCTCGGAATAAAAAGAATTGTAAGGTGCCATCCGTGGAATAAAGGGGGGTATGACCCTGTACAATAATCATATATGTCGCAAAATCAACAACTACTTTCAAAAGTCGAACGCGATATTGCTGACTTAATCATAGATAAACTTGAACATGAAGAAATAACGCTAGAGAGAGCTTCACTTATTGCTCAATTTGTGCTCGCTCACCTGCCTGAAAATTTAACTGATGAACAAGTAATTCACATTCTTCCCTCGCTTGATGATGAGTTTATAGAACTTGCATCTGTGGTACACAAATACATGTCAGCATACGAAATGGAGCATAGCACAATTCTAGCCTCTCAAATGACCGATCTTATAAAACATGACCATTTTGAAGAAGCAAGTACTAAGGCAGGAGAATACTTTAAACAGAAGTTTATGTAATACCTATGCCAGAAATACCTGTTCCACCACAAATACCTCGACCTGAAGCGCCTATAAAACCGCAATCGCTAGATACTCGCCCCCCAACTAATGCATCGGCTGATAGTGAACAATTGGCTCCGTTGCTACGTCAATTGAGCGGTCAATTAGCTCAGGGCGACAGTAGTCGTGGAGTGCTTAAAACTTTAGCTGACAATCCCATTAGCCCGCCAGAATTAGTTTCAAGTGATATGCCTATCACGGTACAATTTGCTCCAGACTCAGATGTGGTTGCAGCAGCTAATGAAGATGGAGTCACTTCTAAAAAACCCCCAGAGGCATCTAGTGATTTAGATCATAATGCCGAAAAAGTCTCCGACCGACTCGGTAGGCAGATTAAAGAAAGCCTAGTTCGGCTAAAACCAGAAGTAATAACAACCGACGATGGCGTTAGTCGCACTGTCTATACATTTATGCAAGGAGATGTTCCAATGAGGGTAATATTTTATCCTCCTAATGAATTGCCTGTTTCAGAAGAATATTTTAAAGGTAAACGATTACATCTTATTGGAGATAAACCGGGATGGAGAACTGATGACGATTGGAATAGTTATATTACACAATTACAAAAATTAGACTCCGATCAAGTACGCCTTCCTGGTGAGGATATGATAAACCCTACAAATTTTTATAGTGGAGAGGTAGGAAATCGTCCCGGAAAACAGACAGAAACACTTATGCTTATCGAACAAAGCCCTCGAGCGCTTGTTGACCTAGCAATTGCAACAGGTACAGAGAATAATCCCCATCTGCTAGAAATGAGAAAGCTACTTATTGATCGAAAAACTAATGCTGAAATTGATGACGCAATTGATGCGATTATAGCGTCCAAGATACTTGATGGAAATGGTGAGTATCAACATCTAGATGCATCTGATACTTCAGCAGAAGCGCTAACAGTTTTAGCATTGACCGGAGATAAAGAAGCTCAAGCTAAACTTAAAACGAAGCGGGATCAACTTGCTGAGCATGATCGAAAACACAATATTGTTGATCCAAATCAACCACTAGAATTACATCCTGAAGATAGAGCAACTTTAAATAGATTGTCAGCGATTCATGTTACTCGATATCTTCCTGTAGATAGTGCTGATGGGGGATATTGGGAAGTTCCAACTACTTTTGATGCGACAAATATAAGGCACCCTCGAATTACATGGCACACAACGTTTCAAGAAAGAACAGGTGAAAACGCCATGGCGATGGGGAGCGCCAAGTTTGCAGGTACTCCTTACGCTTTAGTTACGAGAGTGAGATCTCTTATTGAGCACAATGGTGCTCCGCATTCTAGTTCGCCGGAAGACTCATTTTACGAAATATCTCCTGGAAGAAGGGTGAGAATTCCTAAAGAAGATGCTGTTTTAGTGAGACCTGGAAATCCAACCGGGCAGAGCGAACTATTTAAAACCGATGATAGTCGACATGAAGTAGTGTATAAACATGCTGGATTTAAACCAGAAGATATAGCTCAAATTTATGAAGCAGGACGATCCTACGACGATCAAGCGATAAAAAACGCAATATTTGCATCAATGCGCAGATCAGCGCCTGATTACAAATTTGAAATTTCTGATGATGATGCCCGAGCACTTGCTGAAAGGATGGGAGGTGCAATGCACTTGAATGGAGATGTGCCTAATGTGAATTTTCAGTATAATCATAATATTCCTAATCCTCCCAATGTTCTAGAAGAGCTTAAAGTTTTTCCGATAGATGTAGTGATAGAGAAGTACTTTCCTTCAGATCAATTTTCTGGTCCAAAAGGAGACGCATTAAGAGCGAGATTTACGTCAGCAATCGAAGGTATTGTTGCTTCAAAAGTCAAAGATCTAGCAATGGATCATATTGTTGAAGGATTCAGAGATGGAATAGATCTTGGTCAAGATTTCGAAGGTAATCAGAGAGCGCTTGATAGATTAGGAGTGAAGAATTTAGGAGGCAAAGGTCACGATAACCATAATCTTATGAGTTCAGAGAGAGCCATAGGAAGTATTCTAGACAGAATAAGACAAGGTGACATTGATCAAAAAACGCATCACTCAGGTGGTGTTCGTGGTATTGAAAATGGAGATCCGATAGTATATGGAAGACCCCTCATAACTGACCAATCCCCTGCCGTCAGAAAACTTTATTATTATGAGGGTCTTATTTAAAGCTATTTAACCAAACTTAAAAGCAAATACACCAACTCCTTGCGTCTTAAATTCTATGGGCAAAATACGATTTTGTTTTTTCCTTTTAAATTAACAAGTTCGTATGTATAAATCTGCAAATTTAGATAATTACGCTTGATACAATATACACAATGTTTACCTTGCTATACAAAAAAGATGCTGTTGTAGTAGCTTTTCTAATTGGAATTTTTATTTTTATTCGAAGTGTCAATTTTCAACAGCACTTAAATTTTTCCCAAGAACCTGCAAGTCATGCGATGGATACACACAGATTATGGTCTGAGAAAAAAATAGAACTCATAGGTCCGGCCAATTCATTTCAGTTTAATGGTCGGCGAATTTTCCAGAGTTCTATTGGTTACTATTTTATGATGTTATTTTTAGTTCCCGCGGGTTTTGAGCCTATTGCTTCTTCGTACTTTTTTATGCTTTTTTGCGCAGTGTCACTTATCCCCTTATATTTTGGAACGAAAATGTTATTAAATAAAAATTGCGCAGTGTATATGGCTATTTTATATGCACTTTTTCCATTTTATATAGACTTTACTCGGTTTTTTTGGTACCCGAATTTTCAACTAGCACTCTCTCCTTATATTCTTTTAGCCATGGGCTTGTATAAAAAACATAAAAATCCATTATGGCTTTTTATGACAGGTGCAGGTTGTGGAGCTTTGATATTATTTCACTATCAATACCTCCTTATTTTCATAGGGTTGTTTGTACACTACATATTTTTTAAAAAAATTACGAAAAAACACGTTGTATATTTTGCCTTAGGAGTAATTATTGGACTTTCTCCTCATATTTTGTTTGAAGTAAGAAATAATTTCTACAACACACAAACCGTCATTTTATTTTTGCAAAACTACAAGCAAGTGTTTGGAAAAAACGGCGGGATTCCATTTAGCATGCATTACATTTTAAACCCCTCTCTATTTATTATTCTTATTGCATTGTCGATGGTAAAAAAGAAAATACACAATGTCCATATTGTAGTTTTATTTATTGCACTTTTTGTTTTATCGTTATTTTTATATCTACCCACCCCCTCTCATGCATACGGTACTACAAAAAATTGGAACTTTTTAGATGAAAAAAGAGTGTACGAGATAATTAGAAAAGAAAATCTCAACAACTTTAATATCGCAAACTTAGGCTATGACACCGTGGCAGTGGTACAAAAATATTTATTAAAAATTGATGGTATTTCTGGCATTTTTGATGACTATTATCATAATGAGTATTTATATGTGATAAGTGACACTGCAGACTTTATGAAAAAGACCAAATCATACGAAGTAACTACATTTGCGCCGTCGACCTTGATTACTAAATGGAATATAAACGACACATACGATCTTTACTTGTTAAAACGAGAATAATTCGAAAAATTTGGGGTATTGTATTGTGTAATAGAATGAGGTAGTCTGATACAAATAGCCTTGGTCGTTAGCAATGACTGATTGCACAGTGAAATACTTTTTTCGCAGCAAAACACTATTTGTCTGGCTCGTTTTCTTCATTTCTTTTTTAATTAATACACGTTTAGTATTTGCTGCTGTTAATTTTGTAGAAATAACCCAACCTACAATTCTTCCCGCTCCTTCTGTGAGCTATGTTGGCAGAGTACTTCTTATAAAACAAGTACAGATAAACTACACCGGAGGACTCATGCTTCTTAGTCAAAACTCCGATGGCACAGGAGAAGCAATGGTTGGCGATACTGTACAACTCCAAATACGACATCCTGGTAGTATTATTTCTAAAGTTTTTACCTATAATTCACAATCAACAAACTGCCGCTCACACACACCGCTTCCTCCTACAAATCTTGCCGTCCCTCCTTATTTCACAATCCCAGGATTATACAATGTTACCGTTCGATATCTTGACTGGTGTGGGGGGTCTAAAAATATTAGCTCTTTGCATCTTGTAAATATTCCAAACACTCCGACCCCTATCCCAACCCCTACCCCCATTCCAGGGCCAGCACCATTTCTAGACTTGCCATGGGATTATGTAGGTAAAGGCATGAATTTTACCCAAGCGGCACTTTCTATGAGTGCGTTTTTTGACCATGAGTATCCGTTGTTGAGTGGTGGAATAAGTGAAGGAAATACCCAAGCAAAAACAATTATTAGATATGATATACCAATCAGAAGAAGTGGAGCATATTCATCGCACGATGGTTATGATTATGGAAGAATTGCCGACACTAAATTCGATACTCCTGTTCTTGCAGCGGCCAATGGGATTGCCACCTATATAAATACCTGTGGAGCCTGCGGTAATGCAATTCACGTTAACCATCAAAACGGATATCAGACTCGCTATTACCACCTCCAAAAAGATGGACTTATTGTTTCGGTACCCGGACAACAGGTGTCAGTTGCCGCCGGACAAATGATCGGAAAAGTCGGAGCATCTGGCAATGTTCAGCCACCAGGACCCGAAGGCTCGCATATCCACTTTATGGTTGTTGAAGACAAAAACAAAGACGGTAATTTTACCGATAATATTCCAGATGGTCTCACCGATCCCTACGGCTGACAACCCAAAGAGCCAGACCCGTGGCCAGCCTATTCATTTGAACACCATGGGGTGCAAAAAACAGGCAACAAAAGCTATTACCTGTGGAAAAAGAAGCTTGATAGTGTAAATCAGACAATTCCCAAAACAGGCGGAAACATTGCACTTTCCAACTATAAAATCACGCTTGCTCCCAACTTTTATCAGGATAATCTTGTGTTTGAAATGAACCCAACAATTGGGGGAGAACTAGATCAAAACACTCGCTCTGTAGGTGGCGCCATGATTATTAGTGCAAAAAATATTCTCGGCACTATTATCGATCAATTTAACAATCTCTTCACACTTGAGGTAGATTTTTCAAGTGTAGATCTTGCCCCCTACGACTCAGCAACGCTTGCTATTTACTCAAGCCCCGACGGTGAAAATTGGACAAAGGAAAATACCTCAGTCAACTTGGAGGTAAAAATAGCGACCGCCCAGCTTGATCATCTCACCTACTTTGCACTTATGGCTCAGCGAGCCGACACCATAGCACCAACAACTAATGCAGTTCTAGCCGGCACACATGGAGAAGAAAACTGGTATAGGTCTAACGTAACACTTGGTCTTGAAGGCGAAGATAATGAAGGGGGACTTGGCGTTGAATATACGCTTTATAGAATGCCTGGCGAAGATTGGGAAAAATACACAACTCCGCTTATATTTACGCAAGAAGGAGAACACCGCGTTGAGTTTTATTCGGTTGACCTTGATGAAAATATAGAACTTCCTCAAACCGTAACATTTAGTATTGACAAGAAGCACCCAGAAATTGACATATATTTTGATACTGATGCAAAAGATATTGTATTTGTTGGCACCGACAGCGCAAGCATAGTTAAAACAATTCAATTAGCCCAACAAGAAAAGACAGGTGGAGTAATAAGTACAGACATGGCAGGAAACAAAGTCCAGCTACACATAAAAAATAAAGAAAAAGACCCTCATTTTTCAAGCGTAAATATATTTTCCATAGAATACGACGCAGGAGAGTCATTTTTACCACTTGAAAATAAATTGCAAATTAATTACCAAATCGATGAAAAAAAGCCCGATCCATGGGAAAAACTTGATCAATCGTGGAAAGTATCTGATGAGCTTATTATAAAACTCGACTTTGATAGTTACAAAAATACTACTTCCGTGTCAGAAAAGACTCTGGATAATAAAAAAATAAAAAAAGTGGCAGAAGGAATGAAGATTTTGCAATTGAAGACAAATAATGGCATATTAGAATATAGGTATTAATATGAAAAACACTCACAACCATACAAAACTTCTAAGTTTAATATTTATTATTCTTGTATGCTTTTTCTTGTGGAAGATAATTTATGCTAAACAAGCATATAATAAAACCGAAACTCCTATAACACCTTCTGTCCAACAATTAAAAACATTTCAATCAAAGTTGATGAAATTTTCTATATCGGCTCCATATAGTTTTCAAATAGATGAAAAACAAACGGGAATAATACTAAATTCGAATCACAAATCAATAATTGTTGCCAGATCATCAACAGAGGCGCAAAACATTAAAGGTCATGTAGATAATATTATGAAACATAATAATACAATCCTTTCTGGTGAAAAAAGACTAAAAATAGATAATTATGAAGCAATATCGGGAGCTATTAATTACAACGATAATGAATCTGAAAAAATTATTTATATCTTTGTCGATGGCTGGATTTATGACATTTCAACCTCCTCTCCGGAGCTTTTTGACGATCTTGACCAAATTGCTAAGTCATTTCGTTATACTCCATAAGTCATGATGCAACTTTTTTCTATCTGGCTAGGATTAGCAGACGATGACACTGAATGTTTATATTCATATATCAAAACTCTTGCACAAAAATACAATACGACTCCCTTTCCACCTCATCTTACACTCTATGGTGAACTTACAATTGAGCAAGAAAAGGCGCAGAACATTTTGCAAACTATTGCCAAAACCACCTCTCCCTTTCCAATCTATACTGAAAAACTTGCCTACGAAGATCACTTTTTCAAAACATTTTACATTCAAATCAAAAATTCTTCCGGGCTTGCTGTATTACAAGAAAAGTTAATTACAGGACTTGGTTCTCCAAGCAATTACATATTTAGTCCCCACATAAGTCTTATATACAAAGAAGGAATGAGAGATAAACAAAAGAAAAAGGAAATAGGCATACTTACAATAAAACCCCAATTCACTGCTCAAAGACTAATTCTTGCAACAACTACCAATTTACAAAAAAACTGGAAAGATTTATCATCATGGAAAAAGGCATGTGAGTTTAATTTAATATAGTTATAGTTTGTTATAATAATTTAAGTTGCAATAATCATTGCATTATGGATCCACAACCATCAGGCGACATTCCTCTGCGACCACCAGAATTGCCAACCTCATCTATAAAAACATATACGTTTGAACAACTAAAGGCAAATGCAGCATTACTAGCCTCAATAGACGCAGCCAGTGATCAAACCTTTAAACAAGCATACGGAGAATCAGATATGTCTATAAACTATCGCGATCTACTTAGCGACGGCGATGGTGTGGTTATGGTAGCACAAGAGGGAGACGCAGTAATTGGAGCAGGAATGGTGCGCTATCACGAAGCTAAGTCATACGGAGAAGGTTCACAGACTTCACAAGAATTATCACACATGTTTGTAAAACCCGAACATCAAAAAAAGGCTATGGCACAGCAATCACTAGAGAGAGAATAAGGCATTGTATAAATAACGGTGGAAATGTGTGGTCAGAGCTGATGAGGGGAAAAGAACAACTTGAATTGTATAGAGAAATGGTACGTCAAGAAGCAGTAAATTTAGGTAAAGCAGCATCAGATTGGACAGGTGATCCAACCACCGATTCATATGCGTATGCTTATAGAAATAGAGAAGATGGCAAAGTAGATGTTATTACCCAAGGCAGAGCTCCCAATGGAGATGTGTTGGCTGGTTTTTCTACTATTGATCCAGAGCCTTTACTCGCTCCAGATAATATGCTTGCAAATGGCATTATAGACAACTTTACACTGAGAAGAGATTTTGGCGGAGGATTGTTTAAAGCCATCAACACCAGTGCTGCAGATTTTGTAAATATAAACCAACTTGTGGATTCAAAATGTGTTCAACAAATCCCCAAAGCACTAGACAGTGGTTTTCCCCAAATGCTATCGATGAAAATTACCCCACCACCAATTCCTGCCTAAATTTTCTTAACAACTTTTATACTTTAAACACATCTATTTAAATAGAATTAAATGCCAAAGAAATAGAATCAACTCTGTAACTTGTCCCTATTCTCTTTATTCGAATATATAGATAATTAAGCTCTTGATATACTATCACTATGTTTTTCCTCAATTTAATCAAAAAATTATTTGAAAGCACGGTTTCTCCCATTAAAAAACTTTCTCCTTTTCAAGAAAGAATTATAAGAAGCAGACAAGCTGTTCAAAGTTTAAAAGCCAGAGCCGAAGCCCAAAGAACTCCTATTGAGAAACTTGCCGATGCTATGACTGCATCGTTTGGCAATATTTGGTTTTTAATTATAAATGTAATTTGGTTTACGATCTGGATAGCTATAAATCTCGGAGGTATCAAAGAAATTGCGCCATTTGATCCGTTTCCCTTTGGCCTTTTAACCATGATTGTTTCCCTTGAGGCTATTATCTTGGCTATATTTGTACTTATTTCTCAAAATAGAGAACAAAAAGTCAATAGTCTTAGAGACGAATTTGACGTGCAAATCGATCTTATTACTGAAAATGAAGTTACCAAGGTAATGGAATTGGTTGTGCTTATTGCTAAAAAACAGGGAATAAATGTATCCGATGATGAAGTGCTTCAAGAAATGCTAAAACCTCTCAATAAAGAAAAAATAGAAAAAACGTTAGAAAAAGAAATACAATAACCTAACAAAAATGGTGGAGATGGCGGGTAATGAGCCCGCGTCCGCAAAGGCAATTTTACAAATTAATAGCCAGACATAGTCAATTTAATTACCCTTTCAAACAAAATTGACAAATTTTAAAAGGGGCAATGATTTTTGAGTATTTATCCAGATTTAGAAATCTGCTTGAAAAACTAAAAATGGATATAGTTAATTTGGTTTAAGCTTGCTTAGATTAAAATTAACGAAATCTTTAGCAAACTAACTTTAGAAACTAAGCAAATTTAAGCAGTAAGAAATCTTCCTGCAAAAAATCCGCTGTTAAGCGCCTCTAAGGTTTCAGCATCTTTATTAGATGTTGCATGTATTTTTTCCATTTGACGCATAGGTGCGGTCTGGCGATTTGTAAACGTGCGATCTCTACGTCGAATCATGTCATCCCCTTTTTTTACTTATTGTCTTATTGCTTCTTTAATCTCTTTTTCAACCCTTCGTTTTTCATCGCGGTTTTTTTCTACCCGCTTCACTTCCCATGTCTTTTTACCCCGTACAAGAGCTATTTCGAGCTTTATACGGCTCTTATTATTATAACATGCAATAGCCACTATAGTCAATTTTCCTGCTCCCTGTATTTTAGTCTTCAGCCTCAAAATTTGCGACTTATGCAAAAGTAGCTTTCTAGTACGCTTGCTATCGTAGCTTTCTGGCCTGGCAAAGTCATAGGGCGATATGTCACAGTTGATCAAATGAATTTCGTTGCCAACAAACTTTACAAACGATCCTTCAAGGCGAATTCTACCCAACCGGGCCGATTTTACCTCACCACCCGTAAGCGCAATGCCCGCCTCCATTTTTTCTAGTATTTCAAACTCTCGATCTACATTTTTATTTACAACGTTCATAGTAGTAATTGTATCAGAGAAGTTGGCACAAGAGCCTATTGGAGCACGTTTATTTTCCGCTAGAAGATTTTTTTAGGGGGACAAGCGTCCCATCTTTTCCATCAAGATTTAACACATTAACAACGTCTGATGACGTAGGAATGACAAATTTGGTGTTATTTTCAAGAACTGTTTCTGACACTTCGAGCCGTCGCCATTCACGAGCTCTTTGATCAAAGTATTTATTGGCTGACTCGGCTACCTTTTTGATTGCATCAGCCTCAGCGTCAGCTCTTAGAATAGTTGCTTGTGCCTCACCTTCTGCTTTTAAAATATCGGCCTTTTTTTTACCTTCTGCCTCAAGAATTTGACTTTCTCGTATACCTTCTGATTCCAAAATCGAAGCACGCTTTTCTCGCTCGGCCTTCATTTGCAAACCCATAGCTTCAACTATTTCAATAGGAGGATCAATTTTTTGCACCTCAACTCGCGTTACCTTGACTCCCCATCCGTGCGTTGCCTCATCAAGTACGTCTCGTAGTGAGGTGTTTATAACGTCTCGTGCGGTGAGTGTCTCGTCAAGTGATTTGTCTCCCACAACATTGCGCAAATTTGTCTGCGCAAGCGTAGTAGCTGCTGTTCCAAAATCTTCAACTTCAAACTCGGCCTTTACTGGGTCAACCACTTTGTAGTAAATAACAGCGTCAACGGTAACTGTGACATTGTCTTTGGTAATAACTTTTTGAGGCTCGACGTTTATAACCCGTTCTCGCACGTCGACTTTGATGAGGGTATCAAGATAGGGCAAAATGATATTGAGACCAGGATCTGCTATTGATTTAAATTTGCCCAGTCTTAATACAACCCCTTTTTCTGCTTGGTTTATGATTTTAACAGACGCAATAAGCGTGACAATTGCAAGTATGGCAAGAAATGGTAGTATCATTTATGATTTTGAAGGAGCTACAGCAACTGTTACTCCAGAAATAGATTGTACAACAACTATGTCGCCAACTTCAAGATTAACATGAGAGGCGGCTCTCCATATTTCTCCGTCTACTTTTACTTGTCCTGCATGATCTTTTGTAATTTTTTTTGTTACTTTTCCTGTTTTTCCTAAAAACCCATCAGCGTTTGTAGGTTTTGTTTCAATTTTGAGTTTGTTTTTGATGAAGTTTCGAGCAAAGGCCACATATATAAACGAAAGCGCGATAATAACAACGAGCGCGTATGTAGAGCTATCAAAATGCTGACCAACTGCTCCACCAGTCATAAAAATAAGTCCAATCAACAGCAAATCAAAACCTGTTACTGCGCCCAGAAGAATTTCTACGGTAATGCAAATAAGCCCAATAATAATAAGTAATGAATTAACATCAAGCTCGTTCATAGGCTCTATTGTATCAGATACAACAACTTTATTGTATATAATAAGATCACAGTGAAAAATCTCCGTGACATCTTTCGTCTTGAATATTTGCAGCGTAGTGCGGTTTTTTTATTTCTATTATTTTTACCTACTCAGCTAGGCAAGCACTTTTTTCTACCCTTCTCCTACATATCAGGTGTTCGCATAGACTATCTTGCTCCAACACTTTTTGTGACAGATATTTTATTTTTTGTACTTGTTTTTTTATACCGAGAAAATGTAAGGCTACGAATGTTAAATAAAACCACCATGCTTTTCGTGCTATTGTTTTTTGCACACGCCATGCTAAGTGCTCATCAAATATTGTCTTTGTATAAACTTTTCAAATTAATTGAGATATATTGTGTTTTTTGTATCTTTTCTTCTGTCAAAATCCCAAAAAAAATACTTTTTATTCCACTTTTTATTGGAGCTGGGCTTGAACTTATACTTTCTGTATTACACTTATATAAAGGCGCATCGCTACAAGGAGTATTTTATTTATTAGGAGAGCGACACATAACACTTTCAATGGCGGGTATTGCCAAAGCCACGCTAATGGGCGCAGAGTTTTTACGACCATATGCAACGTTTTCTCATCCTAATAGTATGGGTGGATTTTATGCATTGATTTTTTTCTTTTCATTTTTTTTCTTTTCAAAGGAAAGTATGACAAAGCGAACAGTTATGTTATTTATGAGCGCTGCGATTGTGATTATGTCGTTTTCAAAACTGGCGCTTGGCACGCTTGTATTGCTCTTTAGTATTCATACGCTATTTTATGCACGTACAACGTGTCGTTTATGTGTTATTTCTCGATTACTTTGTCTGGGAGCTGTGTTTTTAATGATTGCCCTTGCTCAAACAGACTCTCAATCTCTCTACAAGCGTTGGGAGCTTTTTCAACACTCACTGGACATCGTGAAAAGTAATTTTTTCTTTGGAGTGGGGCTTGGGCACTATTTTTTTTTGGAAAGCCAGATTCCTTTTCGATATTCTTTTTTTTCACTACAGCCCGTCCACAACATTTTTATGCTTTTTCTAAGTGAGGTCGGAATAATTATTTTTACGCTTATTAGTGTGCCCGTTGTCTTTTTTATACGGCGTAATATGAAAGAAAAAGCATTTATGTTTTGTATTTTAGTAGTTTTCCTGACAGGATTTTTTGATCATTATTGGCTTACACTCCAGCAAAATATGCTTGTTGTCGGGGTAGTTTTTGGACTGTTGACAAATACGTATTTTTTGCAACGGGATACGTCTTTATAGCTTTAGGAGATCTTTTTTTATCTTTAGGTTTTGAACAAGAGTTGCTTCTGCCTTTGATCGTTCTCCGCTGGGGGCATTTTTTAAAAATGTTTCAATAATCTCATGATGTTTTTGATTGCTCAGTTTTAGATCAAGACTAAGTGCCTCGGGAGAAGGAGTCCCTTGTTTTTTAGACGTTGCAATAAGCGTAGGTATTTTAGCAAAATCATTTTCCGCTTGTATTAATGTTTGCGTTGCAAGTTGCCATTTTCCTTTCTGTGACAAAAGAAGTGCTGCGTGTATTTTTTTGTCAGAGTACAAAAGTAGTAGTTCTGCTTTTTTTATATAGTCACGATTAAGAAAAAACCGAAGATTGTCTCTTATTTTTTTGAAACCATATAGAGGATGGTCGGGCAATATGCCTGGATATTCCAATATATAATCAATTTTCTCTCCTGTAATCGTAACTTCCTGTGCATGTGTAGATGATGAAAATAAAACAACCCCTACCAGCATATAAAAGAACAAAAGTAGTTTTACAAGGCCCTTTTTCATTACATTAGTATACCACAAAAAAAGGGACGTTTCAAAAACGTCCCTTTTTTTGGATGTTTTATTTGATAAGTCGTTTAATAGTTTTTCCTGCAGTAAACCCAGGAGTCTTGGTTGCTGGAATTTGAATTTCAGCACCAGTTTGAGGGTTTCGACCCTTTCGTGAAGCTCGTTTTCTCACCATAAATGTTCCAAATCCGGTGATTACGACCTTTTCACCCCGTTTCATAGCATCAGTGATTGTTGCAAAAACAACATTGACTGATTCTTTGGCGGCTTTTGAAGTAAGGTTTGCTTTTTTAGCAACTTGCATTACAAGATCAGCTTTTGTCATGATATTTCACCCCCTTTCGTGTCTAAGTGTTTATTTGACCTTTTATAAACTAGAAATAAGAATAAACACGAATATGGTAGTGAGTTTTGGGCCTCTTGTCAATCTATATTTAAGACATCGCACTGTAACACTATACATCACGAATGGCTCGTTGCAATAGCGCGAAATTCACGTATGACGGTAATTTTTACCTGACCGGGAAACGTAGGGAATTTTTCATTTATATCTTCCCTAATTTTCTCTGCCATTACCGTTGCCTGGTCATCTGAAATTTCACCCGATTTTACTATGACTCGAAGTTCACGGCCTGCCTGCATAGCATATGCCTCTGCAACGCCAGCATGTTTTCGAGCAGCATCCTCGATCGTTTGTATCCGTTTAAGGTACTCTTGAAAATCTTCGTGCCGCGCGCCAGGACGACCTCCTGAGATAGCGTCAGCAATGTAGACAATGATCGCCTCAATTGAGCCAAATGGAACATCTTCATGATGTGAGGCGACACAGTCAGTTACATGTTGGGAAATTTTATGCTTTTTAAGCGCATCTACTCCAAGTTGTACATGCGAGCCTTCTTTGTCAGTGATGATTTTTCCAATATCGTGCAACAAACACCCAAGCTTTACAACATTAACATTTGCTTTGAGCTCGTGAGCTAGTGCAATGCCGATTTTAGTTTCTTCTAATGTGTGAAGGATCATGTTTTGTCCATATGAATATCTGAATTTAAATCGGCCGAGGAGCTTGACTAATTCGTATGGCATATCATGCACGCCTACCTGGTAACAAAGGTCTTCGCCCGCCTTGGCTATTATTTTTTCAATATCCTCTTTTGTTTTATGAACAATTTCTTCAATTCTGCTTGGCTGGATGCGACCATCTTTTATTAGTCTTTCCATCGACACTTTGGCGATCTCGCGTTTTATAGAATCAAATGATGAAAACTTTATTATTCCTTCCTCTTCAAGATCCACATCAACGCCCGTCGCAAGCTCGAACGAGCGTATATTTCTACCCTCTTTTCCAATGATTCGACCCTTGTATTCATCATTTGGTAAGACAACCGTTGAGAGCGTGTATTCGGCAGTATAATCAACGGCTCCATATCGCATAGAATCTACTAAGAGCTCCTGAGCTTTTTGATCTACACTCTTTTTAATTTCTTCTTCAGATGCACGAATACGGGTTGCCACTTCACCTTTGAGTTTTTCTTCCCAACTTTTTAAAATGAGCTCCTTAGCTTCTGATTGATTGAGTTTGGCAACTTTTTCAAGCTTGGCCAAAATCTCATCTCTTTTAGCGATGAGTTCGTTTCGCTCAGACTCAATTTTTGCTTTATCAGATTCAAGACTCTTTCGTTGTGACTCAATCTCGCTTTCTTTAGTCTGAAGCCGACGTTCTATTGCAAGCGCATCCTCAGTCATTTTTTTTGCACTCTGTTCTGAGTCTCTTACAATGCGAAGTGCCTCTTCTTTTGCTTTAAGCAAAATCTCTTTTGACTCTATATCTGTCTCGTGTCTTCTTGCCTCGACCTCCGCCTTAGACTTCGACTCTGTCTTAACTATTGGCTCTGCCTCGACCTTTTTTTGTTTTAGGAATGGGAACAAATCAAATAACATACGTAAAAAATATAAGTGGACGAATTTTCTTGAAGATACTACAAACCTTTATTTAACTAAAATAATGCTTATTTCGACAAACGCATGCTAAAAAAGTTTGTAATGTAGATTGCCATAGCTTCTTAAGGTAATCTATAAAGTTTTTAAACTAAAACTTATATCTTCTATAGTTTCGCCTATTGGTTGATCTCTCTTAATTTTCGTTATTCAACCAAACGAATTTGTAATATGGTCTATTTTACTCAACTTCATACAATTGTTCAAATGCTTTTTTGGCAACTGCATATGAGAACCCCCGACGAAGCAGATGGCTTATTGCCTTTTCAAACCTTTTTTTAGGCATTTCTACTTCTAGTTTTTTGTGTATTTTAGAAAGAGCTTCCACCGCAAGTGGCGCTTCGTCACTTTTATAAGTAGAAAAAAAATCATTAATTATGTCTCTACTCACCCCTTTTTGCGTAAGCTCGGCCTGTATTGCGCGTATTCCTTTTTTCTTAAAATACGTTCGCTGATCAACAAGCCAGGGGACAAAGGAGACATCGTCTATGAGATTTTTGTCTTTCAAAATAGAGATCACTTCTTCTATCGTTTGTTGTGGAGCTTTTTTACGATACAGATATATATGTATTTCTTTTTCTGTGCGGGGGCGTATTTTGATAAACTCAACACATCGAAACACAAGGTATGGATGCTTGTTGACTGACTCTTCGTTATTTTTTTGAGAAGGCTTTTGCATAGACCTCCTTCTCAAGTGAGGCTCTAAGCTTTGTATCACTCTCTAATGTCTCTTTTAATTGATCTTTACCGTGTGAAATGACTTTGTCATCTTTTTTGAGAAATGACCCGCTTTTTTCGATAATGCCTGCGCTAATTGCCGCATCAATGAGCGCTTCATTAGAATCAATCCCTTCGGCATTTATCGTAAACTGCGCTTCTTTAAAAGGTGGTGCAACCTTATTTTTTACAACCTTAACTCTCACACGCGTACCAACTACCTGATCTCCCTTTTTAATTGTCTCTATTTTTCGCACGTCCATACGTACTGAACAATAAAACTTTAATGCAAGCCCTCCTGGCGTGGTTTCGGGGTTGCCAAACATAACTCCAATTTTCATACGAAGCTGATTAGTAAACACAACGATTGTGTTGGACCGGGAAACAACGCTTGTAAGTTTTCGTAGCGCCTGAGACATAAGTCGTGCTTGAAGACCCATATGAGAGTCTCCCATTTCACCTTCAATTTCGGCCTTAGGAACAAGTGCGGCAACTGAGTCTATTACTACAATATCAACGCCGCCGGAACGAATAAGGCTTTCGGCAATTTCAAGCGCTTGCTCTCCGGTGTCGGGCTGAGAGATAAGCAAATTATCAAGATCAACGCCAAGCGTGTTTGCCCAGACCGGGTCTAGTGCATGCTCTGCATCAATAAATGCCGCAACCCCTCCGGCTTTTTGCGTTTGTCCAATAAGTGATAAACAAAGAGTTGTTTTGCCCGAGGCTTCTGGTCCATACACTTCAATAATACGCCCCTTTGGAATACCCCCAACGCCAAGAGCTATGTCAAGTGGCAAGATGCCTGTCTTTATAACTTCAACAGCCATTACCGTGCGCTCGCCCAGACGCATAATAGAACCCTTTCCAAACTGCTTTTGAATTTGTTCAATAGCCGTCGATACTGCTTGTTTTTTTAAAGCTACTGAGTCTTGTGGCATAGGTATTGCTTAAAGCGAGAGAGACTTATAATACGATTATGATAGAATAAGTTTGGTAAAAAAACAATATAGTATTGTTATAGATGTTGTGAAAATCGGGGAGGAGTTTGACGGTAGAATGCGCGCATGGGGTGCGTGTGGACGGGGTTCAATTCCCCGCTCCCCGACCAAAAATGTTAAAAAGAGGTAATTTTTTATATACTTTCTAGATATCTCTCTGCGTCAAGAGCTCCAGCAACTCCCATACCAACTGCCGTCGCAGCTTGTCGGTATACATAATCAACACAATCTCCCGCTGCAAAAATTCCGTTAATAGACGTTGCAGTTTGATATTTTATATTTGCTATATCAAATTGTGTATTACCCCCTACTCGTGCTTCCCACGCAGCAACACTTGCTGTTTTAATGTACCCCTTTTCGTCTAGTAAAACGCCTGAACCATCTAGAAAACCTGTGTCTGGTTTGTGACCAATTGCGAGGAAAAGTCCGTCGACGGCAAAGTTTTCATTAACCTCATTTGTTTCAACATTTTTAATTCGTAATCCTGTCACTTTTTCTTCTCCCAACAGCTCTTCTATGACCGTATTTTTAATGACTTCGATTTTTGGATTATCAAATACACGCTGCTGCATTATCTTTGAAGCACGAAATTCCCCTTTTCTATGGATTAAAAACACCTTCGCCGCAAATCGAGTTAAAAATGAAGCCTCCTCCATAGCGGTATCTCCCCCTCCTACAACAGCGATTGTTTTTGCCTTAAAGAAAAACCCATCACACGTTGCACATGCTGAAACTCCACGACCTCGAAGTCGTGTTTCGGAAGGAAGCCCAAGCCATAGCGCTGAGGCTCCTGTTGCAATAATTATAGCCCTCGCTTGTATTTCTTGGTCCGTTGAAAGCTTGATAGTAAATGGCTTATTTTGAGTATTAATATTTTTTACATTATCATCCATGAATCGAGTGCCAAATTTTTCGGCATGAGACCGCATTTTGGACACAAGCTCAGGACCTTGTATAGCCTCATATCCCGGATAGTTTTCAACATCTGAGGTTAGCATAAGCTGACCCCCAGGAGGAGAGCCTGCAATAACCAAGGGTTTTAAATTTGCTCGAGCAACATACACTGCGGCAGCCAACCCGGCAGGTCCTCCGCCAATAATAACTACATTTTCAACATTATTCATAAGGTATGCATTTTTAGAAATTTCAGTATAATAGGATACTATTTTGTCCTGTTAATATCAAATATGGATTGTATTTTTTGCAAAATTGTAAAAGGATCGGTTTCCTGTTACAAGGTTTATGAGGACGCTTATTTTTTAGGATTTCTTGATATTAATCCGCGAACGCTTGGACACTCGCTACTTATTCCAAAAAAGCACTTTACATGGGTGTATGACGTTGAGAATTTTGATAAATATTGGATTGCAGCACACAACCTGACTAGCGCACTCCAGAAAACACTTAATCCACACTTTGTAACATACGCAACACATGGACTTGAAGTAGCTCATGCCCATATCCATATTATGCCTCGAAAAAAAGAAGAAACGGTGTTTGTACCACAAACTTTTTCAGTCGATCCTCAGACACTCTCTCAATTGTCTACTAATATACTCAAAAACAGCCTTTTGTAACGGTCTTACTAAACACTAGATACAAACTACTAGATACTATATACTAATGTAACAATGGACCAACACCCTGTACCTCGACAAATTACTACATTTGAGTTTAAACTCATTGGTTTTTTGACTATAAAACAATTTGGATATCTCGCATTTTTTTCAATTTTAGGATTTATTGTTTTTAATCTCGTTCCCGTTCCCTTTTTAAATTATTTTTGTGGAATTGGAACGTTTTTGATTGGAGTTGTAATTGTTTTTGTGCCTATAAATGATCGTCCATTTGACATTTGGGTACAAAACTTTATAAAAAGACTTCTCTCGCCATCTCAGTACTATTTTCATAAAAAAAATGATCCACCAGATTTTTTGAGAGATGTTTTTTCTTATAGCACTCCTCATATTGTGGCAACTCATATTGATGCTCAAGAGAAGTTGTCAACGTATTTACAAAAAACAAACAATCCCTCAAGTCCTGTGCAAGCCGAAAAACAAATCGTATACACCGCTCTAAACGCTGCCACTGTGAAGGTATCGCCCGTTTCTCTACCAAGTGATGAGACGCCAACTATGCCTGAAAACACAACGTTTCCTGAAATTGTAGAAAAAGATCCACAACCACAACCTCAATCTCCAAAAATCGCATCAACACAGGCTGGCCTCACCCATCCCTTTTTACATGGACTTATTAAAAACAACAAAGACATTCCTCTTCCAAATATTCTTGTTTATGTAAAGGATGAGTTGGGAAGTATTATTAGAATTCTTAAAACCAATCATCATGGAGTATTTGCGACGTATCACCTCTTACCTGCTAAAAACTATGTCTTTGAGCTTAAAGATTCAGAACAGAGATTCTTTTTTGATACAATGGAATACACAGTCGCTGACAAAAATGAAACACCGTTACTTTTTTATTCAAGAGAATTACTATAAATGAAATTAAAAAAACCATCAGCTCCGGTTAAGGCTTCAACACAATCTTTTATTGAAGTTGAAGCAGTCAAGGACGATATATTAATGCACAGCGGGTATGCGTGTTCTATTTTGGTAAAAGCAGGGGCCACCAATTTTGGACTTTTATCAGACGAGGAGCAAAAGGGCATGATATATTCATATTCTTCACTTCTTAATTCATTATCATTCCCTGTACAAATTCTTGTTTTGTCTAAGCGAATGGATATCTCTTCTTATCTTGAATATCTTGATGTTAAGGTCACTTCTCAATTAGATGAAGTACTCAAGCAAAGACTCCTAAACTACAAAGAGTTTATAAAAAATATCATTAAAAAAAACACTATTCTTGAAAAAAGTTTTTACTTTGTAATTCCGTTTTCACCCCTTGAAATGGGCCTTAAAAACCCTGGTAAAAAACTTAGTCATGAATACGTATTTACACGGGCAAAAGCGGCACTTTATCCTAAAAAGGACCATTTACTTAGATTGTTAAAAAAAGTAGGCCTCGGCGGCATTGTACTAGTAGAACAAGAGATTATTGAGCTTTTTTATAATTTATATAACCCTTCGCCCTCAGGAAGAAAGCTTGCTCCTGCAAAAAGCTATACAACAGCAATTTCAGGTTCATAAAAAATTTACCTATGTTTGGAATTGGAAAGAAAAAAAAACAAATAGATCAATCAATACCCTTAGATACAGCAGGGAAAATATTATCTCCAGGACTTGTGTCTCTTAAAGATATTATTGCCCCCTCTTTTATTGAAGTTGATTTTAATCATATAAAAATTGGTGAGAAATATTACCGCTCGCTCTTTGTTGTTGGATATCCTCGATTTGTCTCTTCAAATTGGCTCTATCCGATAATAACATTTGACCATCCTTTGTATATTTCGATGTTTATCTACCCTTCTCAGTCTAAAGATATATTAAAAGACCTTAAGCGAAAAGTTGCTGAAATGGAGGCAACAATTGAAAGCGATATGAAATCAGGAAAAGTCGTCGATCCAACAGTGCAGGTAGCGCTTGATGACGCATTAACTTTACAATCTGAACTTGCTCAAGGATCAGAACGTTTTTTTCAGTTTGGATTGTATCTTACTATCCCAGCAGACACGATTGAAGAGTTAAATCAAATAACAAAAGAGGTTGATTCATCACTTTCATCTCTTCTTATTGTAGCCAAACAAGCAACGCTTGAAATGGAGGAGGGATTTAAATCAACACTTCCTCAATTTACCGATAGACTTCGCGTATGGCGCAATATGGACACAACCTCTCTTGCCACAACGTTTCCGTTCTCAACCGCGTCACTTACTGCAAATGAGGGTATTTTATATGGTGTTAACGAACACGATGGTAGTCTTGTTATTTTTGATCGATTTAGCCTTGAGAGTGGGAATGCAATTATTCTTGGAAAATCAGGTGGAGGAAAAAGTTTTTTTGTCAAACTTGAAGTGCTTAGACTGCTTATGATTGGAGTTGATGTTATTGTGGTTGATCCTGAAAATGAATATCAAGAAATAGCTCAAACAGTGGGTGGTGAGTTTGTTTCATTTTCTATATCATCTCAGTATAAAATAAACCCATTTGATCTTAATATCACCGATAGCGAGCCTGATGAGTTGGCTAATAAAATTCTCAACCTCCACTCTCTTATGCGCGTTATTTTAGGCGACCTCACCCCTTCACAAGATGCTCTGCTTGATCGCTCTCTTGTTGAAACATACAGACAAAAAGGGATAACTCAAGATCTTGAGACGCATAAAAACACTCCTCCTTTGCTTGAGGATTTATATAAAGTATTTCTTGGTATGGAAACTCCTGAAGCAACCGAGCTCGCAGCGAGACTTGAGAAATTTATAAAAGGTTCAGCCAGTGGTGTATTTAATCAACAATCAAATTTTGATATAAAAAACAAATTTACTGTTTTTGGTGTTCGTGATTTGGAAGAAAATCTTCGTCCTATTGCAATGTATATCCTTCTTGATTACATTTGGAATACTGTTCGAAAGGAAAGGAAAAAAAGAGTCTTGGTTATTGATGAGGCGTGGTATTTAGTCAAACACAAAGACTCAGCAGAGTACTTATATAGTTTTGCCAAACGAGCTCGCAAATACCAACTTGGACTAACCACAATAACGCAAGACGTACAAGATTTTTTAAACGTTGAACAAGGTCGATCTATTCTAACCAATTCAAGCATACAAATACTCCTTAAACAATCAACTGCGGCTATCGATCTTGTAGCTGAGACCTTTAATCTAACAAGTGGGGAGAAACACTTTCTTTTATCTGGTGGGGTGGGAGAGGGTCTATTCTTTGCAGGACAATCTCATGTTGGTATAAAAATAATAGCTTCTGATGACGAATACAAACTTATCACACAAACATAGACTAGTCTACGATGTCTTCTGTACGCACTGGCATAACAACGTGTATAAAATCGATAGAAGAGTCTATACGAAATACTCCCGGAGCATTTTTCTCGGTCATTTCAAATGTAATCTTTTTTGCTGGTACAGATGAAATAAAATCAAGAATAAATTTATAGTTAAATGCAATTGACTGCTCTTCGCCTTCAAATGCTATTTGTTGAAATACTACGGTATTTTCACTAGACCGTACTTTTGGATAGATATTGAGCCCATCTTTTTTTATATCAAAAATAATCGTATTTGAAAGCTCTCTTGCGAAAACAGACACTATTTTTATATTTCTCAAAAAATCATCTTTATCCAAGATCATGCGTGTTTTGTGATTCGTAGGTACTACTTTTTGAAATGGGGGGAAGTCTCCTTCAATAATGCGTGAATATATATCGACGTCCCCCACCACAAACTTAATAAGTTTTTCGTCTTGTGCAACAATCATTTCTACAACTTGCGCCTTCTTCTCCTTTATTAATCGAGATACTTCCGACAAGATATGAGAAGAAACAAGGAGAGAAAGGTTTTTTATATTAGTATTTTCATACTTCAATAATGAGAGCCTAAAACCATCAGTTGCCACAATATACGATCTATCCTCTTCTGAGTGAAATTTGACCCCAGTAAGCACCGGCCTTGTCTCATCTGTTGCCGCACTAAACAAAACTAAGGGGAGCTTATTCTCAAAAAAAACTTTATCAAAAACAAATCCCTTTTGACTAATTATTGGCGGTTTTGGGAAGTCTGCAGCCTGAACTATAGGAAAGACTCCTTTTGTTTTACCGCTTTGAATAACTATGTGAGAATCTACAATCTCGAGCTCAACTTTCCCCGAAGGAAGAAGGTTTAAAAACTCATGAACTTTTTTAATATCAACAACGACCGACTTATTCCCCTCAACGACATCTATTGCAATATTTGTATTAAAAAATTCATTTAAATTAGTCGTTGTAATAGTGAGTGTTTTATCTGCAAACTCAAGAAGACCATTTTGCAATAATGGAACTGATGATATTTTAGTTAGACAAAACCTACACGCAACCCCCAATTTTTCTTGGAGAATGTCTTTGAGAAAAGTTATTTTCATAATATATTATATTCTTATTAGTGTTAGTAGTATGTGTGCATAAGTTTATATCACGTTCTTACGTATTGCAACGTGTTTCTGTGACAGTGTAAAGATGGTAAAAATAGACAAAACAGCATGTGGAGAGAGTGAGTATGGGTTGTTTAATCATATAGCGATTTGGTTATTGTAGCAATCTCTTCTTTCAATTTTATGTCTTTTAACATCTCTCCGGCGATTTTATCAACCCCATACATTATAGTAGTATGGTCTTTTCTTTTAAGAAGGGTTGCGACTTCATCTAGCGTAAGTCGTAGTGAATTTCTAAGTATATACATCGCAATCTGACGAGCTCTTGCGAGAGATCCTTTTCTACTATCTGATTTTAAAACCGATGGCTTTATGTCGTAATAATTTGCAACACGTTTTATTACGTCTGTTGGGTGTATTTTTACCCTTCTCTCCTCACTTTTTTGAGCGAGATCTTTTTGTAAGGAGTCATAAGACATTGGATGGTTATTTTTTAGTGTTTTGGTATATATTTCAAGTAGTTTTCCTTCGAGCTCTCGCGCATCATCTATGTTTTCAGCAATTAATTTTGCAACTTCAATATCAATAGGTATGTTTCTCTCTTTTGCTTTTATTAAAATAATCGCTGTTCTAAGCTCAAAGTCTGGTTTTTGAATATCAATTGTAAGTCCACCTGAAAATCTAGACTTTAATCTATCTTCAAGCTTGCTTATTTCTTGTGGGGATCTGTCAGAAGTTAAAATAATTTGCCCTCCTGTTCGGACTATGGTGTTGAATGTGTGATAAAACTCTTCTTGCACGTAATTTTTACCTGCGATAAATTGAACATCGTCGATTACAAGTACTCCAATATTGCGATATTTTTTCTTGAAATTTATAGTGGTTTTTTCTCTAATAGACTCAATAAGATCATTGGTAAAGTCTTCTGAAGTGCAACAAACAATTCGAGCTTGTGTATTCTTTTTAACCACCTCATTTGCAATTGCATGAGCAAGATGAGTTTTTCCTACCCCCACTGATCCATAAATAAAAAAAGGATTATAAATTTTACCCGGATTATCACATACTGCCCCTGCAGCAAAATATGCGACTTGATTTGTATTTGAAACAGCAAAATTTTCAAATGTAAATTGTTCTTGGAGTCCAGTGTGTCGAAGTGAGGTTGTTATTTTTATTGCGTCATCACGAGTTTGAATGAGTTTTGGAGTCTCAGGAGCAGAGGTGGCTATTTTTTTTGATTTTACAATAAATAAGATTGTAGCTTTGCTACCCGACCACTCGCTAAAAAAAGCAGATAAGTCTTTTTGCTTAGTTTCGAGAAATAGCTTTATTCCAAGATTTTCACACTCAACATAGACACTCTCCTCTTTTATAACAGAAAGAGAAGTTTTTTTGAGTATCGATATAAAAACAGGTGAGTGTTCTTTTTGCTCGACAAACGCTATAAATTGTGACCAAACAGCGGTAAAATCCATCAATATTTCAATGTGGAAAAACTATCCACAACTATATGTAATAGTTATCCACAAGTCAATCACATAATTACTATAAATACATCAAAAGCAGAACACACAAGAATGAAAGAAATAATATAGGTTTGTTAGTAGCCTCTTTTTATTTTTCGAAGAGTTTCGACTCCCCAGTTAAGGTAGTAAAGAGGATGAAGTTTGAAGTCTTGAGCATGAATATATTCGACACTTTCTCCGCCAAATCCTTGTTTGAAAAATGTCAATCCATTCCATGGGTGTTTGGGATTGTTTTGTGGAGCTATACCCCAAAAGTTGTAATATGATTTCCCTTGAGTTTTTAGATCTTTTATTATTTCCCACTGTATAACATAGGCCGTTGGGGTGTTTTTGTTTTCGATGATGCTCGCCCCATGGTGATAATATCCAGCGTTGCCATAAGAAACAATAAAAGCCGTCGAGAGAAGTACTTTTTCGCAATAGGCAAAGTATAAAATACCCCTCCCTGATTTTAAAAAGGTAGAAATTTCTTTATAGAGATAGTCTTTGCTAAACCCAACAAACTGTTGGCGTTGTTGGGTTTTAAGATACACACTGTAAAATTGATCAAAATCAGCCACATCAGTTGATTTATTTACAGTAATATTACTTTTCTCCTTTTGCTTTATTAGATATCTTGTTGTCTTACGCATGTTTTTAAGAAGGTCATCCTCGCTTGGTGCGAGGTCAAGCACCCAACAAAGTTCAGAATGCATATGCATTGGAGCTTCGACAAACCCATTGTGTTTAAATATAACTATTGTATTTTGCTTTTTAAGCAAAAGGGGTGAAATGCGAATAAACAGACAAGCGTGGGTTTGAGTAATAGTCTTAAGATGGGTAAGGAGTTCTTTAAAAACATCATCTTCTAAACCGCTTTTATTGGAAAAAATTGGCCCGTGGGGTATAAACAAAAACCTTCCTCTTTTAGCTGAGATAATAATTGCTAGAAACACGCACACAATCTCTTTTTCTTTGTTTATAAGAGCGCGTCGTTCAATGCTGTGTCCTAAAGAAATATTAAACTCCCCCCACTCCCACGAGTGAAGAAAATTACACTCATGTTGTAAAACAAATTCTTCCCAGATTTTTTGGTTTGTTATTTCAATACACTCCATACAAAAGTAGAAAACTAATTGTTCTCAATAGATGTAATAATAGTACAAATTGACTGAGCTATGTGTTTTGTTATGTGAATAGATGTTGGGAGGTTGACAATGTGGCTCGAGGCATGCTCAGCCCTTGGGCAGGAGCCTTTTTTGTACAGAGTAATGTCATAATCACCCACAGGGACTACGGGCTGGCCATACCAATCACCAAGGTGTACGCCTTGTTTTTTGCATTGCTCTTTTATCTCATTTCTTTTACTGCTCAAAAAAGGATACCGTAAAAAAATAGGATTAGTGTTTATTTTTATAGATAATTTTTTTAGTTTTTCACTATATATTTCAGCAATATTTCTTCGGTGAGTGTTATATCGGTCAAGTTTTTTACACTGATGAAGCGCAAGCGTTGCAAGTTTGGGATGAAGGGAGAAGTTGATAAAATCAGGTCTATTCCCTATTCTTTCTTCACGTGTAACAGCCTTAATAAGAATTTTAGACCAAAATAAAAATCGTAAAAACAACTTTCCTATATAAAAAGGATAGAAAAAAAGAGCAAAATAATATAAGGGAGCATATAAAAGTTGTTGTACAACAAAAATCAATGTTGAACTCTCAAGTTGTGTTTGTTTGGTTTTTATTTTTTGGGCAAGTTCGTGGTTATTAGTGGTTACAACCCCTCCAAATACACAAGATATGGCTTTGTCTCGACCAAAACTAAAAAAAGCACAATCTCCATACGAGCCAACTAGTCGACCTTCATATTCACTACCCAGTGCGTGTGCACAATCCTCGATCAGTATTAAGTTATTTTTTTTAGCTATTGCTGCTATTTTTTCAATATTTGCAGGAATGCCAAATGTGTGCTGGATTATTACAATCTTTGTATTTTCGGTAATCTTTTTTTCAAAATCAACAGCATCCATGTTATACGTGCTATCAATATCAACATATTGTGGTAGATGTCCTACCCACCGAATAGCATTGGGCACAGCAATACAAGTAAATGCTTGAATTAGCACTCCAGAGTTGCGTGGTAATTCGTACGCCTCAAGAATGTTATAAAGGGCTGCTCTGCCAGATGAAAATGTATAAGCATATTTTGATTTCTGATATGTTTTAAACCAATTTTCAAGTTTGATTACGGTATTTTTTTCACTATTATTTTTTACAAGGAGGCTAAGTGATAATAAAGCATCATCTTTTTCGACGTTGGGCGCAAATGATATTCCAAGAGTTTTTTTAAAGTTCATGTTCGCGTTGTATGTAAATTTGTTTCTAAGGTCAACTTGTCATTTGCAGGATAGCAAAATGCGTTTTGCAAAATGTCAATCTGCGCTGATGATGTATTAATACTAAGTGGAAAATCACTCCCTTTGGAAAAAATAATTCTATCTGAACCTACCCAACCAAGCCCACCCGATTTAAATGATCGTCCTTCGTCAAAAAGTTTATCGGAAGACGGATCAAGGGGGAAAACATCTCCATTTTCTAGTGGCACTTCAATCCAAGCGTGCATAGTATTTTTTTTGTACCCGGCAAAAAAGCCAAATACTGGATAACATTCTATATCTACGCTGTGCAATAAAGAACACAACAAAGTCACAAAGCCACCACAATCTACACAGTCTAAAGATAGCGCTTGATTTGGTGTGTATAGTCCAGAAATAGGATTTCCATAAGAGAGTCGATTTTTAACGTAATTATAAAGTTGTTTGATTTTCTCTCCCGAAGAGTATGTATTTTTAATTTGAGACTGAATAATTGATTTGATTCGAGAGTCATTTAAAATAAAGCGACTATTTGAAAGCGTGGACTTTTTTGGCTCGAGGCTGTCAAATGGGGTTTGAATCGGCGTGGCATGTATGCAAAATTTAGTAGTAATTACCTTTTTTTCATGAGGACGAAGCTTGACTGCTAATTCAAAATATTGATTGTTGTATATTTTTTCTTTCTTTAATTCTCCTTTTTCATGTATTTCAATTGAGGTGGGGTGCTGGCTTGATGTGTGTGGCGCTGAAGGAATGATAATGTGGGTGTTGTGTGCTTGGTCGTCTTGGTTTGTAAGTGTTACTTGATATTCTATCTTATAATCTTGAGAGTGAAGGTAAAAGGCGTAGCCCGTGGCACGCTTTATGCGATGTTGCTGTTTTAACAAAAAAGTTTTTATACTCAAGAAAGATTAATTGATTAGTAACTGTGGTGGACCTGACGGGGGTCGAACCCGTAACCTCCTGACTGCCAGCCAGGCGCGCTGCCAATTGCGCCACAGGCCCATGTGGCTGCGTCAATTATACTTTAGAATGAATTTGAAGTCTAGCTAAGCGCTCTACTGTCACTTGACAAAATCGCTTCGTAACTTTTATACCAAGCTATTACTTATTTAATATAAGTTTGACATGCTTCCAGCATTTATTATTTCATTATTTCAGTTTTGCTCAACTTGCAATAATGTCGCTTTATGTTGGAGGAGTATATTTACTTCTCATAAAGCCCTCATATAAAAAAACTATCAAGATTGTGCTAAAATTGCCTCATGGATTACTATAAAGAACAACACCTTATAGAGCTTGTTGATCGTCAAAATAGATCCATAGGATCAATTGACAAGTGGCAAGCACATAAGCAAGGATTGCTTCATCGTGGATTTACACTTTGTCTTTACTATCAAGATAAAATAATTCTTCAACATCGTAAACATCCTGTATTTGACGATGTATACGATCTTGCCTGCTCCTCACATCCTATTTATAAAAAGGGCGCATTACAAGACACAAAAACAGCAGTATATGAAGCATTGGTAAGAGAATGGAATGTGCAAGAGAAGCATCTATTGGTACAACCCAGTTATAAAGGTGTTATTTATTACAAAGCAAAAGACACTAGAAGTTCATATATCGAGCACGAAATGTGCGAGTTATATATCGCTCATATCAAAAATCTCCCCTCCCCTTCTTTGTATTTTTCATACGGGTTTTCAGTGATGGAGTTGTCGTACGTTAAAGACAAAACAAAGAAAATTCATACTCTTTTTGCACCGTGGGTTACAAAATTGATTGATATTTTATAGCGTCATAATAGTTTATGCGGTTAAAATGCGTTAAATATGCGGGAAAATAAACACTCAAAAATAGCTATCCTCGGGGGAGGAATAACCGGGCTTACTGCGGCGTATTGCCTCGCACAAAGGGGGCATGAGATAACTCTCTATGAAAAAGAATCTCACCTTGGAGGTCTTGCTTCAGGGTTTAAAGAAAGTCATTGGGATTGGCCGCTCGAGCGTGCGTATCATCATTTATTTGCAACAGACTCTGACATTTTAGATTTCGCAAGGGAAATAGGATTTGGCGATATTTTTTTTCAAAGTCCAACTACATCTTCGTTATACAAGATGGGAGGCAAATACTCATCTTATCCACTTGATACCCCACTTGATTTTTTAACATTCCCACTACTTTCCCCTATTGATAAGATAAGGGCTGGCTCAACGTTGGCATTTTTAAAATTATCACCATTTATCTCGTTGTTTGAAAAGTATAGCGCTCGTAGTTTTTTGCAAAAAACGATGGGAGAAGGTGTATGGAAAATCATGTGGCAAGAGCTTTTTCGGAAAAAGTACGGTAAATATGCGGGAAATATTTTAGCTACTTTTATTTGGGCAAGAATAAAAAAAAGAACAAAGAGTCTTGGGTATATAAAGGGCGGTTTTCAGACATTTATTGACTACCTTGAGAAAAAAAACACAGATCTAGGAGTGATTATCAAAAAAGGACAGGGGATAGACGACGTGATACAAGATAAAGGAATATTTAGATTAGGAGCCAAAACATATGACGTAGTTATTTCAACCCTTCCAACAACAATTATGGCAAAAGTTACAAAAAATCTTTTTTCTACTTCATACCTAGAGCGATTTTCAAAATTAAAATATCTTCACGCAGTCAATCTTATTATCGAATCTAAAACTCCACTTCTAGAAAAAGGATACTGGCTCAACATTTGTACGCCCGAGATTCCTATTATGGTTTTGGCCCAGCACACAAATTTTATAGATAAAAAATACTATGGTGGCAACCATGTTTTATATATAGGCAATTATGTAGACAAGGATGATAATCTTCTCAAAATGGACGATTCAGAATTGTTAAGCTATTTCCTGCCACATTTAAAAAGAATTAACCCTAAATATGAAATACTAAATACAAAATACTACGCTTTTAAAGCTCCATGGGCACAACCTATCTTTGATAAAGACTTTACTGAAAACAAACCTAATTTTATAACTCCGATTACAAACTTTTTTATAGCAAATCTTGATATGACATATCCGTACGATAGAGGTACAAACTATGCTGTCAAGCTAGGCAAAGATGTGTCGCAGATAGTTATAAATGCGAGCACTTAGCTTGTAAAATGGAGAAGTTTTGGTTTGTTTATAATGGCATCTAATGTCTCCCATCTCTTTTTTTTAATTGTAAAAGGAACATCATCATTCATGAGTTTTGTAGCAGACGTCATAGGGCGCTGTGAATAAATTGCAATATACGCCCAGTCAAAGTTTGCTTCTTTGCACAAAGAAACTGTATTTTCAAACTCACCATCAGTTTCACCGCAAAAACCTACAATGATGTCGGTTGTAAATTTAACACCATCTATTTTTGTTCTCATTTTCTCAAGAAGTGTAAGATACTCTTTTGCAGTGTACCAGCGGTTCATGCGCTTTAAAACGTTGTTGTCACCCGATTGAAGCGCGAAGTGAATAGTACGACTTATATTTTTATTTTTTGCAATTGTGTCAATGAGCTCGTCGCTAAAATCCCAAGGATTTGACGATATGAAATTAACCATTTTAAATCCCATTTGAGAAACCTCTTCGAGTAAGTAGGGAAATAACGTAGGAATGCGATTTCGTCCCAAATGTTTGACATAAATAGGTTTAATTTTTTTGCCATCGACTTCATATTCTTCCTCATCAGCATTGTGTTTTTTCCCTGGCGGGCGAGCAGAGGAGGCAAAGTACGTTTGTGACAGATCTCGCATAACTTGAACGTTATCTTTGCCAATAATAAGGTCCGCTCCATATGAATTAACATTCATTCCAAGAAGCGTGATGTTTTCATATCCTTTTTCTTTAAGTTGTTTGCACTCGGCAATAATATCTTTGTAAGGTCTTGAAATCTCACGTCCCCTGGTAAATGGTACAATGCAAAACGTGCAAAAATTATTACATCCATTTGAAATGGGAACCCAAGCAGATACAGCGTCAGATCGTACGGGAGCATTGTCAAACCCCACCTCTTCAATCGGCATAAATTCATCAACTGCAGGCATAATACTTTTGAGGCGTTGTAAATATTTGCCCGATGCGTCACGAAATGCGACTCCAACCATGCATCCTGTGACGATTATCTTTAGACGCTCTCCACTCTCTTTTCGTTTTGACAAATTATTTATAAGTCCATACACTCTATTTTCTGCAGATTGGCGCACCATACACGTATTTATTACGATGTAATCGGCGGTTGAGATACTACGTGCTTTTTTCATCCCACGCCCCAATAAAGCGGCAGCAACCCGCTCAGAGTCTGCAACATTTTGCTGGCATCCGAATGTTTTAATAAAATACCTCATAGAAGATAGTGACAATATAATACGAATATATATTGTATCAAATAGCAAGTTTAGAGTCCATTTACATTGTGTGGATGTGATTCAATGAGTGCGCTTTGAGAAATCTGAATAAATTCAGCGTTTTTCCATAGCTCTTGTATATTGTGTGCGCCCGAATATGAAAAACCTGATTTGACGCCACCAACAAATTGAGTAATGAGATGTCCTACCGATCCTCGGTAGGGGACGATTGCCTCAACACCTTCAGCCGCATACTCTTTGATATCTTTTTTTATCGAAGCTGCATCTTTAAATTGTCTCTCGTGATTTGCGGTGAGACTTGCCATGCCGCGCGTAAGTTTGAATTTTTCTGTATTTCGATAAAAGGTAAGTGCTGGACTTTCTTCACATCCGGCCAAAACAGCTCCGATCATGACAGTTGAGGCGCCAGCCGCAAGTGCTTTTACAATATCTCCCGAATATCGAATGCCGCCATCACCTATGACAGGAATGCTGTGTTTTTTGGCAATTTCTGATGTTTCCATAATGGCCGTAATCTGAGGAACTCCTGAGCCCGCAATAATGCGTGTAGTGCAAAGTGCGCCAGGGCCAATGCCAACTTTGAGTGCATCAGCTCCGTTTTTGATAAGCTCCTCTGCTCCTTGTGCAGTTGCAACATTTCCTGCTATAAATTCGGCCTTTGGGAATGTTTTTTTCAATTCACGCAAAGATGTAAGTAAAAATTCTGAGTGACCATGAGCTACATCTATAACAATTACGTCGCACCCAGCTTTTAAAAGTGCCTCTGTTCGCTCAATATGGTCGCCCTTAATACCAATAGCAGCTCCTACTACAAATCCTTCTTTTTTAACTGTTTCAACTTCGGCCACTTGTGCCTCAATCGATAAAAATCTATGGATTATGCCAATGCCGCCAACACGTGCCATTTCAATTGCCATTCGACTTTCTGTTACGGTATCCATATTGGCCGAAATGATCGGCGTTTTAAGGGTGATTTTTGGAGTAAGGTGAGACGACAAATCAACATGCGACCGAGACTCTACAGGTGTTTTTTTAGGAATAAGAAGGACATCATCAAATGTAAGACCCATTGGTTGTATGTTGATCATAGGTTTATATTTGCACTACGCTCTGGTCCGACAGAAATAAGCTTTATCGGAACTTGTAAAAAGCTCTCAATTGCGCGCACATATTCTTGACATGTTTTAGGTAATTTATCGAATTGTTTTATGGCAGAAATATCTTCTTTCCACCCTTTGTATGTTTTATAAACGGGCTTAAGACGTGCTAATTCATTATATCCACACGCTGAATATGCAATCTTTTTACCCTTATATTCGTATCCCGTACATATTGTAACAGAGGGTAGACCAGACAAAACATCAAGTTTGGTGAGGACAATTTCAGTTACTGAATTTATCTGACATGAAAAATGCACCGATTCAAGATCAATCCATCCAATTCGTCGTGGGCGGCCAGTCGTTGTGCCGTACTCGTGTCCTTTTTCTCGTATGGCTTCGGCCAAAGAAGTTGTGATTTCAGTTGGAAGAGGTCCGCTGCCAACGCGCGAGGTATATGCTTTCACAATTCCTACCACTTTGTCAATTGTGCCAGCAGGGAGCCCTGTGCCGGCATTTATTGCGCCGGTTAGCGTGTTTGAGCCCGTTGAAAATGGATAGGGTGACCAATCCACATCAAGCATTGTGCCATGTGCTCCTTCAAATAAAACAGATGCATGTTTTGCATGAGCGGTATTTATCATTTCAAATGTGTCTGTAATATAGGGCGCAAGAAGTTTGGCAAGTTTTTTATACTTAGACAGCTCTGTTTTCACAGAAATAGTTTCAAGATCAAGACTTTTGAGGATTTTATTTTTTATTCCTACCTGAAACTCAAATTTATCTTCAAAGTCAGGCCAGTTAACAAGCTCATATATTCGAATTCCATTGTAGCTCACTTTGTCTGCAAAGCACGGGCCAATGCCTCGTCCCGTGGTTCCTAAACTATTTTTTCCGCGCATTTTTTCGTATGCGTGATCTAGCGCTTTATGGTAAGAAAGTATTAAGTGGCATCGAGGGGAGATAAATAGTTTATTTTTTAAGGCAATACCTTCTTTTTCCAAAGTTTGGATCTCACCAATAAGCACCTCTGGGTCAACGATGACTCCGGTGCCAATAATTCCAATTGTTTTTTTGTTAAAGACGCCCGAAGGAATGAGGTGGAAAAAATATTTTTTGTCACCTATAACTACTGTGTGTCCGGCGTTGTTTCCACCGTGAAATCGCACAACGTAATCAGCCTTTTTAGCCAACAAATCAACGACTTTTCCTTTTCCTTCGTCACCCCATTGTAGTCCTAGCACTGCTGTTGTCATAATTATTCCCACTCAATTGTTGCAGGTGGTTTGTTGGTTATATCATATACCACCCGATTAATTTCTTTTATTTCATTTACCATTCGAACACTTATTGTATCAAGCACTGCGTAAGGTAAATGTGCCCATTTTACAGACATAGCATCGCGCGCTTCAACTGCACGTACTGCTATAGTTTCGCCATATGCGCGACCGTCTCCTCGAACACCTGTTGTTTTGATCCCTGTAAAAACTGCAAATACCTGCCACAGATTGGCTAAAAGCCCTGCTTTTTCAATTTCTTCCTGTACTATGGCATCGGCTTTTCTCAAAATATCGAGCTTGTATTCGGTAACGGCGCCTACTATTCGAGTGGCAAGTCCAGGCCCGGGAAATGGTTGGCGCTCCACAATGGAAGCGGGAAGCTCAAGGAGCTTTCCAATTGTTCGTACTTCATCTTTGTAGAAATTTCGAAGAGGTTCAATAAGTGTAAGATTCATTTTTTCTGGAAGCCCTCCCACATTGTGATGACTTTTTATTTTATCTGCATGTTTGCTACCCGATGACTCAATAACGTCGGGGTATATAGTCCCCTGGACCAAAAATCGAGCTTTATATTTTTTAGCTTCTTTTTCAAACACCTCAATAAATGTTTTTCCAATAATTTTTCGTTTTTTTTCAGGGTCTTTAACTCCTTCAAGTCTGGTTAAAAATATGCGTTTAGCGTCAATAATTTTAATATTCATATGCATGTGTTTTTTAAATACCTTCTCGAGAAGCATGGTTTCATTGTGGCGCATAAGGCCTGAGTCGATATACAAACAGGTAAGTTTATCGCCAATTGCTCTATGCACAAGAAGAGATGCAACTGATGAATCAACACCTCCTGAAAGTGCTGAAATAGCATTTTCTCCTCCAATTGAGTCGTTTATATTTTTTATTAGGTTGTCTACAAGATCTATGCCAACTTTTTGAGTCTGAGGTTTCATTTTTGCAATAGTCATAAAATTTTTTAGTATCTCTCCGCCAAATTGGGTATGCACTACTTCCGGGTGAAACTGAATGCCATAGATGTTTTTTTTGCGGTTTTCGTATGCGGCATAGGCAATTGTTTTTGTTTTTCCAACTCCTATAAAACCTTCAGGTAACCCGACGACTTCGTCTCCATGTGACATCCACACAGTAAATTCATCTGGGATAACTCCTTCTTTTGTAGAGTTAAAAAGAGGAGAGGGAGTGTGGAGAGTGAGAGTTGCGGGCCCAAACTCTTTTTTTGTTCCCGATCTAACTTCTCCTTTTAACAGATTGGCAGCTAATTGTTGACCATAACAAATACACAACATGGGAAGGCCAAGATCAAAAACACGAGGGTCAATAGTAGGAGCATTTTTTTCGTACACAGAAGCAGGTCCACCCGATAGCACGATTGCTTGTGGTTTTTCTTTTACTATTTGTGCATATGCGTATTCAGGTTCGATGATAGAAACAATGCTCCCAAATTCGCGTAGTCGTCGTCCTATAAGATGAGCTGTTTGGCCACCAAAATCAACAACAATAATCATTTAAGTCGTAAAATAATTAATAAAAACTGTCGGAATAGCTAGTTTTTGTAGTCGTCTCTTTATTGTAACAGACCCAATATTTTCACTCTTCCATTTTTGAGTGAGCGTTGAGATCGTCTCTCTCATCTCAGTAGGATAGATTATCCAAGCGTCAATTGACGTCTGATAAAAATCAGGAATAAATGTCGTGTGCGGTTTGATATGCAAACTACATGTCTTAATTTTAGAAGCTCCTCGTTGTTGGAGATATGAAACTGCAAGTTTAAATGTATTTCCCGTATCTGAAACTTCATCAATGAGTAAAATCGACTTGTTTGCAATGTCAACAGCTATGTCGCCCGTTAATTTGGCTGACTCTTGTTTCTGCATGTTTTTGTAACTAGATGTTGCGATCGTTACTACTGGAAGCTCAAGAAAATCGGAAAATATGTGGGAAATGGCGAGACCCCCACGAGAAATTGCCACAATTACATCGTATTTGTTTTGTGGATTTTTTATGATTTTTTGAGAGAGCGCAAAGCAGGAGGAGTGAAGTTCTAGCCACGTAATAGTGTGATAGTTCATCAATAATGATATCAAATAGTGATGCGGTTGTCAAGTTTTTTTATTTGAGATTAGCTTGTCTGAGTGCTTTGAATTGCGCTCATGATTCTGTCGGGGCGCGCTTTTGAGGAGAGGTTTTTCATAGCAATTCCGATAAATGCTTTAGGGTTTTGCTCAATTGTTGTAGCGTATTGGATTTTAAGGTTTTCTATTTCATTTCGTAGCTCGTCGTCTGATATTTCAGGTGGCAAATATTTATTTAAAATAGCAATTTGTTCTTCATTTTGGCCCACAAGGTCCGGGCGGCCACCTTTTGCAAACAACTCCTTAGCGTCAATGAGCTCCTTAATGTGCTTTCGTATAAGTTGTACGTATTCTTCGTCTGAAAGCTCTGTCTTTTTTTCAATCTCTTTATTTTTTGCGGCTGAAAGAAGCATTCGCAATGTAGATACAATAGCACTTTCACGTGCTTTAAGAGCAGTAGTAAGGTCTTCTTGCAATTTTTGGGTCAGCATTATAGTATAAGTATACTATGCACGATATAAAAAAGGCAAAAAAGACGGCTCTGCAGTACATTCAACAAGTTATGGACAATGTTGAAGCAAATGCACTTTCGCCTCAAGAGATGCTAACTGATATAAAAATGATGAATTTTAAAATCCGTCCGCTGTCGGGTGACATTTTTAGCATGTCTAAAAAACACTCAGAGCTTCTTGAATCGTTATGGCGGATTGCTAAAATTGAAGAAGTTGTTGTTGAGGTTTTGCAAACGTTGGAAGAGGACGAAAAAGAGACGTTCTTTACATACTTACACATGCTTGAAACGAAATTCCAAAAACAAGTGCACGAATCACTCGCATCTGCATCTGCGTCCGAGCAAAAAAAAGTATCAATGACGACACTCGAAATATTTCGGGAAGTCTCACGCAAAAAGCCAAATTAATCCGTAACTAGTGGAAAAATTTCTTTTTCGCTTTTTGTCTGATGGTAACAATATATGCGATATCCAGTTGTATTAGACCTTGAAACAAAAAAAACGTTTAGAGAAGAATCCGATCCGGCAAAGCTTGGTATATCTATTGCGGTTGTTTATGACTACAAAGACCGCATGCTTAAAGCATTTTTTGAAAAAGAATTGGGAAGTCTTTTTACCCTGCTTGAAAATGCATCGATTATTATTGGCTATAACATAAACAGCTTTGATATGGCAGTTCTCCAAGGATATTATCCCGGAAACATTTCGCAGTTTAAAACGTTTGACATATTGGAAGACATACGAGCTTTACTTGGTCGACGACTTGCTCTTAATGATGTGGTTTCAGCAACGCTTAATAAAGGCAAGAGCGGTCATGGTCTTCAAGCGATTGAATTTTATAAGGAAGGCCAGCTTGATAAATTAAAACAGTATTGTATGGATGATGTATCTTTGACCCAAGAGCTTTTGGAATACGGAGTATCAGAAAAGAAAATTTATTATCTGTCTGCATCAGGCAAGCAAGCGCTGCCCGTAACGTGGGCTCATCACCTTAAACAAACACAAGTACAAGATGTTAGTCTCACGCTACCCTTTTAATAAATTTATCGATATAATGGGAGCCGTATGGGTATGTCTAAGCTTCGTGCCATTATCATTGCAGCTCGCCCAAATCAGTGGGTCAAAAACTTCGTAGTATTTACTTCAATTGTTTTTTCAGGAAATCTGTTTTCATATGACTTGTTCATGCGCAGCTTGTTTGGGTTTTTTATTTTTTGTTTGTTGTCGTCAACATCGTACATATTAAATGATGTTATTGATTATCCCTATGATAGAAAGCACCCCTCAAAAAAATTGCGTCCCGTAGCGTCAGGGCTTTTGAGTGTGCCCGATGCCACATTTGCCGTATTTGTATTATCTCTTGTTTCACTTATTGCATCCCTTTTTTTCTCTATACCATTTTTCATAGTGTCTTTGGTATTTTTACTTCTTCACTATTTTTACTCGCTTTATTTTAAACGGTATCCAGTGCTTGATGTGTTTACCATCTCGTTCTCATTCATGCTTCGTACGTTTGCTGGCCAGGTTATCACGGGATACCATATTCAAATTTGGCTTTTACTAACAATTTTTTTTATATCCTTGTTTATTGCAACGGTCAAGCGGCACTCAGAGCTTGTTATCCACGGGCGAGAGACGCGTATTGCGTTGTATCACTACAAAGAGCATTTGCTTAATTTTTTAACTACCACCTTTGCCACGCTTACGATAACTACCTATTCACTCTTTACATTTCTTGAAAATCCACCCCTTGCTCAAACACAATTGTCGCAGTTTTTCAAAGACTTGTACCCAAATGTACAGCTTCGTAAATGGTTTATGATAACAATCCCTCTAGTTGTCTACGGGATTGCGCGGTACGCACAATTGCTTTATGAAAAAGAGCAAGGTGAAGCTCCAGAAAAAATAATTACGCAAGACAAGCCGCTCATATTTACAACTCTTGCTTGGGGACTTATTGTTATCTCTTTGATTTATATTTTTTAAAAACAACGAGCCTCCTGCAAACTCGTAGTATAATAGTTGCTATGGAAAACTACATTCTTGACACGAACTTTTTTTTTAATCTCGAGATAAAATCAGGCTTTGGTGAAAACTCAGCCGAGATAATTAAAGCATTTACGCAGCTGGCTTGCGAAGTGCAAAAACAACAAAAAGCACGTTTTTTTATGCCGCCACGCATTGTAGAGGAATTTTTAACGTTTGTTGACGAAAACGAAAAATATGTTAAAGATTTTCTAACCACCATCACTGTTGAATCTCCAAAAGTTGCTGATATTCAATTTCCCGCGTCGGTTTTTTATCAGCTCGTTGATGAAACGAGAGATAGAAATTTTAAAGGAATGCGAGTATGCGAAGAGCTGATTGACCAAACAGCTCAAAAGTTTATGGGGAGCGAGGTATTGCCCAAGATAGAGTATCAAAAGTCTATTGGTGAGCCCCTAACCAAATTGAGGCAGCGTTTCAGACAGGCAACTCGTTTTAATTTTTTAGACTCTGTTGCGGATCTAGATATTATTGTCCTTGCTCGTGATCTTGACGGGTATGTGGTTTCTTCAGATGAAGGAGTGCTTCGATGGGGTAGAATTTTTGGAATAAAAGAGATCGCTCCTCAATTATTCAAACTCAAACTTCAACAACATCTTTCGTAATCGGTTCCTCAGGCATAAGTCGTGTAAGAAAATCTGTTAGTTTATCAGTAATAGTTTTGTGTGGATGTTCCTGGTAAATAAGATGTTCTGAAAGGAGTCTTATGAGTTTTTGCACTGTCTCTTCTTCTTTCACAACAAGATAAATGTGGTACAAATATGGTGCGCGACTAACAATTACAAGCATGTAATAGTCAAATTTTTTTGAGAAATAAAAATGCGAGAGATGTTCAAACCGATACGTATTTCCTGCTGTTTCAATGCCAAATTTGGTCACAGTATTGGTGATTGTTGGAGGGGGAGTAATAGTTAGTACGTAAAACAAGAAAACTACGGCTATTATGGGAAGGACAAGGATTTTGTCCCCAAAAAAAATAACAATTAAAGATAGTAGTAGAGCCACCGCGATATAAAATCGAAGTACTCCAGCAGATCTTTTTTTATACGCTCGAATAGGGGCTCTCCAAGAAAAAATAACTTGTGGATTAATGAGTTTGTCGTCGACCTGGTCTATCATATCACTAGTATTCTCATATATTGTTGGTGACTTGTCAACGCACCTATTTGCAGCAAGCGTAAAGATTTGTCGCAACTTGCATGTATTAGAAGAGATATCCTGTTCAAATTTTTTTGGGTAAAAGCCTGCTCATGCCTAGAAAAAATCAGCTTTTTTATACGCCACGGCTCGGTCATCATCCATGATATACTATATATATAGTATGATGCCTTGACAGATCACAGATAGTGTATTAGATTTTTATCAAACACCAAATATGCATTGCATTTTTTGTGGAAACACCGATACCGATGTTATTGAGACAAGAGTGGCTGAAGATGGTACAGCAGTCAGGAGGCGTCGTGAATGTAGCAAGTGTGTGAAGCGATTTACAACATATGAAAAGGTAGACGAGCTTCCTCTTATTGTGATAAAAAGAGACGGAAAGAGAGAACGGTTTGAACGGCAAAAATTGATACGAGGCATGTTTAAAGCAACAGAGAAGACAACCATAACGCTTGAGCAGATAGAAAAAATGGTTGCTGAAATCGAAACTGAGCTCAAACAGCAAGAAACAACAGAGATAGAGAGCAAAATGATAGGAAGTCTTGTTGCTAAACATTTAAAAAGCGCTGATAAAATTGCATATATACGATTTGCATCAGTGTTTAGAAGGTTCGTTGATGTTGAGGATTTTGAAAGGGAGCTTAAAAAATTATTATAAATTTGATTTGGAATAACGTATGAAAGTAAAGACTATAACACAAAAAACAGACATAGAATCACATATTAAGCATATACGAAAACGAGAGGGTGATGTTGTGTTATTTAAACCCAAAAAAATTACCGAAGCAATATATGCTGCTATGAAAGCCGTCAAAAGTGGGACCCACGAAGACGCACAGGAGATTACTTCTCACGTGGTAAATCTGCTTAATAAAATGTCTAAAGGCAAAGATGGGGTTGATAGCAATGGCAATCCGCCTACGGTTGAGAGTGTCCAAGATATGGTTGAGATGGCGCTAATGGTAAGCCCTTTCCCAACAGTAGCCAAAGCATATATTCTTTATCGCGAGAGACGCAGGCAAGAAAGAAGACGAGATATTTTCAAAAAAAGGGTTAATCTCAAGCCCTATGAGTACCCAGAATTGGGCGACTATATTAGTGCAATCAGGCACTCGTACTGGCTTCACACAGAGTTTAATTACACAAGCGACATTCAAGATTTTAAGGTAAACACTAATGCGGCAGAAAAAACGGTATTAAAAAATACAATGTTGGCTATTTCTCAAATTGAAGTTGCTGTTAAAACATTTTGGGGAGATATTTTCAAAAAAATTCCCAAACCAGAAATAGGTGCAGTTGGGTATACATTTGCTGAAAGTGAAGTGCGTCATCATGATGCATATTCTCACTTGCTTGAGATACTCGGACTCAATAAAGAATTTGAAAAAATTACAGAAATTCCCGTTATCAACGATCGTATTAAATATTTAACAAGCGCAATCGAAACAGCAAAAAGCGAAGATAATAGAGAATATACCCGATCAATATTGTTATTCTCACTATTTATAGAACATGTTTCGTTATTTTCCCAATTTTTGATTATTATGTCATTTAATAAGCACAGAAATATTTTTAAAGGCATATCAAATGCCGTTGAGGCAACCTCAAAAGAGGAGCAGATTCATGGATTGTTTGGTATTGATTTGATAAACATTATCAAAAAGGAGCATCCGTCATGGTTTGATGAAGAATTATCGGCAGATATTCAAAAATCATGTCAGGAAGCATATGAAGCAGAGGAAAAAATAATTGATTGGATTTTTGAAGATGGTGAGATTGATTTTTTACCCAAGACAGTTGTAAAAGAGTTTGTTAAAAATAGATTAAATAATTCACTTGCAAGTATCGGCGAAAAGCGACAGTTTGTTATAAATGAAAAGCTGCTTGAAAAAACTGAATGGTTTGATGACGAAATAATTGCTACAAAACATGGAGATTTTTTTGTAAAACGGTCAATTAACTACAATAAACGTAGTAAAAGTATTACCAGTGATGATCTGTTTTAACATAACGTATGAAAAATAAAGACAATGCATCGTTTTATTGGTTGAATGAAAGTAGTCGCGAATTTTTAAATAGAGGATATCTAGCAGGAGGAGTAACGCCAGAAGAGCGCATTCGATTTATAGCAAATAGAGCCGAAAAAATTCTTGGAAAAAAAGGCTTTGCCGATAAGTTTTACGACTATATGTCGAAGGGGTATTATTCACTATCTACGCCAATTTGGGCCAATTTTGGCCTCAAGAAGGGTCTGCCCATCAGTTGTTTTTCATGTCATATTTCAGACAGCATGAGTCAAATACTCTACGCTCAGGCGGAGGTTGGGATGATGAGTAAGTTTGGTGGAGGAACAGGCGCTTACTTTGGTGAACTTCGCCCTCGTGGATCAGACATTACCGATAACGGAGTCTCATCTGGGGCGGTTCATTTTATGAAATTGTTTCAAGCAATTATCAATGTTGTCAGTCAGGGATCAACTCGTCGTGGCGCTTTCTCGCCCTATCTTCCCGTAGAGCACCCTGATATTGAAGAGTTTTTGGAAATTGGAACTGAAGGCAACCCAATTCAAGAATTGACCCATGCAGTAACAGTAACTGACAAATGGATGGAGTCGATGATTGCGGGAGATACCAAAAAGCGCAAAATTTGGGCCAAAGTCATTCAAAGTCGTGTGGAAATGGGGTTTCCGTATATTTTCTTTACTGACAATGTCAACAACTACACTGTTGATGTGTATAAAGATAAAAAATTGCCAATAAGACATAGCAACCTCTGCTCTGAAATTATGCTCCCGACAAATGACGAATGGTCATTTGTGTGTGATTTGTCATCGCTTAACCTATTGCACTACGATGAGTGGGTAGAGACAGACGCCGTTGAAACAATGGTGTATTTTCTTGACGCTGTTATGACCGACTTTATCGGGAAGCTAGAGAATCTGCGTGATTCTAAAAATCTCAATGACCAGAGATCATTTTATTTCATGCAGCGAGCGTACAATTTTGCCGTAGCAAACAGAGCCTTAGGGCTTGGAGTACTAGGTTGGCACTCGTATTTGCAGGCACAGATGATTCCATTTGACAGCAAAGATGCTAAAAAATTAAATGTTAAGATTTTTAAAAATATTCAAGAAAAATCATATAACGCTTCAAAGCAGCTTGCAAAAGAGTTTGGTGAACCATCTATTCTCCGCGGGTATGGTAGACGAAATACAACACTTAATGCAATCGCCCCTACAACATCGTCAGCATTTATTTTGGGACAGGTGTCGCAAAGTATCGAGCCGATATGGTCGAATTGCTACGTGAAAGATATTGCAAAGTTAAAAATTACGATTAAAAACCCATTTCTCGAAAAACTACTTAAAGAGAAGGGAAAAAATGATAAAGTGACATGGAATTCTATTCGTGACAATGATGGATCAGTACAGCACCTCAAATTTTTGAGCGACCATGAAAAAGAAATTTTCAAAACCTTTTGCGAAATTGACCAGATTGCTGTAATTGACCAGGCCGCAGCTAGGCAGCAATTTATCGATCAGGGACAGTCGCTTAATGTAATGATCAATCCAAGCGTTCCTGTAAAAGATATTAATAATCTGTATATATTTGCGTGGCAGTCAAAAATAAAAACGCTGTACTATCAACATAGTACTAACGCGGCGCAAAAATTCAATCAATCAAAGATGTGTATTGGTGCCTGTGAAGCCTAGCGACCGGTAGGGTTTTTTTTAAGTAAAAAAGCCAACACAACCTTGATTGTTTTATATCGGATTTCTCCTTATACTGTTTGTATGGGTACAAACTACACTCCGATTGACGATCTTATTAAAAAACTTACCGAGCCAATCTCTGCAAGTAATTCATTTGGCAAGGAAGCTGAGCCGCCTCTTAAAAAACGAGAAGCAATTGGTATTGCAGTAGAAACAAGCAAAGTTCACGAAGTAGTTGAGCATGAACACGAAGCTGACATGCAGCCATTTATACAAGCGCACAAAGAAACAATTAGCGTTCCAAACGATCTCAAAAAAATTGGCGTTCAAGCAACGGCAGCGCCCGTGTTTTCCACACTTAAGGAGGTGCATCTTCCTATAGCCGATGAGACGGTGTATCATGGGCTTAAGGCGCCCCTATCATCTTCTCTTCGATGGCTGTCTGAGTTTTGCATTTTTTTGCTCAAACATGCACACGTAACACTTAAAGAACTCCATGGAAAAGTAGAGCGGGTAAGCTCAAATGATAAGAAGTAGTTTAAAGTGCGCTTTTTAATTCAGATACAAATCCACCTTTATCTTTGGCGCCGCTAAATTGTGAGACAATTTTGCCATCTCTGAATGTGATAAATGTAGGAATGGAAAAGACATTGTACTGTCCAGATAAATCTTGATTTTGATCAACATCAATTTTGACAAATTTTACAGTGTCTTTAAATTCAGCCGATTCAGCCAACTCATCTATAATAGGGGAGGTAAATTTACATGGCCCACACCAATCGGCATAAAAATCAACAAAAACAACACCCTTTTCGTCAAGCACCTCTTTTTGGAATGTATCAGTGTTTACTGCGTGTACTGCCATAGTGGTATCAGTATAGAAAGTGCTTACTTAAATTGCAACTCATGTTTTTTCCTGACCAATTACAATTTTGTTATTTTTAAAATATACAAATAGCGTGTCGTGCGACTGTGTCTTGCCCTCAACTATTTGCATAGCAATCTCATCAATAATAACCTCATCAATAAGTCGTTTTAAGGGTCGTGCTCCATATACCTCGTCAAACCCAACGCCAAGCAAATATGTTTTGACTGAGTCGGCAAAATCGATCGAGATTCCCTTTTGAAATAGTCGAGTCTTGACCTGCTCGAGTTGGATTGAAATAATCTTTTTCATCACATCTGTTGATAACGGTTTAAAAAAAACGAGAGAATCAAGTCGGTTAATAAACTCTGGCTTGAAGAAATGACGGACTTCTTCCATAATTTTTTTCTCTTTTTCACTAGTGTCGAGTTTTTGATTTATATGTTGTGAACCTAAATTAGATGTCAAAATAAGAATGGTGTTTTTAAAATTGACAGTTCTACCCTTGCCGTCAGTTAATCTTCCATCGTCGAGTATTTGCAAAAATGCACTAAGTATTTGAGGATGAGCTTTTTCAACTTCATCAAACAAAATAACAGAGTATGGTTTACGACGTACTATTTCTGTCAATTGTCCGCCCTGTTCGTATCCAACATATCCAGGGGGGGCGCCAATAAGGCGTGCTAATGTGTGAGGCTCTTGGTATTCAGACATATCAATACGAACAAGTGCTCGTTCATCGTTAAATAATATTTCAGACAGCGCTTTTGCGGTTTGAGTTTTTCCGACTCCCGTAGGTCCCAAAAAAAGAAATGAACCGATTGGTCTTCCTTCTTGAGAAAGTCCCACGCGAGAGCGACGTATTGCTCTGGCTACTTTTTCTAGAGCATGGTGTTGGCCAACTACGTGTTTTTCAAGTTCAATTTCAAGATTTTTGAGCTTGTCTGTTTCAATCGATAGTAGTCGTGTGACAGGTATGCTTGTCCAGCGGCTGACAATTTTGGCAATATCTTCCTCCGTTACTTGTTCTTTAAGAAGTCTCACATCAGGTGGGATTTGTTCCCATAATCTCTCAACATCTTGTAATTTTTTTTCAATCTCTGGGATTTTACTGTATTTGAGCTCAGCTGCTTTTTCAAGTAGTGCTTCACGCTCGGCACGCTCAAGCTCGCTTTTAAGTTTGTCAAGCTCGAGTCGCATTTTTTGGAGTTCTGCAATAATCTTTTTTTGTTTTTGCCATTGTTCAGACAGGTTATCAAATCTTTGTTTCAATGTTTTTCTTTCTTCTTCAAGTGTTTTTTTACGTTCTTCGAGTCCTGTTTCTTTTTTAAGAGCCGCAAGCTCAATATCAAGTTGCATAAGACGTCGTTTTATCTCATCGAGCGAAAATGGCATGGAGTCGATCTCAATTTTTACAGAAGCTGCTGCTTCATCTACTAAATCAATTGCTTTGTCGGGTAAAAAACGGTCGGCAATATAGCGAATTGACAAGTCAACTGATGCAATGAGTGCGTCATCTGAAATTTTGATTCCATGATGTGTTTCATATTTTTCCTTGATCCCACGTAAAATACCCAACGTGTCTTCAGGAGATGGTTCGTCTACTACGACGGGTTGAAAACGTCGCTCGAGTGCTGGGTCGCGCTCGATGTATTGTCTATACTCTCGTACCGTTGTAGCTCCAACTGCATGTAGTGATCCTCTGGCGAGCGCGGGTTTTAACATATTCCCGGCATCAACTGCGCCTTCAGCTCCGCCTGCTCCTACAATTGTGTGGAGTTCGTCAATAAATAATATATATTTTCCCTCACCTTTTTCAAGCTCGCTCAAAACTCCTTTAAGACGCTTTTCAAACTCACCCCGATAACTTGCTCCGGCAAGAAGACTTGCCATATCAAGTGATAGTACTTGTTTATGTTTGAGACTGTCTGGTACGTCGGAGTCAACAATGCGCTGAGCAAGTCCTTCAATTATTGCAGTTTTCCCGACACCCGGGTCACCTAAGAGGACGGGGTTGTTTTTAGTACGGCGAGAAAGGATTTGAATAATACGTCGTACTTCGGGATCTCTTCCAATAATGGGATCGATTTTTCCCGCTTTTGCCATATCAGTAATATTTGCTGTATAAGTCAAAAGCGGATTTTGCTCGCTGTCTTGCGGTGGTATATATGTCCCTTTCATACGGCTTTACTATTCTTCGTAACTACAAAAAGAATTCTACATCATAGTTTCTAAATTAGCAATAGGCAAGTTTAAGTGCTAACTAGCGTTATTAAACTTGACATGACGAATGTGCCTTTGTATACTGCAGGTGCTATGAAACAAACACATACAAATAAATTCACTCTTATCGTGCTATTTTCAGTTATTGGGTTTGTTTTATCTCAAATCTCATTCACCAAACTTGTAGGTTCGAGTCTTTCATTTACTTTGTTTGATTTTTTTGCTCCAACAGCCGGGGCATTTTTAGGAGGACCAATTGGTATTGCATCTGTTTTGATTGTAAACGTAGTTAATTTTTTCCTCAAAGGCGCAAGCTTTGAGCCGGCTGCACTTGTTCGTATTGTTACCAATCTTTTTGCTGTATGGTATTTCAGTTTATCTGCCGACAAAAAACAAAATAAAGCAATTTTGGCTGTTCCCGTCATTGCAATGATTTTATTTTGGGCAAACCCAGTAGGGCGGCAAGCGTGGACGTTTGCACTCTTTTGGTTAATTCCTATTGTTGCTTACTTTAAAAGAGATGTACTTCTTGTAAAATCATTAGGTGCGACATTTACAGCGCACGCCGTGGGTGGGGCAGCATGGGTATGGACTATGAATCTTCCAGCTTCTGTCTGGAATGGACTTATTCCGGTGGTAGCGTTTGAGCGGGCGGCATTTGCGTTTGGTATTACTGCAACATACCTTGTATTCAATTACGTTTTGAGATATTTACATGCGCGAAACATTGTGCCAACAGGTCTTAATCTTGAAAAGCACAATAAACACATCTTTTCTTAAACAAGGAGTTAATTGCAATACGTCTTACTTTTTTTCTACGTTAAACAAAGGACCTACTATTTGAATATTTGATGGTGCACGAAGATTAAACCAGTCTTTAAACTCGCCTGCACTAAAACTTGTCCCACCAACACTTACCGATGAAGTCTTTCCCGATCCAAAGTCAACAGACACGGAAGCATTTGACCCATCGCCTACGGGGCTGCCGCCCTTAGCTCGAAGCTCGCTCTTTACTTTTTCAAAGTCCCACGTTTCTTTTCCGACAGGATTTGGCTTGTCTACTTGGTAAAGATGTTCCTTATCGACGTCAGAATATCGGGCAAGCAAAATAACATTTGCAATGTCAGCGACTTCATCGCCTTTAAGCCACGCTGTTCCTCCATATTCACTTCGAGAGCCCCAATTACAATAAAACCATGGTGAGGACTTATCATATGCGCGCTCATTAAGTTCTGCAAAACTTCCTGGGTTGCCTCCAGATCCATCAAATTTACCCAAATTTAAAATATACCCACCATGTGTTGATGCATACTGTGTAAACCCAGGGCTTTCTCCATCCATAAGTACCCATCCTTTTGTCGCCTCAACAGCAGTATCCCAATTACCACCTTTGGCTTCTGGTCGAAAAACTTGACAGGCTTCTGTTGTGCATATGCGTCCATTTCGTTTCATAGAATTTAAGGCATATGTTCGCGCTGCAACAGCCTGGGCTTTAAGGGCCGCCATCCCTCCCTCATCTCCCCATGAATTAGGCACTTCCCAAATACGCTTTACATAATCTTCGATCGAAAATGTTCCATGACCATCGACATTTACTTGAGAGCCTTGATCAAAGTCTTTTTTTAGAGACATGCTAGGGTAATATTCAGATAAGATTTGTTCTTCGCCTTGACCTGCCTTAGCACGGGACAGAGCTCCATACTGGTTTAACCCATTTCGATGCGGTGCGCCATATGTGAAAAATCCGATGGCTCCTGAAAATCCTGGGTTTTTCCCATTAGTTAAGTCACTCGAACACCTTCCCGAACCTGTCCCAGCCGATCGAGGAATTTTAAGACTTGCAAGTTTTTGTCCAATAAGTGATTGTTGCCGGCCAGTGAGGGCGGCAATTTTTCCCGATAGTTCGCTTTGATATTTTTTGGCTTTTCCAATCTCACCTGCAAGTAACAGTGACTGGGCGTCAGCATCTTTTTTGACAACGGCGAGGCGTGATTTTTCGCTTACGAGAGATTGTTTTTTATCTTCAAGATTTTTTACATATAAAACAATCTTAATAACTGATTGTTTATCCTGATCCGCCAATTTTTTTTGATAGAAAAAATTTTGCAACGAGAGCGAGATGTTTTCAGAAGATATAAGGTTGAGAAGTGAGCTTTCTGCTTTTTTGGCGTTTTTGTAATAGAGGGCAATACGAGCGTCAAGCACGCGTTTTTGAAGTGAGAGCGCCTCCTCACCTTTTTGGACCTCTTTTTCTTTTTGAATTACCTCTTTTTCTATTAAAGTAACACGAGTTTTTATACCGTCGAGTTGTTTTATCAAACGAGAAGATGATTCTTCAAGAGGCTTTGTTGCATTTTGTGACGCTTCAAGATCTTTCTTTAGGGTTGTTAGTTGTTTATTTAGGTCGTCCAACTCATCAGCAAAAACCAATGAATGACTAGAGAAAACAAAAAAACTTATTAGTGCGGCAAAAATTAATCGTTTCATATTTCGTGTGTCAAGTACTTATTATACCCTGTTGCATGACCCAAACTGAAGTCGTATTTATGACGACAAAAAAGCAGCGTGCTACGCATGATGATTGGGTAATTATTATGGAAAGTTGATTCGCAGGAGTTTAAGATTTCTTTCTTAAATATAGTCCAGCAGTGAGCCCCGAAAGCATAAGAGGTAAAAGCACAGTCGGCGCTCCAGTTTCTGGAATGCTCTGTGCCTGATTAGTTGAAGTAGTATATGTTTGTGAAACAGTTCCCTCATTTTTGTTAAGAGGTTGATATGATGTTCCTTTGTATGTTGTAGTATTGTTAAATTTTTCTTTTATTGAGTCAGATGTTGTGTTTATTACTACTTTGGTAATGGTAGGAGTAGGACTTGTAGTAATGGATACTTTCTTTTTTGTTTCAGAAGATCCACCAAATAGTGGCCATTTTTGTTGTAAGCCAAATCGCTTAACAACAAGAAACATTACAATAATGACTACAAAAAGTCCAATAAAAAGAGATAATATTTTGTTGAATCCTTCCATATCCTGTAGTATACCACTTGTCGGGGTATTTGTCAACTCTACAAACTATTGACAACGCAGTCTTATTGCACTAAGGTCAATATATGTACCCTTTTTTTTACTCGTTTTTCATATATGCTGATGAAATTAATATAAGTACAAGAGGTTTGCCAATTGTTGATTTGGGAGATCTGCTTACGTTTGTTATACGTCTCGTTTTTGTTATTGCGGGAGTTGCAGCGCTATTTATTGCCCTTAGTGGGGGTTTGGATTGGATAGTCTCTGGAGGAGAAAAAGAGAATATTGAAAAAGCGCGTAACAAAATACAGGCAGCAGTTGTAGGTATATTTGTTTTGATATTGATCCTTACGATTATTTGGACGCTCGAGACAGTAGTCTTTCATAGAAATATTTGTTTTGGCATTTCTTGCAATATTAAGGTTCCAAGTCTTGTTAATTTAGGCGGAGGTTCAAGCACAAGCGGTGGGGGAAGCTCGGGCGGAGGAGGAGGTTCAGGAGGAGGTTCGGGCGGAGGAGGAGGTTCAGGAGGAGGTTCGGGCGGGGGAAGTCAAGTTACGTGTGTTAGTGCAAGTGGACAGCAAGGACAATTATGTTCTTCGGCAAGTATGTGTGACAATAGTGGAGGGTGCAATAGCGCATGTGGCGCATTTGGCGAGAGTAGAAGCGGTGAAATATGTGATATCGCCAACGCCAATTGTAAAAGTGGCTTTTCATGTGGACCAATAGGTGTGGGGCGCGCCCGCGTGTGTAGCGGCGGATTTTGTGTAAACGGCTTTTGTCAAAGCCGAGCCCCATCGTGTGGACATGAGTGCAACGGCAATAGCGATTGTTGATAATAAAATTAGCCTGTAATTTCAAGAAAAATCATAAAAAATGCTCTTGACAAACTTACAAATTCATTTATACTCAATCGTATGAATACATTTCTTACGCAGTTAATCTCATCTATTTCTATATTTTTGCTATCTCCTAGAGTCATGGCTGTTTATGCTCAGACGCCAGAGTCACAATTCAAAATTGACACAGGAGGACTTCCTGTTTTAGGAATTGGCGACCTGCTTACTTTTGTAATACGACTGATATTCATCATAGCAGGCATTGCGGCGTTGCTCTATGGTTTATGGGGTGGATTGTCGTGGATCACATCAGGTGGAGATAAGGACGCCATCGGAGGCGCTCGCAATAAGATCCAAGCTGCTGTAGTGGGTATTTTTGTACTTATAATAGTATTAACTATTATTTGGACACTTGAAACAGTTATATTCAATCGTGCAATTTGTTTTGGAATATCATGTAATATCAGAATTCCAGGGCTAAATATAACACCATTGCCTGCCGAAAGTTGTAGCGATATATGTTTCGATGTTAATAAAAGCTTTAGAAATGGTGGATGTTCTACTACGGGTTCGTGTGCTACTGGTTGGGTTAGAGATGGTGCGGGAGACACATTTTGTTCGGGAGGAATATGTTGCTGTCAACCGTAATGACTGAACTGGCCACGCTCTCTGTTGGTTTACACCTCTCAACAAAATATGAAAAAAAATCTTCTGGCTCAGATAGCTCCTGATTTTAGAATTGATATGCGTGGAATTCCTATTTTGTCGATTGGAGAGCTTCTTACATTTTTATTGAGAGGTATTTTTATTTTAGCTGGCATTTTGGCACTCATATATGCATTATGGGGAGGTCTATCGTGGATCATTTCAGGAGGGGAAAAAGACAAGATTCAGGCTGCACGTGATAAAATACAAGCTGCAATCGTAGGTATATTTGTTTTGATCGTTGTACTATCTATTATGTGGACGCTTGAGACCGCAGTATTTCGTCGAAGTATATGTTTTGGCATATCCTGCCCTATCAATATTCCTGGACTTAACATAACACCCCTTCCAGGTAATGGGGGTGCATCAAATACTACAAACCCTAGTGGTCAGAACGCCTCGTCAAACACAACGACTAGTCAACAGCAAAATGCTGGCGATTCAAATCAAAATGCAGCCACTTTATCTCAAGTACCTTCGACAATAGATCGACTTCCTCAAACAGGGGGTAGATAGATGCGGTATACTTAATTCTACAAGGTATGTTTTTTTCATTTATAGTCCATGCACAAGTGCGAGATTGGGGAGATTGTGTGGTAGATGGTGTTCCAACGCTTAATTGCTTAGAAATTGTATTTGGCAATCTACTCACGATGTCAACGGGTCTAGTGGTTATTATTTTATTTTTGATGCTTGTTATTGGATCAATTCGATACCTAACCTCGGCCGCTGATGCTGAAAAACTTGCAACTGCAAAAAACACAATGAAGTACGCATTTGTCGGTATTTTTTTATTTGTAGGTGCATTTCTTATCTTAAAAATTATTGATGTTTTATTTTTAGGTGGAAAAGGCTCTTTATTTCAATTTAAAATACCTGCCTTTACAAATTCTACTTCTCCCACCGCTTCTCCTGCGACAATAACGTCATGTGCGCAATTTTGTGCGCAGACACAAGGACTTCCTAATGGAGGCGTATGTGCACTTGACTTGCCGGGGTGGAGAGACCCGCAGGATTGTCCCAGAACACATAGAGAACGGGGATTGCCAAGTAATTTACAGTTTATCTGCACAAACGAACCAGATGAGAAATGTTGTTGTGTGAAGTAGTCTTATTTTGTAGGCGTGATAAATAAGACAGTAGTTCCATTATCGGCAGGAATAGGCGAAATGATGCTTTTGCCACCGATAAAACGAGTGTAAATAACAAAAACAAAAAGAGCTGTCCCTACCGCAAAGAGAATTATTCCTAAATATCGCATACAAATTTATATGTTTATCTTCTCTTTGATTAAATATTGTGGTCGTCCTTGTATTTCTTTATATATTTTGCCCACATATTCACCAATAATTCCTATTGTAAGAAGTTGTATGCCTCCAAAAAACATAATAGACACAAACAGTGCTGTCCAGCCTGTTACCCAATAATCATGCGGCAGGACAAAACGTCGCACAATAGCATACACCATACCAAAAAAACCAAAAATCGAAGTAAGCATGCCTAAATAAGACGCTATTTTGAGTGGTTTTGTTGAAAAAGAAACAATTCCATCAAGTGCAAAATTGACCATTTTGGAAAAGGGATAGTGAGTTTGGCCGCTGAGCCGCTTGCCTCGGTTGAATGTAATGGCTGTTGAGGTAAATCCACCCCATGCGACAAGTCCGCGTAGAAACCGAGACTTTTCGGGCAATTTATTTAATAAATCAACTACTTCTCGATCGAGAAGTCGAAAATCGCCCACATCCATTGGAATGTGTATGTCTGAAAGCATGTTTATAACACGATAAAAAAAATGGGCGGTAATCTGTTTAAAAAATCCCTCATCTCGTTTTTCGCGCTTGGCATAAACTATTTTGTTGCCCGCCTGCCACGCTGTAATAAATTTAGGGATAAGCTCAGGCGGGTCTTGCATGTCGGCGTCCAAACTCACGATGCAATCGCCTTTAGCGTGTTCATATCCAGCTGAAAGTGCCATTTGGTGCCCAAAATTACGCACGAATGAAATGAGCTTTATTTTTTTATCACTCTCCGCAAGATTTTGTATGTTTTGAGCCGTATTATCGTGTGAGCCATCATTTATGAATAATAATTCATAAGAATCATATTTTTTCATCACAGAAGAAATAGCAGTGGCAATTGGGGCGATATTTTTCTCTTCATTAAACACCGGAATGATGATTGATATAAATGGATGTGTGGGTGCGGTCATATATAGGCAATTATATATAAAATATACGCAGCAAATACAAAACGTGTTGCGGGGCCGGGAGTTGAACCCGGCCTAGGAGATTATGAGCCTCCTGTGCAGCCGTACACTACCCCGCTTGTCGTTTGATCAACTTTTTATGAGCTAGGGTAATTATACTTGTTTAGGCCTATTTATACAATACAATCGCCGCAGTTATTGTAGACCAAATAATTTCATCCACTCTTGTGAAGGAGAAAGTGACGGGGTAGGTTCGATTGTGGGCGTTGGTTTTTTTTGAGGGATGATAACGATTACCTCATGTGATTTTGTTCTGTTGAGCCTGTTTCGTATGTTTTCTTCTACTTCTTGTTGGTCTTGAGCTTTAACGATATCTCCTTTTAGCTTACTATTGTGTTTTTTTTCGGCCAAGTACTTTTTTTTATATTCATCATAGTAGACAAACTTGTCTTTGTAGCCCAAAAGCGTCTTTGAAAGAGACAATATGGTAAAAATACCCAAGGTTGCAAGCAGGAAATACCGAAGTTTGTTGATCATATATATATAATTTAAGAGGTATTTAAGCCCTATTCATGCTCCTTGCATTCTAGCTTATTG
>Ga0163152_10000689_pt1 | contig 56579 bp, 59 predicted proteins | sample OliLakLV19MP8IB2_FD_148635 | JGI IMG/M metagenome (GOLD analysis project Ga0163152, IMG submission 148635) | Freshwater microbial mat bacterial communities from Lake Vanda, McMurdo Dry Valleys, Antarctica - Oligotrophic Lake LV.19.MP8.IB-2 | ecosystem: Environmental > Aquatic > Freshwater >... | reverse complement strand
GCGCACCCAGGGAGATTTCCCCCGGACCGGTGATGGGACGCAATTGCTCCACGCCCTGCTCGGCCGGCGTGGTCCGGCCGCAGACCAGGTAATCAACGGGCGCGCGGTGATCGAGTCGGCCCGGTTCTCGATCGCGGGTGAAGTTCTGCTCGATCCGTGGGGCCAGGCCTATGTTTACGTCTACAAGACTACCGCGCCATGGAGCAATCCCAGCTACGTGCTTTATTCTGCCGGGCCCGACGGACGTGAAAATCCCCGCCTGTTGGCAGGCGGTTTTACTGATACCGGCGCGGCGGAAAATGCGGACAATCTCCAGGCGAACCACTGAACAAGCATGCGTCCGAACCGGCCATCCGCCTTCACGCTCCTGGAGCTTCTGTCCGTCATTGCCATCATTGGCGTTCTTGCGGCGCTGATTTTTCCCGCCGTGCGGTCAGCCCGCGTCGCGGCCAACCAGGCCCGGACCAAAGTGCAGTTCAGCCAGTGGGCGGCGGCCCTGGAGGGCTTCCGCAGCGAATACGGTTATTACCCGGTCTTTGATCCAAGCGCGTTCGTCAACGGCGGCGCGGCCACGGCCATCACCGGTGACCATCTCTTCCACGACATTCTCTCTGGCCGGAAGCGCGATGGCACGCCGCTGGTTCCCGCCGGTCCCGCCGCCACGCAGAACCGGAAGCTCATCCGCTTCTATACCTTCAGCGATGCCGACTTCGCCAACGCCGGCTCGCCCGCGCCCAACCTCCTGCGCGACGCCTTCGACAATACCGAGATCGCCGTGCTGGTGGACCGGAATCTCGATGGCGTCATTCGGGTCGGCAGCGATTATCCGGCACTGCCCGCCGTGGGTGGTCAGACCCCCAGCGCGGCCGACTTTCCGGCCCCCGGCGTCCGCGCCGGTGTGATCTTCTACGCGCCGGCCCCCGGCGCCGACGCGACGAACCCCGGGTTCATCTTTAGTTGGAAATGAGACCCCGCGCGACCAGAGCATTCACCTTGCTGGAGCTGCTCGTCGTCATCGGACTGATCGCGGCGATGTCGGTCTTTTTCGTCAACGGATTGACCGGTGGCGGCGCCACGGCTGCGTTGCAGTCGGGGCAGGCCATGATCGCCAACCTGATCACCACGGCCCGCACCAAGGCGCCGGCGACCGGTCATAAAACCCGGCTGTTGGTGAACACCGACACGGGTGCGCCCGAGCGATATCTTCGCCATCTCGTGCTGCAACTCGCGCGCCAGACCGGTTCGAGCCCAGCGGACTGGGAGACACTGGCTGCGGTCACCCTGCCCGAAGGCGTGTATGTCATGCCGGCATCACTCACCCAAAGCAATGGCCTGGTGGCCAACCCGTCGGACTGGAAGCGGGTGACCGATCCCGCGGTAGATCTAGTGTCGGACTTGTTCACCAACCAGTCGCTGTCGGTCCGCCTCGAGGGTGATGCTTCAGCGCAGGCATGGACCGGTGTCGGCTTCACCCCCAATGGCACCTTGGCGCCCCTCGGCGGCGGCCAGCCGCCGAAAGGCGCCCTGGTCATCGCGCTCGGTATCCGGCGACCACCCGGCACTTACCAGTCGGGCGAATCACCGGTCCGACTGGACAACCCGCAGGCGGTGCGGGGATTGATCCTGAGCGCCTACGGCGTGCCGGCCCTTTTGAGCGAGCGCAGTTCGTTCTGATGAAACAGTTCTGCCAAACCCGGGGTTTCACTCTGCTGGAGGTGATCATTGCGGTCGGCCTGTTCGTGAGCGCGATCGCGGTCATCCTTGGACTCGTTGCGGGGCTTTCGCGGCTGGGCGCAGACTCCAACGATGCCCTGGCCGCCCAGCGCTTGCCCGAGCCGCTGAAGGTGGAGCTGTCCCGGCTGGCGTCGACGGGGCTGGACAGCCTCGCCGGGCGGGTGCCGGTGATGGCGTCGCCGTTGACTGGCGGACTGGCGTTCGCCTCGGTCCGGGGCGCAACGCGCGTGGATTCACTGGAATACTTGCCCGTGACGGATCCGATATCAACGGACGAGCAATACTACTTGGTGGAATGCTGGAAATTTCCGTCCGAGCCGCTGCGCTTTGACGGAGAGAAGGCTTTTCTGGCGCTCTTTGTGCGCGTCTCCTGGCCCCACCGGTTGCCGGGTGCGACCGTGCCGACCGCGCTGGCAGATCGCAGTCAGGTCACGTTCACCCTGTCGCTGAATCGATGAGCAGGTCCTGCTCCAGCCGTGGCTTCACCCTGTTGGAACTGCTGGTGGCAGTGACGATCACCCTGGTCATCGCCGGGTTGATGCTGGCGGTGACGACCAACGTATTGAATCTCTGGCGGCGCAGCCAGGCGGCCCACACGCAGGCGACGACCGCCCGGCAGGTGTTTGATCTGCTGGAACAGGACTTGCAGTCGGCGATCCACCGGCGGGATGCCACCTGCTGGCTGGCCGCCGACATTCTCGATTCCTCCGCGAGCCTCTCCAACCATGGCTGGCTCCTAGGTCCGGGCCTGATGAAGCCGGCCAACGGCGGCAGCCTGCTCCCGCTGCCCGCGCCGGAGGCCGATGGCGAGAGATTGTTGCAAGATGCACGCTTTGGCCTGTCCGGCAGCTGGCTGCGCTTTGTGACCACCAATGTGGAGTCCGGGGGCAGCCTGCCGAGCGTCGTCGCCTTCCAGATCGTGCGCCGGCCCATCACCGGCGATCCCCTGGCCACGAATCCCGCCGCGGTCCGCTATTCGCTTTATCGCTCGGCGATAAGCAACACCGACACGTTGGCGGCCGGCTACGCTGTCACCTCATCGGGCTACGCCAGCACCAGCAACAACCCTGCCGGCGCCAGTTCGACCGCTTACCGCGCGGCGCGCAATGTGATGAATCCCAGCCATGCCAATCTGCTGGGCTCGAACGTGGTCGATTTCGGCTGCTGGCTGTATGTGCGCAATCCGGACCGCACACTGCGACGGATCTATCCCGCCGGCACCGGCGACACCTCCCATCAGGCGATCGGCCGCAGCACGGCGGCCGATGCCCGCTATCCCGAAGTGGTTGACCTGATGCTCCGCATCCTGAGCGAGGAAGGGGCCACCTTGCTGGAGGCCATCGAGTCCGGTCGTGTCCCGCGTCCTCCCTCCTACGCCACCGATGCCGGGTGGTGGTGGGGCGTGGTGGACGCCAATTCCAAGGTCTTCACGCGCCGGATCGAGATCAAGGGAGGTGCGTTGTGAGTCAGCGCCGGCGGCACGGCTTCGCCTTGGTGATCACGCTGGTGCTTTTGGGGCTACTGGTGTTGGCGGTATTTGCGCTCAGCGCCCTGACCAAGGTTGGGAGCGCGATGTCCGCCGCGAGCGTCTTTCAAACCCAGGCCCGCCAGAACGCCTCGCTTGCCCTCGCCGTGGCCTGGGGTGAGTTGCAGCGTCATGCGGGCGATGACTCCCGCATCACGGGCATGGCGGGCATCGCCGGAGTGGCGGGCAACCAGAACGCGACGACGCGATATTGGTGCGGTGTCTGGCGCGATGACGGTAGCTTCGTGGCCTGGCTGACATCCGGTGCGCTCAATGCAACCAGCGCCGGCTCCGACCCGATTGAGCTGATAGCCCAAGGCAGTGTCGGGGCCGCGGGCTCCACCTCGGCCAACGTGGAAAAGGAGCATGTGATCGCCGGAAAGATCCCGATCATGGTTCCGGATGCCTCCGGCGCGCCCGGCGGGCTCGCGACGATTGGGCGCTATGCTTATCTGGTCACCGACGAGGGCATCAAACTCGGGGCCTACGCGCCGACCGATCTGCGGGCGGTGGCCACGACGGCTCCGGTCATCGGCTCCGCCATGCTCACCAACCAACTGCGGCTCAAGACCGCGTTGGAGACCAATGCCGCCGTCTTGCCCGCGCTGCTTTCCTACGAGCAGATGGGCCTGCTGCCGCCGGTGACCCCCTCCGTCCTGCAGGACTGTTTCCACTATGTGACGCTGACGCCCCGGATCGTGACCGGGGCGCAATACCGCTCGGGGATGATCAACCTCAACACCTCGTCCACGCTGGTGTGGCGGAGCCTGCTCGACACCTACAACACCATACCGGCGGTGACTCCGGTGCTGAACGTGACCAATCGCGGCAATCTCATCGGCAACAACTTCGCTGGAACGACCGCCGGCAAGGCCGCCAATGCCCCCTTTACCTCGACCGGGGCGTTCGCGACTTACCTCGCCACGATCTTTCCGATCACCAGTTCGCCGAACTTCACCGAGATCCTGGCGGCGCTGGGCCCGATGCTGACGGTTCGCTCGGACACGTTTCGCATCCGCGCGTATGGCGAGGCGCTCAATCCGGCCGATTCGACCAAAATCGAGGCCGCGGCCTACGGTGAAGCCATTGTCCAGCGCACGCCGGACCCGATGCCGGGCTTCGGCCGGCGGTTTGTCATCATCTACTTCCGGTGGCTGGGGCCGGATGATATCTGAGGGCCGGCAGCTATCGGCGCGAGCGAGCTCGCTGGCCCACGGGGACTAGGGCGGGTCTTCAAACCCTGGAGCCGAGAGGCGGAGGTCACACCAAGCCGACCAAACCGAGACCGGGCTACCCCAAATGAGATTTCGCCCACGGCGAATTTTTGGCGGGGCGGCTTCGGCTGATCGCCGGCGCGGTGAAAGTAGATTCCGCCGTTGGCGGAATCCTTTTAGTGGTCTCCTGCCGGGGTTTAAAACACTCCCTACTTCTTCCCGTCGAGCAGGTAGGTGCGGACCTGGCCGAGGCCCTTGCATTCCACCGTGCCGCGTTCCGTCAGACGGAAATCCTGCTTCAACAGCTTGTAGGTGTTGGCCGACACGTTGACGCGGTTGGGCAGGCCGGAGGATTGCACGCGGTCGGCGAGGTTCACCGTGACGCCCCACAAATCGTAGGTGAACTTGCGGCTGCCGATGACCCCGGCCACGACGGGCCCGGAATTCAGGCCGATGCGCAGGCCCAGGTTGAGGCCGCGCTCGCGGTTGAGGTCGGCAAGGGCGGCGAGCATCGCCAGTCCCATCGCGGCGACGTCGGTGGCGTGGCTGGCACTCGGCTCCGGCAGGCCGCCGACGACCAGATAGCAGTCCCCGATGGTCTTGATCTTCTCCAACCGGTGCTGCCCGGTGAGCCGGTCAAAGCGCGAAAAGAGGTCGTTGAGCAGGGCGACGAGTTCCTGGGCGTCGGTGTGGGTGGACAACGCGCTGAATTCGACCAGGTCGGCGAACAGCACCGTGACCTCCGCGTGGCGCTCGGCAATGGTATGCTCCCCGCGCTTCAGCCGCTCGGCGATGGACTGGGGCAGGATGTTCAGCAGCAGACGCTCCGATTTCTCCTGCTCGGCCTGGAGCAGCAACTTCTCCTGCTGCAGTTCGAGGAGCCGCAGGCGCTCCAGGTCGCGCAGGCGCTTGCGTTCCAGCGAGGCGCCGACCCGGGCGCCGAGGAGGACGGCGTTGACCGGCTTGGGCAGGAAATCCTCCGCGCCGAGTTCGATGCAGCGCACCACGGCGTCCAGCCGGTCGAGACCGGAGGCGACGATGACCGGCAGGTGGCGGCGGGCGGGATCGCGCTTCAGGGCCGCGAGGACCTCGAAGCCGTTAACGCGCGGCATCTCGATATCCAGCACGATGAGGTCGAATTCCCGCTGGGCGAGGAGATCGAGTGCGATCTGGCCGTCGGTCGCCTCGGTGACGTTTCCATAGCCCAGCATCGCGAGGATTTGCACAATGACGCTGCGCAGCTGGGCATTGTCCTCCACGAGCATGATGGCGGCCTGCTTGTCCGTGGCACTGTCCTGCGCGAGCTGCAATTGCGCCAGGGTGTGGGCCGAAAGCCCGTCGGACTTGACCCGCCGCAGCAGTTCAAAGGTGCGGGTTTCGTCTCCTCGGTTGGGTTCGGTCATGCTGGGTGGCACTGTAGGCGAAAGCGCCGGCTTGAAAAGGCTTCGTTTTCGGAGCCCGGCGAGGCGGAAAGGCGGCGCGAAAAATCTTGTGGATTTCCCGGGAAAAATGTGACTTCTTCCGCGTCCCTTTCGCCAGGGTAGCTCAGTGGTAGAGCAGAGGACTCATAAGCCTTTGGTCGCGGGTTCAATCCCCGCCCCTGGCACCAATTAAGCCGTCGCCCTCCGGGTGGCGGCTTTTTGTTTTACGGGAAGGGTTTCCGTGTGTTCCGTGTGTTCCGTGGTCACGCCTTCCTACGATCTTGTCATTCTCGCCGCGGGCATGGGTAGCCGGTTCGGCGGCCTGAAGCAGGTGCAGCCGGTCGGGCCGGCCGGCGAACTCATCATCGAGTATTCGGCCTATGACGCGCTTCGCGCGGGGTTCACCCGGTTGGTGCTCGTTATTAGGAAGGATATCGAGGCGGACTTCCGGGCTACCATTGGCCGGCGGCTCGAGTCGCGAATGGACGTGAGCTATGTGTTTCAGGAAACCCCCGCCAACCCGTCCGGAGGCCGGGTTCCCCCTCGCACCAAGCCGTGGGGCACGGGCCATGCCGTGCTGGCGGCGCAGCCGGCGGTGAGCCGGCCGTTTGCCGTCATCAATGCCGACGATTTCTACGGCGCCGCCGGCTACCGGAAGCTCGCCGCGCATTTCGCCGCGTCGGCGGATTACGCGATGGTGGGTTATCCGCTGAAGCAGACGCTGTCGGAGTTCGGCACGGTCAGCCGCGGCCTGTGCGCCACCGATGCGGCCGGCCGCCTGACGAGCATCACCGAGATCACAAAGATCGAGCAGACGGCGGCGGGGGCGCGTTATACCGATGCCGCGGGTGCGCTGAAAAACCTCACCGGCGACGAGATCGTCTCGATGAATTTCTGGGGCTTCACGCCGAGCGTTTTCCCGCAGCTGGAGAAAATGTTCGCGGATTTCCAAGCGCAGCATGCCGGTGACCCGAAGGCGGAGTTTTATCTGCCGACGGCGCTCAGCACGCTGAATGAGCGCGGGGAGGCCAGGGTGGCGTTGCTGCAGAGCAGCGATGCCTGGTTCGGCATCACCTACCGTGAGGACCTCGTGGCGTCGCAGGCGGCGATCCGCACCCTCATCGCGGCGGGCAAATATCCCGCGCCGCTGTGGGGCGGGTAGGGCGCGGACTCCGTTCCGCGCCGCTCGGCGGTGAAGGGACTCACCGCCCTACCCAAGCCCGGGCCGTTGGGGGCAACGGCCCCGACCACGACGAACAAGTCGGGATCGGCGATCTCGCCCTACAGTTCTGCAAGCAGCGCCCGGAGTTCCTGCGCGGGGTCGTCGTGGTCCTGCGCAACGGCCAGGGCCAAGGCCTGCTCAAGCCACGGTTTGGCCTCGGCGCGCCGGCCGAGGCTGATGAGGGTCTTGCCGAGCAAAATGCGGGGCATCATCCAGTCGGCCTTCTGGCTGGCGCAGAGCTGCAGGGGTTCGATTGCGTCGGCCGGGCGGTTCTCGGCGAGCAGGGCCTGCGCGAGGCTGAAGCGGAAAAGCTCGTTTTCCGGCTGCTGCGCGACCAGAGCGGCGAATTGGGCGGAGCGGCCGGGCATGGTAGCGGGATCGATGTCTTGATGGAGGGTCGGCCTCCTGGCCGACCGCGGCTGGTCGGGAGACCGGCCCTCCAGAGATCCAACTCAGTCGATAAAGAATACCACGGCCGTGGAGTTATCCGGGCCGCCGCGGTCGTTGGCGCGGTCGACGAGGAGGCGGGCGGCGGCCTCGGGATCGGTGGCGGTGGCGAGGATCTCGCCGATGTCCTTGATGTCCACAAAGCGGGTGATGCCGTCGCTGCTGAGCAGATAGCGGTCCTTGGGCAGGATGGTGTGCTCGGTGCAGTCGGACTCGAGCGGCGGCGGCTGGCCGATGCAGCGGGTGAGGGCGTTGCGGTTCTCCATCAGCATGCCGATGGGTTCGCCACGGGCGACGCGTTCCTTCAGCTCGTTCTCAATGGTGTGGTCGACGGTGAGCTGTTCGAGGCTCTTGGAGCGCAGGCGCAGGGCGCAGGAGTCACCGACATGGCCGATGTGCAGCTTCACGCCGGTGATGTGCACAAAGGTCAGGGTCGAGCCGATGCCGAACTGCGGGCTCAGCACGCGGCCGAGCCGGAAGACCTGGTCGTTTACTTCCGAGATGATGCGCGGGTAGTTGAGCTTATGGCCGGCCGCATGACTCGTAAAAATCTTCTCCAAGGTCGCCACGGTCAGCTGGCTGGCCTGCCCGCCGGCGGGGAGCCCGCCGATGCCGTCGGCCACCGCGTAAAGGCCGTGGGTGTCGTTGCACAGAAAACTGTCCTCGTTTTCGGGTCGGACGCGGCCGACGTCGGTGTGGGCAAAGGATCGCAAATTCATTACTGGCCGGGACAGTAGTGGCAGGTTTGCTTCAAGGGAAAGGTCTAAAAACGCGGTCCCGGTCAGATAGGTCCATTCGTTCGTAAGCCTCCGTGGGCAAAGAGCCCAGGAATTCGCGCCCGTAGGTCTTGGCCAGGACCCGCGAATCGAGAATCGTGACCGTCCCGCGGTCGGTTTTGTTGCGGATCAGCCGGCCGACGCCTTGGCGGAACTTGATGAGGGCGTCGGGCAGAGTGAGCTCATTGAAAGGGTTGCCCCCGGCGTCGCGGATGTGCTCGCACTTGGCCTCGGTGATGGGATGGGTGGGCGGATCGAACGGCAGGCGCGTGATGATGACCTGCGATAGGGCCGCGCCCGGGACGTCGACCCCCGTCCAAAAGCTGTCGGTGCCGAACAGGACCGCGTTGCCGAGCTGGCGCATCTGCTGGGCGAGCTCGGTGCGCGATAGGTCGGCCCCTTGAATCAGGAAGGGCCGGCCGGCCGCGCGCCAGCCGGGCTCGAGCGCGGCCGCCACGGCGCGCATGTCGGTGTAGCTGGTGAACAGCACGAGCGAGCCGCCGCGCACCTTTTCCGTGCAGAAGCGGATGTAGTCGGTGAGCGTCTCGATCGCGAGCTTGGCCTCCTTCGGCGAGGGCAGGGGGACGTCGGACGCGACGAACACCCGCATGTGGCGGTCGAAGTCGAAGGGCGACTTCACCGCCATCGCCGGGGCGGCGTCCGCGCCGAGGCGGCGCGCAAACGGCTCGATGCTGCCGCCCATGGCGAGGGTGGCGCTGGTGCAGATGACGCTCGTGCGGCAGCCGAAGAGGTGCTGGCGCAGCGCGGGCGCCACGTCGATCGGTGCGCTGCGAAGGGAGACGATGGTCAGCTTGCGGCCGCTGCGCTCGGTCCAGTAAACATGGCCCGGGTCGCCGAGGGTCAGCCATTCGGTGATCCCGGCCTGCAGGCCCTTGATGCGCTGCTGCTGCTCGAGCAGCTCGTCGCGCTCGCGGCCGTCCTCCAGCTTGTCGGCCAGCTGGGCGAGCAGGCGGTGCAGCGCGCCGAGCGGGCCGTCCAGCATGGGCTCGGCCGCGCCGGCCTCGCGGATGCGCACGATGGCGCGCTCGTCGAGCACGCGGGTGGCGAGGAAGTGGAAGAATTGTTGCGAGGCCTCGAGGGCGTCGAGCACCAGCTGCTGGCCCGCGGCGCCGCCGTGTTTCTTGAACAGGCCGCGCTTGCTGCGTGGGTTGAAGAGATACTTGAGCGCGCGGTCCACGCCGTAGCTGCTGAGCGAGAGGCCGAAGTTGTCCGTGGCCACCTCGGGCACCGTGTGCGCCTCGTCGAGCACGAGGAAATCGTCGGGAAACAGCACGCCGCGCGCCTCGGGACCGGAGCCCTGGGCACGGGCGCCGCCGGTGTTGATGAGGGCGAAGAGCAGGGCGTGGTTGACGATGATGACCTGCGCCGTGCGCAGCCGCGCGCGGGCGCGCTGGTAATGGCACCTGCGGTCATCGCAGTGCTTGCGCGAGCACGCGGAGGAGTCGGCGTTGACGGCGTCCCACACCTCGGGGCGCGGTGGTGGCTTCAACTCGTGCCGCAGGCCGGTGGTGGTCGTGTCGGCCCAGGCGGCGATACGCTGCAATTCCGCATAGTCGGCGTCGGCGAACAGGGTGGCGCGGTCGGCGAGGGCGTGGCCGAGCCGGGTGGGGCAGAGGTAGTTCGACTTGCCGACGAGCACCGTCGAGCGGAAGTCGGCGTAGCGCGCGAGATCGGGCGCGGCCTGGAACACGCGCCGGCAGATGGGCAGGTCCTGCTGCTCGATCTGTTCCTGCAGCGAGATCGTGTGGGTGGATACGATGAGCTGCCGGCCTTGGTCGACGGCGTGGATGATGCCCGGGATGAGATAGGCGAGGGATTTGCCCACGCCGGTGCCGGCCTCGAAGAGCAGCGGTTCGTCGCGATACAGGGCACCGGCGGTCACGCAGGCCATTTGTTCCTGTTCCGGGCGGTGCTCCAGGCTGAGCGCGTCGCACAGCACGCCGGTTTCGCCAAACAATTCCTCCGCCAGCTCGCGGACGCGAGACGGCTTGGGCCCGGTGCCGGCGCCCGGTCCGGAGTCATCATGCAAACCAATCATGGGCGCTCACTGAGCTTATTAAGCCTCCGGGGTGCAATTGATATTTGCGAAGGAAGGTCGCGCGGCGCATCCTGCCTCATGGGTAATCCAAGCAGCACCGGCGGCAACTGGACCGAGGATCTGGTTCGCTTCCTGTGCGAGCAACCCGGCGTCGGCGCCGTCCGCCTCGATCCGGCCGCCCGGCAGGTTTCGGTGGCGACCATCGGGCAGGTCAATCTGGCCGACCTCGAGCAACACCTGGCGGCGACCATCGCCGCGGTGGAGGACCGCTTTGCCGACCAACCGGCGCGCCTCGCCGCACTGGGCTTCTCGCTGAAGCGCGAAGGCGACGCCGTCGTCATTGGTCGCAACATGGGCCAGACCGCCGAGAAGATGTGGCTCTGGCGCGAGATGGAGTGGCCGGAGCTCAAGGCCGAGCCGGGGCCCGCCGACCAGGAATGGCGCCAGCTGGCCCTGCTGGCCGCGATCTGCGGCGGCGCGGGCATCGCGGGCCTGCTCGCGGAACATTTCCTGCCCGGTCTGCCCTGGCTGGCGAAAGGCCTCTTCCTCGCCGGCCTGATCACCGGCGGATGGGATGCGGCGATCGATTCCTGGAAAAATCTCAAGAAGCGCGAGATCGACATCCATTTCCTGATGCTGGCGGTGGCGCTCGGGGCGATGTTCATCGGGGCCTGGGGCGAAGCCGTCCTGTTGCTGTTCCTCTTCTCCGCTTCCGGCGCGATGGAGGAATATGCCCTCGACCGCACCCAGCGCGAGGTCAGCTCGCTGCTGAAGTCCGCGCCGAAGCGGGCCAACGTGATCGAGCCGGACGGCCGCGAGCACGAGATCGCAGTCGCGGAACTGCAGGTCGGCTCGCGCGTGCGGGTGCGGCCGGGCGGGGCGTTCCCGGCCGACGGCCTCGTGACCGCCGGCAAGAGCGCGTGCGACGAGGCCAACCTCACCGGCGAGGCCACGCCGGTGGAGAAGCGCGTCGGCGACCAGGTCTTCAGCGGCACAATCAACCTGTGGGGTTCGCTCGACTACGAGGTCGTGCGGCTGCCGGCGGAGAGCACGCTGCAGAAGATCATCCGGCTCATCCAGACGGCCCAGAAGCTCAAGGCGCCGAGCGAGCGCTTTACGGACAAGTTCGGCACCGGCTACACCTACGCCGTCATCGGCGGTTCCTTCGCCATGTTCCTGGTCTGGTGGCTGGCCTTCGATCTGCCGGCCTTCACCAACACGCCGGAGCTGCGCTCCGCATTCTACCGGGCCATGACGCTGATGGTCGTCGCCAGTCCGTGCGCGCTCGTGCTGTCGATCCCGTCCGCCATCCTTGCGGCCATCGCGTGGGGGGCGCGGCATGGCGTCCTGTTCCGCGGCGGCGCCGCGATCGAGAAGCTGGCCGACATCGACATCGTGGCCCTCGACAAGACCGGCACCTTGACGACGGGCGAACTGGCCGTGGTCGGGTACGAGAGTTTCCCGCCCGGGCGGGAAACCGAGATCATGGAGCTGGCCTACGCCCTGGAGGCCAAGTCGGAGCATCCGCTGGCGCGGGCCATCGTGCGCGATGCGAAGGCGCGCGGCGTGCGGGAGCTGCCGCTCGAGGATTTCCAAAACATCGTGGGGCAGGGCGTCCGCGGCAGTTACAGCGGCGGGCAGGCCCTGCTGGGCCGGCGGGAACTGCTGGAAGCCGGTCCGCTCGCGGGCTGGGCCGCCAAATTGCCCCCGGCTTCCGCGGAACTCTCGGAGGTGTGGATCGTCGGCCGCGACATGATCGGCCGGGTGTTGTTGCGCGACCAGATCCGGCTCGAGTCCAAGGCCGTGCTCGCCGAGCTGAAGGCGATGGGCATCCGCACGGTCATGTTGACCGGTGACCGGCGCCAGGCCGCCGAGTCGGTCGCCCGCGAACTGGGCCTCGACGAGGTCCGCGCCCACCTGACCCCCGAGATGAAGGTCGCGGCGATCCAGGAACTTCGCGCCGCCCATGGGGGCCAGAAGGTGGCCATGGTCGGCGACGGCGTGAACGACGCGCCCAGCCTGGCCGCGGCCGACGTGAGCGTGGCCATGGGTGCGCGGGGCAGCGACGCCGCGCTGGAGCAGGCCGAGGTCATCCTGATGCACGACCGCATCGAGAATTTCCTGGCGGCCGAGCGGCTGAGCCGGCGTGCCAAGGCGATCATCCGGCAGAACCTGACGATTTCGCTCGGTGTGGTGATCATCATGGTCATCGCCACGGCGTTCGGCGCCGTGCCGCTGGCCATCGGTGTCGCGGCCCACGAGGGGAGCACGCTGGTGGTGTGCCTTAATTCACTCAGGCTGCTGTTCGGCAAAAATCGGTAGGGGCGCTGGCCCTCAAGCGCCCGGGCCGTTGGGGGCAACGGCCCCTACCAGCCGCCGCGGCGCGTTGGGGATAGCGCGCCCTGCCTACTCGATCCACACCAAGTCGCCGACCCGCACCAGTTCGAACAGCGCGACGATCTCGAGGTTGTTCATCTCAATGCAGCCGCTGCTGAAAGGGGTGCCGAGGCGTTCCTCGTGGTTGGTGCCGTGGACATAGACGTAGCGTCCGTAGGTGTCGACGACCTCGCCCGCGGCGTTCTGGCCGGCGTTGACGCCCGGCTCCAGGCCGCGAAGCCACAGGATGCGGCTGGTGATGAGGTTGTTCGCCTGCTGGACCGGATCGAATTCGCGGAAATGCTTGCCGGTGCCAACACGTGCCTTGAACACGATGCCCGGCGGCATGCCGGCCCCGTGCTTCTCGGCGATGACGTGCAGGCCGCGCGGCGTGCCGAGGGAATCCTTTACATTGGAGGGCGGGCGCAGCGAAGTGGATATGACATGGCTCTTCTGCAAAGCACAGTCTTGGAAAAACATCAGCGTTTGCGGTGCGATGGACACGGCTATGACACGCGGTGTGGGCTTGATTCCCAGCGCCGTGCACCTTTCTTCTAATCGTTCCAACATTTCATTCACTGTGAGCAATAATTCCTATCGGGTCGGCATCGTCGGGGCCACGGGAGCGGTCGGTCAAGAACTGATTGCCCTGTTGCAGGCGCACGCATTTCCACTGACGGAGCTGAGGCCGCTGGCCTCGGCGCGTTCCGCGGGCAAGAGCATCGAATACGGTGGGAAAAAGATCACCGTGCAGGAGGCGACGCCCGATGCTTTCGCCGGCCTGAACGTGGCGTTCTTCGCCGCCGGCGGCTCCGTCACCAAAGCCCTCGCGCCGGAAGCCGTGAAGCGCGGCTGCCTCGTCATCGACAAGAGTTCGGCGTTCCGCATGGATCCGGATGTCCCGCTGGTCATTCCCGAGATTAATCCGGACGCCCTGCGCAAGCACAACGGCATCATTGCCAGCCCGAACTGCTCGACCGCCGTCGCGCTCATGGCGCTCTACCCGCTGCACCAGGCGTTCGGCCTGAAGCGCGTGGTTTTCTCCACCTACCAGTCCGTGTCGGGCACCGGGGCCGATGCAATCGTCGAACTAGAACAGCAGACACAGGCCTACGTGGCGAAGCAGCCGCTGCCCCGCGAGGTCTACCCGCACCAGATCTTCCAGAACCTGATCCCGCACATCGACTCGTTCGGCGCCGACGGTTACACTGGTGAGGAGTCGAAGATGCGCAGCGAGAGCCGCAAAATCCTCGGCTTGCCGGACCTCAAGGTCTCGGCCACCTGCATCCGCGTGCCGGTGGTACGGGCCCACTCGGTCTCGATCAATGCCGAGTTTGAGCGCCCTGTCTCGGTCGAGGCCGCCCGCCGGGCCATCGCCGCTTTCCCGGGTGCCGAGTTGATCGACGAGCCGGCGAAGAACGCCTACCCGACGCCGCTCGCCTACACTCGGAAAGAGAAGTGCGGCGTCGGTCGCATCCGCCTCGACACCGCGCTCGACAACGGCCTGGCCCTCTGGGTCAGCGGCGACAACCTCTGGAAAGGTGCCGCCCTCAACGCCATCCAGACCGCCGAGAAGATCATCGAGCTGGGGCTGCCGCTGAAGGCCTGAGGTTCACGTGTTTGGGTGGAGGGCTCAGCTCCTGCGGAGCCGCGGCCCAGGGGAGCTGGGCCCTCCAATTCTCCCTTGCGAGCTCCGGCGGGTTGCCGTTTGGTGGCCGTCTTCCGGGCGGTTAGCTCAGTTGGTTAGAGCACCTCGCTTACACCGAGGGTGTCGGGGGTTCGAGTCCCTCACCGCCTACCACTTTTCTTTCCAAGCTGGAAAGAAAAGTGTCCGCCGTAGCCTTGGCGAAGGCGGACATTACATATACACTTTCAACTCCAGATGAAAATCCTCCTCGCGACCCGCAAAAGCCCGCTGGCCCTGATCCAGACCGAGATGGTCGCCGCCCACCTGCGGGCCTCGATTCCCGGCGCTGAGTGCGAGCTGCTCAAGATGGTCACCACCGGCGACCGGCAGGCCGAGTGGTCGCTGACCAAGCAGGGCGGCAAGGGTCTCTTCACCGCCGAGCTTGAGCAGGCGCTGCTGCGCGGCGAGGCCCACGTGGCCGTCCACAGCTGCAAGGACCTGCCGGGTGAGATCGTCGCCGGCCTGGTGGTCGCCGGCTACATGCCGCGCGAGGATGTTCGCGACGTGCTGGTCCTGCGCGAGGGAGTCACCACGCCGGCCACCATCGCCACGGGCAGCCCGCGCCGGCAGATGCAGGTTAAGAAGCTTTTCCCGGCCGCCACCTTCACGGAGATCCGCGGCAACGTCGACACGCGCCTCAAGAAGATCGCCGCCGGCGCCGCCGACGCGACCATCCTGGCCCGCGCCGGCATGAACCGCCTGGGCATCCACAGCTGGCCGGGCGTCACCTTTCGCCCGCTCAACCTCGACGAAAGCGTGCCGGCCGTGGGGCAGGGGGCCATCGCCATCCAGAGCCGGACCGAGGATGCGGCGCGCTTTGCCGCCGTGCTCGACGCGGCCACCGCCCGCAGCGTGACGGTCGAGCGGGCCCTGCAGGCCGCGCTGGGCGGCGGTTGCCAGATGGCTTTCGCCGCGCACGTCGCCGGCGACCGGCTGTATTTCTTCCACGAAAAGACCGGCATCCGCACGCTGCCGCTGACCGACGCGGATTACGCTGCGCCGGCCGTCACGGCGGCCCGGGTGCTCAAGGAACTCGGACTCTCATGACCAAAGCCCCGCTCGCCGGCCGCCGCATCGCCCTCACCCGCCCCGCCGCCACTTCCGCCGCGTGGCGGGACCGGCTGGAAACCCTCGGCGCCGAGGTCATCGACCTGCCGCTGATCCAGGTCAGCAAGAGCATCAACCTCGACACGCTCGCCGAGGTGCTGACCGAGTTCGGCAGCTACGAGTGGCTGATCTTCACCAGTGCGAACGGCGTGCGGTTTTTCTTTGATGAATTCATCCGCGTGCATGAGGACATCCGGGCCCTCGGCTTGGTGCGCATCGCGGTGGTGGGCGAGGCGACCGCCGCCGCCGTCCGGGAACTTCGCCTGCGGGTCGATCTGCAGCCGAAAAAAGCCAGTGGTGAGGAACTCGCCCGGACTCTGATCGAGCGCGAGGCGATGGATAGCGCCAAGGTCCTCGTCATCACCGGCAATCGCAACAAGGAGGAACTCGTGGACCGGCTCCACGACGCGCGCACCATCGTGGACCGGCTGGTGGTCTACAAGACCGAGGAGACCGATCTCACCGCCGACCCGGTCGCCGGCGACTTCCGGACCAAGGGCGCCGACGCGATCCTGTTCGCCAGTCCGTCGGCCGCGCAGTCCTTTTTCGACCAGGCGGCCTCGCTCAAGCTCGCGGCGAAGGCGAAACGCCCGCTCGCCGGCAGCATCGGCCCGAGCACGACCGCCACCATGAAGCAACTCGGCCTGCCGGTGGACTTCGAAGCGGCGGAGGCCAGCCTCGACTCACTGGTGGCCGCCTTGCTGAAGAAGTTTTAACCACTAATATCCACTAATCCTGCACTAATGGAGAGACGGATTGAATTAGTGTCCGAATAGTGTGCATTAGTGGTTACCTCCTCCGCATGAAAGTTCCCTTTCTCGATCTCAAGCTTCAGCACCAGGCCATCCGCACCGAGGTGCTGGCGGCGCTCGCCGATACCTACGACAACACCCGCTTCTGTCTCGGCCGCGATGTGGAGGATTTTGAGCAAGCCTTCTGCGCCACGCTCGGCTATCCGCGCGCGCTGGGCATGAACAGCGGCACCTCGCCGCTGCACGTGGCGTCGATCTGCGGCGGCTTCGGGCCGGGCGACGAGATCATCACCACGCCGTTCACTTTCGCTTCCAGCTGCTGGGGCATCAGCTACGTCGGCGCCAGGCCGGTGTTCGTCGATATCGACGCCGACACCTGGTGCATCAGCCCGGAGGCCATCGCGAAGGCGATCACGCCCAAGACCAAAGGTATTGTCGTCGTGCACCTCTTCGGCCAGCCGGCGCGGATGGACGAGATCATGGCGATTGCGCAGCAGCACAAGCTGTTCGTCGTCGAGGACTGCGCCCAGTCGGTCGGCGCCAGCTACAAGGGAGTCCCGGTCGGCCGCATCGGCGATTGCGGCACCTTCAGTTTCTACCCGACGAAGAACCTCGGCGGTTGCGGCGAGGGCGGGGCGTTTGTCTCAAAGCACGCGGCCGTCATGGACCAGGCCCAGTTGCTGCGTGTGCACGGCTCACCCAAGCGCTACACGCACACCGAGGTCGGCTTTAACTTCCGCATGGACGGCTTCCAGGGCGCGGTGCTCAACATCAAGCTGAAGAAGCTGGCCGGCTGGACTGCGCGTCGCCGGGCCATCGCCGCCCAGTATCGCACCGGTATCAAGCGCAGCGACGTCCAGTTGCCGGTGGTGCCGGCCTATGGCGAGTCGGTCTGGCACCAGTTCACGCTCTTGCACCCGAAACGCGACGAACTGCGCGTGCACCTCGAGCAGAACGGGGTCGGCACCGAGATCATCTATCCCGGCCCGATGCACCGCCAGCCATGCTACGCGTCGCTCGGCTACGCGGCCGGCAGCATCCCGGTCGCGGAGAAGGCCAGCGCGACCTGCGTCAGCCTGCCGATCTTCCCCGAGCTGACCGACGAGCAGGTCGACCACGTGATCAAATCCGTCAATTCGTTTTCGAACCACTGATGGCCACTAATGACTCACTATTTGGCACCTGCTTTGGATTAGGGTCCTATAGTGTGGATTAGTGGTTAACCCCATGATCAACGGCATCAGACTAAAAGTTTGCGGCATCACCTCGTTGGTAGATGCGGATGCCGCCGATGCCGTCGGGGCGGATTATCTCGGTTTCATCTTTCATGCGAAGTCGCCGCGCAACATCGCCCGGGCCCAATACCAGGCCATGAGCGAGCGGCTGCCACCGCGGAAGCGGGTGGCGGTGTGTGTCGAGCCGACCGCCGCCGAACTGGCCGCGCTGGTGGCGCTGGATTTCGACCGCTTTCAGATCCACTGCGGCGTCGAGACGCCGGTCGCGACCATTGCCGCGTGGTCGCAACTCACCGGCCGCGCCCGGCTCTGGCTGGCGCCGAAGCTGCCGCCCGGACAGGACGTGAAACCCGAGTGGTTGCCTCTCGCGGAAACCTTCCTGCTCGACACCTTCCACGCCGACAAATTCGGCGGCACGGGTGAGACGGGCGATTGGCCCAAGTTCAAGCGGCACCAAGCCGCGCAGGGCGCGATAACTTGGATTCTTTCCGGCGGGCTCAACGCGGAGAACATCACTGCGGCCGTCGCCGCCACCGGGGCGAAGTTCATCGACGTGAACAGCGGGGTGGAGCAGGCCCCCGGCATCAAGAGCCCGACCAGGCTCCAGGCTTTCGTCCGGGCGCTGCTTTGACGGTCGCTTCGCCCCGCCCGGGAGTTTCCCTGGCCGGGATTGCTTGCGACCGCCGGCATCACGATTGCATCTGGCATCGAGACGGTGGTCGCCTCGGGCCTCGCCACCCGTTTACTTAAGCATCCCTGCTTAGCGGGCACCAGCTCGGTGCTCACGGACAGCCGCAAGCTCGTGCCCGAGCAGCTGCGCGCGGCGCAGCGCGGGCTGAAGGAACTTTCCACTGAAGGCCGGGCGCATTGGAAAACGACCTCGGCTCGCCGGGTATTTGAGGCGGAACATCAGGTTTTCCCCTCAGGTCCGTATCGCGATCAGGACCAGCGTGGGCAGCAGGTTGTGCAGGGCGTGCAGGATGGCCGTCATCCAGAAGGCCTGCAGCGGCGACTTCTTTTCCCAGGTGACGTAGCACAGGGCGAAGATCAGGAAGGCCCAGAAGATCTCGAGGCCCCAGTAAATCTTCGCCAGCGAATGCAGACCTGCGCAGATCAACGCCGTGACGAGCGGCAGGTATTCCGTGCGCGGCATGACCCGGCGCAGGAGCCAGATGATCACCACCATGCCGAACGTCTCCACGAGCGGCGAGAAGACGCACATGGCCACGAGGATCCGGGGCAGGGTATCCGCCGGGAATTCCGGCCACGTCGTGCCGGTCACCCAGTTGAGCAGGAAGGCGATGGCGACGGTCACCGGCAGGTCGGCCAGCAGCGCCAGCCCGAGGTAGCGGACCGGAGACTGGTTGCAGTCCGACAGACGTTGCCGGAAGGCGGAGAGAGCAGAGAGCATGAGCACGATATGTTTAGACCCGCAAACGGGGTCCGGGCAACCGTCCAAGGACAGATATTTTGCGGATAACCGGGTGGGAGGGGCTTTAGGCTCCGACTCAGTGCCTCGCTGGTAGCTTGTCGGGGCATAAAGCCCCTCCCACCAAATTCAGCGCCGGGAGCGCCGGCCTTTGGCCGGGGGCGGGCCCTTAAGCAGCCACCACGTGCTCCCCAGGATGAGGGCCGCGCCTCCGGCGTATTGCCAGTGATGCACCGGCACGCGGGTCTTGCCGTCGATGCCGGTCTGCAGATGCGCGAAGCCGGTGGCAGTCTTGCTCGCCAGCGATACGCCCCGGCTGTAGCCGGCATACAGTAGCCCAAGACCGGCGAACAACGCGGTGAGGGCGAGCAACAATTGCAGCAACCGGCTCATGGTTTACTCAGAACCCCGGCATGCCGCCGCGACCCTTCATCTGTTCCATCTGGCGCATGAGCTTCTTCTGGTTCCCGCCCTTCATCATCTTCATGAGCTTCTGCATCTGCTCGAATTGCTTGATGAGCTGGTTGACCTCGAGAACCTTGACGCCGGCGCCGGCCGCGATGCGCATGCGGCGGCTGCCGTTGAGCAGGCCGGGCTTGCGGCGTTCCTGGATGGTCATCGACTGGATGATGGCCTCGGTGCGCTTCATCTGCCGCTCGGCATCGTCGGGCAGCTGCACGCCATTCATGCCGGGCATCATGCCCATGAGCGACTGCATCGAGCCCATTTTCTTCACCTGCTGCATCTGCGCGAGGAAGTCCTCCAGGTTGAAGTCCGCCTTGCGCATCTTCTCCGCCATGCGCTCGGCCTCCTGCTGGTCGATGTTCTCCTGCGCCTTTTCGACGAGCGAGACGACATCGCCCATGCCGAGGATGCGGGAGGCGAGCCGGTCGGGATAAAAGATCTCAAAGTCCGCCGTCTTCTCGCCGGTGCCGATGAACTTGATGGGCACGCCGGTGACGGCCTTGATGGACAGCGCCGCGCCGCCGCGGGCGTCGCCATCCAGCTTGGTGAGGATGAGGCCGGTCAGGCCGAGGGCGTCGTGAAAGGCCTTGGCGACGTTGACGGCCTCCTGGCCGAGCGCGCCGTCGGCGACGAGCAGGACTTCGTCGGGCTGGATTTGCGCGTGGAGTTTTTTGACCTCCGCAATCAGGTCGGTGTCAATCTGGAGGCGGCCAGCGGTGTCGAAGAGGATGACGTCGGCGTTCGCCGCCAGCGCGGTGCCGAGTCCGGTCGCGCCGATGGCGGGGACGTCCTTGGAATTGCGGTCGGCGTAGAAGCCGAGTTCCTCCTGCTTGGCGAGGATCTCGAGCTGGTCGATGGCGGCGGGACGGTAGACGTCGCACGCGACGACGAACGGCCGGGCGCCCTTCTTCTTGAGCAGCTTGCCGAGCTTGGCGGTGGAGGTCGTCTTGCCGGAGCCGTGGAGACCGACCATGAGCACCTTGAGCGGCCGTTTCTGTCCGAGCTCGGTGGTGCCTTCGCCGAGGAGCTTCACGAGTTCGTCGTGGATGATCTTCACGACCTGCTGGCCGGGAGTGACGGACTTCAGGACTTGCTGGCCGGCGCACTCGGCCTGCACGCGGTCGATGAACTCGCGGGCGACCTTGAAATGGACGTCGGCGGCCAGCAGGGCGGCGCGCACTTCCTTGAGGGCGTCCGCCATGTTGGCTTCGGACAGGGAACCGACCCCGCGCAGGTTGCGCAGGGCGCCAGTCAGTTTGTCGGTCAGGCTTTCGAACATGGAACCCGGAACAGAAGCCACTAATGGGCCCGAATAAACACTAATTTTTGGGGTCGTGAGGTGGAACCGGGTCTCTGGACCGGTTTTCCGGACGTGCACTGCCGAAACCCGTCCGGAGGCCGGGTTCCACCCACGAGCCGGAATCTTCTTGCTGGCCAGTCGGGCTTGTCCCTTAGACCTTAGCGCTATGTCCCGAACCGTCGCCATCGTAGGCCGCCCCAATGTGGGTAAAAGCCGCCTGTTCAACCGGCTGGCCAGGAAGCGCATCTCCATCGTCCACGACATGCCTGGGGTCACCCGGGACGTTGTGACGACCGAGGTGAAGGAAGGCGGTTACACGTTGCTCGACACCGGCGGTCTCGGCCTGACCGGCAGCGACACCCCGGCCCGCATCACCAAGGCCTCGGAAGAGCAGGTGGAGTTCGCCATCGAGGCGGCCGCGGTGATCCTTTTCACCATCGACGCCCGCGAGGGGGTCACGGCGCTCGACGAGCGTATCGCCCAGAAGCTCCGCAAGAGCAAGAAGCAGGTCCTGCTGGTCGCCAACAAGGCGGACAGCGGCAAGGAGAAGATCACCGATATCTCGGAGTTCCACCGGTTGGGCTTCGGCGAGCCGTTCTATATTTCCGCCGAGCACGGCGTCGGCGAGGCCGATTTGCGCATCGCCATCCTCGCCAAGCTCGGGCCCGTGCCCGAAAAGACGGACCTCGACAAGGAGCGCCTGGGCATCGTGTTCGTCGGCCGCCCCAACGTCGGCAAGTCTTCCCTGAGCAACCGCCTGCTCAACAGCGACCGGCTCATCGTCAGCGACCAACCCGGCACGACACGCGACGCCGTGGAACTCGACTTCGAATACACGAGCCGCGAGGGCAAGTCCTGGCCTTTCCGCCTGATCGACACCGCCGGCATACGCCCGGCGACGAAGCTCGCTTCCTCCGTCGAGTATTTCTCCCGCCTGCGCTCGCTCGAGGCCATCCACCACGCGCACGTCGTGTTCATGGTGGTCGACGCCATGGATGGCATCACGCAGCAGGACCAGGCGATCGCCGGCGAGATCATCAAGGCGGCCAAGCCGATCGTCATCGTCGTCAACAAGTGGGACCTCGTGCACGAGTTGTTCCAGAAGCGCCTTGTCGAGAAGTTCGCCACCGAGCGCGAATACCGCGAGGACTACGAGAAGACCCTGTTCCAGAAACTGTTCTTCACCCCCGGCGCGCCGGTGATGTTCGTGTCGGCCCTGACCGGCCACGAGATCACCCGCATGCTCAAGTCCGCCCGCGCCCTCAACCAGCGCCTCGATACGAAGATCCCGACCGCCAAGCTCAACGCTGCCATCATCCGGCTCGCCGACCGCACGCCGCCGCACTCGACCTTTGGCGTCCGCTTCCGCATCTACTATGCCACGCAGACCGGCACGCGGCCGTTTCGCATCAAGATATTCTGCAACCAGGAACGCAGCCTGACCGAGTCCTACCGCCGCTACCTCGAGGCCGGTCTCGTCAAGGAGTTTGATCTCGACGGCTGCCCGATCCATTTCGACCTCATCGGCAAGAAGAAGCAGTCCGTCGCCGACCGCCTCGCCGCCAAGGGCCAGCGCCAGAACCTCGCCGCCGCCGCGGCGGGCGAGGATATCGACCCGGGCCTGCTGGATTGATTGAACCATGCTGCGAATCGTCTTCATGGGCTCGGATGCGATCGCGCGGCCCGCGTTGGACTGGCTGACGGGCGAGGGGGGCCGGGTTGGAGAGGTAGTCGCCGTTTTCACCCAGCCGGACCGGCCGGTCGGCCGCGGCCAGCAGATCCGGCCCAATGACATCAAGGTCTGGGCGCAGGCGCACGATCTCCCCGTGTTCCAGCCCGGCAAAGTCGGTGACGCCGAGCGGCAGCAACTCGCCGACCTGAAGCCGGACCTGACGCTCGTCATGGCTTACGGTCACATCCTGAAACAGGATATGATCGACACGCCGAGGCTCGGCACGCTCAACCTGCACACGTCAATCCTGCCGAGATACCGCGGCGCTTCGCCGATCCAGACGGCCACCGCCGGTGGCGACAAGGAAACCGGCGTCACGCTCATGCGGATGGTGCGGCAGCTCGACGCCGGCCCGGTGGCGGACATCGAGCACGTGACCATCGTCCCGCACGACACGGCCGCCGAGGTCGAGGCGAAGCTCGCGCTGGCCTGCGTACCGCTGCTGGCCCGCGCGTTGCCGCGCCTCGCCGCCGGCCGGCAGACCTTCACCGAACAGGACGCCGCCCGGGCGACGTTCTGCCGGAAACTGGAGAAGCCCGATGGGGTGCTCGATTTCACCCAACCGGCCGCCGCGCTCGCCGCCCGGATCAATGGTCTGATGCCCTGGCCCGGGTGCGCCGTGGAGATCAATGGTCAGCTGGTGAAGCTCGGCCTGGCCGACGTTAGTAGTCTATTAGATGACAAACCGGCTGAGCCAGGCGTGGTTGTCGGCGCGGACGCCGAAGGCCTGCTGGTCGGGACGGGGCAGGGTATACTGCGCCTGCGCCGGCTCCAGCGGCCGGGCGGGAAGATGCTGCCGGCGCCGGAATTCCTGCGTGGCTGGCCGGTGGTTCCGGGTACCCTACTGCCGTCTCAGCCGATGCCCGCGCTGGTCGCGGTTGCGCCGTTTCCCAAAGGTGGAGCGCGCTGACTCAGCGCGCTTTCATGCGGCCGCACCAAACCAGCGTGTTGGGTCAACCCGCTCCACCACCAGAGGCTAAGGCTTGTTTTTGTCCGGCGAATTTCCCACGCTCCCGCTCATGTCCAGTCAATTTTCCCGTTACGCCGCCCTCCTGGTCACGGTCGTTGGTCTGGGGCACGGCCAGGTGGACAACACCCGCATCGAGGTGGCCAACCTCCGGCAGGATGTTGCCCTCCTGACCCAGCGTGTCGGCGAGCTCACGATGGCCGTCGAGCAGCTCACCCGGGACAACAACAGCCTCCAGGCCAAGGCGAGCCAGAGCTACGTGACCGTCGAGCAGCTCAACAAGTCCGTGGCCGACACCAACCGCGCCATGCAGGCCGCGCTCGCCGACCAAAAGCGCGAGGTGCTACAACAGGTCGCCGGCCAGATCGAGCGCCTCGGCAAGCAGACCAACGCCGCCCTTGACGCGCTGGCGAAGAACCAGGCCACGCGCCCAGTCGTGCAGACGACCTTCGGCGATGATTTCCCGAAGGAAGGCATCAACTACACGGTGCAGCCCGGCGACACGCTCGCCGTCATCGCGCGGAAGAACAACGCGAAGCTGTCGGACATCATCAACGCGAACAAGATCGCCGACCCGACCCGCGTGCGGGCGGGGCAGACCCTCTTCATCCCGCAGAGCAAATAATCATGGCTACCCCGAAATCACGTCTCGGCCGCGGGCTTGGCGCCCTCATCACCAGCGGCCACGCCGCCCCGAAACCCGCGACGCCCGCACCCGTCGCCGCGGCGCCAGTGGCGGCCCCGACCACCGACGGCCTGCCCGGCTACCGCGAGGTTGCCGTGCACTTGGTCGAGCCGAATCCCTACCAGCCGCGCAAGGAGTTTTCCGACGAGGCCCTGGCCGAGCTCGTGGAGAGCATCCGCGCCGAGGGGCTGCTGCAGCCGATCGTCGTGCGCGCCGTGGGCGACAGGTTCCAGCTCATCGCGGGCGAGCGCCGCTGGCGCGCCTTCCTGCAGCTCAAGCTCAAGAGCATCCCGGCGCGCGTAATGACGTCGAGCGACGCCTCGGCCGCCTCGCTGGCGCTGATCGAGAACCTGCAGCGCGCCGATCTCAATCCGCTCGAGGAGGCGCACGGTTACGCCAGCCTCATCCGCGATTTCGACCTCACGCAGGACGCCGCCGCGCAGCGCGTGGGCAAGGGCCGCGCCACGGTCGCCAATTCCCTCCGTCTGCTCGGCCTCGAGCCGGAGTTGCAGGGCTACGTCGGCAAGGGCATGCTCAGCGTCGGCCACGCGAAGGTGCTGCTCGGCGTCGAGCATTCCCCGGAGCGACTGCTGCTGGCCCGTCGCGCCCTCGAGCAGGGCCTGAGCGTGCGCGCCCTCGAGGAGCTGACCCGGCACCAGGCCGGCGGCCCCGGCAAAAAACGCAAGATGCCCGGCGCCACGGCTGCGGCCCTGACCGACATTGAGAAGCGCCTGACCTCGCACCTCGGGGCGCGGACTACACTCAAGCATTCGCCGAAGCGCGGTCGCATTATCATCGAGTACCAGGGCAACGAGGATCTCTCGCGCGTGCTCGAGAAAATGGGCGTGACGCTGTGATAAATTGGTAGAGCGGGGTCGCTGACCCCGCCCTGCATTCACTGCTTCGTCGGAATGCCCGCCATGAGGCCGGTCTGGGCCACGGCGTTGTAGAGGTCACGCATCGCGCTGTCAGCGGCGTCTTCCAGCGCTTCCGCGGTCTCCATCTGCCGGTGCAGGCCCCAGCGGTTGCCTTGCGGCCAGAAGAGCGCCGTGCCGGAGGCCAGGCCGAGATTTTTCTCGCCGGCCGCGGTCTTGAGCGAGGCGGTCAGGGTGCACTGGGCGTTGCCGGTGCGGTCGACGCGCCATTCGGTCAGGTTGAGCCGCAGGGTGGGCACATGGTTGGCCTCGGCGTCAAAGGTGGTGAGCTGCGCCATCTCGCCTTTGTAGCCGCGTTGGCGAAACACATCCTTGAGCCGGTAGAACAGGGCCTCGGCAATGTCCTCCTCGAGGAAGGGCCGCCACGTGGGCGGCACGTCGACGATGACCTGGAGATCGGCCGGCTGGGCGGCGGGTTTCTTGTCGTCCGCGGCCGGGGCAAGGACAACCAAGGCGGCAAAAGCGGCCATGACCATCGGGAAACGCAGGAAGGCGAGGGTGGTTTTCATACGAAGGTGGGGGAGAGGTTGCTGCTGGACAGGCATACTTTGGCCTAAGTTCCCAAACGTGCAAATGGCGGGGTTGGTGGGACCTGCGAGGCGGGCAGGGCGCGGACTCCATCTTGTCCGTCGTAGCCTTGGCGAAGTCGGCTCAGCGTGTTCGATTCCGGCGGTGAAGGGAATCACCGCCCTACCTGAAACCACGGCGCGCGGCCATCAGAACTTTGGTTGACAAGGCCTGTCTGGTTACGTTGTTTCGCACCCTTTATGAGCCTTGTTATCGGTATCCTAACTTTCGTCCTGATCATCACTTCGCTTTTCCTGGTGTTGGTCGTCCTCATGCAGCGGGCCAAGACCGACGGCGGCATCGGCGCGGCCATGGGCGGCGGCAGCATGGAGTCCACCTTCGGCGCGGACACGAACAACGTCCTCACCGGCGCGACCATCAAGGCCTCCGTCGTCTTCTTCGTGGTGACTTTCGTCCTCTATCTGGCCCACATCTACCAGACCAAGCACCAGGACGCGGCCGACAACCGGCTGCCGACGATCGTGGCGCCCGCCGCGACGCCCGCGCCGCAACCCGCAACCCCCGCGCCGGTTGAGCCCAAGAAGCCCTGACCTCGCAAGCCCGGCCCTCCGCCGGGCTTTCTTGTTTACGCTCGTGCTGGCCGCGTTGCCGGCGCTCAGTGCGCAAGCCCGTTTCCGCCCAGCTCCCAGCTACGTGGCCGGCGGCAAAGCCGATCAGGCCGAGGGTGGCCGCATCCTCGGTACCTTCCGGCAGTCCGGCATCGCCGGCACCTACTGGCTGTCGTTCGAACTGCGGGTCATGCCCCGCAAGGGGGCCGAACGCGTCCTCGAGGGCGAACTTTTCGGCACTCGCGGCCCCGCAGGTCCGCTGACGCGCCTCAGCCTCGGCGACGAGCGCTGGCTGATCCAGTCCGGTCCGGCGCCCGCCGCCTGGACCGCTCCCGGCGGGGTGAACGTGCGCGCCGCCTCCACGGCGGAGACGCTGCAACCGGTCGTCGGCACGGACTTCTCGCTCTTCGACCTGCAGATGCCGTTCCTGCACTGGACGGATTTCGTCTACGAGGGCCTGGCCAAGGTGCGCGGCCGCCCCGCACACCAGTTCGTCCTCTATCCGCCGGCGGACATTGCCGCGGCCCGGCCCGACCTCAGCGGCGTGCGGGTCTACATCGACACCCAGTTCCAGGCGCTGGTGCAGGTCGAGCAACTCGGGACGGACGGCAAGGCGGTTAAGAGCGTGACGCTCATCGACCTGAAGAAAATCGGCGAGCAGTGGCTCGTGAAGTCCATCGACCTGCGCAACCACGTCACCCGCGACAAGACCCGCCTCACCTTCAAGGCGGCCGCGTTGGATCTCACGCTGCCGGCGGATACGTTCGAGCCGGCGCAGCTGGCCCAGCCCGCCCCGCCGGTGCCGCGCGAGAAGCTGCAGGGCCTGTAAGATGCCCGCGAAGGCCCCCAAGCCGTTTCCCATCCAGATGGAGGTGGAGTTCCTCGACCGCCTCAGTGAGCCGGTGCGCGACGGCAAGGCGAAGTCCGTCAGCGACATCATCCGCCACGCGCTGACGAGGTATGATTTCTCCGACGTGCTGGTCATGCACCCGGCGCAGCTACAGATCTCGGTGCGGCTGCCGGTGGAGATCCGCCGGCAGCTCAAGAAGACGGCCCGCACGAAGCACACCAGCGTCGGCCATCTGGTGCGCGCTGCGGTGGAGGCCTACCTGCCGGAGCTGGAGGCGCTGCCGGCCCCGGCCGATGTGCCCGTCGTTCCGAAGCCACGCAAGCGGCGGAAGAAGCACTAAGAAAAGGTAGGGGCCGTTGCCCTCAACGGCCTTCGGGCAAGGGCGGTTGAGGGCAACCGCCCGTACCGGCGGACCTATGACATCGAGCGCCGCCACGGCTGGCTTGCGTTCAGAAACCGCGGGCCTTTAGTCCTGACCCCGAATGAGCACACCGCATCCGTTGTCCGTCTGGGCCCGCAATGTCTCGCCGTCGCCGACGCTGGCGATCGACGCGAAAGCCAAGGCCATGCTCGCCGCCGGCGAGGATGTCTGCAGCTTCGCCGCCGGCGAGCCGGACTTTGACACGCCCCAGTTCATCAAGGATGCCGCCATCGCCGCGCTCCAGGGCGGCAAGACCAAGTATGCGCCCACGCCCGGCATCGAGCCGCTGCGCCAGGCCATCGCCGATCGCTATGCCGCCGAATATGGCTACCAGATCGCGCCGTCGCAGGTCGTCGTGTCGCCGGGCGGGAAGTATTCCTGCTACCTCGCGATCCTCGCGACCTGCAACCCGGGCGACGAGGTCATTATCCCCGCGCCTTATTGGGTCAGCTACCCCGAGATGGTGAAGCTCGCCGGCGCCACGCCGAAGTTCGTGCTGTGTGACGACCGGGCCGGCTTCAAGCTCACGCCCGCGCTGCTCACGGCGGCGCTCACTCCGAAGACGAAGCTGCTCATCCTCAACTCGCCGTCGAACCCGACCGGCGCCATCTACAGCCGCGCCGAGCTGGCGGCGCTCGCCGACATTTGCGTCGCGCACAACCTCTACGTGCTGGCCGACGAGATGTATGAGCACCTGATCTATGACGGCAACGCGCCGGTGAACTTCGCCATGCTCGGCGCCGAGGTCGAGAGGCGCACCATTACGGTCGCCGGTTTTTCCAAGAGTTACTCGATGACCGGCTGGCGCCTCGGCACGCTGGTGGCCCCGGCCCCGATTGCCAAGGCCTGCGCTGAGCTGCAGAGCCAGATGTCGTCCAACGCCACGACCTTCGCCCAATACGGCGCGCTCGCCGCGCTGAAGGAGAAGGCGAAGGCCGACGCTGCGGTGGCCGAGATGAAGACCGCCTTCGACCGCCGCCGGAAGCACCTGCATGCCGAGCTGAACAAGATCCCCGGCGTTACGTGCCTCCTCGCGGGCGGCGCTTTCTACCTTTTCCCCAACATCTCCAGCTTCGGGCTGAAGGATGTCGAGTTCTGCGCGAAATTGCTCGAGCAGGAAAAGGTCGCGGCGGTCCCGGGCTCGGCCTTCGGCGCCGAGGGTTACTTGCGCCTCAGTTACGCCACGTCCGACGAGATCATCCGCAAGGGGCTCGAGCGCCTGACGCGCTTCTGCGCCGGCCTGAAGAAGTAAGATGGAGCGCGAACCCGGGCGCGATTAACCCGTCCGGAGGCCGGGTTCCACCCTTGAAACCGGCGACTGTCGCGTGCGTCATTCCTGCATGCGCTTCATCCTGTCTGCCGTCTTGGTCCTGCTGGTTACCGCCCGGGTCGACGCGGCGAAGCTGGAACCATTGACTTGGGTTGTCGACGGTGTGACCCGCAAGGCGCTCGTGCATGTCCCGGAGAAAATTCCCAAAGGCGGCGCACCCCTCGTCTTCGCGTTCCACGGGCATGGCGGCTCGATGACAGAGGCGTCACGCAGTTTCCCCATCCACGAAAAATGGCCTGAGGCCATTTTGGTCTACCCGCAAGGCCTGCCCACGGTGGGCCAGCTGACCGATCCGACTGGCGAGAAGGCCGGCTGGCAGGGTCGGGCTGGGGCGCAGGATGACCGCGACCTGAAGTTTTTTGATGTCATGCTGGCCGATCTGCGACAGCGCCAAGCAGTCGATCCCCTTCGTCTCTACGCAACCGGTCACTCGAACGGCGGTGGCTTCACCTACCTGCTTTGGGCGGAGCGGGGCGACGTATTCGCGGCGCTGGCGCCATCATCCGCGCTGCTGGCCCGCGGTTTCCAGAAATTCAAACCCAAGCCCGTGCTGCACGTCGCCAGCCCGCAAGATGAACTGGTAAAATTCTCGTGGCAGACGCGTATGCTCGACCACGTCCTCAACCTCAATGCCTGCGAGGCGTTCCAGCCCGGTGCCATGGGCTACACGGCCTATCCCTCAAGGACCGGGAACGACGTGGCGGTCTACCTGCACGTTGGCGGACACAAGTATCCGGGCGACGTCGCGCCGGACCTGATCGTGAAGTTTTTCCAGGCGCACCCGGTGCGCTGAAGCGTAGGTCGCGACTGTACCAGAGCACGGGCCGGGGAGCTGCATTCCAGCCCCGCCTAGCGGAAAATCACGTCCCTGCGTCCGGCGGCCCCGGCCGCCCGTAGTTTTAGCAGGTTCGGTGCGATCGTTATCGCGTCGGGTCTGCCGTATGAATGATGCTGAAAACACTCCTGTCTGGTTGATCACGGGCTGCTCCAGCGGCCTGGGCCGCGCGCTGGCCGGGCGTGTGCTCGCCCACGGCCATCGCGTGGTGGCCACGGCGCGCCAGCCAGAATCCTTGGCCGAGATGGTCGCGGCGCATCCGGCGCACTGCCGCCGCCTGGCGCTGGATGTGACTTCACCCGGGCAGGTCGCGGCCGTGGTGACGCAGGCCGCGGAGGCCTTCGGACGGCTGGATGTGGTCGTCAACAATGCCGGTTACGGCCTGGTCGGCGCGCTGGAGGAGCTTTCGGATGAGCAGATCCTGCGCAACTTCGAGACCAACTTCTTTGGCGCGCTGCGGGTCATCCGCGCGGCTCTGCCGATCTTGCGGGCGCAGGGTCGCGGGCATTTCGTGAATATCAGCGCGGCCGCGGCCATCGCCAACTACGCCGGGTTCTCCGTCTACGGCGCCACGAAATGCGCGCTCGAGGCCGTGTCCGAGTCGCTCGCGGCGGAGGTCAAGCCCCTCGGTCTGCGCGTGACCATCGTGCAGCCCGGCCCCTTCCGCACGGATTTCATCGCCCGGTCGCTGGAGGCGGCGACCGGCACGATCCCGGCCTATGAGGCGACCAGCGGCAAATTCCGGCGGTTCCTTGCCACGATGGACGGCAAGCAGCCGGGCGATCCGGTCCGGGCCGCGGAAGCCATCATCGCGGCGGTCTCGGCCGACCAGCCGCCGTTGCGGCTGGTCCTGGGCAAATACGCCATCGACAAGACCCGCCGCAAATTCGCCGCGGCCACCCGCGAGCTGGACACCTGGGCCGACGTGGGCCTCGCTACGGAATGAGCCACCCGGATTACGCAGTCATCGGCGCGGGTATTTCCGGCCTGCTGCTCGCCCATCGCCTGCAGGGCGCGGGGGCCTCCGTCGTCGTCCTGGAAAAGAGCCGCGGCTTCGGCGGGCGGATGGCCACCAGGCGGGTGGGCGAGGCGGTCTTTGACCAGGGGGCGCAATTCTTTACGGTGCGGGATCCGGCGTTTGCCCATGAGGTTGAAGGCTGGCGGGACGCCCGCTTGGTCTCACCGTGGCCGGACAATCCGCATCGACGTCTGATCGGCCGGCCGGCCATGACCGCAGTGCCCAAGGCGCTGGCTGCGGGTTTGGATATCCGCCGCGAGCACAAGGCCGTCGCGGCGCGCCGCCAGCCGGAAGGAACTTGGGAAATCGAGATTGAAAACCACGAACCCATCCGGGCGGACCGCGTGCTGCTGACGGGCCCGGTCCCGCAATCTCTCACCTTGCTCAAGGCCGGCGGCATCATGCTGCCGGCCGAACTGCAGGCTTCCCTGGATGTGCTGACCTATCATCCGTGTCTGGCGCTGCTCGTCGTTCTAGCCGGCCCCAGTGCGGTGCCGGCCGAGGGTCTGGCCTTGGGCACCGGTCCGGTGCGCTGGGTGGCGGACAATGTGAAGAAAGGCGTGGCGCAAGACGTGCCGGCCGCGCTCACCATCCATGCCGCCCCGGCGTTTTCGGAGGAACACTATGCCCGCAGCGAAGCCGAGGTGGCGGCGCTCTTGCTGCCGTCGGTTTCACCCTGGCTTGGTGCACCGGTCGTGTCAGCCACACTGCATCGCTGGAAATTCAGCGAGCCCAAGGTGACGCATGCCGAACGCTGCGTCTGGCTGCCCGAGTTGGGCCTGGGCCTGGCGGGCGATGCTTTTGGCGGCCCGAAGGTCGAGGGGGCCGCGCTGTCCGGTCTGGCGCTGGCCGCTGCCGTGCAAGCCCGCCGGCCCGGGGGCTGACCGGAATCCTCGTTATCAGCGCAAGAAAAAGCCCCGCCACGGGACAGGAGGAGCTGCGGCAGTCGATCAAAAGTTTCTTGTCGGCCGCGACCCTCAATTGGTCGTGCTGGCCTTGACCTTGAGATAGGCATTTTGCGCGCGCACCCACGCCTGGCCGACCCTTTCCTTGTCCTGCGTCCAGCTTTCGGGTATGGCCTTGGCGGCGAGTTTGCCGGTGCCGCTCAGATAGGACCGGGCGTTGCCCAGCTCCTTCATGGCGAAATCCCAGTCCTTCGTGTTGGCGATGCTTTTCATCGCCGCCCGCCGGTCGACCAGTTCCTTGATCTGGACGTCGAGCCGCGCGTCCATTCGGGCAAAGCCCGCGAAAAAATCCGCCCGCAGATCAAAGGGGCTATCCTTGATCTTAAGCCACAAGGAGGTCTCCGAGGTGTCCGGATCTGTGGCGGCGCTGGCCTCGGTGGGCAACGGCCCGGCGCTCCGGGCGACACTGGTGGCGAGCAGGGCGATGATCGCAGCGGCAAGCAAGTGGGTGAAGCGGGGCGGTTTCATGCCACGATGATACCGGATGGCGACGACCGCCATACCGGATGGCGACGACCGCCACCATGGGGTGTAATGCTAGGGGGCGGCCTCTACGGTCAAGACCCCATGCCCAACCGCCGGGGAACGGTCTATCCTCGGCCCATGAATTCACTCCTCAAGCGCCTCGCGCTGATCCTGCTCACCGGCGGCCTGCTGGCCCTCGTCACGACCGGTTGCCAGACTTCCAAGGGTTTTGGCAAGGACGTCGAAAACCTCGGCGAAAACATCCAGAAGAAAGCAGGCTGACCTGCGGCTCAAAAGCGACGGGTTTGCGCGTCGGTGAGCAGCTGCTGGAGGGCGCGCTCGTCGTCGCGGGACGAGCGCTTTAGCTTCTCATTCCCCGTCTGGGCGCTGTCGACCGGCCGCGTGAGATTGGCGTTGGCCTCGGCAGGCGCGCAATGGTGGGGTTGGCGGCGGCGATCAGTTGTTCCAGTTCGAGGATCCGCCGTGCCTGTATGATTCCCGATACTCCCCGGCGTTCCGGATAGTGACAACCATCGCGGGCCCGCACCGGAAATAGGGCCGGCCCGGGCCTAGACCTTCTTCACAAAGCAGGCCTTGAGGGCGAGGGGCATGCCTTCGATCTTGCAGGCAATCTCGTGGTCGCCTTCCTGCAGGCGGATGTTCTTGGCCTTTGTGCCGGCCTTGAGCACCTGCGCGCCGCTGCCGAGCTTCAGGTCCTTGATCACCGCGACGGTGTCGCCCTCCGCGAGCACGTTGCCGTTGGCGTCCTTGACGACCCGCGCGGCCGTGGGGGCGACTTCCTTGGGCCACTCATGGCCGCAGGTGGCGCACTCCCAGCGGTCGGGGTGGCTGAGGACATCTTCGAGCGAACAGAGCGGGCAGGCGGGGGTGGACATGACGGGGAGGCTTTAACCGCTAATTTTCGCTAATCCACGCTAATATAAAATCCGGGCGTTTCGGATTGTCCGGTTCATTGGCGGCAAATAGCACAATTAGCGGTTAAAGACCAGAAATCGCATTGTGTCGCGGCTTGGTCGGGCAACGATACTTACCTGATGAAGAAGAACTTTACCCTCCAGGCTCCCGGCAAGGACGATGCCCGCGTGCGCGACAAGATCCGCCATGAGGTCAACAAATACGTCCGCCGCTCGCAGCGGAAGACCCCGCCCGAGGGTTTCGCCATGTGGGAGTTCATGTGCCGCGTGGGGGTCAGCGACGCCAACGCCGAGACGAAGACCATCAAGGAGGTCGGCGGAGCCATTGAGACCGTCGCCGCCTCCGGGGCGGCGTCCGTCTATGTCGAGATCGAGGCCGTGCCGGCGCAGCGAAAGTCTTCTGGTTGAAGATCGGGCAACTGCAGGTGGAGCGGGTTGACCTCAACACGCTGGATCGGAGAGCGGCTCTGTCGCCAACGCGTTGAGGGCAACGCGTTCCACCTAGAACACCTTGCTCCTGACATAGGGTTGTCAGGCCGCCGCGCTAGAGTGGTGGCATGAGTAAATCGCCGGTCCCCACACCTCGCGCCGAGAGTGCGAAACACCGCCCGGACCAGCGCCGGCTACTTCGCCTTGCGGACAAGTCGGTATTGTCCGGCGAAATGGCCGTCATCGACCGTGATGACGAGGGCCTCGCCTGCAAAGGCGAAATACAACAGCGGCGGAATGAGCGAACCCTCATGGTCGGGCTGGGCCATGGTCATCGTGCCGCGGCCGTGGGCAAAGGCGCCGGTATAACTGGTGTTCCGGGCCACGACGGGATTGTCGCTGCCCTTGATCCACTGCTGGTTGATCATTACCCCGTTGTCGCGACCGCGCGCGATGAACATGATGAGCTGCTTCGCCACTCCCGGCTCGGTGGCCCAGCTGCCGAGCACCGTCTGGCCCGGCTTGGATGGCTCAGCTGGTCGCGGGGCGGGTTTTATCGCCGCCGGTTTGGTCTTGGTGGCATTCGCCGGCTCCGCCGGGCGGCTGGCCGGCGGGGTGCCCTTGACCAGCGCGAGGCGGACCACCTCCGTCGGGCCGGGAAACTCGAGGGTGATTTGGCCGCCCTGCAATTCGTAGCGGATGACACGCGGCGCTCCGGCCTGTTTCGCCGGCGGTTCATCCATGGTTAGCGTGCCGCTGTTGTCCGTGCTCTCCACGGTGTAACGGAACCGGCTGTCCGGCACGCCCGGCAGGTGCGGGGATACGATCATCCACTTGTCGAAAATGCTGAAGGTGAAGGCGGCTTGTCCGGCCGCATCGGGCGGCGAGTTCCAGTAACCCGCCAGCCGGCTGTCGGGCGTCGCCCCGCGCGCCAGCCCGGCGGCGGTTGCACTGAACAGGATTAGAAATCGGGCAAGACGGAGTATTCGCATGCGGTGGGGAAGGTGGGCTCCGTCCGGCTGACAGGCAAATCCGAAGCGACGGTCTGGCGTGACGGTCCTTGTCAACCCGCGCGGGCTGGCGTCTAGTGGCAGTTCATGAGCGCCGCCTGGTCACCGGAAGAGGAAGTCCTGTTTGAAAAAACCGGCGGCACGGTGCTGAAGGCGTTGCGGCGGACCCGGAATCCCGCGGACCTGCTCGCGGTCTTTCGCGCCGCCCACAAGGGTTTCGACCGCGCTTACGATTCCGCTCCGGCCGCGGCCCGCGCGGCGGTGGCCTGCCGGGCCGGTTGCGGCACCTGCTGCCACGTGCCGGTCGGGGTGCAGGCCCACGAGGTGCTGCTGGCGGCGGAATACATCCAGACGCACTTCACGCCCGCGGAACTGGAGGCGGTCATTGCCGGAACGACCGCCCACCGCGCCGCGTTCGCCGGGCGCACCATGAACGAGCGGGCGGCGCTGAAGCGGCCTTGCGTTCTCCTGCGCGACGGCAGCTGCACGATCTACGAGGCGCGCCCCGAGGCCTGCCGCTCGCACCACAGCCGCAACCTGGACGGCTGCCGCTCCAATCTCGAGTCCGGCATCGATACCGTCGACGTTCTCATCCCGGAGATCCGCGCCCGGATGTTTGCCGTCATGCTCGCCATCGACCAGGCCGGCGCGGAGGCGGGGTTCGACGGGCACGCTTATGATTTCGGCTCGGCCCTGCACGAGGCACTGACCGACGGACTGTGCGCGGTGCGCTGGATGCAGCGCCAGCCGGCCTTTCCCGAGGACTGTCGCGAAGTCGGCCAGCCAGACGAGGCCGGGGACGCCGGCGTGATCCGCGCCGAGGGATACTTCCAGTGAGGCTTTGACGTTGCGGCGTTTTTTCCGCCGGCATCGTGGTGGACATGAACCGACGCTTCCTGGGGCTGGCCGCCATTTTCACGGGGGGATTGATGACGCAAACGCTGGCGGCCGACACGGATGTCGCCGTCCTCAAGGCGGAGATCGCCAAAAATCACGACCGCGCGCTGACGCGGCTGCAGGACTGGGTCCGCAAGCCGGCGATCGCCGCGGAGAACCGAGGTTTCCCCGAGGGGGCCGAATACATGGCGGCGCTGCTTAAGGAGGTCGGCTTCCAGCACGTCGAGATCATCCCCACGCTCGGCAAGCCGGGGGTGTTTGCCACGCTCGACGCGGGGGCGCCCCGGACGGTCGGCATCTATTTCATGTATGACGTGAAGCAGTTCGACCCGGCGGAATGGAAGGTCGCCCCGCCGCTCGACGCCAGCATCGTCGACCGCCCCGGCGTCGGCCGCGTTCTGATCGGCCGCGGCGCCACCAACCAGAAGGGCCCGCAGGCCACGCTTCTGGCCGCGCTCGATGCTTTCCGCACCTCCGGCCGCAAGCTGCCGGTCAATCTCGTGCTGATGGCCGAGGGTGAAGAGGAGATCGGCTCGCCCAACGTCCGGCAGATCGCCCTCAATCCGAAGGTGCAGGCCGCGCTCGCCGGCACGATCGGCGTGTTCCTGCCGATGAGCACCCAGGGCATCGATGGCAGCGTCACGGTGAATCTCGGCGCCAAAGGAGTCATCGAGGTCGAGCTGACCAGCAACGCCCAGACCTGGGGCAAGGGGCCGATGCGGTACACCCATTCCTCGTTCAAGGCGATGGTCGACAGCCCGGCCTGGCGGCTGGTGCAGGCCATCAGCACGCTGGTCACACCCGACGGCAACACGCCGCTGATCGACGGAATTTTCGAAAACGTCCGGCCAATCACCGAGGAAGAGAAGGTCCTCGTGCGCACGGCCGCGCGCAAGCTGACGGTGCGGCAATATCAGGTCGCCTCGGGGGCCACCCGGTGGATCGACGACCTGCCGTTCGAGGCCGCGCTGGAGCGGCTGGTGTCGCAACCGACGGTAAACATCGAGGGCATCTTCGGCGGCTACATGGGTCCCGGAGGCAAGACCATCCTGCCGCACAAGGCGGGGGTGAAGCTCGACCTGCGGTTGGTCCCGAACCAGACGGCCGAGGAGGTGTTGGCCAAGCTCAAGGCGCACCTCGCCAAGCGCGGCTACGGTGACATCGATGTCAACTTCACCGGCGGCTACAACCCGACCGCCACGCCGGCCGACGCCCAGCTGATCCAGGCGCAGATCGCCGTGCTGAAACGCAAGGGCATCGACCCGGTGCTCTGGCCGCGGCTGGCGGGTTCGTATCCCGGCTTCGTCTTCACCGAGCCGCCGCTCAGCCTGCCGGCAGCCCATTTCGGTCTCGGCCACGGCGGCGGGGCCCACGCGCCAGATGAGTATTACGTCATCGAGTCAGCCAATCCGAAGGTCCAGGGCTTCGACGGAGCCGCGCTGTCTTATGTCGAGTATCTCTACGAGCTGGCGAAATAAGCGTGTCGCCTAAAGAAGCCTGACACCCGCAGAGACCGGCCCGACGCCAGCTCCGCCCTTTTCAGGTTTCCCCGCGCCCGCCATCAGAAACTCACCGAAAACCGCACGTGAACTGCCTTGGTGGGCCAGCGACCTTGATCGCGCCAGAGGAGGGGTGCGCGTGCCAGCAGCCCCCCACCGCACACTTGGTGGGTCTCGGGTACCCGCTTACTTTCTGGCCGGAAGCTTTTTCAACTGCGCGATCTCAAGCTCGGCCTTGTCCAGCTTGGTCCGCAAATCAGCCGTCTGGGCCCGGGCGTCAGCCAGCTGCGCCTGGTTTTGCCCCAGGTCGGCCTTCGCCTTGGCGGCCTGGGTTTGCGCCACGGTGGTCTGGGCCTGGGCGACCTCGACCTCGCCTTGGCGCTTGAGGGAGGCAACCTTGGCTTCCTCCATTTGGGTGAGCAGGCCGGTGGAGGTCAGCCGGGTTTTGTCCAGCTGAGCTTGAAGTTCGTTGGTGCCGGTCTTGGCGGTGGCGGCTTCGGCCTTGAGCTGGGCGGTTTCAGCCTGGGTTTCGGCGAGTTGATTCTGCAACCGGACAGTGACGACTTTAGCCTCATCCATTTGCGCCTTCATCGCACCCGCGCCGTTTTCCACCTGCTCCGCGCGGTTTTTGTTGCTTTGAATGGTCCGGTCGCGGGCATCCACCTTGCCCCACAGGACCAGCACGAGAATCAGCAGAACGGCGGCGAGCACCCCGAAAACCAAGGTGATGGGCCGGACGTCCTTCGGCCGGGTATCGACTGCGACCGTGGTCTCGTCGGAGTCATCCTTGGCGGCCGCACCCTTGGGCCGGGACGGAGCCGACGCGAAGGGAATGACCGGAGCGGCCGGAGCGACCACTGGCGTTGCGGAAGTTAAGGCCGACGTGGGTTTCACGGGAGGCGCTGCGTTGGAGGAACCAGGGGTGGGGGCATCTGGGATCGGCATGGTGCGCCCATGCTAAGCCATGCGGCAGACGGAAGGTATGGGGTCTAACCCGCCGACCGCGGCGCCGCGTGTTCCAACCGGCACACGAGCAGGACCTCGTCGATTCCCGTCAAGTCCATCAGGCCGGCGACCATGGCCAGTCGCTTTTGCAAGATCAACCCGAGAGGTAGGAACAGCCAGTTGTAGCAGCGGACGGCGGCGGTGTGGTGCCGCGTGAGGTAGTGCACGGCGAAGTCCAGCAGACGCGGATGGTTGGACTGCATCCCGAAGACCGCGCTCCGTTCGACGATGAGTCCGTGGCGGGCGAGCAGGGCCTGCAGCCCGGCCGGTTCGTAGCGCCGGGCGTGTCCGACGAAATCATCGAACTTGGTCCAGCGGGCCGGGTACAGTGGCACGGAAAACACCAGGCGGCCGTCCGGCTTGAGCACGCGGGTCAATTCCGCGAAAACCTGCTCGTCGTCCGCGACATGCTCGATCACGTCGAAGGCGGTCACGAGGTCGAAGGTGCTGGCCGCAAAGGGTAGGGCGGTGATTTCCCCGGCGCGGGCGAGACCGCCGCGGTCATTCAGCCGGGCGATGACGGGCGGACTGATGTCGACAAAATGCGTGCCTACGATCGGCAGGCGGGGGCGCAGGCCGGGGCCGATCTCCAGTCGCGACGGGGCGGATCGGATCAAGCCCGAGACCAAGGGCCAGGTGTTGAAGCTCTCCGGGCGCGTCAAATAAGTTTTTGACCAGAGGGCGTTGTAGAAATCGCTGTTCCGCGCGGCGAGCCGGTCCGGTTCATGGGGGAGCGGGCGGGTCAGGTCGGGGGCCGAAGTCATGCGCTAAGGACAGCGGCGCGGTGCGGAGGTCACAAAACGAAACCGGACGAGGCGCCCGGCGCGGAGATGGCGTAGCAAAACCTGAGACCTGAGAGGAAAGGAATGCCGGCGCGACTAGCGCACCTCGACCACACTGACCTTGTCGCCGTCCTTGCGGAGGACCAGGTCGGTCGGGCCGCCATGGTCCTTCCTGAGATAGAGCCGCCCGGGCACGAAAACATACCGGTTGTGGTAGCTCGTGCCGCCGGAGGTCTGGCCTGAGACCACGAGGTAGCTGCTCCAGATGTCCGTCCGCTGGCCGGAGGGGTGGATGGACGGGTGATCTCAACGTAATAACCCTGCGCCGGCCCGTCGAGGTTTTCGTAGCGCACGACCAGTTCGGTGGCCTTGGACCCACGCAGTTCCTTCGCGCCTTGCTCAAGGGCCTAGGCCAGGTGGGTGCCGTTGTCCTGCAGCATCCGATCGAGCCGATCGCAACCGACGAGCAACAGCAACAGGGCGAGCACGGGAAAGATTTTGGCCATGGACCCCAGCGATAGGCACGACCGCCGACGGGGCCAAGACGAGAAACGGGCTAAGTTTCAAGCTCGGCTCCGAGCGGAAATCCGGCGACATTGCCGCATGCGATTGAAAATCAAGTGGAGTGATGACCGGGTGCGCAGCGCGACCACGGCGATATTGCTCATCGCCCGCGACCGGCTGATCCGCGGCGAAACGTTGGCCGACATGATCCAGGCGTCCTTGACGGAGTTTCGCGCCGATCCGGAGGGATACAAAGAGAAGAAACGCACCTGGGCTGACGCCCGGGAACCCGGCCCCCTGACCAAGCCGTTGCATCTGGCCTATCACCGAAACCTGATCGCGGCCAGCGAGGCACTCACCCAAAAGATGACGCAGGGCAAACGCCAGTTCAACAGCCTGCTTGAGCTCGACAATTACCTGATCGCCAGCTTCGGCCGGGTGAAGTGAGCGGAGGCTCAGTCGTTCCTCCGCGCCTGGAGCAGGGTGGCGAATTCGACCGGGTCGGCCTGGCCCTTCACGGTGTTGAAGTGGCGGAGGACGACCACCTCGTCGGACCACGTGATGACCTCGGAGACCTTGAAGAGGCCTGGCGGATGCCTTGAATAAAATAGTCCGCCTTCGTCCGGTAATTTATGGCCGGATTCGTGAGACGCCGCGGGGCCTGCCAAGCGTGAAAGTAGCAGGGATTGGGCCTTGGCTTCCTCGCTCCGTGGTGTTTTTTTCGGAGCCATGGCTGACACAACTGAGCCGGCGGGTAAAACGCCGTGGCATCTTTGGGTCGTAGGGATTCTTTCCCTGCTGTGGAATTCGATGGGCGCGCTGGATTTCACCATGACGCAGATAAGGAGCGAGGTCTGGTTGAAGGCCTTCACTCCGGAACAACTGGAATATATCCATGGGTTCCCGCTGTGGTCGGTGGCCGCGTGGGGCGTCGGCACCTTGGGCGCCTTCTTCGGCTCGGTGCTGTTGCTGCTCCGCAGGGGCGCGGCCTTTCATCTCTTTGCCGCATCGCTGGCCGGCGCGGGGTTAACTTCACTCTACAGTTTCGTCCTGTCCGACGGCATGAAGGTCATGGGCGGCGGAGCGGGGATGATCGCCTTAAACGCCATCATTGTCACGATCAGCGTGCTGCTGCTGGTCTACGCCAGAAACATGCGGAAGAACGGCGTGCTGCGTTGACAATGCAAACCATGGAGCAAAGAAACCAAGGATCGAAACTTCGTTGCTTGGCTTCTTGGTGTAGATTCCTGCTTTTATGAAACTCAAGGAAGTCATGTCCGCGCTCGAGGTCCGGGGCAGCGAGTCCACCAAGCGCACCTTGCTCAAGCATGGCGCAAAGGAGCCGTTCTTCGGCGTCAAGGTCGGCGACATGAAGCCAATCGCGAAAAAGCTGAAGGGTCAGCAGGCGCTCGCGCTGGAGCTCTTTGCCACCGGCAACGGTGACGCGCAGTATCTCGCCGGCATGATCGCCGATGGGCGCCTGATGACGGCCAAACAGCTGCAGGCCTGGGCGGACACGGCGGCGTGGGACATGATTTCCGGCAACACGGTGCCCTGGGTGGCCTCGGAGCACCCGGAGGGCTTTGCCTTGGCGACGAAGTGGATCGCCTCGAAAAACGAGCAGGTGGCGCGCGCCGGCTGGGGCACGCTTGGGGCTCTGGCGGCCACAATTCGCGACGCCGACCTGCCGGTCGCCCAATACGGCAAGCTGCTGGACCGCGTCGTGCAGGAGATGCCCAAGGCGCCTGGCGGGGCGCGCTATTCGATGAACAATTTTGTCATCATGGTCGGCACCTACGTGGCACCGCTTGGCGACCAGGCCATCGCCACCGCCCGGAAGCTCGGCCAGGTCGAGGTCGATATGGGCGATACCGACTGCAAGGTGCCGGAGGCCGAGAGTTACATCATCAAGTCCCGTCGCGGCGCACCGGCCGCTCCGAAGCGCAAGACAATGCGTTGTTGACCGGTCAGGCCCCCGGGCTTTTCCGCAGCGCGGCGACCACGCCGGCGAGAATCAACCCGCCGCCCCCGACGTAATACCAGACATGATCCGGCTGCCGGGCCTGGCCATCCCACTTGTTGGCCAGCTTGGCGCCCACTTCATCGGCGATGCCTGTGACCGAGTCCGCCCGGCGCATGCCGAAGACGATGAGGGCGATACCGCCGCCGATCAGGATCAGGGGAACGATGAATTTGTTCATAAAAGAAGGATCGAGATTCGATTAGCTCCGCCCAGCGGGCTGGTGGGCGAAGACATTTCGCCTCAGCCGGCGGCATTCCAGCGCGATTCTTCCGCCGCCGTCGGCCCAGGCCAAGGGCGAAAGGCGGTGAACCTGCCGATGCGCGCCCGCCCGAAATCCAGCCGCACCATCGCGCGCCCGACCGGTGCCTGAACCTAGTCGGGACAGGCTTGGCCCTGGCCTTGCCGGCGATCCTGCAACAACCAGACCACCAGCACGGCGAGACCGAGCAAAGCGGCGAGGCCGAGCGCACTGAAACCCAGTCTGGGCGGGCAGAGGCTGCGAGTGCTGAGGAAGAACACCAGACCTGCCGCCGTGCCGAGCGCGAGCAGCGTGTGTTCGAGCCGGCGCCAGGTCCGGGCGGGCGGCGGCGGCGGTTCGTGCGGCGGGGTGTTGCTGATGATCCGTTTCCAGCGATGGAAATCCCAGCAAACCAGGTAGACAACGGCCGTCAGCATCAGCCCCGTCACAAAAGGTGTGCCGGGGAAGGACAGGGAGACGGTGATGACGAAAATATTTGTCATGATGGCCAGGAACAGCAGCGCCCCGAGGCAAGCCATGCGTGGGATCAGGACCAATACTCCGGCGATGACTTGGGTCCAGCCAAGGAACTGCCAGTAGGTGCCGGTCTGGTAGAGCGCCTCGAAGAACGCCCCGATGGGGGTGTCAGCGCCGAGCACGGTGAAGCGGTGCCCCATTACCTTGACGAGGCCCGTGGGAATGAAACCGACGGCCAGGAGGATGCGGGTGACCACGGTGAGGCGCGCCAGCCAGACGGAACGGCGGACCGCTAGATGCAGGGATTCAAATCGCATGGTCCCGAGCATGCGTGCTGAGGCACCGCCGGCAAGGCCGGCGGGAAGCAGCGTTCGGCATCACGAATAAACAGGATATACGGCACACCCGACGTCCGCCACCCTAGGTCGAAACCCAAGCCCCTTTGGTTTCCAGACTTGGTGGTGTTTCTCCGTCAGCTCGAGGCGCAGGCCTTGCGCGCGTGCCAGGAGGCGGGGCATTTTGCCTCTGGTCATGGGGCGGTGGCGGCGCAAACCTTGGCGACCGATGAGGAAGATGTGTTATAAGTGCTTTTGTTCCTGCCCCTGCCCAAGGGCACCCGGGGCACGCACCCCTGCGCCCCGCCAGGCGGGACTCCGGGGTTCGCCCACAAACGGGCGAACCATCTCCGCGCTGCCGCGCTCCGTGACCTGATGAGAACAATGTGCTACAGATGTTATTGGCCAACCAGCCTTTGCTGGTGCAGCTCGATCACGCCCATGCCGACACGCACGAAGTTCGTGATCCTGATGCACCCGCATGAGTTCAAGCGGATCAAGGCGAACACCGGCCGGCTCACCCATCTCTGTCTGGCCGACAGTGAAATCCACCTCGGCGAGAGCTTCGAAAACCACGACGCCGTGCAGGCCCTGATCGACGACCCGCAGAATTATCCCGTGCTGCTTTACCCCGGCAAGGATTCGGTGGACCTCAGTGCAGCAGGGAGCAAGGAGCTGGGAGCCGGGAGTCCTGAAAACCCGGGATCGAACTCCACGCTCCAAGCTCTGCGCTTCCAGCTCACTCAGCGCCGCCTCGTCGTCTTCCTGCTGGATGCGACGTGGCGCCTCGTCCGGCCGATGCTGCGGCTGAGTCCCAACCTGCAGCGCCTGCCGCGGATCATGTTCTCGAACGCCGCGCCGAGCCGCTATGTCATCAAGCGCCAGCCGGAGCCGGGCTGCCTTTCGACGCTGGAGGCGACGCACGAGCTGCTCCTCGCCCTCGATCGTTCCGGTCTCGACCGCTATGCGCTCCCGGAGCAGCTGCTCACGGTTTTTCAGCGCATGCAGGAGATCCAGATCACCCGCACCGCGGAGAACCGGCGCCTTGGGGTCAGCCGGCATGCCAAGAAGGTTCGGCCCGAGGGCCCGGCCGTGCCGCGTCCTGCAATGAAGCGCCGGAGGATTTTCCCGGCAGGCTCGAATGGGCCGGCTTAGTCAGCGGCGCGGTGGCACGGATTGACAAGGTAGGGGCCGTTGCCCTCAACGGCCATAGGGCGGGCGAGGGCAACCGCCCCTACCGGTTCGAACTCCTTAACCATTTCGCGGATCAAACCGGATCAAGGCAGGTGAAAAACAGCCCAGGAACAGCGGGTGCCTCAGGCGGCGGACTTCCTCTTGCGCGATTTTCTGAGACTGGTGGAATAGGGAGCTTGGGATTCCTGCACGAGCACCTCGGCGGGGATATGCAGGCCGCGATGGAGGGAGCGGATCATCGAGAGGCTGAGCGGACGCTTCCGGTTCATAACTTCTGAGATCTTGCTCTTGCTTTGGAGGTAAGGCTGGAGGTCGGTGGCGGCCAGACCGGCTTGGTCCATGCGGAAGCGGATGGCCTCGATGGGGTCGGGGGTGGCGAGGGGGAAGCGTTCTTCCTCGTATTTTTCCACGAGCAGCGACCAAAGCTCCAACTCGGCCTCATCAGGCTTCGCCTGGGCCATGAGCCGCTCGACATAAGCGATGGCCTCCTTGTAGTCGCGGCTGGTTTTTAGGACCTTGGGTTTCATGGCGTCGGGTTAAAGGGTGGTGGCGTCGATGCGGTCGTAGTCGGCGTGAGTGCCGATGAAGCGGATGAAGACGATGCCGGCGTGGTAGTGCAGGTGGACGATGAGGCGGTAGGTAGTGCCCTTGGATTGAAGACCACGCGGTTGCCCGGGAGGACATCGGCTGAGCGGTAGCGGGATTTGATGTCGGTAAATGATTTCCAGCGGGTGGCTTTGGCTTCGTGGAACCAGGCCTTGAGCACCTGTTCCGAGCCGGCGTGTTTCTCCCAGAAGTCTTTCAAGGTCTTGCGAGCGATGACACGCATGAGGCAGGTGCGCGAGTTCCCATATCGGGAACCAAGTCAAGCGCCGAGAGAGTCCGCCCAATAAAGCGCCTGGAGCGACATCCGCATCTTCAACCTGATTCCATGGCTCGGTCCAAACACGGCAGATTCTTTAACCATAACACGGATTAACAAAGATGGAGCCCTGGTATCGCGACGGGAGGTCCCTCTTACAGTTTCAATCCGGGGTATGAGTGATGCAACGTGCTGACCTCAGTGCGTTGGTGGGGAAGATCCCGTGCCCTATACGCGGCCGGGGGGCAGGTCGCTCCACCTAGACCACACCCTTGGCTTTCAGGAGGGCGGCGAGTTCGACCGGGTCGGCGGTGCCCTTCACCGTGTTCAGGTGGCTGAGGATGACCATGCGGTCACCCGGGCCGCAGCTGGAGATCTCGAGCATCCAGTCCTCGGTCTTGTCGGCCGCGGTGACGACCTCGTCGGACCAGGCAATGACCTCGGAGGCCTCGACGAAGCCCTGCGTGATGCCTTGGATAAAAAACTCCGCCTTGGTCCGGTAATTCATGAATCGAGACTTCCTACGCTCCGCGCCTCTGCCAAGCGCGAAAGTATGGATCAGGAATATGAGCGACCAAACCCGACCTCCAGGTTTCGCGCGCCGGCTCAGCCTCAGGTGGATCGACGCGGTGGGCGCGCGGCGTGGGCGCCGCAGTTAGCCAGAGGATATCTGCCTTGCCGTGGTGGCGGCGCCCGGCGAGATTGCCCCGACACATCTTGGATGAACGAACACGGGCCCACCACTGCTCCTGGTGCAGTATTTCTCAGCTATGCGTCCCAGGACGCGATCTCAGCCCAGCGCATCTGCGACGCGCTGAGGGCGCGCGGCGTCGAGGTGTGGTTCGATCGCAGCGAGCTTGAGGGCGGCGACGCCTGGGATGCGAAGATCAAGCGGCAGATCCGGAGCTGTGCACTTTTTATCCCGCTGATTTCCGCCCATTCACAGTCGCGCAAAGAAGGCTACTTTCGCCGGGAGTGGAATCTCGCCACGCATCGCCTGCTCGACATGGCGCCGGGCCTGCCGTTCCTGCTGCCGGTCGTCCTGGATGAGACCACGGAGGGGTCGGCCCTGGTGGCGGAGGAATTTTTGCGGGTGCAGTGGTCCCGGCTGCCGGGCGGCGAGGCCACGCCGGTCTTTGTCGATCGTGTGCTCCAGTTGCTCGCCACCCAGGCTGCGCCGGCGGGTGGGCCGGTGCCATTTCGCTCCGCCTCAGCTCCCGGGTTGCCGGTGGCACCGGCCCGGACCAAGCGCTGGGTCTGGCCGCTCGTGGGTGCCTTGGCCTTGGGCCTGGTGGCCGGCGGGCTGGCGGTGCGCCAAGGCTGGCTGGCCCTTTCCCTCATCCCCGAAACCAAGCAGATCGTTATCCTGCCCTTCAAGAACATCGGGGCGACGGCCGACCGCGAGGCGTTCAGCGCCGGTCTTTCGGAGACGATCACGGCCCAGCTGACGCAACTCCAACAGTTCCAGGACACTTTGCTGGTGGTGCCGATGACCGAGGTGCGCAAGGAGTCCGTCAGCACGGCCAGCGAGGCCCGCAGTGTTTTCGGCGCCACGCTCGCCCTCAGCGGGAGCGTGCAACGGGAAGCCGGCGTGGTGCGCGTGACGGTCAGTCTGGTGGACACCCGCACCCTGCGCATCCTGCGCAGCGCGACCCTCGATCATCCGACGGACGAGGTTTACCGGTTGCAGGACCGCGTGGCGGCCCGGACCGCGGAGTGGCTGGGACTCGCGCTCTCGCCGGAAGCCAAGCGGGTGCTGGCGGCCGGCCAGACCACGGTCGCGCCGGCCTACACCCTGTATTTGCAGGGCTTGGGAGAGCTCGGACGCACGGGCAATACCGACGCGGCCATTGTCCACCTGCAGCAGGCCCTCGTCAGCGATCCGCACTATGCGCTGGCGCACGCGGCACTGGGCGAGGCTTTCTGGACGAAATATACGGAGACAAAGTCGCGGCTCTGGATCGACGAGGCGCGACGCAGCTGCGCCGCCGCCCTCGAGTTCGGGGCGACCCTCGCCGCTCCCCATGTAACTCTGGCCGTGATCCTCGTCGGCACCGGCCAGTATGAGCAGGCTGCGGCCGAAGCGCAGACGGCGCTGCGCCTGGATCCCACGCAAGCGGACGCCACCCGCGTGCTGGCCCGCGCCCTTGAGCGGCTCAACCGTCCGGCCGAGGCCGAGGCCGCCCTGCAGCGCGTGCTCGACCGCTACCCGGCCAATGGCCTCGCCCACATGGCCCTCGCCAGCTTCTATTGGCGCGCCGGCCGCAACACCGACGCCGAAAATCATTTTCTCCGCGCGATCGCGCTGATGCCCGACAACTATGCGATCTACCGTAATCTGGGCGGACTTTACGTCATGATGGGCCGGCCCGAACGCGCGGCCGAGCTGCTGGAAAAATCGATCACCCTGAAACCCTCCGCCTCCGCCTACTCCAATCTAGGCACGTTGCGCTTCCAGCAAGGGCGCTATGCCGATTCGGCCACGCTCTTTGAACAGGCCAGCCAGCTGAGCCCGCGCGATTTTCTCCTGCTCGGGAATTTGGCCGATGCGCTCCGCTTCATTCCGGCGCGGGCCGGTGAGGCCGGCCCGGTCTACGCCCGGGCCATCGACCTCGCGGATGAGGCCCTGGCGGTGAACCCGAAGGATGCCGCCGTGCGGGCGAGCATCGGTCTCTATTGCGCCTTCCAGGGACTGGCGGTCCGCGCTCGCGCGGAAATCAAGGAAGCCCGCGCCCTGGCTCCGACCAATCTCCCCATCCTGCTCAATGCCGCCGTGGTTTTCGAACAGCTCGGGGAGCGGGAACAGGCGGTCGAGGCGCTGGCGGCCGCCCTCAAAGGCGGCTTTCCCGCGGCGGATGTGACCCAAAATCCGGACTTGGCGGTCGTGCGCAACGACCCGCGAATTGCGTCGCTGCTTTCCGTCCCGGCGAAAACCAACGACCGGTGACCTTGTTGCCAGCGACTGACACCAAGGGGATGACCATTGACTGGCCCGCTCTCGCGCGGCAACTTTTCGTCAACGGTCCAGTTTCTAGCTGTTGATGATTCACTGCCGCGACTGCGAGGATGGCCTGATTGCCGGTAAGTCGCGCGGGCGACGGCCGGGAGCAGCCTTCCTTCCGGCTCGCTGGCGTGATTGTCACTATCGCTGGATCGGCGTCCTCGCATCGTCCCACACTGTCATGAATATGATCCCATCCCTGTGTCGCGTTTCCGTCTTGTTCACCGGTCTGCTCCTGCTGGCACTGCCCGCTCGCGCCGATTCCCTGGCCGGACGGAGCTCTGATCTGTCGCCCAGCCCGGCGGTAACCAACTCCCAGGGCCACACCACGCACACGATCACGATCAATTACAACGCCGACGCCAATCCGCAGTGGAGCTACACCATCTCGCCGGCGAACGATGCCAAGAAGGCGCGGGTGAAGCGCAACGATACCATCCTGTGGCAGTGTGGCAGCGGCGACTGGAAAGTTTTCTTCAAGGGTCCGACTCCGTTGGAGGATGCTTCCGGTGGTGCTCTCGCGCAGGTCGGCGCTGGCGCTGGCGTCAGTGCGGGTGGGGCGGTTGCCCCGAAAGTAAAGAAGGGCGATGTTTTCACTTACGGGGTTTCCCTGCTGCTGCCCGGCGCCAGTGCTCCGGTGGTTGACGATCCCCAGATCATCATCGAGGACTGAGCCAGACCGCCGCCCAATGGTGGTTGAACGGTTGCGCTAGGCTGAAGTACTTAAACTTCAGGTCGGATGCCGCCGGCCGCTGTCTCGACGGCCGAAAAGATTGTCGGTGTGGCCACCCGGCAGAGGCGGTAGCAAATAGGGTCGGGGATGGGCTTGTCCCGTTTCATCGACGCTAAATCAAGAATCAAGACCTGACGTCCTCTGGGCGGCCCACCGTTCGGGCCGCCCGTTACTCCTGGCTTTCACTTGGTCCGCCCGGTCGGGTTAGACCGTATGGGATATCCGGCTGCGGCCGGCTATGATCGGGCATGCTCCCTGATTGTTTTAAAGGCAGTGGATGATCGCGCTCGTGCTGGGTGGGGTGCTGATCACCGTCGGGGTGGCCGGATTCACCGTTTACCTGCTGCGACACCGGTCCGGTTTGCAGCTGGACGCGATGGAGCGCGCAACGCGCAAAACCGGGCTGGCAAGCGAAGCGCGCACCGACCTGCCGCCTGAGGTCAGCGGGCTTGCCGCCAGGATGGGGGCGCGAAGCGCGGGGGTGCCGGGTTATGCAATCTTTGAGCAAACCGGGCAAATGTGGCTTACTCCCGGCGGCAAACCTACTGATTTTACCGCGCGGCAAACAGTCCGCTTCGACGAGACCGCTTTCTGCTGGCGGGCAACGATGGGGCCACCGACATGGGTCGTGGTGGTTGATTACTTTATCGCCGGCATCGGCGGACTGGAGGTCAAGGCGCTCGGGGCCTTCACGGTCGCCCAGGTGGCAGGTGGCGCCACCGCCAACCAGGGCGAGGCGCTGCGTTATCTCGCGGAATTGCCGTGGAATCCCGACGCCATCCTGCTCAACCGTTCGCTGGAGTGGACCGTGGTCGATGCGCGGACGATGAAGGTTGCGACCGGCCGTGGCGACGAGCGCGGCGAAGTGACCTTCCAATTGGATGAGCAAGGGTTGGTCGTTCGCATGAGCGCGCCTTCGCGGACATATGGTGCCGGCGCTAAAGCCGAGAGGCGGCCCTGGCATGGTCGCTTCTGGGATTATCAATCCATCGGCGGCCGCTTTCTGCCCTGCAGCGGGGAAGTCTCGTGGGTTTTGGACGCAGGCGATTTTACCTACTGGCGCGGCCGTCTGCTCAATTGGCACGCGCCACCGCCCTCGAAGTGACTGAATCCGGAACGATGCAGCCCCAGACCGCAAAACGCGTTTTGCTCCGGACGGGAAGAAACAGGCGTGTAGGAGGGACTTTACGCCCCGATTCGACGGCTGGGCGGCTCTCGCCGTCATCACTCGCGGCATATAGCCGCTCCTACAGCTCGAAATCGAAGGAGGCAGAAAGAGTCAGGTTTTAAGGCTTTCAGTTGATCCTGTCTGCCCGACAGCTCTGGCCCTGACCAGCAACCAGGCGAGATAGCCAGCCGCGGTGACGTCGTAGGCGCCGCAGAACATTGGCCACCAGGCGGGCACGCCGGGGTTGGTGATGAGGTGACCGTGGAAGAAATCGAAGACGCCATGCCCGGCCAAGCCGACGACCAGCAGCCACGGGCTGCGCTTGAAGCCGAACACGGCAAGCAGCGTGAAGACGACCATTCCGATCGACTCAGCCGCCAGCGCGGACATGCTGCCGCCGATCACAGCGAACAGGCCGTAGAGGCACCCGATGACGATCAGCACCGTGGGATAGAACGCACGGTCGCGATCAAAGCCGACGAGCCGGGCAAAGATCGCGACGGAGAGGGCCAGGAGGACTCCGATGAGGAAGGGCATGGGTCAGAGCCAGCGGCGGACCGTGGCTTGGTAAATGGTGAACTCCGCGCCGAACAGGGAGGTGAGCACTTTCTCTTCCGGGATGATTTGAAACCGATTCAGGTAGAGAGCAAAGGACGGTAGGAGGAGGAAGGCCACGACATTGCTGAGATAGAAAGCCAGTCCGAGCAGGACCAGCAGCAGGCCGAGATACATCGGGTTGCGGGTCAGGCGGTAGATACCCGACACCACCAGGCTTGAAGCCGCGTCCGGCTTAAGCGGGTTAACGGTGGTCCCGGCCCGGCGGAACGAAACCACGCCCAGCACGGCGACAAGCACGCCGGCGAAAGCAAACCCGAGGGTGAGTCCTTGGCGGTAGGGTAAGGAAAAGCCCAACGCCGGCACGGCCCAGCTGCCCAGCCACATCAAACCGGCAACCACAAGCCAGACGACCACCGGGGGTATCTTGTGCTCGAGGTTGGGCATCTCGGTAGGGTTGTCGCGAGAATGGGGGCGGGTGTCCAGCTTGGGCGGGGGGCGGCGGTTTGGATAGGGCAGATGGGCAGATAGGGCTAATCCTAAATTCCGCAGAGGGAATGGCCACAAAACGCAAAAACAGAAAGTCAGGTCAGGTTGATCCCGAGAAAAGCCTCACCTCGCGGGTGAGTCGATATCTGAGCGCAATTGATCGATCTTCTCTCTGGGTTCTCCGCGACCTCCGCGTTTCAACCGCGCTTTCCAGGCTAATGGGAGGGAGTGGATGAATACGGGGAGGCGATCTGTGGCTTGAGGGGGTGGGCTGGCTGGGGTGTGGTGGCGGCAGCGGCCGCAATCAAAGAGGACTTAATCATGGCCCACGACCAACCGCCGGACGGCTTTCTGCCGCGGCATGGCAATTACCAGGATCTTCGCTCTTATCGGAAGGCGGAGATTGTCTACGATCTGACCCGGGTTTTCTGCGTGCGCTTCCTCAAACGAGGCGACCGCACGATCGACCAGATGGTGCAGGCCGCGCGATCGGGTAAACAAAATATAGCCGAGGGAGCCAAGGCCGCGAAGACCTCGACTGAAATGGAGCTCAAGCTTACCAACGTGGCGCGGGCGAGCTTGGAAGAATTGCTGGTGGACTATGGGGACTATCTGCGCACGAACCGTGCGCTGGCCTGGGCCAAGGATTCGCGTGAGGCGCGGTATGTGCGCCGGCTTGGGGCGAACCCCGAACTGAAATTTGACCAGATTCGCGAACTCGTGGATACGCGGCCGGGGCCGGTGGTGGCCAACATGGCAATCTGCCTGATCCACCAAGCCAACTATCTGCTCGACCGGCTGATCGCCCGGCTCGAGCAGGATTTTCTCAAGAGCGGCGGCCTGCGCGAGCGGATGACGCGAGCACGATTGGATTACCGAGATCGGAAGAAAATATAGGCCCGATAGGACTTATAGGGCCGATAGGAATCAGATCGTCGCCAGGATGCCGTTGAGGGTGGCGCTTGGGCGCAGAGCGGCCGAGGCCTTCGCATCATCGGGCTGGTAGTAACCGCCGACATCGGCGGGTTTGCCTTGGACGGCGAGGAGTTCGGCGACGATTTGCTTCTCGGAGGCAGCCAGTCGCTCGGCGACTGGAGTGAATAAAGTTTTAAGGTTTAAGTCGTAAGTCTGAGCGGCCAGGGCCTGAGCCCAGTAGAGGGCGAGGTAGAAGTGGGAACCGCGGTTGTCGATCGTGCCGAGCTTGCGGCCGGGGGACTTGTCGTGTTCCAGGAACTTGCCGTTGGCCTGGTCGAGCGTGTCGGCGAGGACCTTGGCCGGCGTATGCTTCTGCGTGATGGCGAGGTGCTCGAAGCTGGCGGCGAGGGCGAAGAACTCGCCGAGACTGTCCCAGCGAAGGTAATTCTCCTGCACGAACTGTTCGACGTGCTTCGGGGCGGAGCCGCCGGCGCCGGTCTCGAACAGGCCACCGCCGTTCATCAGCGGGACAATGGAAAGCATCTTGGCGCTGGTGCCGACCTCGAGGATCGGGAAGAGGTCGGTCAGGTAGTCGCGGAGGACGTTGCCGGTGACGGAGATCGTATCCTGCCCGGCCTTGAGGCGGAGGAGCGTGGCAAGGCAGGCGTCGGCGGGGGCCATGATCTTGAGGTCGAGGCCCGTGGTGTCGTGCTGCGCGAGGCAAGTCTTCACCTTGGCGATGACCTGCGCGTCGTGCGCACGTTTCTCGTCGAGCCAGAAGATGGCGGGGGTGTGGGATAGGCGCGCGCGGCTGACGGCGAGCTTCACCCAGTCCTGCACCGGGGCATCCTTCGTTTGGCAGGCGCGCCAGATGTCGCCGGGGAGCACGGAGTGCTCCAGCAAGACCTGAGACGATGTAGCCGGGGTGGCTGACCCCGGGGTCATGGCTGAAGAACCGGGGTCAGCGACCCCGGCTACAGTGTCGGACACGATCACGCGGATCACTCCTTTGCCCGGGGCGACGAAGGTCTTGTTGTGCGAGCCGTATTCCTCGGCGGCCTGGGCCATGAGGCCGACGTTGGGGACGGAGCCCATGGTCTTCGGGTCGAAGGCGCCGTGCTTTTTGCAGAAATCGATCACCGTCTGGTAGATGCCGGCGTAACAGCTGTCGGGGATGACGCAGAGGGTGTCCTGGCCCTTGCCGGCGGCGTTCCACATCTGGCCGGAGGTGCGGATCATGGCCGGCATGGAGGCGTCCACGATGACGTCGCTGGGGACGTGAAGGTTGGTGATGCCCTTGTCGGAGTTGACCATGGCGACGGCCGGGCGGCTGGCGAAGGCGGCGGCGATGTCGGCCTCGATGGCGGCCTTCTGGTCGACGGGGAGCGTGGCGATCTTGCCCAGGAGGTCACCGAAGCCGTTGTTCAAGTCGACGCCGAGGGAGGCGAGGACGGCGGCGTGCTTGCTGAAGACGTCCTTGAGGAACACGCGGACAGCGAGGCCGAACATGATGGGGTCGGAGACCTTCATCATCGTGGCCTTGAGGTGGAGGGAGAAGAGGATGCCTTCCCGCTTGGCGCGGGCAATCTGCTGCGCGTAGAAGGCGCCGAGGGCGTTCTTGCTCATGAACGTGGCGTCGAGAATCTCGCCGGCCTTGAGCGGGGTCTTTTCCTTGAGGACGATGGTTTCCGGTGTAGCCGGGGTCGCTGACCCCGGTGCCTTGGCGGAAGAACCGGGGTCAGCGACCGCGGCTACAGTTCCGACCCCGGCTACAGTGGCGGGCACGGCGGGGACGAACTCGATGCGGACGGTGGTCGCGGCCGGGACGGTGACGGACAACTCGTTGGAGAAGAAGTCGTCGTGGCCCATGGTGGCGACGTTGGTCTTCGAGTCGGCGGACCATACGCCCATGGAGTGCGGGTGGGCGCGGGCGTAGTCCTTGACGGCCTTGGGGGCGCGGCGGTCGGAGTTGCCCTCGCGGAGGACGGGATTAACGGCGGAACCCTTGACCTTGTCGTAACGGGCGCGGGTGTCCTTCTCGGCGTCGGTCTTGGGCGTGTCGGGGAAGTCGGGGACGGCGTAACCGTGGGCCTGGAGCTCGGCGATCGCCTCCTTGAGCTGCGGGACGGAGGCGGAGATGTTGGGGAGCTTGATGATGTTGGCCTCGGGCTTGAGCGTCAGGGCGCCTAGCTCGGCGAGGTGGTCGGCGACCTTCTGGTGGGCCGGGAGCTGGTCGGCGAAGGCGGCGAGGATGCGGGCGGCGACGGAGATGTCGCGCGTCTCGATGTTGATATCCGCGTGCTTCGTGAAGGCCTGCACGATCGGCAGGAGGGAATAGGTGGCGAGCGCCGGGGCCTCGTCGGTTTTCGTGTAAATAATGGTCGGTTTCTGGCTCATGGGAAAATGGATAGGCTTTAAGCAGCAGGCTTGGAAAACAGGGGAGAGTGAATCGGACGCTTACAGCTTAATGCTTACAGCCGTGAACGAGCCCACCACCTAAGCGGGCGAGTCCGGCCCGGTCAAAAGCATTGTGGGGCGGGGCGGACGTTGCAGAGGGGCTAATCACCCCCTGAAGCCAGATGGGGATCTGGCGAAAAGGCAGAAACCTGAGACCTGAAAATTATCCAATGCACGGTCCTGCGGATCGCTGTTGGCCGGGAGATCGACGCTTCATCAATCAGCGCCGAAGACCAAGGCCGGGTTGGCCACAAAAGGCACAAAAATGTCGCGAGGGCGGGCTGACTCTCCCGCGCGCCTATAGGGGCCTTGACGATCTCGCCAGCCGTCGGATTTTTGTGATTTTCGTGGCTTAAAATCCGGGATCGGAGGCCGACTATTCAGCGCCGACGGAGCGAGTGGCGAGGAAGCGGAGGACGGGGCGGTTTTTCTTCCGCGATTCGGTCAGCGAGACCTCAAAGCGGGCTTCCCAGTCGTTCTGCCCGTCCATGTCGGCCAACACCTGGGCGATCGGCCAAACTCCCGGCTCCATGCTCCCCGCTCGCTGCTCATCAATATGCGTGTGCTTCGCGGCGCGGCCCTCGGGGTCGAGGCGGAAACGGCCACGGGCGTCGAAGTAGGCGGTGAATTCCTTTTCGATCTGCCGCGCCTCGGCCAGACCGGGGTCAGCGACCCCGGCTACAGGTGAGGGATCAAGCGCAAGCCGCGCAACCGCGGCTTCCCAGTCGCGCGCGGCGACGTCCTGCAGGAAACCGAGAAGCGCGGTGCGGACCAGCCGGCGGAAGGCGTCGGTATCGCGCGTGATGTCGAAGCTCGCGGGCCGCGCGGGCTTGGCGTCCTGCTCGGTTGCGACGAACCCGGGGTTTTTCAGCCGTTCCCATTCGTCGAGCAGACTGGAGTCGATGCCGCGGATGAGCTCGCGGAAGTAGTCCTCCATCTCGATGACCTCGGGGGTCTTGGCGGAATCGGGCACGGTCTGGGCGAGCACCTTCCACGCCTGCATGAGGTGGCGTAGCAGCAGGCCCTCACTGCGCTCGAGGCCGTATTCGCGGACGTAATCGGAGAAAGACTGGTAGCGTTCGAACATCTCGCGGGCGATGGACTTGGGCCGCACATTCTCCTGCTCGACCCAGGGGTGGGCGGCGGCGAAGGCGTTGAAGGTCTCGTAGAGAAACTCGCGCAGCGGCTTGGGGTGCTCGACCTCCTCGAGCTTGGCCATGCGCTCCTCATAGGGAATGCCGGCGGCTTTCCATTCCTCGATCTTGCGGCCCTTCTCCTTGTCCACCTGCCGGCGCAGGATCTGGTCGGGATCCTCGACGATGGCCTCGCACAGCGTGAGCACGTCGAACGGGTAGTCGGGCGACTCGCGGTTGAGGAGCGGCAGGGTGTCGATCAGGTAGAGCGAGAGCGCCTGATGGAGGGAGAAGTCGTCCTGCAGCTCGACGTTGACGCGCAGTTTTTTGGTAGGGCCGCCGCTTGCCGGCGTGCCGCGGTCGTCGGCCAGCGACGACCCTACCTGGGGAACGGCGGAAGGGAGGAATTCCACGATCTTGCGGTCGAGCAGGGCGCGAAACAGCTGCCAGGCGCGTTTGCGCAGGGCGCGCTGCTTCGTCGGCGTCTCGTGGCAGTCGTTGATGAGCTGCCGCATGGCCCGGCAGCCGTCGCTGTCGCGGCTCAGGACGAGCAGCAGCATGCCGTGGGACACGTCGAAACGGGACGACAGTTCCTCGGGCGCCGCGGTCCGGAGGCGTTCGAAGGTCCGGGCATCCCAGCCGACCGAACCCTCGGGGGCGCGGGCCTTGACGAGTTTCTTTTTCTTCGCCGGGTCGGCGGCGGCCTTTTCCTCGGCCCGCTTGTTCTCGATGAAATGTTCCGGCGCCTGCACGACGACGTAGCCCTGGGTGTCGTGGCCGGCGCGACCGGCCCGGCCGGAGACCTGGCGGAAATCGCGGACGCTGAGGATGGCGGCCTTCTTGCCGTCGTATTTCCAGAGCTGGGTGAAGAGGACGGTGCGGATCGGGACGTTGATGCCGACGCCGAGGGTGTCGGTGCCGCAAATGAGCTTGAGCAGGCCCTGCTGGGCGAGCGATTCGACGAGGATGCGGTATTTGGGCAGCAGGCCCGCGTGGTGCACGCCGATGCCGTGGCGCAGCCAGCGCTTCATGTCCTTGCCGTAGGGGCTGTTGAACTTCACGCGCTCGAGCGCGGTCGCGAGCACGGCCTTCTCGTCCTTGGTGCACACCGGCAGGCTCATCAGCGCCTGCGCGGCCTCGGAGGCGGCGCGCTGGGTGAAATGCACGAGGTAAACCGGGGCTTGGTCGCCGGCCAGCAGCGCGGCGACGCGTTCGGCCTGCGGAACTTCCGAATATTCGAAGGCGAGCGGCACCGGCCGGCGGTCGCTCCGAACGGTCAGGCTCGGCACGCCGGTGAGGCGGGTCAGTTCCTTCTCGAAAAACCCGGTCTCACCCAGCGTGGCCGACATGAGCAGGAAGCGTGACTGCGGCAGCGTGAGCAGCGGCACCTGCCACGCGTAGCCGCGCTCGGTGTCTGAGTAGTAGTGGAACTCGTCCATGATCACGGCGGCGACATCCGCGTGCTCGCCGCGGGTGAGGGCGATGTTGGCGAGGATCTCGGCGGTGCAGCACAGCACCTTGGCGCGGGGGTTCACGGAGGCGTCGCCGGTCATCATGCCAACGTGTTCCGGGCCGAAGTCGCGGCACAGGCTGAGGAATTTCTCATTCACCAGCGCCTTGATCGGGCAGGTGTAGACCGAGCGCCGGCCCGCGCAGAGGGCCTTGAAGTGGAGGGCGGCGGCGACGAGGGATTTGCCGGAGCCGGTGGGGGTGTTGAGGATGACGTTGCGGCCGGCGAAGAGTTCGAGGATGGCCTCCTCCTGTTCCGGATAGAGCGTCAGGCCGCGCGCCGCCATCGCCCGGAGGAAGGCGTCGAGCACCGCGTCCGGATCGGGGGATCCGGGCAGGGG
>Ga0163152_10000677_pt1 | contig 57245 bp, 45 predicted proteins | sample OliLakLV19MP8IB2_FD_148635 | JGI IMG/M metagenome (GOLD analysis project Ga0163152, IMG submission 148635) | Freshwater microbial mat bacterial communities from Lake Vanda, McMurdo Dry Valleys, Antarctica - Oligotrophic Lake LV.19.MP8.IB-2 | ecosystem: Environmental > Aquatic > Freshwater >... | reverse complement strand
TGTTCGACTACATCGAGCGGTTCTACAACCCGCGACGACGCCACTCAACGCTTGGCTATTTCAGCCCGGTTGCGTTCGAAGAACAGGCGGCGTTAGCTTAGGTGCGTGTCCACGAGACCGGCAGCAGCCCAATTGTCCACTGCTGTTTATTGGGGCTGATTTCCCACGCACCGATGTTCTTTCTGCTCTTGAGGCGCCTGGCGGCTGATCTGGCGGATGATGCGCGCGTCAACGACCTTGAGACTGAATGACGAATTTTTACAGTCGCGGTTCTCCGCGCCGACTTCGCGAATTGGGATGGACTTGAAGACATGACCACCTCGCCCGACATCTTCCTCTCCTACAACCGCGAGGACCAGGCGCAGGCGAAGGTCTTCGCCGAGGCGTTTGCCGCGCAGGGCTTCAACGTCTGGTGGGATGTGGGGCTGCGGACCGGCGAGGCCTATGACGAGGTGACGGAGCGCGCGCTGCGGACGGCGAAGGCCGTGGTGGTGTTGTGGTCGAAGAAGTCGGTGGCGTCGCGGTGGGTCCGCGCCGAGGCGACGCTGGCGGATCGCAACAAGACGCTGGTGCCGTGCATGATCGAGGCGTGCGAGCGGCCGATCATGTTCGAGCTGACGCAGACGGCGGAGCTGGGGCATTGGCAGGGGGAGACGACGGATCGGGCGTGGGTCGAGTTTCTGGCGGATGTGGCGCGGTTTGTCGGGCGCGAGCGGGCGCCGCCGCCAGCCCAGGCGCCCGCCGCGCCGATGCCATCCGCCGCCATGGCGCAGGCGACGCCCATTCCGCGAAGCAGCCGCCCGTCCATCGCCATCCTGCCTTTCACCAACCGGTCGACCGAGCGCGCCGACGAGGTGTTCGCAGGGGGCATGGGCGAAGACATCGCGGGCGCCCTCTCGTTGGGGCGCGGCCTCAGGGTGATCTCGCAGGGCGCGACCGCCGTTTACCGCAAGAATACGTCGGACCTGCGCACGATCGGGCAGGAGCTGGGCGCGAAATACGTACTCGAAGGCAATGTGCGGCGCGTAGGGCAAGCCCTGCGTGTCACGGCGCAACTGGTTGAAGCCGAGAATGGCGCGATCCTGTGGACGCAGAAATTCGACCGGCCGCTGTCGGAGCTGGCGGAGTTGCAGGAGGAGCTGGTCGAGGAGCTTGCCGCGCACCTCGGCGTGCAGATCCAGAAGGTGGAGATGGAGCGGGCGCTGAGGAAGCCCGGCGATATCACGGCGTGGGAAGCGGTGATGCGCTCCTGGGCGGCCTATGCGCGGTTGACGCCGGAAAGCGTGACGTTCTCCGTGGCGGAGGCGCGACGGGCGGTGTCCCTGGCGCCCGACTATGCGGTGGCGCGGGGAACGCTTTCGATGGGCCTTTCCATCCTCTACCAGCAGACGGGGTACCGGGACAAAGCGTTGATCGATGAAGCGATCGAACACGCGGAGACCGCGCTCAGACTGAACCCGAACCACGCAACTGTGTTGTTCCAGGTCGTGAATACATTCTGCAATGCCGGGCGGTTTGCTGAATCCCTGCCGTTGGCGGAACGCGCGGTGGACATCAACCCCAGCCTGATCGACGCCCGGCAGGTGCTCGCCTTGTGCCTCATTCACTTTGAGCGCAATGAGGAGGCGCTGGTCCAGCTTGCAGAGGGCGACCGCCTTTCGCCCCGCGCGTTTCAACAAGTCTTCAGCCTGGGGCACCGAAGCTGGGCGCTCTATGGATTGGGCCGTCTGGACGAGGCGCTGGACGTTGTCAGCGAATTTGTGCGTCTCGATCCGAGCTTCCGGATGGCGCTGATGACACGCCCGGTCTTCTTGCAAGCGCTCGGTCGCACGGTGGAAGCACAGGACGCGATACGCAAGGCGCGCAAGGCCGCGCCCGGCGAGGACCTCGGCTATTGGATCAGTTTCGCCGGCGGCACTTATATGCCCAAGACGATGTTCGCGTCTTTCTCCCAGCACTTCATCGATGCATGGAACGCGATGCCGGAGGAGACAGGCGCATGAGCGGGCCGCCCGACATTATTTCCGGGCGGCGGCGGGTCGGAATCAGTTGAGACTGGGTGTGGGGGGAGAACTGGGCCGCGGCGAAAGCGTCTCCAGCCCCCGCTGTCGAGGCGTCAACTCCTCCCCTTGGCCATTGGATCGCATTTCCTTGCCGGGCGGCGAAGGCGGCTCAAGCGAACGCTGTGTCGCCTGCGGCGCGGGTTCTACAGGAATGGCTTGTGGGTCGTAGGCAGGCGCCGCCGGGACTATCGCCTCCGCGCTCCCGCGATCCGATGCGCCGCGCGCCAGGGCGTTCGCGCGCGGCTCGATGTCTTCGCGGAGCAGCGTCAATACCTGGCCCCGGCTCGGCACGTCCAGCGGCAGCTCCAACTCCCAGGCGCCGGCGCCGATCAGCGCCTCGAACGCCAACATCCGCATGACTGAGACGCGCACCCCCGGTATGGAGTTGGCTCCCAGCCACTCCCTACGGGCGTTGACATATGCCTCGATCCACTCCCGCTCGTTCGCGCTGTTGAGAGCGCCAGCGACTTTATTGGCTTGATCTTCCAGGTTCATGCGGCCGTTCTGAATGAATGAGTCATAGATTACGGCATGGCTGAGCGGCTCGCGAACGCCTCTTTCGCGGCCCCAGCGGAGCGCGCGAAGCGTGAAGGTATCGAGAAAGAATTGTTCCTGCGCCGCCTGCATGGCGGGATCGTCCGCCGCCATCCCCAGCAGCGACTTGAAACCCACGTCGGCGTCGAGCCGGCGGTCGCGCGCGTCCAGCGGGCGGAGGTATGGCTCAAATTCTGTAGCGTACCGCGCATCCGCCCTGGCCCGATACTGGTCAACCAGCCGTTTGAGATTGCCAGTGGTCAGGCTGGCCTCTGGAATGCCATAGCTGATACCGCCAGGGTCCCCTTTGAGCGTCGAGACAAAGCCGTAATCTGGGGACACGCTGCCGGTTTCGAACACCCTGATGATAGCGTTGATGGTCACAAGCTGGCCATAGGTCAGTTCCGGGAAAGCAGCCGCCGGGCGCTCCCATGCCGGCTTCGCCGTCCACTCGGCCAATCCTCCGAGGCCGAGGCCGAAAATCTCGCCCGTGCGTTGCAACACGCCCGCGCTCTCGCCGGCGAGCGAGGCTTCCACCAGGCTTCCATCGGTCAGCACGGCCCGGATGATCGAACCGTCCTCCGCTGCATGCATTGCGCGGGCGGGCGCGAGGCCTTCTCCGGGCGCGCCTAGCGTCGTGGCAGCCGATCCCGCCGGGCTCGCGGCGATCAGGCGTATGGCGCCGTCCAGCGTCGCCACGGCGAAGCGTTCGGCGCTGGTCCCTTCCGGCCCGACCAGCGCGAGCGCCACGGGAGGTCCCGCTTCCTGCGGCAGCATCAGGGCGGCGGCGCCCTCCACGATCAGGCTCGCCGCCCCGTCGGCCTCGACAGCCGCGATCAGGCCGCCATCTGCGCCGAAGGCCAGCAAGGCGGGCGCCCCGTGGCTGCGGACCTGTGCGCCGCTCGCATCTCCAGAGGCAAAGGGAACAGGCGCATCCATGCTTTCCGTCCACCGGCTGACGCGGCCTTCGGCGTCGGCAAAGGCCACGACGCGCGCGCCGCGCTCCCCACCCAGAACCAGCGCGCTGAACGGCCCGCGCGCGCCCGTCTCCACCGACGCGAACACCTTGCCATCGAGCCCCGAAAGGACGATCCGGCCCGTTGCATCCGCCATCACCAGCGTCGAGCCATCCGCCGACAAGGCCGTGAGCGCCCCGGCGCCGGGGCGCATTGCACCGCCCGTCTCATCTTCCAGAGCGACCCGCGCATGAGCCGTGTCGATCTGCCAGGCGGCAAGCCCTGCCAGCGCCACCGGCGCCAGAATGGCGAGGCCGCGCACGCCCTGAAGCCATACGGGCGCAGAGGTCCGCCCCTTCTCGCGGCGCGGCAACGAACCGGCCCTCGGCGCAAACCGCGAACCCAGAAGGCCGAATAGAAACACGGCGAGGAAACCTGCAGCCGCCAGCAGAAGGGCCTGCCAGATCATCGGGACCCGTGTCGATGCCGAGGCCACAGCAGCGGCGGCTACCAGACCAAGCCACCCTGCCCGCACGACCAGCGACAGCGCGGCCCTGGCGCCGCGACGCTGGGGGATGAACACGCGCACACGCAATCGTTCGCAAACGAGGCGCGCGGCGGGCAGCACCAACAGCATCAGCGGGAGCAGCAGCAGCAACCAGGCCGGAAACGGCAGTCCCGAGATCCACGAGTCGCGGACCACGATCACGACATCTTCCGACATCGTTTCGAGGTTCCTGCCATTCTGGGCGACCGCCGACGAAAGGATCACAATGCCGGCGCCGGCCAACCCGGCGGCAAGCGCCAGCGCGCCTGGCGCCGCGCGTTCGGCAAGGCCCGCTGCGGACCGGCCCAGCCTCGGCGCATTCCACACGAGCAACGTTGCAAGCCCGCCCGCGAGCAGCAGCAGCAGCGGCGCATAGGCGCCGGTCACCGCCGCCGCGCCAGCCTTTGGCGCGAGCAGCACCGCCGCAGCCGCGTAGGCGAGTGCCGCAGCCCCGGCAATGCCTTCAGGACCCCCGAGACTTTCCCAGAATGTGCGGTCGAAGAATTCCCGCAGCCGCGAAAGTCGTGGCAGGGCAAAGTCCTCGCGCCGTCCCGCGCTCAGAAAGTCCAGCAACACGTCGTCCTCGAACAGACGTCGGGGATCGATCGCCTCCTTTGGCGACTCCCGTCCGATGCGCAGCAGCAGGCGCTCTTCTGTCGCCCGGTCAGCGACGCGCCCTGCCTCGATGGCTCTCTCGATCGCCGCCTTCACCTCGCCGGCCCGCACCGGCGACAGCTTGGCGATCAGCGTGCTGCGCAGCCAGTTGGGCATTCTCCCGGCCTTCAGCCAGGGAAGCTGCGTGATCGCCGCAAGCCGATCCTCGCTGTAGAGAGGATCGCGCCCTGCATCCCCGCCCGGCTGACGCGGCAGCTCGACGCCGAGATACAGTGTCAGGTCCCATTGCACCGCCGGATAGACCGCCAGCGCCGCGAACCAGTCGAACGACGCTGGATCGAGATAATTGCGCAGCTCGCGCAGAACATCGGCCAGCGTTTCTTCGCCAGGCGGCGTGCTGAACAGGAAACGTTGCGGCCGGTTGCGCAGCAGGTCAGGCAAGGGGCGCGCGAGCCCGTCGCCCTTGTAGCTTCGTCTTTCCTTGGCCTCGGCGCCTTCAAGGCCGAGCAGCTCGGCCAGCGTCAGCAGACCCTCGGGTGTCGCGCGGCCGACCGCCATGTCCAGCGAATGGGCGAGGGCGTATTCTTCCCGTCCCCACTCCGCCAGCGGAATGGGAGTCAGCAGCGCGCGCCTCTCCCAATGGAGGAGGCGGCGTGCCGGAGAGTTCGCCTCGAACGTGACCGGGTCAAGAAAACCCACGCCAGTCCCCAGCACGATCAGCCGGTGGTCCGGATAGGACGACTGCGCCTGCTCGATGGTGATGCGGCGCGCGCCGTCTTCGCTCTCCAGCTCGCCCGGGTCGGTCTGAAAATAGAAGACATCGACATCCACCAGGGACTGCAGCCGTTCGACCATCTGGCGCAGCCGCCGCGCTTCCTGGTCGCCCATCGTCGCCCGCTCGATCAGGACCAGGTAGTCTGGGCGGGCGCGTGCGCCGGAATAGACCGGCTGGATCATCTCCCCGCCAGCCCTTAGCGTCGCGTCGATCGTGGCGTTAACGTCCAGACGGTCGCTGGCGCGAGGCGTGCGGGTCAGCAGGCGCTGCGCCGCGCGTTGGAACAGGCCGGAAGAATAGCCGACACGACGACCGGCATTGCTGACGAGGTCGGTGTGCAGAGGCGGCGCCTTGGGCGCGCGGCGACGAAGATACGCCTTCCGGAAGGCGAACGCGCTGGCGAACCAGAAAGCCAGGAACAGCGGCGCGCCGCCGGCAATCCACGGCAGCCAGGCTGGCGGCGCTTGCGAGGCCCGCCTCGGCGCCTCTCCCATCCACGGCCGCTTGGCGGAAGGCGGGCCATCGCGCCCCAGCATCGCGAAGGCGCGCTCGATCTCGGAAGGCGGGCCGGGTCCAACGTCCGGATCAGCGATCACCTCCGCGAAGAGTTCCGCATCGGTCTTTGAGACGTCCAGGGCGGCAAGCGCCTCGATCCGCGCCGCCGCCCGATAGACGCGCGGACGGTCCGCACCGGTCAGCCCGCCGTCCGCCAGCGCCGCGTCGGCCCCCGCCTCCAACTCGTCCAGCGACGGCTCTGCGCCCGGCTCCTCGATCCGCCCCAGCGCCTGCGCCAGCCGCGCCCACACCCCGGTGTCCGGCGCGTCGAGTCCGAACACCGGCAGAGGCGTCGACAGCGGCAGTCCAGTCAGCTCATGCAGCCGCTCGGCATAGGCGTCCGCCGTCCACGCCGGCCCCGCGCCGATCGCTCCGCCCGCCCAGATGCGCGCCGTCCCGTCTTCCGAGCTGGTCAGTATTTGCGAGCCGTCAGGTGAAAAGACGGCGGTGTTGACCTGCGCGGTATGACCCGTAAGCGTGGCGATCTCCGAGCCGCCGCTCACGAGCCAGATCTTTGCCGTTCCGTCGAACGACCCGGTCAGAACCAGAGAGCCGTCTGGCGAAAAAGCGACCGACACCACGCCATTGTCATGCCCCTCGAACGTGGTCACCAGCTGCTGGTCGGCCAAACGCCAGAGAGTTGCGCCGTCTACCGTGCCGGTCAGGATCATGGTCCCGTCTGGCGAGTAGGCGGACGGCCAGACGCTGTATTCGTGAGCGAGAGTTGCGCGAGGCTCGCCGCCGCCCGCTGGCCACAGGCGCGCGGTTTCATCCCACGACCCCGTCAGCACGGTCGCGCCGTCCGGCGAGAAAGCCACCGAATGAACCTGGTCGGTATGGCCGGCGAACGTCGCCAGCAACCGGCCGGTGCTCGCGTCCCACAATTTCGCCGTGTCGTCGTCCGACCCGGTCAACACCCTCCTTCCGTCGGGCGAATACGCGACGGCGTTGATGGCGCCGTCCTCGTGCCCGTCCGACGTTATCAGCGGCTCGCCTCCTGCGGATGGCCAGATCCTCCATTCGCCGCCCCAGGTGCCTGTCAGGATTTTCGTACCGTCCGGCGAAAACGCAACATCGGAAACCGCGTTTGCGTGTCCAGCCAGGGTCGCCAGCGCCTCTCCGCCGGAGACGGACCAAAGCTTCGCAGTATCGTCGAGGCCGCCGGTCAACACGGTCTGGCCGTCTGGCGAAAACACGGCTGCTGTGACCTCGCCTTCATGCCCCCGCAGCACCACGACTTCGCGCACCCGGCGCCAGTTGAACCCACCCGCCGACGCCGACGCCAGCGAACCGCTGTCAGCGAAGACGCTGGCGGCCACCTCCTCCAGCGACGGCGCGCCGTCATGCGCCTCCGCCGCTCTGAGCACGCGCTCGAGAAACTGGTCTGTCGTCTGGATGTCCCGCTCTTGCGGGGCGGCTTCTTCCACCGCCTCGACAGGCGCTACGCCGCCCAGATACGGGGGCGCAGGTTCCGTCAGGATCGGCTCCAACGTCTCCGGCTTCGGCGAAAGCTTTTGGGCCGCCACGAACGCAGCCGACACGAGCAAGACGATCAGCAGGATCGCGCCCGCCAGTCGCAGCCGGTTGCGCGTCAGCCAGCCTGGCCCAACCGGCTCGTCACTCTTGGCTGGCGGCGGCGGCCCCGCCACGCCAGCTCCGTAAAGACCGTCGAACACCTCGAAGAATATCGCCCGCTCGCCCCGGGTGCGCGCGATCACTGGCGCCAGCAGCGGCCGCAATCCGCGAAGCGCGCCAGGCGCCGCCGCCGCGTCTCCCAGCCCCTCCAGCCACCTCGCCGCCACCAGGAAGGCCGATGTCCGTTCGCGCACGCCGAGGATCAGCCCCGCCGCATCCAGGCCGTCGAGCAGGCGTTCGAGATCGTCTCCGAAGGCGAACGTCTCCATGCCCGGCGGATCAGCCTCGCGCAGCCCGATGTCGGAGACGCCGTCGGCCACGATCCGATCCCCTCAACCCGTGCCGGACGCCCAGTTTGTCCGGACGAAATCGATCGCCTCGCCTCGGTCCTTGGCGTTCTTCACAAGGGTCGACAGCGTCTGGACCACAAGGTCGGGCCGCGTCTTGAGCGATTGTCCCGGCGTCGCGCCCCGGTGCAGCAGAACCTGCAGCCAGTTGAGCAGTTCGGCGGTGGACGGCTCCTTGACGAGGCGCGTCTGCCCGCCGGCGTGGCGCAGCTTGTAGAACAGCTCCAGCGCGTCGGTCAGCATGGCGTCGCCCGGCCCCAGCGCCTTGATGCGCGCCGCCACGATATCGCGCATCTGCCCCTGATCGGGGAAGGGAATGTCGAAATAGATGCAGCGCCGCAGGAATGGATCGGGAAGGCCCTTCTCCGAATTCGAGGTCAGCACCACGATGGGCCGGAACTGTGTGGGCACGCCCTCGCCCTCGTCCGAGCCCGGCGATCCGGCGCCCTGGAGTTCCGGAACGCGAAACTGCAGCCGGTCGATCTCGTTGAGGAGGTCGTTGGGAAAATCGCGCGGCGCCTTGTCGATCTCGTCGATCAGCACCACCGCCCGCCTCGGCTGGCCGGGATGGGCGTAGGTGGGCGAGCCCGGCGCGGGCAACAGCGCCTTGACGCGCGGATCGTCGGCCGGGAACGCCTCCAGTATCGCCCGGCCGAGGGCCTGATAGGTGATGAACTGCTTGGGGTCGGTCGCCTCCTTCGTCTTGAACGCCGACAGCGCATCATAGGTGTAGAACAGGTCCCGCGCCGTCGAGGTCGATTTGGTCTCGAACTTCCAGATCGGGCACTGGAGGTCGTTCTTCAGCGCATAGGCCAGCTGGGTCTTGCCGGTGCCGGGCTCGCCCGTCAGCAGCAATGGCATGCCCAGCACCAGGGCCACATTGACGGCATGGCTCAAATCCTCGTGTGGAATGTAGTCGGCCGGACTCTCCCCGCTGCGACGGTCGAGTGTGGGCGTCGCCTCGGCCCGGGGCGCCGCCCGGTCCGCATGCCCGGCGATGCCCCGGGTGAAATACGGATAGGTCTCTGTGCCGACGCTCATGTCTGGCCTCCCCCGCTGCTGACGTAAAGCGGCCGCATGCCTTCGGCGAAATCCGCGAGCGCCACCTGTTTCAGTTTCTTGCCGCCGGACCGGAACACCTTGGAGATCTGGGCCTCGAACCGGCGGATTTCCTCGTCTGGCGTACTCAGAACGGGCAGCGTCGCCCGCATCCAGTGGCGCGCATCGGCCTCGGTGACGGGATGCAGGGCGTCGAGATGATCCAGAGGCGCCAGCGTCCGGTCTTTCCTTGTGCGCTTCATCGCGAACTCCACATCGCTCCAGATCTGCTTGGCGGTGAGACCGTTCGAGCGCGCCGGCGGGAATTTCTTCCACCCTGCCGGCACGGGCGGCAACTCCACGGCTAAAACCGGCGCGACGCGAATGTCGGACGACAGCTTGCTGATCCGCCGCCAATAGCGCAGCCAGGCGATCATCCGCTCGCGCTGTCCGCGACCCCATTCCGACATGTCGATCACCGACATCACGGCGACAGGCGCGTGGCGCTGCTTGGACAATTCCTTGACGATCTCGCTCTCGTCGCGGCGCAGCCTGAAGGCGTTGGCCAGCCCTCGCTCATAGGCCTCGTCGAACCCCTTGACGTCGCCGGCCGGCCAGTCGACCAGCACTTCCTGCCAGGACCGCTCCCCGCCCATGCATTTCCGGCTGGTCTCCCGCGTCAGGCGTTCCCGGAACTTGTCGAGGCATTCATTGCGCGGCCCCTGCACGAACATGGCGTGCACGCCGCCGGCTGCGGCCTTCTCGATCGCCCGTGAAGCGGCGGCTTCCTGGTTCTTGCGGTTGATCATGTAGAGCGGAAAATCGTCGCGGCCCCGCCTCATGTCCGAGCCCCGCCGCTGCTGGACCTGTCCGATCTTGCGGGCGACCGCCGAGACTAGCGCTTTCAGGCTGTCTTCGCGGGCGGCGGGCGACAGCGGATTGCCGGCGTCGCCGTGCAGATCCTGGATCATCTCCTCTTCCAGAATGCCCGGTATCCCGTCAAGGGCTGCATCGTCGATCCGGCAGACCACAAGCTTGCTCTTGCCTGCGATCACTTCTTGCTTGATGGCGCTGTCTCCGGAGGCGCCTGCGGGCGCGGCGCCATAGCGCTCCAGAAAGGATTTCGAGCAGCACGCCACCACGCAGGCGCTCGCCTCGATGGCGAGGTAGATCTGGGATTTCAGCGAACCCTCGCCCGGCTTGAGGTTGAGATCGACGAAGTGTGCTTCGCGATAGGCTGCCGGAAAACCCATTTGTTCGGGCTTGTCGAGCCAGACTTTCAGCCCCGCCGCGATCAGCGCCTCGACGATGAAACGGATCGCCGGCTTGTCGGCGTGGGCGTGACTGACAAATACGAACTGATACCCCGACGCCACCGACCCCTCCCCGTCCCGTCCCCCACCCCGAACCGTCCGACTATAGACTTATACCGGCCGGCCGGAAGGGGCTAATACCAGGGGCCTTGGAGGTTGACCGCTATTTGTCATCCCGGAAACGGCCCTTCGAGACGCCGCCTTCGGCGGCTTCTCAGGGTAAACCGTTATCCGGGACCCATTTCACCGCGAACCCGAATGTTGAGGCATGGGTCCCGGGTCTGCGCTGCGCTCCGCCCGGGATGACAACCATGAGTCGATACCTCAGGCCATTGGTAGGAGTCCTCCACCGCGAATGCGGGGGAGGCGCCACGCGACCGCTTGGGAGCGTGACGGAGGGGGCTATACCCACGCAGAGCATTCGTCGGCCAGGTATCTCATCACTCCGCCGCGATGGTAATCTCGTCGGCAAAATAGTCCGAAGTGGAACGCCGCCGCGCCGCGCTTTTTGCGCTTGCCCCGGATCGCCTTCCGCGCCGCTGATTGAAGCGCTCCGAAATTCGCTATCTGCTGAAACAGATCGTTGTGCCGCAATGGCATCGTGCGCCTTCTTCCATCCGCCGACGCTTCGCCCGATATCGTTCAGCGACCTCGAAGCAAATTCGTACGAGTCGGCGCGCACCACCGCAAGATCATGACTTAATCTCCACAAAAATCTTTGCTGTTCAATGGAAAGTTTAGCGGCTCGCAGCAGATGCGAGCGATCCTTTGTGAACGTTGCCTCGATAATAAGTTCCAGGGTTCTCAAACATTGAAAATGCAATTTATCGCCGATGGTCAACTTGCAATTTCGGGGCAATTTCTCTATGATTCGAGACGACCATAATACATATTGATATACGGATTCCGTGATAATTTGTCCGACGCTTGGACGTTTTGTCATAACTTAAAAATGTAATATTTATAAATTAAGGCGTCCGTGCGACCCGGAACCCCAAACTGTCGTCCCGACCCGTGGGCGTGTTCCCGAGGCGCCTCGCGGAGCGCAAGTACCGCGGAGTGTCGTCCCACGAGCCGCCGCGGACCACGCGGTCCGAGCTGGCGGAACAATCCGTGTACGTGCGACCGTCCGACGGTTGGGCGGCCGAATAAGTGTCCGCGTAGCAATCCTCCACCCATTCCCAGACATTTCCGTGCATGTCGTGTAGGCCAAAACCGTTGGGGTCGAACTGGCCGACGGGCGCGGTATTGACCCATCGATCGACGCCGGACGCCAGGCCCTCGCAGCATTCATCCTGGCCGTAATTGGCGTATTCATGGCTGGCGGTCGCCCCCCACCAGTAGGCGCTCGTCGTCCGGGCCCGCGTCGCATATTCCCACTCCGCCTCCGTCAACAGCCTGTAGGCGCGTCCGGTTTCACCCCTGAGCCATGCCGCATAGGCGGTTGCGTCATTCCAGTCGATCCCGACAATCGGGTGATCGGGAGCGGTCAGCGCATCGCCGAGCGTTTTGTACTGATCGTCCGTGCCGGTCTCGACATTGTACTCGCTGTTCGCTTCCCGCCATTCTGGCGCGCGGCACGCGCCGGCGTCCACGCAGCGGAAATAATCCTTGACCGTCACCTCGAACCGCCCGGTCGCGAATGGCGCGGGGATCATAACGGTCCGCTGCGGACCTTCGTCTTCGCTGCGGCCTTCCTCATCCTCCGGCGACCCCATCAGGAATTCGCCTGCGGGAACGACCACCATTTCCGGACAGTCCTCGCAGTCCCGGAACATCGTGCCTGCCGGCGCGGCCATGCCCTTGGGCAGCACAGGCGCTCGCGCCTCCTTGTCCATGATGCGCGATGCGGTCGAGCCGGGCATGAAACGCCAGCCGGCCGTCCAGATCGCCTTGGCCGGCGCCGACGCGGTCCTCCGCCACGCCTGCCCGCCAGCCAGGGCCGCCGCCTCGCCATGCGCCATCTCGCGCATGTCGAGCCCGCTTATCCGTGTCGAAATGGCGACGCCGGCGGCGTCCACCGTCAGCACCGATCGCCCGTCCGGCAGAAAATGCGCCGCCAAGATCGGCTTGCCATGTCCGCGCACCAGGCCGAGGCGGCGTCCGTCGGGAGTTGTCACTTCCACGGCGCCGTCATCGCGCAGCAGCGCCACGACCCGCCCGTCCGGCGACATCACCCCACGTTTCAGCGTCCGGCCCTCGGCCTCGGCCTCGCGCGCCGCCATGCCTTCGGCTCCGCGCCCCAGAGCGAACGCGCCGAAACCGGCAGCCATCAGAGCCGCCGCCCCCCAGAACGCCATCCGCTTGAAAGCGGCATTCATGGCCCGTCTCCAGTTACGTTCAGTTCGACCCTAATCGTCCCGGGGCCATCGCGTCTACTCGGAGCGTGAGCGCGCGGGTCGATCATGGCGACCTGGTTCTGAAGAATTCTGGCGACTTCCGTGAACCGGACACAGGCATGTGCGCAGAGTATTTACAGGTGCAGATGGCCATCGCGTGAAAGTCAATTCTGGTCAGGCTAGCGACTTTGTTTCAACTCGCCTGTCGCGTGCAAGACCTCAGCGAGGCCATAGGTGATTGCCGGACTCCACCGCCCCGTTCAAGCAAATGTGCAGCCAGCGTGAATACCCACCCGCACGCTCGCAACCGTCAGAAGGTTTGCCATGTCGTTCGACAACCTGCTTGCTTTCATCGAGCTTGGTTTCACCCACATCCTGCCGCGGGGGCTGGACCACATACTCTTCATCGTCGCGGTCTTCCTCAATGCACCTGACTGGAGATCGCTGCTCCTCCAGGCGTCGTGCTTCACGCTGGCGCACACCATCACCCTGGGCCTCGTTGCCTCCGGACTGATGGAGGCGCCGGCTTACCTTGTCGAGCCGCTGATCGCTCTCTCCATTGTCGTCATGGCTCTCGAAGCTGTGGTGAAAACCAGGACTGCCGTCTGGCGTCTCCCCGTCGTTTTCTGCTTTGGGCTGTTTCACGGTCTCGCCTTTGGCGGAGAGATGAAGATCTACCTCGACAATACGAATTTCGGAGTGGGTCTGGCAGGCTTTACCCTTGGCGTGGAACTCGGCCAGTTGGTCGTCCTCGCGGCTTCCGGTCTGGCCGCTCTTGTCGCGTCAGCCGCTCTCGGCGCAATGAACCGCCGCAACCTTTATGTCTGGGTTTTCGTCCGACCCGTGGCGGTCCTCATCGCAGTCGCCGGTCTCTATTGGATGATCGAGCGCATCGGACCGGGGAATATTTGAGCGAATGGTGCCCAGGGACGGAATTGAACCGCCGACACGCGGATTTTCAATCCAAGAGCATTGCCCCGGATTCAAAGGCTTACGTTGGAAAAAGTGTCAAACGCCGCGCCGTGAGATCAAGGGCTTACGCGGATTTGTCAAACCGTGACGGGCCACCATCCGGTAGGAGGGCCGCCGTCCCGAGTGACATCGGGAGCGGCGGCAGAGGATGCGACAACGACGAAGCTTCCATCGCCATCGGTAGCACAGCCCGCATGGGGGCGCACTGATGGGAGCCCTCCAAGACATCGCAAAAGAGATTGCTCCCCTGCTCCGTCTGCAGGCTTCTGACCAGCCCGGCGAGGTGTCTGCCGCTGTGGCGGGTATCAAGCGCAAGCTTGCCGCCAAAGGTTTCGACCTGAACGACTTCGCGGTCTGGATCGAGAGCGCGGCTGCTGCCGCTGAGCCGTCGATCAAGCGGCCAACGAGAGCAAAAGCGAGTCGTCCAACCGATCGCGATCCGCCGTCACATGCCCCCGCCAACGATGAGGTGAGGGCTGCAAGATGGTTCGAGTTGCTTGGGGCGCTTTGGCTAAACGGCCAGCACCGCCTTGGCGAGCGCGACCTGCAGTTTCTGCTCAACGTTTGGAAGCGCGCCCAAGCCGGCGCTGCGCCGAGCCCAGGTCAACAAAAATGGATCGCGGACATTCAAGCCAAGCTGGCGGGCAGAGAGGCGCGAGCGGGCTGACGAGACGACCATACCCCTGCGCTGGTCGAGTAGACAGACCGGCAGCGGCGTAGGGTTTAGGCGCTACTGTGGGGCGGAGTCCCAGCGCAATCCCGGCCCAAAAGCTCCGAGGGATGATTCCCGGCGTGATGATGACGCCGAAAGTGGGGAGCGATCTGCCGGTTCACATATGCCGGTGGAGCCCTAAGCCTCGCTACCGACTCAGGTTGACGAGCTAGGCAGGGGACAGCCTGACAGCCTTCGGGCGTCGGGGCTGTCGCCCTTTGCCCGTCACCCCGCTCCGATCTAGGTTGATCAAGGGGAACAGAGGCCACAGCAGTGCAGGCTGCGTCCATAAGTTCTGGGTCCAAACGGACGGGCCAAAAAAAATTTGACCCTGCCAAAAAAAATGCCTGCCAGAATTGGTGTAGAACAACTCAACTGTGCTGAAGGCCGGCGCTCCACACAGGTTCGACTGCACTTCCAGAAGCGCATCAAAATCGGGGTGTGATCCGTGGCTGACTGGCCTTACAACACAGTAACTTGGTTGCGCCTTCGCGCTGTCCATTTGTCGCTTGAACCGCTGTGCCGAGACTGTCGCGCTATTGGCCGCGTTGTGATCGGGAACACGGTCGACCACATCGTTCCCATCAGACTTGGCGGCCCACCCTTCCCTGACCACGATGGCTTGGCGACGTACTGTGCATCCTGCCACAGCGCCAAGACGGCACGTGGAGCTGAGGCCGGCGCGATCCAGTCAACGAAGCCAAGGAAGGGTTGCGATCCAGACGGTTCGCCCCTCGATGCGCGGCACCCGTGGCACGGAAAATCGCTCAAAGCTGACGCTTCAGGACCGACGGGCGCCATTTTTGCTCAATTAGATCGCAGAGGCGGTAAGTAGTGGGCAAGCGAGGCCCGGGCGCGTCACGGCTGCGCATCGCTGCGGCTGCGGCGACCGTTGACACATCTGCGGGGCCGCTTTTCGAGGGCAACGTCGCGCTGAAAAAACGACCGGCGACTTCATCGTTTCCGTGGGAACGGAAAAAGATGCCGCCGGCAGAAAAGGTGCTGGCGTTCCTGCGCACATTGCCTGTGGTGTCAGGCCTCAAGAGCGGTAAAAAGCTGGAGCCTCTGGCGTTTCAAGAACAGTTTGTGAGGTCGGTCTACGCCAGCACGGATGACCTTGCCCGGCGGCGTGTGCGCCTGGCGGCCCTGTCTGTGGCGCGTGGGAACGGCAAGTCTGGCCTCCTGGCCGGCCTGTCGCTGGCGCACCTGCTGGGGCCGATGAAGGAGGCCTATGGCGAGTGCTACGGGGCCGCGCTCGATCGCGAACAGGCGGGCGTGCTCTACCGGATGATGCGGGCCTATATCGAGGCGACTCCGTGGATGGCGGCTTGTGTCAACATTCGGGACTGGCACAAGGAAATCACACACGAGCCGACACAGTCGATCTGGCGGGCGCTCACATCCGACGCCCGAAAGGCACACGGCTTGGCGCCATCGTTTTGGGTGGCCGACGAAGTGGCGCAATGGCGGTCCCGGGAACTGTGGGACAACCTCGCCACAGGCATGGGAAAGCGGGCACAGGCGCTTGGCGTCACGATCAGCACACAGGCGCCGGAGGATCTACATTTCTTCTCCGAAATGCTCGACGCCGAGCCTAGCCCGACCGTGCATGTTCAGTTGCACGCCGCGTCGAAGGATTGCGCCCTGGACGATCGCGCCGCCTGGCTGGCGGCGAATCCGGCGCTGGGCAGCTTTCTGAACGAGGCCCAGTTTGCGGACGCTGCCGACCGGGCGATGCGCTCACCTTCGTTTGCACCGTCGTTCCGCCTGCTAAACCTCAACCAGCGTGTGGCGGCCGGCGAGCGATTCATTGCCCAGGCGGATTGGGAAGCCAACGGCGAGCCCTTCGACCCGATCGAGCTGGAGGGCCAGCCCTGTTACGGCGGCCTCGACCTTTCGAGCACTCGCGACCTGACAGCGTTCTCGCTGTGGTTTCCGGAGGCCGGCAAGCTCTTGTCCTGGCATTGGGCGCCGGCGGACACGATCAAGGAGCGCGCCGATCGCGACCGCGTGCCATACCCGACCTGGGCCGATGCCGGATGGATTGAGCGCACGCCGGGACGCGCCACGGATCGCGTCGCCATCGCCCGCCGGCTGGCCGATGTGCGGGCGACATATGACGTTAAGGGCATCGCTTTTGATCGCTGGCGTTTCGAGGATCTGCGCAAGCTGCTGTCAGACGAGGGGATTGAGCTGCCCTTGGTGGAGTTTGTGCCCGGCTGGAAAAGCTACGCGGGCGCTTGTGACGCCTTCGAACGCGCTGTGCTGAGCGGCCGGATGCAGCACAACGGCAACCCGCTACTCCGATGGCAGGCCGGAAACGTCGTCATCGAAACGGACCCCACCGGCAACCGCAAGCCGAGCAGGGCGAAGTCCCTGGACCGGATCGACGGCATCGTGACGGCGATCATGGCGTGCGGGGTGGCGTCCCGTGACGAAGGCCCGCCCGTCTATCGCGGCGACGGCCCGATCTGGCTGTAATCGCCCACTGAGCCGGCGCCCAATCCGCCCAGGGCTAGAATGCCGCCGATAGGCGGTCTTTCCAGGACGGAGCTACCATGAAACTGAGTGATCTGATCGAGCAGCGCGCGGCGATCATCGTTTGCATGACGCAGGCGCACGCCGCTGACCAAGGCGAGGCGTTCACTGCGGCCGAAACCGAGCTGCGCGCCCTGGACGCCAAGATTGACCGCGCCCGCAAGATCGACGCCGCCGACCGCGCCGAACCCGGTCGAAAAATCGGGGGTGATGACAAGCTTGATACACAAATTCGTTCCCGATTCAGCGTTACCCGCGCGATTGCCGCCGCCGCCGGCCTGGGCGTCGATGCGGGCTTTGAACGCGAGGTTCAGGTTGAACTTGCAAAGCGCGCTGGCCGCCCAGCCGAAGGCATCTTCATCCCCACCGAAGTTTTTGAAACGCGCGTCCTGACCACTTCGACGGGGTCCGAACTGGTGCCGATCGACCACCGGCCGGACCAGTACATCTCCGCGCTCACGGCCGCCTCTGTCGTGCGCAGCCTTGGCGCCCGTGTGCTGACCGGCCTAACCGGCAATCTCAGCATCCCGCGCGAGACCGATAGCCCGGCCATCGGCTGGGTTGCCGAGAACGCGGCCCTTACCGGTGACGACGCCGACTTCGACGCCGTGACCATGTCGCCGAAACATGCTGGAGCGCTAAGCGAGTTCAGCCGGAACATGTTGCTGCAGGCGAGCCCGGACGTGGAGGCGCTTTTGCGTCAGATGCTCGCACGCAACATTGCGCTCACCATCGACCGGGCGGCGATCAAGGGCGGGGGCAGCAACGAGCCGGTTGGCGTGCTCGCCACGAGCGGCATTCAAACGGTTGCGTCCCCGGCCTCGATCTTTGCCGGAATTGCCGACGCCGTGGCGAAGGCCGACGCGGAAAATGTCGGCGGAAGCCGGGCGCTGCTGACGACGCCGGAAGTCCGCAAGATCGCGGCGCTGGCGCTGGACGAGCAAAACCGACCGCTGGGCGTGGCGACCGTGTTCCACAACGTCCCGACGACCTTCTCCAATCAGGTGCCGAAAACCCTGGGCGGGGGGACCGAACACGGCCTGATCTACGCCGACTGGTCCGAGCTGCTCATCGGCATTTGGTCCGAGCTGGATATCCTGGTGAACCCTTACGAAAGCACGGCCTACAGCAAGGGTAATATCTCGATCCGCGCCATGGCGAGCGTCGATATCGCTGTGCGTCACAAGAAGGCGTTTGTCTCGATCGAGGACGTGACAACGGCTACCGCCGCCATGCCCGCCGTGGTCTAGCCGCCATGGCCGTGCGCGATCTGGAACAGCGCCGCTTCGCCGAGGTTCGCGCCGCCGGGCGCCGCCTGGAGGGTTATGCCGCGCTTTTCGCGAGCGAGGCCCGCATTGGCGACTTTGTGGAGGTTATCGCGCCCGGTGCTTTCCGCGCCTCCCTGGCGGGCGACGTGCTGGCCCTTCAGGACCACGCCTTCGACAAGGTGTTGGGCCGGACTCAATCGGGCACATTGCGCCTGAGCGAAGACGCCAAGGGCCTCGCCTTTTCCCTAGACCTCCCCGACACGACACCCGGACGCGACGTGTTGACGCTGGCCGAACGAGGCGATTTGGGCGGCATGTCGTTCGGTTTCCAGTTGCCCGACGGCGGCGACACCTGGCAGGGAAACCGCCGCACGCTCCGCGCCGTGAACCTCATGGAGATCAGCGTCGTTTCGGCCTGGCCGGCCTATCCCGATACCGCCGCCGAGCTGGCATTGCGCTCCCGCCGGCAGGACACCGGCACCGATCGCCGCACGCGCGCTCTCATTCTCGCAAAGGCGGGCGGATGCGCCTGATCGACAGCATCGCGGCCCGCTTCGGCTACGAGAAGCGCGACGCCGAGCACCCGAGCTGGGCCGCGCTCGCCCCGGGTATCGGCTACAACGCCGGTCTGTCAGCCCGGGCGGCAGAAAACCTCTCCACGGTGCTGGCCTGCACCAACGCCATTGCAACTGCGCTCGCCTACGTTCCAGCGCTGGTCTATCGCCGCAACGCGGAGGGCGTGCGGATGGAGGCGACCTCCCATCCGCTCAACCGGATCGTGCGCTACGGGGTCAGCGCTCAGATGACCTGGCCAGATTTCATCGAACATGTGGTCGCCAGCACAGTCCTTACCGGTAATGGCCTTGCTGTCGTCGATCGCGCGGGTAACGGCCAGCTTGCTGGCTTTCGTTACGTGCCCTGGGGGATGGTCACGGTCGCCGAGCTTGCGAGCGGGCGCCTTGCCTATGACGTGTCGGACGGTCGCGGCCGATCCGCCCGCTATCTTGAGGGCGAGGTTCTGCACCTTCGCGACCGCACCGACGATGGCTGGTTAGGCCGCTCCCGACTGTCGCGCGCCGCTGAAACCGTCAACGCGGTGGCGGCGGCAAACTCGCACGCCTCTGCATTCCTGAAAAACGGCGCCAGCCCGAGCGGCGTGGTTGAGTTTCCTGGCAATATCTCTCAGGAAGCTGCCGAAAGGTTCCGCGCCCGGTTCAAGGAGCGTTTCGCCGGCGCATCCAATGCTGGTGGTACGCTGGTTCTTGATGGAGGCGCCAAATGGTCCGCTGCGCAAATCTCGCCAGAGGACGCCGAGCTGCTGGAAACCCGCAAGTTTGGCGTGGTGGAAATCTGCCGGCTGTTTCAGGTGCCGCCACCTATCGTGCAGGCTTACGAGAACAGTACCTTCACCAATGCCGCCCAGGCCGGCTTGTGGTTTGCGACGTTCGGCCTGGCGCCATGGGCTCGCAAGATCGAGTCCGAGTTTGCCCGCTCCGTCTTTCCGATCGGCGGACCCTACGAGATTGAGCTGGACCTTTCGGGCTTCCTTCGCGGGGATCCGCAGACACGCTGGGCCGCCAACAAGATCGCCATTGAGACGGGCGTGCTCGACGCCGACGAGGTGCGCCAGCTTGAGGGCTGGAATCCAAGGGGCGCGAAGCCGTCATAGTGGGCGCACAATCTTTCCGAAGAGCTTCCCCAAAAGATCGGACCAGAACTTTGTACGCCGATCTTGCCTCCGCCCCTCGGCACCGGCCAGCCGGGCAAGTTGGTCATTTGTCAGCCTGTCCCATGGCTCGTGCAACTCATCGAGCCTACGAAGCCAAGCATCCGCATATCTTTTCTCGGCCAGACACAATTCACCTGTGTCGGCTCGCAGCCGGACCTTATCTTCTCCCCATCGTCTGAATTTTCGGTAGGCCCGTTGCCGTTCTGAATTCGTCGCTCTAGCCATGCCAAAATCTCCGCTCAGGCCGTGATCCATTCAGGTCTGCGAAATTTCTTGGAAACGCGACGCTAACCTATGTCTGCCACTGTGCGTGTGTCGCCCAAGGGGCGACCCGGGAGCCCTGGCAGGCCCCCGGATCATAGATCGGCCGCTGAACAAACAGCCCCGATCCTCGATCGCCAAGGAGGGCGACACATGCACCCTATCTTCATCACCGTTAAGAACACGTTCACCGCCATTGCTGCCGGCCGCCCGGCCTCACACCTGGCCGCAGCGACGTTGCTGGGCACCTCCCTATATGGCGTCCACGAAGGCGCTGCGGCGGTCCTTCCCGCTGGCCTCACGACCGCACTCACCGCCGCCATGATCGGCGCGGAATGGCTGCAGTGGACCGCCCTTGGCCGAATGCGCGCGATCGAGGACGCCAGCGACGACGCGCGCGCCCTGACCCTCAAGGGCCAGTGCGTGGCCATCGGCGCCCTTCAGGTTGCCGGCTACTCCCTGTTCATCTGGAATGCCGGCCGCGAGGCGGGCATGAGCTGGGGCATGGGCACGGATGCATTCTGGGGCGTCCTGGTCGGCGCCGCCCTCTTCGCCGCGCTCAACTTTGTCGCCAAGTGGACGTCCTGTGATCCGGTCGGCCGCCGCACCGGCACCGGCCCCACCGGCGGCTCGCGCATCCATGACGTGATGTTCAGCAGCCCGGCCCTTCCGGCGCCCAGCGTCGAAAGCGAGCCTGCCCGCTACACCTCCGAGGCCGGTCTGGTCGACTTCCAAGACGCCCTGCGCAAGCGTGGCGAGCTGGCGTTCAACGAGGTAGACCCGCGACTTGCTGCTTCTGGGACGCGCGACGCTGGCGAGCGCTTCAAGCTGTGGCGCAAGCGCGAGCGGATGCGGCAGGTGCGCGCCGCCGCCTAGCTGCTCTCCGCCTACCGATCTTGCAAAGGCCCGGGGCTGTATCCCCGGGTCTTTGTCGCATGTGAAAATGTGCGCGCCGGGATTGATTGGGAAGCTACTTCTCAGGCTTAGGTTTGGCTGCCTTCTTGCGCGCTGGTTTGGCTTCCCGAAGCCGCACTCCCGGTCCTTCCCCATTCGCTGAGATGAACAAAACGCCGGCCGCCTCAAGCGCAGCCTGGACTTTTTCGAACGTTGATGCCTTCAGGGCTGCGCCAGCTTCCAGCCGTTCGATCGTGCCCCGTCCGACGCCGACAAGCTCGGCAAGTTGCGGGATGCTGAGGTTCAACGCGCCCCGCGCCATCCGACATTGTGCCGGCGTAATTTTGGGCGTTTCGCCTAATTCTGTTGAGTCGGTCACCATGCTCTGTTATTAGGTGAAACGCCCAAATCGGGCAAGCCAATGGAGTCTACAATGTCGAGCACTTGCGCGGTCGCTGTCCTGCTGCCTGCTTTCCGGTTGGGACTCGACCAGCTGAACGAAAGGGTCTCGCGGGAAGTCGGCGCCAGCACTCACGAAATTGACGACGTGTGGGCAGGCGAAAACGAGGCGTGGGAGCAGCTGTGGCTGCTCGGCGACGCCGCGCTCCACGCGAAGCCATCTTCGGACATCGGCCAAGCGATGCAGCTGGCGGTTGCGATTGACGCGGTCGAGATCCTCCGCTGTTGCAAGATGGACGACGACCGGCGGGAAGACCTCTGCATCAAGGTCCAGTCGACCCTGCGGAACGTGCTTTCGCGCATGGATCTTAAGACGGTGAGCGAGCTTCGGGCCGCCGGTCTAGTCAGCCATTACGTCCGCGACGACCGGGACTTGCCCGGCAATCGCGGGCTCGCCGCACGCGGCTCGGCCTCGCCAGCCGAAAATAGTTAATGTCCAACGCAATCTTTGACTCGCTTTGCGGTCGAAACGTGATACGCGTTACGGATTGCAGAGGGTCAAGCATGTTCACGCTAGCCAGCTTTACGCCAGCCGAACTGGAGAAAATCTCCGGCCTGAGCACCACCAATCAGCGAGCCTGGCGCAGCCGCGGCTACCTCCCGGCTTCCGATGGGCACGCACGCTACGACCCTTTCGACGCAGCAGAACTCATGGTCATGAGCTCGCTCGCCGACAGGGGCGTTGGCCCGGTTCACTCCGGGGAGATCGCGCAATGGGCCGCGATAGGAATCATGTGGCACACCCTGCACCACGTCGACTCCTATGAGGGGGACCACGAGCGCACCTTTGAATGGGAACCCGAGGGCCGCGGGACCAAGCGCCCTATGGACGCCGCAGTAATCAACGCGCTTGAAGACCGCGGGATTGAGCTTCCGGAAAAGGTGAAGTTCGAGCCGCGGATCAGCTGGGGCGTCCAAGCCGGCTGGATGGCTCGCCGGATCATAAGCCGGCGTCGGTCGCATGTGATCCCGGAGCGCTTCCTGATCTGGTGGGCGAACGACGATCACGTCTTTCATCGCTCACTGGATGAGGCTTTCAACTATCACGTCACCAGCGATCCCGAGTGCGCCGGCCCTGTAATCGTGCTCGATTTGCAGGCCATGGCGTCGACGCTGGGGGACCGGGCGGGCCGAGCTCTAGTGCGTGTTGAATACGACAAGGACCGCGCCGGCAAGGTGCTATCGCCGGATCCGGAGATTGAATTCGGGGCGGTGATCCCGCTCACCTTTTCGCCACTTAGCGAGAAAGCGGCCGCCGGGAGATGAGCAGCGCGACTCTCAACCTGAGAGTGTCGCCGCGCCGGATGCTCAGCGCCCGGGAGGCCGCGGAGTATTGCTGCCTCGCCCCGAAGCGCTTCGGCCAAGTGTGTCCGGTTCGCCCCGTGGAATTGGCCGGCGGGCTTACGGCCTTCGACATGCGAGACTTGGACGCCTGGATTGACGGTCTCAAGGCCGGCGGCGCCGACGACGATGACGCCATCGTCGAAAGGTTGAGGTGATCGCGTGCCCTACGTGAAGGTCAAAGGTTTTCAGATATTCAAAGACCATACCGGCAAGGTTCGTTGCTATCACCGCAACCCACGCGCCCGCGTTGACTTGAAAAAGTACCCTCTAGGGTCCGCAGGGTTCTTTGCGGAGTGCACTCGGATAACAGAAGGTTTCGACAAAGGCGGCCACTCGAAGCCTGGAACGCTCGGCCTTCTGATTGAGCAATACCGCGCGCACCCATCGTTCACAGCCTTGGCTCGCCGCACGCGCGCCGACTATCAGCGCTGCTTCGACTATCTCGACGCGATCGGCGACACGCCCTTGGTCAAGGTTACGTCCCCGCTTGTCGTCAAAATTCGTGACCGGGCTGCTGAAAAACACGGCCGGCGGTTCGCCAACTACCTGCGAACCGTGCTCGCCCTGCTTTTCGCTTGGGGCCGGGAACGCGGCTATGTCAAAGACAACCCGGCCGCAGGCATCAAAGGCATTCGCCGGCCGAAGGATGCGCCGCAGGCAAATCGCCCATGGTCAGACACCGAACGCGAGGCCGTTGAGGCTGCCCTGCCCGCTCACATGCGCTTGGCCGTCGCCCTCATGATGTACTGCGGGCTGGATCCGCAGGACGCGGTAAAGCTGCCGCGAACGGCCATCAAAGACGACAGTATCGACATGCGGCGCGGCAAGACGGGCGAAGGCACACACTTTCCCCTGCCTCAGCGCGTGCGCGACACACTTGCGGCCTCACCTAAGCACAGCGCCATTACCCTGTGCGCCAACAGCTACGGCAAGCCGTGGACTGTTTCCGGTTTCCGGGCGTCCTGGGGCCCCGTCCGCAAACGTTTGGAGCGCGAGGGGCTGGTGCAGCCCGGCCTTACTCTGAAGGGCTTACGTCACACGGTTGCGACCATCCTTGCGGAGATGGGTCACGACGAGCGGACGATCGCCGACATGCTTGGCCAGAAGACAACTGAGATGGCGCGGCACTATTCGAGGCGCGCCGACAAGAGCGCAAAGGGGGCCGGCGTGGTCGTCGGTTTCGATGCTGAGTTGAACAAACGTCGGACGAAAATTGTCAAACCCGGCTGAGGCCGCTGTCAAACCAAGAGAGGCCGCGTTCTGCGAATGACCGAATGTTCTAATGAATTCAAAGCGAAAGCATGGTGCCCAGGGACGGAATTGAACCGCCGACACGCGGATTTTCAATCCGCTGCTCTACCAACTGAGCTACCTGGGCCCGTCGCCTGCGCGATGAGCGGCGATGTATAAGGAAACCGTTTTGGGGTGTCCACGATTTTTCCGCCCCAGCCCTTGCCGGTTGCTACTCGTCGGAAAGTCCGTCGCCAGCTGGAAGTCGAGGCGTAGCGTCGCCCTCATCCTCGGCCGCCGCACCTGGAATAGCGTACAATCCATTCAGCCAGCGGGACAGATCGACATCTGCACAACGCCTGGAGCAGAAGGGGTCAAAGGCTTGGGCGGCAGGTTTCAGGCACATCGGACACGCGGAACTCATCGTAGGCTCCACACTCGCGGTGGGCCGGCTGGCCGCTCCTCGACCTCCATGACCCAGCGCCTGCCAATGCGATCCGCCAATGCGGCTTTCCATCCAATCGGGTCGTTGTCGAGCCATGCCATGGCGCCGGGCGAGACCCGCGCTGCAATCCGGGCCCCCGGCGTCGCCCACCCCTCGCTTTCGATCAGGCGCAACACGTCCAGCGCCTCTCTTTCATCCGGTCGCGCGGCCAGCGCCTGCCGGATTGGTCTGTTGCGTCGAGCGAGAGAGGCTTCGCACACGCCGAACGGAGACAGCTCGGCGACCTGGCTTTCACGGCCCAACCGGGCGGTCAGAGCCGTGCGAAAGGCTTGAGTCACCGCGGCCCGGGCGCTCTTCGTCGTCATGCCTACAAAGTCCATGATGACCAGGCCGCCAATCCCGCGCAACGCGATCTGACGCGCTGCTTCGCACGCAGCGGCAAGATTGACTGCCAAATGGAAGGCATCACCGACGCCCAAGGCGCCTGCGAATGCGCCTGTGTCCACATCTATCGCCGTGAAAGCCCGCGTCGCCTCGATGCAAATGTCGCCGCCCCCTGGTGTGGGACAGAGGGGCTGAAGCGCTTCTTCGACAGCCGCGTCGATCTCCCGCCGGGCCTCAATCCCCGACAGGGTGTCAACGATCTCGCATTGTCCAATGAATGTATCGGTCGAAGCGCCCGAGTGTCGGCCGGGACGGGACGGCCGCGAAGCGTGTGGCGACATGTCCGCCAGACTTAGGAGCGGCCCTTTCTCATCCCACGCTTCAGCCTTCACCCTGACGGGGATCAGATCGCCCTCAACGATGGTTCGCGACTTCGTCGCTTCGATCACACCGTCAGGACCAAGCCCAAGATCAACAAACCAGCCCCTTCCCCCGGATGATCTCGCCCGCGCCCGGCCCCACCAGATTTCGTCAAGTTTGACGCGGTTGTCCCGCTCGCTCCACCGTTCCACGTGAAGGGCAAATGGTCGACCGTCGAGATCGATTAGGGCGCGGCGATCTTCCCCGACCGGGCAGTCCTCGCAAAGTACAGCCTTCATGGCTGGCTCCAGCGTTGCGCGGCGGGATAGCCCAGGCCTTCGAGGAGACAGACAGTTTCGTACAGCGGCAGTCCGACCACGGCCGAGTAGGATCCAGCGATGCTCGTGACGAATGCGCCCGCCATTCCCTGAATGCCGTACCCCCCCGCCTTCCCCAGCCATCCGCCAGAACCAAGATATCCCTGCAGTTCGGCCTCGGTTATCCGTTTGAACGACACCCGGCTTTCCACGACCCTGCATGCTTCGCGGCTATCCGGGCCAATGACGACGACAGCGGTCATCACGTCGTGAGCACGACCCGAGAGCATGCTCAGACAGGCGTTCGCCTGTTCTCGCGTTTCCGCCTTGGGCAAGATACGACGGCCGACGGCGACGACAGTATCGGCGGCCAGGACGAAAGCGGCGGGATTAGACGACCTCCCGGCGCGCGCTTTGGACAGGGCGAGGCGCACGACCAGCTGCCGCGGACGTTCGTCTCGCCGGGGCGTTTCATCGATGTCGGTTGGATGAATGCTGTCGGGCGCCAGGCCGATCTGCGCCAGCAGGTCTAGCCGGCGGGGGCTGGCGCTTGCCAGCACCAGAAGGTGGAGGCCGTTCACTTGAAGCGGTACGTGATGCGCCCCTTCGTAAGGTCATAGGGCGTCATCTCGACAAGCACCTTGTCGCCCGTGAGGACACGAATGCGGTTCTTGCGCATCTTTCCAGCCGTATGGGCGATGATCTCGTGCTCGTTCGCCAGCTTCACCCGGAACGTGGCATTGGGCAGCAGCTCAACGATCGTGCCTTCAAACTCGATCAGTTCTTCCTTCGCCATGCACTCCTCTTTCCCCGCGCCTTTGCGGGAGCGACCCTATATACGCATTCGGAACGTCCCGTCGACTCAGCCGCGGGAATGCAGCGCGCAGACCAGCGTAAACAGACGCCGGGCGGTGTCGAAATCCACATCGACCTTGTCGCTGAGACGCTGAGTCAGCAGCTCCGATCCTTCGTTGTGAAGGCCGCGTCGGCCCATATCGATCGCTTCTATGTGCGCCGTTGTGGCGTTCCGGATGGCCTCATAATAGCTTTCACAGACCATGAAGTAGTCTTTGATGACGCGACGCAGAGCCGTCAGCGAGAGGATGAATCGCCTGACGTGCTGGCCATTGGATTCCGAGACATCAAACACAAGCCTGTTGTCGGCGAGGGATAGGACAAGCGCGTAGGGGCCGCCCACGTGATCGACCACGGCGAAGCGGTTGTCTTCGATCAGGTCGAAGATTGCGATCTTGCGCTCGTGCTCAGCATCCGGGCCGGCAGGGGCAAGGCTTTTCTCGTCGAGTTCAATCGAGGAGATGCGCTGGTTGCCGCTCATCGACCCTCCCTTCGGATCGAAATTGACCGGCCATGAGCGGGCAGGCCTTCGCAAGCGGCAAGAGCTTCGGCTGCATCCGCAAGCGCCCTGAAACCTGCTTCCGGAATGCGCTGCACCGATGTTCGTTTCATGAAATCCAGAACCGAAAGTCCCGAGCCGAAACGAGCGGCGCCCGAGGTCGGCAGCACGTGATTGGATCCGGTGACGTAATCGCCAAGCGCCTCGGGCGCCCAGCGGCCGAGGAAGATGGCTCCAGCATGCCGAATGTGGTTCGCGATGGCGTCAGGAGCGGATGTGGCGATCTCGACATGCTCGGGTGCGATTTCGTTGACAATGCTCGCAGCCTCCTCAAGTGGCGCCATCACAACCGCCGCAAAATCGCGCCAGGCAATTCGCGCGACACTTGAGTTCGGCAGGTTATCAAGCTGCCTTGCGGCGGCCTCTTCGACCCACCTGGCGAAAGCGGCATCGTTCGTGATCAGGATCGATTGAGCCAGCGGGTCGTGCTCGGCTTGTGACAGCAGATCGGCCGCTATCCACTCGGCATTGTTCAAGCCGTCCGCGACAACGGTGATTTCCGAGGGCCCGGCGATTGTATCGATGCCGACGTCGCCAAAAACGACCCGTTTGGCGGCCGCAACGTAGGCGTTTCCTGGCCCCACGATCTTGTCCACCGGCTTGAGCGCCCCTGCGCCATAGGCCAGAGCGGCGACTGCTTGCGCGCCGCCGATGGGATAGAATTCACTCACGCCAGCGCGCATCGCAGCATAGGCGACTGCCGGATCTAGCGTACCGCCCGGGACCGGCGAAGTCATTGCCAGTCGACCGACACCCGCAATTTTGGCGGGGATGGCGTTCATGAGGACGGAACTCGGATAGCTTGCCCTGCCTCCCGGAACGTAAAGCCCGACTGCGTCGATTGGGCTCCACCTCCAGCCAAGCTCCAGCCCCGCCGGGTCTGTAAAGCTGTAATCTGCGGGGCGCTGCCGGGCGTGATACGCCTCAATCCGGGTCGCCGCGAAATCCAGGGCGTTCTGGATGTCTGCGGGGCATTTTTTTGCTGCCTTGGCCAAATCCATGCCGGCGGCCGAAAGCGTCTCCGGATCGAGGTCGAGCCCGTCAAACTTTGCCGTGTATTCGTGGACAGCGACGCCGCCTCGCGCCCGTACATCCGCAACAATCCTCGCCGCCGCTTCGAAGACGGTCGGCGAGCTTGCGGCCCGTCGCAAGTCCAGGAACTCTCTGAACACAGCCTTGAAACATGGGTCATCCGAATTGAACCAACGCATCGTCATGCCGACGCTCCATGGTCGGGCTTCCTGCGCGTGGGCCAGTGCTGGCCCGTGTCGAGAAGCGTTACGTCGATGCATTCGACGTCCAGCCGGATTCGGCCTCCTTCCGCGAATACCAGCTGGACGATACCGCCCGGGGGATCCGCCGCCGCCGTGAACCGGACATCGAGCAAGGCGAGGACGGTGTCTGCCCGGCGCGGCAGCGCGGAGGACTGAACTGTCTCTACGCCCGAAAACACCAGCACCGCCCGCGAGCGGAAATAGGGCGCCCTGCTGCCAGCCACCTCCCACCGGAACCGGTTCATTGCGATGACAAGCCCCCGTGCCCTGGCGTCGAACCGGATTTCGCTGGGCCGCACCAACGCGTCCTGAACCGCCGAAGCTATGACGCTGAGGCTCTCGGCGTCGTCCGCAAGCAGCTTGAGAACATTGGCGTCCATCTGGCCTCGCGGCTCCGTCAGGGGGCTTTACGGCCCGCGCGACCGCACGAAGACCCGAGGCTCGCATGCGTGCGGTCCCACTAAAGCAAAACGCCGCCCCGCTCCAGTGCGTCTTCACCAGGTTCGAACCTAGATCGATCCGCCGAGGCGCGTGACTTTGGCCCCGCATCCGCCCAGCTTCTCCTCGAGCCGCTCGAAGCCGCGGTCGAGGTGATAGACCCGGTTGACCATGGTCTCCCCCTCCGCGACGAGCGCCGCGATGACCAGACTGACCGACGCCCGCAGATCCGTCGCCATGACCTGAGCGCCGCGCAGTCGGGGCACGCCGCGCACAACGGCCTCCCTGCCCCGCACGGTGATGTCGGCGCCCAGGCGATTGAGCTCCGGAGCGTGCATGAAGCGGTTCTCGAAAATGTTTTCCCGAATCGTACTGACGCCATCCGCGACGGTCATGAGGGCCATGAACTGCGCCTGCAGGTCGGTCGGAAAGCCCGGATGGGGCTGCGTATCGACATCGACGGCCCGGAGCGGCGTCCCGTCGCGCCTTATCCGGATCCCGCGATCCTCGATCCCGACAACGACGCCGGCCGCGCGCAGATGGTCAATGAGCGCAGCCATGTCGTCCGCCCGCGCGCCGACGAGGAGGACGTCGCCGCCAGTCGCGGCGGCGGCGATCGCGTAGGTGCCAGCCTCGATGCGGTCAGCGATGACGTCATATCGTCCGCCGCCAAGTCGCGACACGCCTTCGATCCTGATCTTTGACGTTCCGGCGCCTGTGATCCTGGCGCCGACGGAGTTGAGGCAATGGGCAAGGTCGGTGATCTCCGGCTCGCATGCGGCGTTGATGAGCAGCGTTTCGCCTTCCGCCAGAGTGGCCGCCAGCATGGCGTGCTCCGTCGCGCCGACCGACACGAACGGAAACGTGATTTTCGCGCCCTTGAGGCCCCGCAGCGCCGCCGCTTTCACATATCCCTGCTCGATCACGATGTCGGCCCCCATCGCTTCGAAGGCCTTGAGATGCAGATCGACAGGCCGGGCGCCGATCGCGCACCCGCCGGGCAGCGACACGGTCGCATGACCAACCCTAGCCAGCAGGGGGCCGAGAACGTTGAATGTCGCCCGCATCTTGCGGACGAGATCGTAAGGGGCGAGGCTGGACGAGACCGTCTCAGCGTCGAGCTGGCAGGTCGAGCTGCCCACTGGCCATTCGACCTTGACGCCCAGCGATTCGAGCAGCCGCGCCATGAACCGGGTATCCGCGAGGTTGGGCATGTTGGTGAGCACGAGCGGCTGGTCGCACAGCAACGCCGCGGCCATGAGCTTAAGGGCCGAGTTCTTCGCCCCGGATATCTGGATCGAGCCCTCCAGAGGCCCGTTCCCTAGAATCGACAATCTATCCATGGAAGGACATTAGGTCGCCAATTCCGGCGGCTGCAAGGCGATGGGAGGGCTATTCCTTTCCGGATGGCGGTCCAAAATCATCGCCAGACTTTGTCGAGGGCCGGGATGGGGGACCCTTGCGGCGCTTGAGATTGGCCCTCAGCGCCTCGGCCCGCCGCACCTCCCGGCGCTCGGCCTCCGTGACAGACCCTCCGGACTTCCCGCCTGTCGGCCGCGCCACGCAATCCTCCAGGGTTTTGCCCCTTTCCACGGCAGGGCGTTTCAGTTATGCGACGCCTTCGCGAAAGCGGAAAGCCGCAGTAGCTCAGTGGTAGAGCGCATCCTTGGTAAGGCTGAGGTCGGGAGTTCAATCCTCCCCTGCGGCACCAGCATCGCTCGCCTGTGTTGCATATCGGGAGCGCACCGCCATCAACTGACGGGCATGATCGAGGTCTTCCCTGGTATCGACGTCGGCGAGAAGCGGCGGCGGGGCCGCAACTCCGATGACCCGGAACTGACGGTCGCGCATCAGACTCCTGGCGCCATCCTCTCCATCGAGACGCTGCAAGGCCTCAAAACAGGCGCCGTCAAAGGCCGTTGGAGGTCGCTGCTCTTCCGTTCCGCCCGAATGCGCGATGTTGACGCCCGCAGTCCCACCCAGCGCATCGGCAAGATTACAAAGCGTGGCCGGCTCGACGAACGGCATGTCCGCCATGCACAGGATCACCGCTTCGGGCCTGAATTGCATCGCCACGGTGACCCCGATCGCAATCGAATGACCGAGTCCACGCCTTTGGTGCTTGTTGACGGCGATAACGAAGCGGTCGCTCAGGCTTTCGCCAATACTGCGATGATCTGCAGGACAGACCGCGATCTTCGTGAGGCAGTTCAACCTGGCCGCCACGCCCGCTGCATGTTCCATGAGAAACTTGCCATCGAGGTCCTGCAGAAGCTTGTCCTTCCAGCCAAATCGACGGGACAGCCCCGACGAAAGGAGGATGACGGCCGTTTTTTTCAGGGCGATGCTCATGACGCCGTCTGACCGGACCGGAGAGAGAGAATTTCCGCAAGTGCGGATACCGCCAGTGTTTTTGGATCGCGCGAAGGAAACAGGCCCAAAGGGCCTTTCAGGCGGGCGATCTCGTTTGGCGAGGCCCCGGCTTGCATCAGGCTGTCGAGCCTGCGTTCGTGCGTCTGTCGCGACCCCAGCGCGCCGACATAATATGCATCGCTGCGCAGGGCGCCGAGCAGGAGTGATGTTTCCCACTCGTGTTCATGAAACAAACAGGCGACGGCCGTGTCCTTGTCAAATGGAATTGGGGGTAAAGCGTTGGGCGTTGTCAGCTCTATCAACTGGTCGCTGAAGGGGCGACAATAGTCGAGCGTCGCGGGCTCCTGGCTGGCGACGACGATTTCGCAGTCGGACGAGCGGGCGAGCCTCGCCATCGCGACAATCTCCCAGCCGCGTCCGGCAAGCACAATTCGCAATCGCGGACGGAATTGCCGCACAAACCCCTGAGACGCTGTGTCCGCATTCTCGACAAGCCGGAGGCTTGCCCGTTTCGAGGCCGGGTCGAAAGCAAGCGCAAAAGGCTTTCGGGCCTGACCAATGGTTATGGCTTGCGCCAGGACACCCGCATTCAGGTTGACATCGACAGCGAGGTCGATCCCGCCGCCACAGGGAAGGCGGACATCGATGTAAGGGGAGCCGCGGCCATAGCGCAGCGTACGGTTGTTTCCCTCTCCCATTGCGCTGCGGGCCTCTTCGGTCAAAGCAGCTTCGAGGCATCCTCCCGAAATGCTGCCCACAAATCGGCGATCGCGCGCGACCGCGATCTGAGCGCCCACTGGCCGGGAAAAGGGTCCATCGAGTCCGATGATCGTGACGAGCGCGGCGGGGCGCCCGGAGGCTAGCTCCTCGGCGGCGAACGCCAGCACGTCAAGGTCGCTGGCCAGACCGGGCGGAAATTCGGTCGCCTTCATGCGGGCGTCTCGCAGGCCGGCGCATCATAAAGTGCTGCGGAACGACGAGGAGGCGCCAGGAACATGGGTCGCATACTATCTCATCCCGTTGGCGGCGCGGGTCGGGAACACTGGCCTCGACGCCGGATCCTTTTATCCGCAACCCGATCCAGCGCCACGGCGGCGAACCCCTTGCCTCCCCGCCCGCATCAGGCATAGCGCATAAAGGTGATTTGGTAGGGTCGATGAAATGACGGGTCAACGCGCGAATGCTGTCGGGAGCCCGTGATGGAGTTTGCCGGCGGCGGACTTTTTGTCCAGATTGAAGGAGCGATCGGTTGGCTGACGATCAATCAGCCCGCGCGGCTCAACGCGATGCGGCTCGACATGTGGCAGGCGCTGCCCGCCGCCATGGGTTTTCTGGAGCGAGACCCCATTGTCCGCTGTATTATCGTGCGCGGCGCGGGGGAACGAGCTTTTGTGTCGGGCGCGGACATCGCGGAATTTGACGAGGTGCGCTTTGACGCCGCCAGCAATGACGCGTTCGTTCGAACCGTGAGCGCCGCCTCGGCCTCGATCGTGGAGACCCCCAAACCCGTCATCGCGATGATCCGCGGTTACTGCATCGGGGGCGGCATGGTGATCGCAAGCGCATGCGATCTTCGTTTCTGCTCCGCAGGATCGCGCTTCGGCGTGCCGGCAGCAAAGCTCGGCATCGGCTATGAACTTGACAATTACCGGCGCCTTCTTGACCTGGTTGGGCCCGGCCGGGCTCTTGAAATGCTGTTGACCGCCCGGCAGTTCGGCGATGCCGAAGCGTTCGCGGCCGGCTTCGTCAACGGCGTCGTGTCGCCGGACGAGTTGGAACAGCGGGTCCGCGACTGCGCAGCGATGATGGCCGGGAACGCCCCGAGGAGTCTTGCGGCGGCAAAACTGGCGAACCGTGCGGGCCTGGACCGCAGACTCGACGCAGACGCGCAGGCCGCCATCGACGCTTGCTTCGACAGCGCAGATTTCGCCGAGGGCAGGACCGCATTCCGGGAAAAGCGGCGCGCGATTTTCAAGGGCGTCTGAATTCTGCTACGAGGCGCCCATGATGACATCAACAGATCTGCTGGCGAGCGCCTTCGCGACCATGCCCGACCTGATCCGGGCGCATGCAGTCGAGCGCCCTTCTCACCTGGCGCTGATCGAAGGCGAGGAGACGCTCACCTACCGGGAACTGGACACTCTTGTCGACCGGGCCGGGGCGGCGCTTCAGCGCGATGGCGTGGCCCCGGGGGACGTCGTCGCTATCTGCGCACCGACGTCAGCCCGTTATGTCGCCGCCTTCATTGCGTCCCTTCGAGTGGGCGCCGCCGTGTCGCCCCTGTCGCCGGCGTCAACGGCGGAGGCGCTCGCCGCGATGATTCGGGACTGCGGCGCTAGGATTCTTTTTGTCGATGACGCTGTCTCGGCGGCTCTCAACGGCGTCGCCGATTCGGTCACCGTGCCCCGTATCTCGCTTGAGGGGTCCGCAGACATAACCTTTGAAACCTGGCTGGAGCCGCCGGGCGCCTCGCCTGCGGCCGTCAGTATCGAGCCTGAGGACGCATTCAACATCATCTATTCGTCCGGCACGACCGGCACGCCCAAGGGCATCGTGCAGCCTCACCGGATGCGTTGGGGGCATGTGCGGCGCGCCGAAAACCTCGGCTATGGGCCAAACTCCATCACCATCGTATCGACTCCGCTCTATTCCAACACAACCCTCGTAAGCCTTATCCCGACCCTGGTTCGCGGTGGGACCGCTGTCCTCATGCGCAAGTTCGATGCGCGGGGCTTTCTGGAACTCTCGCAACGGCGCCGCGCGACCCATGCCATGCTGGTGCCGGTCCAGTACCGGCGCATCATGGATCTGTCCGCATTCGGCGAGTACGACCTTGCGTCCTACGAGATGAAGACCTGCACGAGCGCGCCGTTCTCCGCCGATCTTAAGGCCGATATTCTCGCGCGCTGGCCCGGAGGACTTGTCGAGATCTTCGGCATGACCGAGGGGGGCGGCTCCTGTGTACTCGCGGCACACGTATTCCCGAACAAGCTCCATACCGTCGGCAGACCTGCTCAGGGCCACGACATTCGCATCATCGACGACGCGGGCAAAGAAGCTGGCCCCGGCGAGTCAGGCGAAATCGTCGGCAGGTCGATGGCGATCATGACCGGGTATCACAACCAGCCGGAGAAGACGGCCGAATCCGAATGGTACAGTCCAGAAGGCGAACGATTCATTCGCACGGGCGACGTCGGCCGGTTCGACGAGGACGGCTTTCTGGTTCTTGGCGACCGCAAGAAGGACATGATCATTTCTGGCGGATTCAACATCTATCCCAGCGATCTGGAGCGAGTGCTCGCCGAGCACGCCGCCGTTGCAGAGGCCGCCGTCGTCGGCATGCCGTCCCGGGAGTGGGGGGAGACCCCGGCCGCGTTCGTCGTGCTGAGACCGGACGACCGCATCGAAGGGGAGGCGCTGCGGATATGGGTCAACGACCGGGTCGGAAAAATGCAAAGGCTGAGCTGGCTGGAGATCGTTCCCTCCTTGCCACGCTCGTCCATCGGGAAAGTGTTGAAGCGCGAACTCCGCGACACGTTCAGGCCTCCCGCGCCCCACCCCGACATAGCGGCGATGTCCACCGATGAATTGACGGCGCGCGGCCTGATCCTCGCGCGGCATGCCCATGAGCGGCCTGAAGCGCCAGCTATCCTGTCTCCGAATGGAGACCGTTCCTGGCGGGAGCTGAACGCCCGGGCCAATCAGCTCGCGCGAGCGTTCCGCAAGCATGGGCTGCAGGCAGGCGACGGCGTGGCCATCCTCGCGCACAACGCACCCGAATTTGTCGAAGCCTGGGCGGCGACCCAGCGCGCGGGTCTGCGTGTCACCGCCGTCAATTGGCACCAGTCGGCCAACCTTGTCGCCTACGTCGTCGATAACAGTGACGCGCGTGCGCTCGTGGCCAGTTCGCGATTTGCGCCCGCCGCCGTTGAAGCCGCAGGGAGGTCCGGGAAACTGGCGCTTATGCTCGCTTTCGCGGGATCCATCGAAGGTTTCCGCGACTATGAAGAAGTTCTTGCCGCCGAGAGCGAAGAAAATCTTACTGATGCCGAAGCTGGCTCCACCATGCTCTACACATCGGGAACAACCGGCCGACCGAAGGGAGTCTTCCGCCGAAGCCGTCCCGTCCTGTCGCAGCTGACAAATGTGGTCAATGAGACGGCGGGGTGGCGGCCCGGCCAGGACACGGCCCTGATAACCGGCCCGCTGTACCATGCCGCCCCCCTCGGCATAAATCTCGTCATACCGCTCAATGCAGGTGTGACCTGTGTCCTGATGGACAAGTGGGATGCGGAAGAAACGCTCCGCCTGATACAAGAGCACCGCGCCACGCATACGCACGTCGTTCCGACAATGATGCACCGCATGCTGCAACTCACGGATGCGGTACGGGCCAAGTACGATGTTTCCACGATGCGCTGGATGATCCATGGCGCCGCGCCCTGCCCCGCGCATGTGAAGCAGGCGATGCTGGATTGGTTCGGACCGGTGCTCTACGAATACTACTCCTCGACCGAGGGAGGCGGCGTCTGGATCGAGCCGCACGAGTGGATACGGAAGCCCGGCACGGTCGGCAGGCCGGTTGCGGGCGTCGAAGTGCAGCTTCTGGATAGCGATGGAAGCGAGGTTCCCGTCGGCGCGGAGGGCGCGATCTACATCAAGGCGCCGACGACCGGGCGCTTTGAATACTACAAGGAGCCAGCCAAGACCGACAGCAGTTATCGCGGGGACTGGTACACGCTTGGCGACATGGGCCGCTTCGACGAAGACGGATACCTATTCCTGACCGGACGAACCGCCGAACTTATCATCTCGGGCGGCGTCAACATCTATCCCGTCGAGATCGACGAGGTGCTGATACGCCATGAGGCGGTTGCCGACGCGGCGGTTGTCGGCGTTCCGAACGAGGACTGGGGTGAGGAGATCAAGGCGGTCGTCGAACTGAAGCCTGGCTTCAAGCCAGACGCCGGGACGATCCAGTCGATACTGGAATTCGCAAGGGACCAGCTTCCGGGTTTTCAGCGGCCTCGAAGCGTTGATTTCGTCGATACGCTGCCGCGCAACGCTGCGGGAAAGGTGCTGCGCCAGCAGGTGCGGGAACCGTACTGGAAGGATCGCGCCCGGAAAATCTAGTCGGGGTCCATTTCGACGGGAGGCGCCAGAGACGGCGCCGGCTTTCCTGATAGGGCGGCCTTGAGCATGTCACGGTCGAGTCCGCCTTCCCATCGGCTCACCACGATCGTGGCCACCGCGTTGCCGATGAAATTGGTGAGGGCGCGGCACTCGGACAGGAACCGGTCGACGCCAAGGATCAAAGCCATCCCGGCGACCGGAACCGTCGGCAGGACCGCGAGGGTCGCAGCCAGGGTTATGAACCCCGCGCCCGAAACGCCGGCAGCGCCCTTCGAACTCAGCATCGCCACCGCCAGCAGGATGAGTTGATCGCCCAACAGGAGCGGCGTGTTGGTCGCCTGCGCGATGAAGAGAGCGGCCAGCGTCATGTAGATGTTGGTGCCGTCGAGATTGAACGAATAGCCGGCAGGTACAACCAGCCCGACAATGGGCTTCGCGCAGCCCGCGCGCTGAAGCTTTTCGATGAGAGCCGGCAAGGCTGATTCCGACGAGGAGGTTCCCAAGACCAGAAAAAGCTCGTCCTTGAGATATCGGATGAGACTAAAGATCGAGAACCCGGCCCAAAGCGAGACGGCTCCAAGCACGACCACAATGAACAGGAACGAAGTCAGCCAGACCGACAGGATGAGGAGACCGAGCCGAAGGATCGCATCTATGCCCTGGGTCGAGATGAGGTAGGCGAATGCGCCAAACGCCCCGATCGGCGCGGCGCGCATCAGGATGCTCACCATCCTAGAGACGCCCTGGCTAAGCGACTCCATCACTTCGACGGCGGCGTTCGCGCGATCACCCACCAACGCAAGCGAGACGCCGAAAAGTATCGAGATGAACAGCACCTGCAGGATGTTGCCGGCGGAAAACGCTCCCACGAATGTGTCAGGTATGACCCCGAGCAGAAAGCCGACCAGCGTCGTGTCCTGGGCCCTCGCCTCATAGCCCTGAACTTTTTCGAGGTCGCTCGCGTTCAGGGACGCGACGTCCACGTTCATTCCGGCGCCTGGCTGAACGACGTTGGCGACAACGAGTCCCACGATGAGCGCGAGAGTCGAGAAGAAGAGAAAATAGGAAAAGGCCTTGAGTGCGACGCGGCCCAGTTTCGCCATATCGCGCATGTGGGCGATGCCGATGGTGATGGTGAGAAAGATCACCGGCGCGATGATCATTTTCACGAGCTTGATAAAGCCCTGACCCAGCGGGTTCAGGTATTGCTCGACCCATGGATTGTCGGCGGCTGGAAACATGGCGCCTACAAAGCCGCCTGCGATGATCGCAAAGATCACCTGGAAGTAGAGTTGCCCATAGAAGGGCGCTCTGCGGCGCGGCGTGACGGCAGGTCCCTCTGTCGTCAGCATCCTTTGCTCTTCCCCAGCAGGCCCGTCAGGTCGCCGGCGGGCGACCTCTCGCACCGTCCGGCGAAAGCGCTCCCGTCAGAACAATCACATGTCGGACGCGCCATGACGATGATGTCAGGATGCGGCCGGGGCGGCATCATCAGCGAGCGCGGCCTTCGAGCCCGGAATGCGCCCAGGCAGATACATCAGGAGAGGCGCCGCGACGAAGATTGACGAATACGTGCCAATCACGATCCCGAACACGATGGACGCGGCGAAGCCAAACAGGACGGGACCGCCGAGGAACATCATCGCCAACGCCGCCAGACCCGTCGCGACGGACGTGATCAGGGTACGCGAAAGGGTCGCCGTGATCGACCGATCGATGATCTGTGACAGCGGAAGCTTCTTGTACTTCTTCAATGTTTCCCGGATGCGATCGAATACGACGACGGTGTCATTGATTGAATAGCCCGCCACCGTCAGAACACCAGCGACTACGGTAAGATCGAAGGTCATGCGGGTCAGCGAAAACAGGCCCACGACGGCGTACACATCGTGAAAGGTGGTGATAAAGGCCGCCCATCCAAACCGGGATTCGAACCGGAACCAGACATAGATGCCGATCGCGACGACCGCTAGAACTGCTGCGATCACTCCGTCGCGAAACAGTTCCCCGCTCACCTTGGGTCCGACAGCGTCGGTCTTGCGAATATCGACGCCATCGCCCAACGCTTCCGTGATAAGCCGCGTGACGCCCTCCACGTCGGCGCCCGTCGTATCGACAGGGACGCGAATGAGCGCGGTCTTTCCGGCATCTGTGGTCGTGACCGAAATGTCCTCGAAACCTGCGTCTGTGACCCGATTTCGGACGTCCGCGACGTCGAAGGCTTCGGGCTGCGCGGCTTCGACAAGCACCCCGCCAGTGAAGTCGAGGCCAAGATTCAGGCCCTGGGTGACCAACGAAACGGTCGTAATCGTGAAGACGATCGCTGTGACCAGGAATCCAATCCAGCGCATACCCATGAACGGGAACGCTTTCATATCCGGCTTTGGCTGGCCGCCTTCAATTTGCTTATCCCACCACATCCAGGCCCCTGAAACTCAAAGCATCCACTTCGCCGGCATTCGGACGCCGTATGGAACTCCGGTCCTGCGATACAAGCTGCCACGCCAATGCGCCATTCAAAAAATTTGTGACAGCGGCTATGGACAGCCGGGAACGCGAAAGGGACTGTCCGGCCGCGTCACGCGTGCGGCGCCAGGGAGCGCCAGGTTCGTCCTTATACTCGATGTTCCCTTCACGCGGACAGGAATTCAGCCGGCCATGTCGATCGCCTCAACTCCCCGCGACGCCCAGGAAAAGGGCGCGCGGACCTCCGCGCTCCTCCTGCGGGCCGTCGAGGGCGACAGCGAACGGATCAGCGTCGGCCAGATACTTGATGCGCTGGACGCAAGAGCGTTCGGACTTGCGATTCTCGTGTTTTCCCTGCCCTCGATCGCGCCCATGCCGCCCGGCGTTCCAACCGTGGTGGGCGTCGCCCTTCTGATCGTCGCGATTCAAATGCTGCTGGCGAGGCACGAATTGTGGCTACCGGGCTTCCTGTCGAAACGAAGCTTCCCACGACCCATGCTGGTCTCGGCGTTCCAGAAATTTGGGCGAACGCTGGAAACCGTCGAGAAGATCATGAAGCCGCGCTTGCTGTTCATGACGGGTCCGGTCGGGACTTTCCTGATCGGCGTCATTGTCCTCGTGATGGCGGTGGTTCTCATCTTGCCCCTGCCGTTTGGCGGCAATCTGCCGCCAGCGCTCGCCTGCGCGGTGCTGGGAATGGGGCTGGCGGAACGCGACGGCGCTGTCGTTCTTGTCGGCGTGGTGGCGTCCATCGCCGCGACGATAGCCGTTACGGCCCTTACCGTTACCTTCCTTGACGCGCTCCCGGCCATGATCGACTGGACGGCGGCCACGGCCAGAAATGTGGCGGCATGGTTTATCGGGTTGTTCTAGCTGCACCGACAATTTGCGACAATCGAGGCCATTCGCCGGGGCAAGTCCGCGACATCCGGGCGGTAGCGTTCCAACTGAGGGACGATTCGCCTGGAAGGGACTTGCCTATGAATACCACCACCCGAACACTGGTCGCCGCCGCGCTGCTCGCGTCGATCGGAATTGCTCACGCCCAGGGCGGGCCGCCCATGCAGGACCGTCTCCGCGCTGGCGGCTTTGCTGTGATGCAGCACGACGGCGACTCCGATGGCAACGTGACCAAAGCGGAATTTGACGCCGGTCAGAAAGCCCGGTTCGCCGGCCTCGACGCCGACAAGGATGGCTATGCGACAGGCGAGGAGATCAAGGCGGGCATGCAAGCCGCCCGGTCCAAGGCGGAGGCGGCCGGGCTTGGCGAGAGACGCCGTCCGGACAAAGGCAAGCGGGAGCGACCGGGTCCCGGCGCTGGCGGCGTGGGCGGCCAGGATGCCGACAAGGACGACAAATTGTCGTTCGAAGAATTCGCGGCCCGCGGATCGGCCGGGTTTATCAAGGCGGACGCCAATGCCGACGGAGTGGTGACGGCGGCGGAGGCCAAACCTTCAAAACAGTGACGGGGACTCTACCCGCCAGCCGCGCCCCCTATCTATTTCCCCCCGGGGCGGCTGGGACCTCGAACTCCGTGGACTGTTGCGTGGACGCGAGTCGGCGCCGCAAGCTGCGGAGTTCTTTTTTGCATGATTGACGCGGCCGCCATGTCCCAGAGCCTCCTGATCGTCGAGGACGAGATTTCCATCCGGGAGCCTCTCGCCCGTTACTTCGAGACCAGCAAGTTTCGCGTCAAGACGGCCGCGCACGCCGGAGAAGCAAGGACGCTTCTGGCCGCCCACGCTTTCGACCTCGTGATCGCCGACATCATGATGCCGGGCGAGGACGGATTGAGCCTCTGCCGTCACATCCGCGAGACAAGCAATTTGCCGGTGATCCTGCTGACCGCCCGCGCCGAGGAACTCGACCGGATTCTCGGACTTGAGGTCGGCGCCGACGATTATGTCGTCAAGCCTTTCAGCCCGCGCGAACTGCTTGCCCGGGTCAAGGCGGTGCTGCGGCGCGCGAACAGCCTGCCGCCGAAACAGGCGGCGCCCGAAACGGCGGGCTACGCATTCGGCGACTGGGTGCTCAGGACCGGCGAGCGCGAGCTCGTCGGAAGGGATGGCCTCACGGCGCCTCTGTCGACCGGAGAGTACAATCTTCTGCTTGCCCTGATTGAACGGCCCCGGCTCGTGCTGACCCGCGACCAGCTGCTCGATCTCACCCAGGGCCGCGAAGCGTCACCCTTCGATCGCAGCATCGACAACCAGATCAGCCGTTTGCGGCGCAGGATCGAAATCGACCCGAAGGCGCCGCGCTACATCAAGACGGTATGGGGCGGTGGCTATTCCTTCGCCGCCGACGTGCGCAAGCTTTGAGGATTCTGCCTCGCAGCCTGTCGGGCCAGATCGCACTGGTCATGACCGCCGCTCTCTTGCTCGCCAGCGCGGTGAATTTCGCCTTTCTCCTGGCGGAACGCTCTCGCGCCGGTCTGATCGAGGCGAGCGGTCCGCCTCTTGCCCGTTATGTCGATATGACGTCCGAGATCGCCAGCGCTCCCGGCCCCGACGTCACCCGTCCGATGTCGCGGAACCGGCCAATCCTCGGCGGCCGTTTCTTCGTCAACCGCGAAAGCCTCGCCGACAGGGCGCGCTTTACGCGACAACCCCGGCTGGAAGGCCAGCTGACGGCGGAACTGCAAGAAGCCGGTGTCAGTTTCACGGACGCGCGCGCGGCCAGCCGTCCGATACGCCGTTCCCAGATCGATTCGCGCGGGCCTCTCGCCCAGCGACTGGACAAGAAGGGCGCGAATACGAACGTCGCGCCCCGTGGCCAGGAAATCGCGTTCTCGACCCGTTTGGCCGATGGACGTTGGCTCAATGCGCTCTTCTTCGCTCCTGCGCAGCCGCGCGGCGAAATTTTGCGGCTGGGGGCCAGCACCTTTGTCCTCTTCATCTGCACGCTCGGCGCGGCGCTCTGGGTCGCTAACCTCCTGTCGCGCCCTTTGCGAGACATCACGGCGGCGGCGGCCCAGGTCGGAGCCGGGCACGAGCCGCACGAGGTCGCCGTCCGCGGACCGATCGACATCCAGCAAACGCTCGAGGCCTTCAACCGGATGAGCCGCCGCGTCAGCCAGCTTCTAGGCGAGAAAGACATCATGCTGGGGGCGCTTGGTCACGACCTCAGAACCCCGCTCACCTCCTTGCGGATACGACTTGAGACGATGGAGCCCGAGGCCGAGCGGCAAAGAGCCATCCGCACGATCGACGAGACGGGCCTTCTGCTGGAGGCCATTCTCGATCTCGCGCGGCAGGGACGCTCCAGCGAGCCTCTCCAGTCGATCGATTTGCGCATTTTAGTGCAGGACATTGTCGAGGACTATGCCGAGACCGGGGCCGCAGTCTCGCTGGCGGCTAGCGAACGCGCTCCGGTCGCCTGTCGTCCCATTCAGCTGACGCGTCTCTTGCGCAATCTTGTCGACAACGCCCTTGCCTATGGCGGCGTCGCACGGGTTTCGGTCTTGAAGATCTCGACGGGCATCGAGATCCTCGTCGAGGACGACGGGCCGGGCATGTCGCCCGAAGCGCTGCTCACAGCGACCCATCCATTCGTTCGCGGCGAGGCGTCGCGCAATCGCGGCGCCGGCGGTTCGGGCCTTGGACTGGCTCTGGCCGAGGCGATCGCCAGGACGCATGGCGGCTCGCTGACGCTGACCAACCGCTCACCGCATGGCCTGTCGGCACGGGTGCGGCTTCCGGGCGTGGCATGAGGACGCCTGGCCAGCTCCCGGCTGCGCCATTCGCGACATGGGGAAGGACAAGAGGACGCTCTGGTTATTGACGCGATGGGTTAGAAGGGAATCTCGTCGTCGAAATCGTTGCGGGAGAAATCCTCGCGCTCGCCGCCGGTCTTGCCAGCCTTAGAAACGGCGCCGCGTGATCCGCGGTCGTCGCTCATCCGGTCGCCGCCTGAGCCCGCGCCCGCCCCGTCATTCTTTCCGTCCAGCATGGTCAAGGTCGATCCGAAATTCCGAAGGACAACCTCGGTCGAGTACTTGTCGTGGCCATCCTTGTCCTGCCATTTGCGGGTTTCGAGCTGTCCCTCGATATAGACCTTCGAACCCTTCTTCAGATACTGCTCGCAAATGCGCACAAGGCCTTCCGAGAACACCACGACGCGGTGCCATTCGGTCTTTTCCTTGCGCTCTCCCGAAGTCTTGTCGCGCCACGATTCCGAGGTGGCGATCGACAGGTTCGCAAGGGACGAGCCGCTTGGAAGCGACTTGATTTCAGGATCGCGCCCGAGATTGCCGATGAGGATGACCTTGTTTACCGATCCGGCCATGTTCTTCTCTCCAGATTGTGCTCCGGCCCCGGCGAACTTCTCCCGCCGCTCCGGTTCCTGACACGCTTTACCATAGACCCGCGCCATGATCGGAACACGCCAAAGCGCCGGACTCTACACAGAAGATATGTTCCGTTTTTGTTCCTGTTGCAAGTCTGACTTCAAAGCCGAGCCACGGGAGCGCGATAGCGAGCCAGCGCCCAAATAGAAGGTCCACCTCTGCTCGCGTGAAATGCCCTTGCCGTCAAAGCCGGTCAGCAAGAGTCAACGCTGTTGAAAATTCAGGACGAGGGCAGACAACAAACGTGGTTCCACTTATGTTCATGGGCTGGCAATCGACTCGCGGCATCGCTCGCTGCAAAAAGACTGGTTCACTCCTCCCGAGACGCCCATGTCATCCGACCTATCCACGATCCGCGTGCGCGGCGCGCGCGAACACAATCTGAAGAATATCGACGTCGATATCCCGCGGAACCAGCTGGTCGTTATCACCGGCCTGTCGGGGTCCGGCAAGTCGTCGCTGGCGTTCGACACGATCTATGCCGAGGGGCAACGCCGCTATGTCGAGTCGCTGTCGGCCTATGCACGGCAATTTCTCGAACTGATGCAGAAGCCCGATGTCGAACGCATCGAAGGCTTGTCTCCGGCCATTTCAATCGAGCAGAAGACCACGTCACGCAATCCGCGATCGACCGTCGGCACGGTCACCGAGGTCTACGACTATATGCGGTTGCTGTGGGCGAGGGTGGGCATCCCCTACTCTCCGGCGACTGGCCTTCCTATCGAGAGCCAGACGGTCTCCCAGATGGTCGACAAGGCGATGGCTTTCGGTGAGGGCGCCCGCTTCCATCTCCTCGCGCCGATGATTCGCGGCCGCAAAGGAGAGTACCGAAAAGAATTCGCCGACCTGCTGAAGCGCGGCTTCCAGCGGGTGAAGGTGAATGGCGAGTTTCACGAGTTGGAAGATCCGCCGAAACTCGACAAGAAGCTGAAACACGACATCGACGTCGTCGTCGATCGCATCGTCATCAAGGCGGGGCTCGAACAGCGCCTGGCGGAGAGTTTCGAAACAGCGCTGGACCTGGCCGACGGCATCGCCGTCGCGGAGTGCGCGGAGAAGGAGAAAGGAGGCGAACTGCCGAAGCGTGTGACGTTCTCGGCGAAGTTCGCCTGTCCGGTGTCTGGGTTCACGATTTCCGAGATAGAGCCGCGGTTGTTCTCGTTCAACAATCCGTTCGGCGCATGCCCGGCCTGCGACGGTCTTGGCGAACAGCTAAAGATCGATCCGGATCTCGTCGTGCCTGAACGCGACAGGACGCTCAACCAGGGCGCCATCGCGCCTTGGGGAAAATCATCTTCGCCGCTTCAGACCCAGACGCTGCAGGCGCTGGCCAAGGCCTACAAATTCTCGCTGGACGTCAAATGGTCGAAGCTGTCCGAGGACGTGCAGACGAAAATCCTGTCCGGCACCGGCAAGGAAGAGATTGATTTCGTCTACGACGACGGCATGCGCCGGTACGAAGTCACCAAGCCGTTCGAAGGGGTCGTCGCCAATCTGGAACGGCGCTGGCGCGAGACGGACAGCGCCTGGATGCGCGAGGAGATCAGCCGCTATCAGTCGGCGGCGCCCTGCCCAGTCTGTCGCGGCGACCGCCTTCGCCCCGAGGCGTTGAGCGTCAAGGTGGCGGGCGAGACAATCGCGTACGCCTCCATGCTGTCGATCCGGGAGGCGCGCGGCTGGTTTCTGGCCCTGCCGAAGGCCCTGACAGGCAAACAGAACGAGATCGCGGTTCGCATTCTGAAGGAGATCTCCGACCGGCTGCAGTTCCTGAACGATGTTGGGCTGGAGTATCTCTCCCTTTCGCGAGCGTCGGGAACGCTGTCGGGCGGCGAGAGTCAACGGATCAGGCTGGCCTCGCAGATCGGATCGGGGCTCTCGGGCGTGCTCTACGTCCTCGACGAACCGTCGATCGGACTCCACCAGCGGGACAATGAGCGACTGCTGGAAACGCTGAGGCGCCTGCGGGATCTCGGCAATTCGGTGATCGTCGTCGAACACGACGAGGACGCCATCCTGACGGCGGATCATGTCATCGACATGGGACCTCGCGCAGGCGTCCTCGGTGGGGAGATCGTGGCCCAGGGCAAGCCGCAGGACATTGTCGATCATCCCGCGAGCCTGACTGGCAGGTACTTATCGGGCGCCGAGGAGATCGCAATTCCGGAACGGCGGCGCTGGAGCAAGCGCTCGAAGTCGGTCAAGGTCTTCGGTGCGACCGGAAACAATCTCAAGAACGTGACGGCGGAAATTCCACTCGGCGTGTTCACATGCGTCACTGGCGTCTCGGGCGGAGGCAAGTCCACCCTGGTGATCGAGACCCTTTACAAGGCTCTGGCGCGGCGGCTGAACGGGTCAAGCGACAGCCCGGCCCACCACGACAAGATCGAGGGCGTCGAGCACCTCGACAAGATCATCGACATAGACCAGTCGCCGATCGGCCGCACGCCGCGATCGAATCCGGCGACCTATACAGGCGCCTTCGGACCCATACGCGACTGGTATACCGGCTTGCCTGAAAGCAAGGCGCGCGGTTATCAGGCGGGACGCTTTTCCTTCAACGTGAGGGGCGGACGCTGCGAGGCATGTCAGGGCGATGGCGTCGTCAAGATCGAGATGCATTTCCTGCCCGACGTCTATGTGACGTGCGATGTCTGCAAGGGCCGGCGCTACAACCGCGAGACGCTGGAGGTGCTCTACAGGGGCAAGTCGATCGCCGACGTGCTCGACATGACGGTCGAGGAGGCGCGGGTGTTCTTCGCCGCCGTCCCCGGCATTCGCGGCAAGATGGAGACGCTGTCGCGGGTCGGGCTCGGGTATGTCAAAGTCGGCCAGCAGGCGACGACGCTGTCGGGCGGCGAGGCTCAGCGGGTGAAGCTGGCCAAGGAATTATCGAAACGGGCTACCGGCCGGACGATGTACATACTCGACGAGCCGACGACCGGCCTGCATTTCGACGATGTGCGGGCGTTGCTGGAGGTGCTTCAGGAACTGGTCGACAGCGGCAACACCATCGTCGTGATCGAGCACAATCTCGACGTCATCAAGACCGCCGACTGGATCATCGACATGGGCCCCGATGGCGGCGACGGCGGTGGGCTGGTGGTCGCAGTCGGGACGCCCGAAGAGGTTGCCGGCAACGCTGCAAGCTGGACGGGAAAGTTTCTGAAACAGACGTTTAAGCGTCAGGCTGACCGGCGCGCGCGCCAGGGAAAACGGATGCTGTCCGCTGTTGGCCCTGACGCAGCGACGAAACCGGTGAAACGCAAGGCCAAGGCGACCGCTGCAGATTAAACGCGCGAAAACAGCCGTTTTGCAGGTTAAATGCGACTCTAGGTGTGGAAAGCCTCGATCCGCACGCTTGATTTGCAAGGCATACTAGGCTTCGACAGGAGCAGGCGTCGCTGAAAGCTCATGTCAGCGTAGTCGACCGACCTGATCCAGATGGAGTTTCCACGACATGGCCACCGCTACAAAACCTGCAGCAAAACCCGTCGCCAAGACGCCCGCGAAACCTTCCGCCAAGGCCGGCGCCGCAGTGAAACAAAACACCGTCAGCCTCAAGCATCTCGCTGCGGCGCTATCGACCAGCCATGACATTCCGAAGAAGCAGACCGAAGCGGTGCTGAACGACATGGTGGCGCTTGTCGGCAAGCACCTCAAGAAGGGCGACCGCATCCGCATCCCTGGGCTTGGCATTCTGGTCGTGCGCAAGCGCGCCGCGCGGATGGGACGCAATCCCGCGACGGGTGCGGCCGTCAAGATCAAGGCGAGCAAGAAGATCGCCTTCAGGGCCGCCAAAGATCTCAAGGACGCGATGTAGGACGGAGACTACAGCACCAAGCTTCCGATCAGACGCACACAAGTTGCGACGGGACTTTGGATCCGATCCGTCTGCCCGACTTCTGTTCAATGCGCTGGAGGCGGGCTGATCCAGAGCGAGCGCAGGGCCTGGAGGCGGACCCGCGCCGCCGTTGCAGTATTGCTATTTCGGGGCGAAATCCGACGGTCGTAGCCCGCGATAGAGGTGCGCCGCCAACGCCAGGACCGGAATCTGGGCGAGCGCGCCGACAAAGCCCGCAATGGCGCCTGTCGCGAAAAGCTGAAGGTCCGACACATTGTCGGCGCCGACGACGAGCGGGCTCGAAACCAATCCGCTGATGAAACCCGAAATGATCATTCCCGGCAGGAGCGTGAGGAGAAGCGCGGCCAGCACGCGCCGCACATTCCCACGGGTCCAGCCCCAGGTTTGAAAAATCATCATGCGGCGCTCGCCGATCGTGGCCGCGTTGACCATTGCGAGGCGTGCGGCGACGATCGCGAGACCGGCCACGCAGACGAGCATGAAGAGAAAAAACGCGAGCGTCCCGGCCGGTCCGAGGCTTTCGCTCAGCGCCGCGCTCAGGGCTTCCGGGTCCGAGAGGATGGCTTCGAGATCCGCGCTGGAGGACGCGGCCCTGCCGAGGACAATAAAGACGAGCACGAACGAGACCAGAACTATGAACGGCAGGAAAACCAGCATCAGGGAGACAGCGACGCCAACGAGCCGGAATTCGTCGGCGCCAAAGCCGAGCCCTATTGGACCCTCCGCCTCGCCACGCACGGCCTTGCGGAGGACAGCGGCGGAAAAGACAGCGCCGACGGTCAGGCCGATGGCGAAACTGGCCGCCATGGCCCCGAGGCTGAATGTCTGGGGCTGGCCTTCGACGGGCAGAGGCCCAGCGAGCATCTGGGTGACGCCGGCCCCGGCCGCCACGACCAGACACGCCGGTATGAATTGCAGCCAGTTGGCGAAGAAGAACCGCCAAGCCTCGGCCATGCTTTCGATGACGGGAACTTTTCCCACAGTTGGGTCTGCCATGCCTTGCTCCCGGCGCCGACAAAGCAGCGGCGTAGATGAATCGGCTGGACGCGGCAACGGGTCCGATTCCTTTCCGCTTTGAACCGCGTCCAAAGCCATCCTAGTAAGACCCGGATGAACAACCAACCCATCCACATAATCGGCGGCGGCATGGCGGGATCTGAGGCCGCTTGGCAGGCGGCCAATGCCGGCGCGCCCGTCATACTCCACGAAATGCGGCCGGTGCGCACGACAGACGCCCATCATACGGACCACCTGGCCGAACTGGTGTGCTCGAACTCGTTCCGGTCGGACGACTGGGAGCACAATGCGGTCGGCCTGCTCCACGAAGAGATGCGGCGCGCCAACGGGCTGATTATCACCATGGGCGACCGGCACAAGGTTCCGGCGGGATCGGCCCTGGCGGTTGATCGCGACGGGTTCGCGGCCGATGTCACGCAGGCGCTGGAGGCCCATCAACTGGTGACGATCGAACGCGGCGAGATCGACGACTGGCCGCCCGCCGACTGGTCCAGCGTGATCGTGGCGACGGGACCACTCACCTCCAATGCGCTGGCGCAGGCGATCCTGGAAAGGACAGGCGAGGACTCGCTCGCCTTCTTCGACGCCATCGCCCCGATCGTCCACATCGACTCAATCGACATGAGCCGGGCGTGGCGCCAGTCGCGCTATGACAAGCCGGGGCCGGGCGGCGACGGCGCCGAGGCCTACATCAACTGTCCGATGGATCGGGCGCAGTATGAGGCGTTTCTCGCGGCGCTGAACGCGGCACCCAAGACCGAATTCAAGGAGTGGGAAGGCACGCCCTATTTCGAGGGCTGCCTGCCGATCGAGGTGATGGCCGAACGCGGCCCGGAGACGCTGCGCTATGGACCCATGAAGCCGGTCGGGCTCACCAACCCGCACAACCCGGCGGTAAAGGCCCACGCCATCGTGCAGCTGCGGCAGGACAACAGGCTGGGCACGCTCTGGAACATGGTGGGGTTCCAGACCAAGCTGAAGCACGGCGCGCAGACGGAGGTGTTCCGGATGATACCGGGACTCGAAGCGGCGCAGTTTGCACGGCTGGGCGGCATCCATCGGAACACCTTCATCAACTCTCCGACCCTGCTTGATGGGCAGCTCCGGCTCAGGGTCGAGCCGAGGGTGCGCTTCGCCGGCCAGATCACCGGCGTCGAGGGCTATGTCGAGAGCGCAGCGATGGGACTTCTGGCGGGGCGGTTCGCGGCGGCCGGGGTGCAGGGCCGACGGATCGACGCGCCGCCCGCAACGACGGCGCTGGGCGCTCTGGTCGGGCATGTCACGGGCGGACACCTTGCAATGGCGGGCGGCAGCTTCCAGCCGATGAACGTCAATTACGGTCTGCTCCCGGATATCGACGCATTCGAAACGACGGGTCCGGACGGCAAGCGTCTCAAGGGCGCCGAGAAGGGACGCGCGAGAAAGCGCGCAATGTCGCTGCGGGCTCTTCGTGACCTTGAAGCCTGGCTGCATGAGTGCCAGCCGGCAAACAGCAGCGTCGTACCGGCTCAATCCCTCAAGAGCTTTTCCTGACCAGGTCACGCAAATTGCTGAAGGATTCATTGCCCCGCCGGACAAGATCGCCGTCGGGCGCATCCGCATTGGTTTTGACGCCCCAGATCGTCTTGAAGATGATGAGGGCGAGGACGCCGATCATCGGATCGCCAAGCAGGATGAGCGCTCCGGCGCCGGCGAAAATGCCTATGTGGAGCACCACGATCCTGGCGTAGGGCGCCATCATCTCGGCCATCGGGTTCGTGGTCTTCCAGTCGCCCTTGAGCCCGAACTGCCAGGCCAGAACGAAAACCTGAAAGGCGAAGGTGAGCGCCAGGACCCAGTTCATGTGAAGGCCCGAGGTCAGCGCAAGCCGGACCATGCCGGGAATGTCCATGGGCTCGAACGGCATGCCGTTTTCGAGGCCGCTGAACATGCTGAAGAAGACCAGTAGGAATGTGCCATGAACGGCGCAAAACAAGCCATAGTGGAAAATGAAGAACGCGCTGAGGAACATGCCGCCCAGCAGACCGAACGGACCATAGTTGGCGCCGGAGACAACTATGCGGGGAAGCGTCATGACCCCGGCCAGCAGGTTCTCCAGCCAGTACAGCATGACCAGCGGAGCAGCGCCCCATCCCCAGGCGAGAACGCCGTACACCGGCGCGAGATCGACAGCCAGCCCCACGAGCACGGTGGGACTGCGCAGGGCGCGCGCCCAGTAGGCGCCATCCAGGAGTTTCATGACCCGTCCCAGCTCGCATCAACCGGTCGAGAGAAGACCGGATAAGGCAGTTTGGCGAGTCACGCTTTCCGCATTGCTAAAGCCTGCGCGTCGCAATCGCCCAGAAAACGCGCCAACGACGTTTCAGCGGCGAAAGCTCTCGCGATGCAATCGCAAGGTGGACGATGGCGGGCCAGTAGGCCGCTGAAAGATTGCGGGAGGCCTCGCGGGCGGTCGCGAGGCGCGATGCGGCGTCCGGGAGAGAGGCTCCGACCGCAACGTAAGCCTCACCGCACCGCGAGAGGGCGTCGAGTTGGGTCGGGCTGGCGTCCGGCGCGAGCGCACGGCCGGCAAGACGGGTCAAGGAAGCTTCGGCGGCGAGATGACGGGCCTCGTGAACGCCGCCATGCGCGTGCTTCACGCCATGAAGGTGATCGTCGAGCGCATCATCGAAACGATCAAGGAGGTCGCCGAAGGCCGGGAACAGGTCGCGGCGGAGAGCCAGGACGCGGGCCAGCTCGATGGACAGATCGTGCCTCCGCGCCGGCTGGCCGGCGGCAAGACTTTCGAGTGTGTCGCGCCACCATTGAACGCGAATCCTGCCCAGCATTGGGTCGGACAATGACAGCGCCCGCTGAAGCTCGTGATTGAGGCAATAAATCGCCATGAGGCGCTCTCGATCAGCCTGCCGCGCATAGCGCGAGGCAATCCAGCGATTCTCGTCAGTGCGCTTGAGGCGCAGATCGAAATCCCCGGGGTCCGTCAAGGCTGCGTCGCCAGCAGGATTTCCCCGGGCGCCCCTCTCGGTCATGTTCAAAGTCGCGGACACCAAGCGAGCATGATCGATCTGGAAGCCCTGTTCGGAAACCTGAATTGTGCTCGACGCCTTGGGTGAGACGAATTCACGCTTCAAAAGCAAGCGCAACCTGTTCCATTTGAGGCGATCCCGCCCTAGGTAGTCGTCAAGCACGCGAAAACAGACACGCCAGAGACGAGGCACGATCATGGCTTTCACGCTTCCCCCCCTGCCCTACGCCCGCAACGCGCTGCAGCCGCACGTGTCCGAAAACACCCTCAATTTTCATTATGGCAAGCATCATCAGACTTATGTCGACAATCTGAACAAGCTCGTCGCGGGGACGCCCTTGGAGAACGCCTCCCTGGAGGAGGTCATTCGGGAGAGCCATGGCAAGACGCCTGGCGTGTTCAACAACTCCGCGCAGGTATGGAATCACACCTTCTATTGGCATTCGATGAAGCCGTCCGGAGGCGGCGCGCCGACCGGTCTCGCGGCCGAAAAGATAAAGCAGGCGTTTGGCGACTATGAAGGCTTCAAGAAGGCCTTCGCCGAGGCCGGCGCCACACAGTTCGGTTCCGGCTGGGCCTGGCTGGTGCTGAACGGTGGCAAGCTCGAGGTCCGCAAGACCGGCAATGCCGAGACGCCACTCACCGACACGGGCGTGACGCCGCTTCTGACCATGGATGTGTGGGAGCACGCCTATTATCTGGACTACCAGAACGCCCGCCCCAAATACATCGAGACGTTTCTTGACGAACTGGTGAACTGGGATTTTGCCAACGCTAACCTGTCGGACGCGAAGTAAGCTACCGCGCTACGACCGATGGCGGGGCTCGCGAGGCCAGGCGGCTTTGCATGTGGCGTCCGGTCTCCGTGAGCAGCGGGGCAAGCCGGTCCACGTTGGACGCTCCGGTCTCCGTGAGCAGCGGGGCAAGCCGGTCCACGTTGGACGCTGCAGCCTCGATCTGACCGGACTTGGCTTCCGCTTCGATCGTCTCGCAGAGAGCCGCCAGCCGGCCCGCGCCAGAACTGAGACACATGGATTTTAGCGCGTGGGCCTGCCGGCTCAACTCGGCGGCGTCGATCGGCGTCGAGGCGACTATCGACTCAATCCTGGTCACGCCAAGAGGCGCCTGTCCGGCAAAAAGTTTCCAGATCTTGCCGACGAGGTCACGCCCGGAGCGCGCGGCGACGCCTTCCATCGTGGCGAGGGCTTCTTCGTCGATGAAATCGACGGTCTCCCCGCTTTTGTGGTCGAGAACACCTGGGCGAAGAACGCTGCTTGAGGGAAGGGTTGGATCCAGGACTTCACCAGCATAGGAGGCCGGCGACAGCCTGGCCTCCGCAAGCTTCAACGCATCGACGAGCCTCGCGGCCGTGAATGGCTTTGTCATGTGCTGGTCGGCGCCGGCGGCGTTCCAGGCGTCCGCATCGGCGCCGCGGACCTGGGCTGTCAGCGCAATGATGCGCGCCGGCGTCCGCCCCGACTTTGATTCATGAGACCGGATCAGCGAGGTGGCGGTGAAGCCGTCCATCACCGGCATGGAGCCATCCATGAAGATCGCATCATAGCGCTGCGCTTCGGCGGCGGCCACCGCTTCTTCGCCATTCGAAGCAAAGTCGGGCGACACGTCCAGGGTCAGCAGGGCTTCTCGCAGCACTTCACGATTGACCGCATTGTCATCGACCGCAAGAACGCGAAGGGCGGCGAAGCTTTCCCGGGTCAGCATGACCCCTGAGCCGCCGAGCGCCGAAACACCGCGCCAGGACTGGCTGTTGGCTCGCACGACAAAGTCCCAGAGCGCCCGGCGACCCACCGGAAGAGAAAGCAGATCCGCCGCCGCGCCCTGGCGCAGAAGCTGGTCGGCCCGGCTGTCGCCGACATCCGACAGGCAAACCGCAACGACGCCGCTGGCCGCCGGTTGGGTCGCGAGGAGGTCTGAATCCGCCAGCACGATTTCTCCGGGCTCCGCTTCATCCGGGCTGGCGATGCGTCGAACGCCGGCGCCGACATCCCGCAATGCGCGGGAAAGACACCGCGCCATGAGATTGGAGTTCACCGCGATCGCCATGCGCAGGTCCGCAGCCTGCGGCGCGGGGGGAGCGGCTTCCTCGATCGGCAGGTCGACGATCACCGAGAAGGTCGAACCCTGCCCGATCTCGCTTTCGACTCGAATGGCGCCCGCCATGGCGTCGACGAGGCGCTTGCAGACCGTCAGACCAAGGCCCGTACCGCCAAATTTCCGCGTCGTCGATTGATCCGCCTGGGAAAAGGCCTCGAAAATCGAACCGATCCGGTCTTTCGGGATTCCGACGCCGGTGTCAGCGACGGCGACCTTGATGCGCGCGCGATTGCCCGCGCTTGCCGCCGTCACGCTGACGGTGACGCCGCCGGTTTCGGTGAATTTGAGCGCGTTGTTGACCAGGTTGGTGATGACCTGGTTGAACCGCGTCGGATCGCCAATGACGAGGTGTGGCGTCTCCGGAGCAATGTAGACGGCGAGTTCCAGCCCCTTCGAGCGTGCACGTTCCCAGAACAGCGCGGCGACGTCCTCGACCAGCGCATCAGGAGAAAACGCCACGGATTCGAGGTCCATCTTGCCGGCTTCGATCTTTGAAAGGTCGAGGATGTCGTTGATGATCGTGAGAAGGCTTGCGCCCGATCGCGAGATGATTTCCGCATAACGCCTGTGCCGCGCCGACAGGTCGGCCGCGGCGAGCATCTCGGCCATGACCATCATGCCGTTCATCGGCGTGCGGATCTCGTGACTCATGGTGGCGAGGAAGTCGGATTTCGCGGCGTTGGCGGATTCCGCGTCTTCCTTGGCGAGCCGTAGATCATGCGTGCGCTCGTCGACAGTTGCTTCAAGCGTTTCGAGATGGCGCGCGATGCGCTGGTCGCGTTCGCGGATATTGTCGATCATTCCGTTGAACGCCTCGCCGAGCACGGCCGATTCGTCGGTCCGGGAGGTGGGCGGCATGCGGCGGGAGAAGTCCTGCGCCGAACCGATCTCGGCCATCACGGCCGTCAACTGGCGCAGCGGTCGGGTGAGGCGCTCGATCATCGCCTGCGCGACCACCACACCGCCGACGATGGCGGCCAGCGCGATGGCCGCCGTCCAGAGAAGGCTGGCCAGCACGTCGGAACGCAGATCACTGATATCCGCCAGGATGACGATCTGGCCGATCCGCGCGCCGCCGCTCATAACGTCCTGCGAAATCGTAGCGCTGTTGGCGCTGAGAAGCTCCAGCCCTGACAGGTCACGCAGGTCCCGATCCCGACCTCGAAGCGCGACGCCTCCGCCAAGTTGCGCAAAGACGACACCGTCGGCGTCACGAACGGCGGCGTGAAGAAACCCGGAAAATTCCCTCAAACCCCGAAGACGTGTATAGGCGCCCCGTGCGTCGTTGTTGATCAGCGGTTCGTCGAGGTTGGCGGCGTAGCTGGACGCCGCCGCCTCCAGGAGTTCCGCCCGTGCATCGGCCGACTGGTGCAGGTCGCGCCAACCATTGACCGCCGAGGCCGCTATCACGGCGACGAAGATCACGGCGGCAAGAACCAACGAGAGCCGGAACCGGATCGAGCGCTGGAACGGAACGGCATGAACGGACATGGCACCGCCTGGCTGTGGGCTGCAGATCGCTGCCACAACTGTCTATCGATCCCGTTAACCGCTGAATTCGCCGCTAAATCCGACGGAAAAAGCCGCCCCGGCATTTTCGCAGCCTGGATTAGGAGTTCCGTGAGCATTTTCAGACAGGGTGGAATTTCAGACCTCGGGATCCGGACCGCCAAAGCTTGACCTATCGAACCGCCCTTATCGTGGACGACGATCCGGTCTTTGGCGCACTGGCCGAGGATTTGCTGCTTGACGCCGGGATCGAGACGATCGAGACGGCGGCCGACGGGGGCGAGGCGCTGGCGCGGATCGACGCGGGCGGGCCCGTCGCCGACATCATGATGTGCGATCTCAACATGCCGACCCATGACGGCGTCACCGTGATGCGGGGCCTCGCGGAACGCAGATATCCCGGCCGGATCATCATTGTGTCAGGCGAAGCTGACGCGGTGCGCGACACGGTCGTCAAGCTGGCGCGCCTTCAGGGCCTCAACATTCTGGGTTCAACGCGCAAGCCGCTCACGCCTGCTTCGCTGGCGGAACTGCTGGCGCGGGCGCCCTCCAGCGCTCCAAAATCAGTTGAACAGGCGCCCGCGACATCGAGCCTGCTCGACGCGGCGATCGAGCGGGGCGGGCTGCACCCCTTCTTCCAGGCCAAGATTTCGATGGCCACCGGGCGCATTTCGGGGTCTGAGGCTCTGGCCCGCATCGCGACTCCGATATCGCCACACGCCAATCCGGTTCCCTATGTCGAACTTGCCGAGCGCAATCATCGCATCGATGCGCTCACGTTCGCGATGACCCGCGCCGTCGCGCGATGCGTCCTCGCCTTCAACTCGACTGGGGTGAAAATGCCCTGCTCGATCAACATCAGTCCGGCCTCGCTCAACCGGCTGGACTTTCCGGACCAGATGGCTGGCCTCATCACCGATGCCGGGCTGTCGTGTGAACAGTTCACGCTGGAAGTGACCGAGACGCGGCTGGTCGAGTACGGCCCGCGCGTGCTGGACGTGATGACACGGCTGCGCATCAAGGGCTTCGGACTGTCGGTCGACGACTTCGGCACCGGATACTCCAACATCGACCGGCTGCAGATGTATCCGTTCACCGAACTCAAAATCGACCAGAGCTTCACCAAGAAAGCTCTCGAAGAATCCTTCGCCCGGGCCTGCGTTGAGACCAGCGTGCGACTGGCAAAGGAGCTTGGCCTCAAGATCGTCGCGGAGGGCGTCGAGACCCGCGAGATGTGGGACTTTCTGAAACTGCTCGAAGTCGACGAGGCGCAGGGATACCTGATGTCCAAACCCCTGCCGCCTGCGGACTATCGCGCGATGCTGGTCGAGGGTCGGACGTTCGAGGTCTGATCAACCCTGGGCGGATTGCCAGACCGGCCTGCCCTCCTCCATGCTGGATCAACCTGCATCCTCTATGACGCAGACAAGTTGCTCTACACTTATGAGGTAGAGCAACTTTCTTCGGTCAAACGGATCCAGTTTGACCGAAAGATGCTCTAGCGCCGGAGATGCGCCCATGACGACTTGCAAGACCATCACCGTCCGGGCGTTATCGCCTGTTCTGGGGGCGGAAATATTTGGCGTCGATCTTGCCAAGCCGCTGTCGAACGAGGCGTTCGACGACATCCACAACGCATTCCTGAAGCATCACGTGATCTTCTTCCGTGACCAGTCCCTGACGCCGGAACAGCATCTTGCGTTCGGGCGCAAGTTCGGGACGCTGAACGTGCATCCGTATGTGAAGGGGATGCGAGACTATCCGGAAATCCTGGAGATCATCAAGGAGCCTGCCGACCGCGTGAATTTCGGCGGCGGCTGGCATTCCGACATGAGCTTTCTCGAACAGCCGGCGCTGGGATCGATCCTTCATGCAATTGAGGTGCCGGATGTTGGCGGCGACACGCTGTTCGCCAGCCAGTATGCGGCGTGGGAGGCGCTGTCGCCCGGCCTGAAGGCGACGCTGGAAACGCTGACGGCCGTGCATTCGGCCGCGGAGGAATACGGCGCGGGCGGGCATTCCTCGCAGAAGCGTGCGTCGATGGATTCGGAAGTCGTGGGCGATGAAGTGCCGGAATACGAGCACCCGGTGGTGCGCACGCATTCCGAGACGGGTCGCAAGGGGCTTTACGTGAATCCGGCCTTCACGATGCGGTTTGCGGGCTGGAGCAAGAAAGAAAGTCGGCCGCTGCTGGACTATCTGTTCGAGGTGTCGCAGCGCGAGGCCTTCACATGCCGCTTCCGGTGGGAAAAGGGATCGCTGGCCTTCTGGGACAATCGCTGCGTCTGGCACCATGCCCTCAACGACTATCACGGGCAGCGAAGGCATATGCGAAGGGTGACGGTGAATGGGGGGAAGGTCAGTTAGCTGAAATTCTGTCTGGATCTGAACAAAGGATCTCAGTAGATCCGATTCAGGACAAATCAGTGTGGGGGAATAAATGCCGACGTTTCGCGTGCTCATGCGGGTTGACGCTTATGTAGAATATGAGACCGCCATTGAAGCCATAGATGCTGACCCAGCCCCCTGAAATCCGGCCACGAATTTGCAGAGTCCTCGATAGAGAGGATGCAAGATGCGCAAGAGCAGATTTTCGGAAGAGCAGATCATCGGGATGCTGCGGGAGCACGAGGTGGGGGTG
>Ga0163152_10000675_pt1 | contig 57293 bp, 61 predicted proteins | sample OliLakLV19MP8IB2_FD_148635 | JGI IMG/M metagenome (GOLD analysis project Ga0163152, IMG submission 148635) | Freshwater microbial mat bacterial communities from Lake Vanda, McMurdo Dry Valleys, Antarctica - Oligotrophic Lake LV.19.MP8.IB-2 | ecosystem: Environmental > Aquatic > Freshwater >... | reverse complement strand
CCTCATGCTGAGGGCTTGGTTTACAAATCAAACTTTTCTTCGATTGATTCACTTGTCTCATTTTATGAAGCATATCTGCCAGGTCCTAAAGCAGATCCCCTTGTAGCTAGCATAAACCCATTTCTTCTCAAAGATTGTGATCAATTTAATAATTTTTCTTGGACAGACTGTGCTACAAATCAGCTGTATCCTTTTGCAGACGCGTTAAAAAACATTCCCAAAGACAAAACTGACCCCAAACAAAGACACCTCATAAATATCAAAGCAGAACTTCCTAAAGAGCCAACAGAGCAATCCTTGTTTGTAGTGCCACTTACGTTGAGAAATGAAGGTCAGGCATGGCTTGATACAATAGACGGATACAGACTCGGGGTAGTAGAAGGTGAGATTAATGCCTCATTTACACCCATACGAGACATCCACCCCGGAAGCGAAAAAACCATTCTGTTTCGATTTAAAACAGGAAATACTCTCGGAAAACAATGTGCTCAGATAGGAATGTACAAAAGCGAAGTGCTTATTGTAGGTCTTTTTAAATGGTGCTATGAAGTGCTTCCTCAGCCAAACCTTACGTTTCAACTTGGCTCATTTCTCAAAACAAGCGGACTTGTAAATGTGCAGTTTTACGATAAACGAGAACGGGTTGTCTACAAACAAGATGTAGAAGTTGATCGCGTAGGCAGTATTGAAAAAATTCCTAATGTTGTTATCGGAGACAAGTATCGGGTAGTTGTGGTAAAGGATTTCCATTTACCCGTCCAGGAATACCTAACAATTCAAAATGGGGTAAATAAACTCTTATTTGATATGATGGTGCCGATTGATTTAAACAATGATGGCAAACTTGATCTGTCTGACTTTGTTTCGCGAATAGGCAAAGGGAAATAAGACTTTATGATGCAAGACGCACCATCTCGACAAGCTTGGCAAGTCTGTTTTGAATATCTTCTGTAAAAAAACTTCCTGGGCATATTGCATCAGGCCAAAATTTCTGAGCTAGTACTTGGGCAAGTGTTTCATCATTCATTGCTCCATCAAGAATGATTTTGCCAGCATACCCTTTAGCGCGAAGCTGAGATATTTTATTTAGTACTTCGGGCACAAATGGACTCCCCTGGCGTCCTGGATGAACAGTCATAAGTTGAATGATTTCGAATGATTTAATTATGTCCCACTGAGGTAAGACTTCATCTTCAGGATTTAGAACTATTCCAAAGTGGTATTTAGTATTTAGCATCTTGTATTTTGTGTTTAGGGAACCAAGATGAATTAAAATACTTGTTACTGTTATGGAGTTGGTTAATTGATTAATCTTTTCAATCTCGGATTCAAAATTTTCAACCATTAAATGAAATTCAAATGTTTTTTCGGATTGTGTTTTCCAGTCTTTTGCATCTAGTTCTTCAATCTGGACTGTTTTTTCGGGTACAAAAAGTCCATCGGTAATATCGATTTGGAAGTGATTAAAGTGAGGTAATAAATTGCCAAGTTTTTTATCAAACGATTCTTTAGATGTTTCTAAAATAGAAGGATATATTTGCATAAAAACTACATGTCTAATTTTTCTTTGCGTCTTAGGTATTTTTCATCCGTTTTAGGTTGAGCAGTCAAAAAAGCAACAATTAGCTCTTTTGTTTTTTCAAAATCGACATATTCTGAAGGGATAGAAAGCATATTGATGTGGTCATTTTGTCTGGCATGAGTTACTTGATGAGTGTCAAACCCAAGGGCGCAGATTATTCCTTTGTGTCTATTTGCAGCTACAGATACTCCAACACCCGAGCCGCACATTACAATACCAAGGGAGTTGGGATTTGCAATAACAGACATGGCGACATTGTTGGCAAAATCAACGTAATCATCAACGGGGTCATGCTTCGTATTGCCGCAATCCTCAACATCGTGGTTTTGAGCTCTCAACCACTCAACAAGCTTGGATTTCAGTTCAAATCCGCGGTGGTCTGCTCCAATGTATATTTTCATCTATAATAGAATACCATGTTTGATACGCACTGTCATCTCAACTTCAAGTCATTTGATGGAGTTGTAGACTCTGTAATTTTCGACGCTCAAAACATAGGAGTAACGTACATTACTATTCCCGGCACTGATCTCGTGTCATCTCAAAAAGCAATAGATAGTGCCCAAAAACACACGAATATATTTGCTGCTGTGGGTATTCATCCGCATCATGTTTTTGAACATATGGAGAGGGAGGCGCAAACAATTGAAAAAGAAATAAGTGTGCTTGAAAAGTTATTAAACAATAAAAAAGTTGTAGCAATAGGCGAAATAGGACTTGATCGACACATGTATCAAAAGACGAAATATGGGGAATATGTAGTTGAAGAGAAATTTATACAGTTGCAAAAACAATTTTTTGTTGCGCAAATAGAGCTCGCGAAGAAATATAAAAAATCAGTCATTGTTCATAATCGAGAAGCCAAGCAAGACCTGTTACCGCTTTTGAATGAGTATTGGGACAGTTTTTTTGAAGGAAGAATGGTGTTACATTGTTGTGAGCCAGACAAGCAGCTTCTTTCATTTGTTAAAGAAAAAAAGATATTTTGGGGAGTTGATGGCGACGTGACATATTACAAAGAAAAAGCAGATTTTATACCTCGAGTACCATTGGATCAATTAGTTCTTGAAACAGATAGCCCTTTTTTGCTGCCAGAACCTCTCAAATCTCAAAAAAAATATCCTAATACTCCTGTAAATTTGCCTCTTATCGCCAATTATCTTGCGAAACTGCGAGGCGAAAATCCAGAAGTACTGAAAAAACAAACAGAAGAGAATGGAAGGAAGTTATTTCAAATAGATTAGTTAACGAAGAAATCCTACTGGTGTACCTACAAATTCTCCAGGAGGAGTTGCTGTTGGAGCAAGTGAATTGTCTCGTATTCGTAAACACCTTCCTGCAATTAGCCCCGTGGCATCTGGAGTTCCTTGCGCATTTACAAGCCCATTAAGTTGTGCAAGTCCAAAAGCTGGAGCACCATACTGGCCAGCGATTCCCTCAATACTTTCTTCAACTTGTACTTGATGCAGACCCCATTGTGGGCCACAAGGTACTCTGCCAGGCTCTGCAGGTAGGCGTAAGGGGTCTTGTCCTTTTTCAAAGCCAGCTTGACATGCAGCGTAGTGACTTAGTCCGAGTCCAATTGTGAGTGCTACTGCAAATAATTGTTTGCCAGATAGGTTTGGTGAATGCATACTTAGGGACAATTATATAAGATTTAGACTATTATGTCAAATCTATTCGTCTATACTCCAATCTTGAAATCAACGACGTCACCGTCGCGCATAACGTAATCTTTTCCAGCTAGAGTTACCTTGCCACTATCGCGGCACTTGCTCCAACCACCAAGTTCTACAAAATGTGAGTAGGGTACTATTTCAGCTTTTATGAATTTTTTCTCAAAATCAGTGTGTATGACGCCAGCTGCTTGTGGGGCAAGTGTTTCAACAGCAATTGTCCATGCTCGAGCTTCTATTTCACCCGCTGTCAAAAATGATATGAGGCCTAGCGTTTCATATGCACATTGCGCAAGGCGAGAAAGTCCTGTTTGAGTAAGTCCAAATTGGCTCAAATATTCAGATCTATCCTCATCAGTAAATGTCATCATGTCATTTTCCATTTTTGCACACAAGTAAATACTTGAAGCTGTTCCATTTTCTACAGAGACCATAATCTCACTAATTTTTTTCTCTATCCCTGTCTTTTCTTCCAACTGTTTTTCAGATACGTTAAACACGTAAATTGCTGGTTTTATGCTAATTAAATTGAGCGGTTTTGCGGCTCTTATTTCATCATCGGTTAGCTCAACGTTTCGAGCAGGAATTCCTTTATCAAGTTCGCTTTTTAATTTTTTGCCTATCTCGTATGTGGCAATTTCCTCTTTTGCCGCATTCATCTTTGGCTCTTTTTGTTTCTCAAGCGTTCCTAGGTCTGCCAAAATAAGCTCTTGATCAATTGTTTCAATATCACTTTTTGGATCAATATTTTGACTCACATGGGCGACATTACCATCCTCAAAAAGCCGCACAACATGGGCGATCGCAGCCACTTCTCGAATGTGTGACAAAAATTTATTACCAAGTCCCTCACCTGTTGAGGCGCCTGCAACAAGACCAGCAATGTCATAAAACTCAACAACTGCGGGCACAATTTTTTGGGTGTTTACCACTTTTGCAAGCTTTTCCAGCCGCTCGTCTGGCACTTCAACCATTCCAACGTTTGGCTCAATAGTTGCAAATGGATAGTTGGCAGCTAAAGCCATTTGTTTTTTTAAGAGTGCATTAAAGAGTGTTGATTTGCCAACATTGGGAAGTCCAACTATGCCGATTGATAGATTCATACTCGACATTATAGCAAAGTTATCGCGTAGTGCTGTTCTGCAATAATTTCAGTTGTTATTTAAAAGATCAATTGTTTTGGGAGTATTTGAAGAAAGTTGTACATGTTTATTTCGAACTGGAAAACTACACTACCAGCGTTTGAGGATATTCGTCTGTCTTTTTTTATTCTTGAGATTTTTTACTATATGAGGGGTGACAAAACGGCACTTGAGCGAGCGCTTAACGTACTTGAGGATTTAAAAATTTATGATGAAAGCCTACATATAATAAAAATGCGTGGCTTACAGGCGCGCATATTCGAATTGCGGAAATGGTCACGAAATACAATCTAGATCTTACCCGAAAGCATTATGATGAAGCGAAAAAATACAAAAACTCTCGACATAAATGAAAAACCCGAAGATTTACTACAACACTAATCCCTCTTAAGCATAATGTGTTTACTTTTTCTTAGCCAGTGGTAATGAGAATGAAAATGTTGATCCTTTACCTTCAACGCTCTCAACCTTTATTTGCCCCCCATGCTGTTTAATTATCTGTGCGGCAATGTATAGGCCCAATCCATAGCCTGACAGACTTTTTGTCTTTACGTTTTCGCTTCGGTAAAACCTATCAAATATTCGTTTTTTCTGTTCCTTGGGGATACCCATACCAAAATCTTCGACACTGACTGTTACACTCTTTATATCCTCCGACAGCCTCACAAAAATCTTTTTTGCCTCAGGTGAGTATTTTATGGCGTTGGTAAGAAAGTTCGTCAAAACCTGACCAATATGTTCTTTTATAGCAGTGACTTTATGGGAGGTTTTCCCTTTGACCACAATAGTGTGCGTTGGTGCAGTAGCTTCTAGCTCTTTTGTAGTAGTCTTAACTAAGCTATCAAGGTTAAATTCTTCAATCTGGTAGTCTGACATGCCAGATTGGATCTTTGATACATTGAGTAAATCACGAATCAGGTTTTCCTGTTTGGTTATCTGCTCCAATATTTTCGTAAGGTGTGATAGACCTGTGGTTTCCTTAATTTGCTCAAGATGTTTGTGTAGTATTTGGGCATAAGCCTTTATGCTCGTTAGGGGTGTTTTAAGCTCATGACTTGCCATGCTAATAAAATCATCTTTTTGCTGTTCAAGCTCTTTTCGTTCTGATAAATCCCGTATTATTTTGGCATATCCAAGCAAGTTTCCGGCTTTATCTCGAAGCGGTGTAGACATGCCACTTGCCCAAAATTGGCTTTTATCACGTCTTACAAGCCAGTTTTCATCCTCACCTGTGCCTGTTTCCAGCGCTTGTTTTAACTCTAACTTTGGCTTATCTGCCGTGCGATCTTCAAGAGTGAAAAGTCTTGAAAAGTGCTTGCCAACAATTGCTTTCTCCTTGTAACCTAATAGGTTTTCTGCTCCAATATTCCACCCTATAACGTATCCTTTTAAATCAAGCATAATCATCGCGTATTCTTTTACACCTTCCACAAATAAGCGGTATCCCTCGTCAGCTCCCACGATTGAACCCTCACGAGCTTTTTTTGTAGTTGTTTTATTGGTAAATGGAACTTTTACTTGCAAAGAAGCTTTGCTTATTTTTTTATCCATACTTTTCTATAAATTATTTTATGTGTTGAGCCACTTTTGCCAATAAGTCATGCATCTCGAAAGGTTTGGCTACAAAGTCATCTGCTCCTGCAGCTTTGGCAATCTCTTTCGTGTCGTTATTAGCCGAAACCATAATAATGAGAATGTGTTGAGTTTTTGGTTGACTTTTTAACTTTTTACAAATATCTCTTCCGTCTACTCCAGACATCCAAATATCGAGAAGAAGTAGGTCAGGGCGAAACTTATGAATTTTAGCAATAACCTCACCATCTACTGATGTTTCTACTTCATAACCTTCACTCTCAAAGATTTGTTTTAATGCGTCCAAAATGCTTGGATCATCATCTGCTATTAAAATTTTTTTAGCCATGCTTTACTTCCTCCTCTCCCTCTTGAACTTTTAACCTTTTCTTCTCGGGCTTTCCATTAATTGGAATTGCGAAATAAAAGGTTGAGCCTTTACCAATTTTACTATTTACCCATACCTTTCCGTTATGTCGTTTTATTATCTCAGCTGATATGTACAGTCCAAGACCAAGACCCGGATAAGTATCTCCTTTGGGACTCTTAACCCGATAGAACCTCTCAAAAACAGTACCGATATTTTCTTTTGATATACCAATGCCATAGTCTTGTACCCCGACAACCACCATGTTCTTATCTGCTGATAAATGCACAATGACCTTGTCAGCATGAGGAGAGTATTTGATAGCGTTCGTTAAGAAATTGGTTAAGACAAGTCCAATTCGTTCTTTATCTGCATAGACTTGTTTTTTTACCTCACCTTTAATCCTGATTTTATGCATTTCTGAGGTTAGCTGCATTTCATCAGTTGTATCTTTCGCCAATGTATCGAAATCAAACACGTTTTTATTAAATACGATTTTCCCGCTCTCTATCTTCGTAACATCCAATAAATCCTCGATAAGAGCGGTGAGCCTATTTATTTGAGTGTCCATCTTGGTAAGGTTTTGTGACGCTACAGGATCCCCATATTTTTCAAATCTTTTTTGCAGTATTTGGGTATATGCTTTCAAACTCGTTACTGGGGTTTTCAACTCATGACTGGCAATACCAATAAAGTCATCCTTTTGGGTTTCTAATGCTTTTCTTTGTGACATATCCCGATAATTTATGACAACTGCACCGACGTTCGGGTCTGAAATCATATTGGTCATAACAGACTCTATCCAGATAAACTTGCCGTTTTTGTGTCTAATTCTATAGACTGCATGTTTGTCACTACCAGGTTGTTTGAGGAGCTCTGAAAAAAGCTCAGTTATAATCTTTCTATCATCTGGAGGAACAAGATCAAAAGGATTGGTCAGTTTTTGAAACTCTTCAGGAGTATAGCCAATCACGCTTTTTGTCGAAGGACTTGCGTATAACACTTTGCCCTTTTGGTTAACAAGCGCAATGGCATCTGTACTTTTTTCAATTAAAGCACGAAAACGCTTATCGTTTCTTTTTTTCAGTTCTTCTAATTGCTTTTGCTCGGTAATGTCTTCAATTGCTAAAAGTATAAGCTGGGCATGATCTATTCGCCGTGCATTAAGCAGCATGGTTTTTTGTCCGATGCTTGGAAAATCATGCGATACTTCAAAATCGTTGAATATTTTCTTTTTCGGCAATACTTCCTCAAGGAGTTTGCGTAGTTCTGGAATATTCCATTGATGATCGCCTAATTTAAAGACAAGAGTTCCTTCTGTATTTTTCTTTAACACCTTAAACATTCTGTAAAAAGCAGGGTTTGCAGTAACTATATGCAAAGTGCCATCAAGGACAAGAAATGGTTCCCGAACAGTATCTATAATATCTTGTGCGTATTTAACATCAGCTGTTAGATTTGTGATACGTTTCTCTAATGCCAATTTTTTGACACCGTTTTTTTGCGGTTCTTTAGGTCCATTGTTGATCACATTTTTATTCATAGTTAGATTTAAAACTAATTTGTGCGCTTATAGCTCGTTATTCCTCTTCATCATTTTAAGTAGATCTTTTTTTGTAAACCGCCAATCACCACGTATGCCAACTTTTGTACCTACTATTTTTCCTGATTGTGCCCACCTGCGAATTGTAGTTACGCTGACCGTTAAAAAAGACGCCGCTTTATGAACATTCAGTAATTCTTGAGAAGAGTTTTCTACGGTTAGCTTAGTCATTTCAACCATAATACTACATTAATATGTGAATGGTGTAAGAAATCTAAGGGATTATCTCAAGAAGAACTTACTGCAAAACTTTTATGCATAAAAGTTTTGTTGGCTTTTTATAATCTACTCTTTTTAGCTTGAGGTTTTAAATGAATTATTCTTCCTAATTTGTCTTTCTAGAAGGAAATATATTAGTTTTTATTTTAAACAGACTTTCTATCGTTTAATACTCGATCGATAAGTAGTAATTGATTTTTTGAAATAGTGGGCAGATTTTCAAATGAAAATAAACCATACTCAGACACTTCTTGCGAAGGTGTAAATTCTCCTCCAATAAATTTTCCAACAACGGTTACATCAAGGCGTGGGTTTTTTCGATCAGTTCTGATGTTTAACTGTTCTTCAACACAAACGACAAGTCCTGACTCTTCCAAAATCTCTCGCTCAAGAGCTTCAAACGGGTGTTCTTTCGACTTAATGTATCCACCAGGCAAGCTCCATGTAGTTTGACGATACGTATGTTTAAAAAGTAGTACTTCTTGTTTTTCGTTAAAAATAACACCGGTAACGCCGATTAAAAACTGGTCTTCAAAAATCTGCATGACTGATAGCTGAAGACTTTTGGGGAGAGATAGAGCACGCCAAGCTTTTGCAAGGATGTTTTTCACAGAGATTTATCGTCTTCGACAGCATTTGTGTGCGCACGTAGTTTTGTGTTTTCAAGTTCAAGTTTATGAATGTCTTTAACAAGTTCAGCATTTTCTTTTCGAAAGTCTTTAATTTTGCTTTCTTTACCTCGAATTGTTAAATCTGTACCTACCTCATTTACAAGACTAATGATCCACGATATAAAAAATCCAGCGAGAAGAGAGCCTACCACAACCATGTAGATTGGAATATTTGGTAGTGAATAATTTAAGAAATACAAAGATGCGGTGCTTGTGTTTTGAGTAGCAAAAAACGCAATAAGAAGCCCAAATATAAGTGTGATTATCAATGTTGCCATATGTGCATGATACTCTTTGTGGATGTAAGTTGCAACTTGATATATCTGCAGGCTTTTTAGTGGCCTAAGTTCTTTTTATAAAATTCCACTGTTTTCTCCATTGCTTGTGTAAAGCTTACGCCTGAAATATTGTGTCCTCCAGTTTGATATTCACGAATTTCGTGGGGGACCGACGTTTTATCAAGCAGGTCGATCAAATCTCGACTATAGTCTATATTGACAACACTATCATCAATGGTATGGTGCAACTGAATAGCTCCTTGCAGATCATTTAGATAGTTTGTTGCAGCGACTTGCTGCCAAAAGGGTTTGGATGGATCAAACTCTCCGTGAATGTCGCGTAGTAATTGTCGTTTTTGTTGCCGCTTAGTACTTACTGGGGGTGGCAGATAACTACCATCATCAATACCATATCTGAGACGATCGCTATAGCTATAAACTGCGCCTGACCATATGACAACAGCTGGGATTTTAGGCTGTACCGCAAACGCGCGAAGCGAAACATTTCCCGCCATACTGTGCCCCCAAAGGCCGATTTTGTCGGGATTTACAAAGCCACTTTTTTGCAAAGCGGCACGAGCATTTAAAACGTCAATTATATAGTCGGATGAAAAATAGGAGCCACCAGGTTCACCCTCACTTTTATCGTGTCCGCGAAGGTCAATTTTAAACACGACAAATCCGTTTCGGGCAAGATAGTTTACGTAAGATGCGTAGTTTTGAGTAGTGCGATATTGTTGGGGAGGGATGTAGCCGTGAATGAATATTATTGCAGGCCATCCACCAGGTGGCGCATCTCCTTTTGGTTGAGTGAGAAGTCCGTTAATTGTAAGTTCATCAGAATTGTAACTTGTGAGATAGGAGGTGAAGCTTGGATTTTCACTAAATGTATCAAGTGAACTCAAAGAACTTACATACGTTTTTTGTCGTAGAAAGGGAATTGTCATTTCTATAAAAGGCATAAGAGTTGGAGTTGTAGGCATTAGTACGCTTGTAGGGCCAGATGTTGTGACTGTTTGGATAGTATTTTCCTGAAATGGCCGTTGGTTATATATAAGCAGTGCTATAAAGACCGCAATGCAACAAAAAAAAGCTATTAAAATAATCCATTTTTTATAGTTCGGTTTATCAAATCTTTGAACTATTTGGGCTTCTAATTGTGATGAGGTGGTATCCATGATCTTAGTGTATAAATGAAACCTATTTCATCTCAACAGCTGCATGAGCTACAACAATGCTTATACTGGTTGAGTCGGGGTTGGTAATTGTGTCTTTGGTTTTGTTGTTAGGAAATATATCCACGAAACAGCTTGTAAAATGGCAACTGTAAATGTGGGAATTGCAAAAAGCCGCGATCCTTGCAAAGCCACATGAAAAGCAATCAACCACATGCTTACATAGATAAGTGAATGAATACGCTTCCAGTTTTTTTTCAAAAGACGTACCGAGTAATTATTGGACGTAACAAACAAGGGGATAAGGAGTATCAAACCAATAAGACCAAATCGCTCAAATGTTGACAAGCTAGGCAAAAAATTAGAAAAACTTTCTTGTATATCAAAAAACAAACGTACCCAGAGAGCATGCGTTGTCATAAGTAAGAATGTGAGGATGCCAAGTCTACGTCTACTTCGCATAAGAATGATTTGTATTTTTTGCAATATTCCCGTAACTCGAAACCGCTTAAAAATACCCGGTATTGAAACAAGCCAAAACAGATGAATTGCTATTTTTCCTGCCAAAACTCCATATGTTCCAAGGGGAAGTTTCATGAAAAAAAATGAACCAACGAGAATAATTGTAACTATAACAATAATCCAAAACAGCATTTTATAAAGTAGGTTTGACAGTGTTTGCGCATTCATATAATCAATTTTATACCATTTTCTTCTTACAGATTTCTTACGATAATTATATATAGTCTTCACCATTTACCGGTAATCTAGGGTAGTTAAGAATTATTAAATTATGGCAGAACAAACACAATTTACTGTTCGAGGAGCTGCAGACTTTTTGGGAGTCAATATAAAAACCGTTCGAAGATGGGCGCAACAAAATAAAATGCGAGGGGTCAAAATTGGCCCACGTGGGGATTGGCGATTTAGTAAAGCAGATTTGTTACAAATGGTCAAAAGACCGAAAGGAGGTGAATGATTATGGCAACTATAGTAAACACGCCCGGCGGATCAAATGAAAGTAGCAGTGGGATGCTTTTAGGAATTGTTCTTTTCATCGTTTTACTTGTGTTTTTATTTATGTATGGGCTACCAATGCTTAAAGGAGCTGGGGCTCCAACACAAACAACGCAGCCGGTAGTACCCGATAAGATAGATGTGAATATAAATGATGGAGGACAGAAATAAGCAGCGATATTGTTAACAATTTTTTACAAATATTGAAAGGGGGTGAACATATATGAACATTTTATTATGGATAGTGTTTGGAGCATTGACTGGATGGTTGGCTTCAATCTTGATGAAAAGTGATGCCAATCAAGGTACTGTCACTGATATTATCATGGGAGTTATCGGGGCATTTGTGGGAGGTATGATCATGAACATGGTCGGTGAACCAGGAGTAACTGGTTTTAATCTCTACAGCATAATAGTAGCCGTTATAGGAGCATGTGTAGTCATTTTCCTAAGACGGGCAATGTTGAAGAGATAATTGTTATAAATTAAAAAAAGGGGGTGACTAACATGGAACAAACTAAAGATAAAAAAGGCCACGGAAAACTAGCGCTAGGCGTTGTCGCAGGAGCGGCTGTTGTAGCGGGTGGAGTTGCGGCTGCCGCAATTCTTGGATCTGACAAGAATAAACGGATGGTAAAAAAAGGAGTCAACTCCCTTACCAAAAGAGGAAAGGCAGCAGCAGGTCGAGCAGTTGGCGCAGCTAAACGAGCCGCTGTAAAAGAGCTTGACGCGCCGTCGAAAAAATAATAAACATCAACAAAAACCACGTGATGATACGCGTGGTTTTTGTTGTAGTGTTTTACATTATTCCAAGAACTACTCCCATTGCAAGTAGAGAGGCAAGTTGATACCCCGTGTTTATTGCAAACAATTGAGTCTTTTTGCTACCAAACAATACATCGGTGAGTTGAACAGGCATTACAAAACCAAGCCACATGCAAAACGCGCTAGTAAGTCCGGTTTGAAGCATTCCGTAGCCAAAAAAGTTTTCAGACAGAGCCATAACATGAGACAAAACGTATGCAGTTAATAGACTCAGTACAAACGAAATGCTATATGTTTTGCCCATTTCGCCTTTAGCATCTTCCATTTTTTCTTTGGTTAGTCCCACGAGTTTCATCCACTGATGGCCAAACAATAAAGGCGAGTACCACAAAAAGCCAACCACCATACTTGCAACTGCTGCGAATAATATGCCCATGTAATTTACAGTAATTTCCATTTTTTACACCTTTTTTCTGTTTATTGCCAAATCAAAACAAGCTTTGTAAAAAGATTATTATTTTTTGCCAGAGTGAAGGTTGTGAGGTGGTTGTTGGAAGGGGTGGGATTTGTGTATTTGTAGAAAAAATAATGGTGTGCTTCGAGTATTGAGGGTTTATGACATATGAGTCATTGGATATGTTGCCTGTTACTTCGTGTTTGGATAGTGAAATAGTACTTTCAGAAGCACTACTAACCTGTGTTATAGATAGTGGAACTCTTACAGTTCGGGGTAGATTTTGAGCAGGCAGTATTACAACATAGGTAAAGCAGGCCTTATTGTTTGTAAATGTATTTTTTATTTGCGTAAATATGGCAGATTGTCCGAGAGTATCTTGGGGCTTTTGAGCAACAAGATCAACCTCGTCTTGTATAAAATCAACACATATATCAAAACCCGAAATACCGTGTTCGATTGCATCGGTTTTTATTACGAGTGTGGTTTGGGCGCTGCTTACAGATTCAAATGATACAGTAGCTATTGAAGCTTCTTGAGCGCTTACTGGCTCATTGTAAACAAGAGTGGATAAAATAAAAGTTAAAAACAGCAACACAATTTTTTTACAAAAGTTGTCCATGTACTTACCAGTATAGTGGGGGATAAAGATACTTTGTCAAGATACAATTATTTATTGATGATGATAAAGTGCTCGCGCTTAGGAATATTGTCATAGCGGGCGATTATAGTTTGTGCATCTTTTCGTTGTGTTTCGTGTGTATACATAGCTTTGATCTTTATATCCCATACATCATCTACAGATTGTGAGAGTGAAATATCTTCAAGATCATATCCTGGCGGAAAATAGACAAAGTAGTCGCCCACAAGCGCTCTTTGCTCTTTTGACAGGCAATAGTAATACAGCGATTTTACATAGTCAAGTTTGGAAAATAAATATGATGTCACCATAGAAACAACAATGTGATCAATATGACCAGACACTCCTCGAGGCTCAACAGTTATGAGCATTTCGGGTTGTAGTTCATCAAGCTTCTCTTTTATTTTTTCGGCCAATGCATGATAGGTGTTGTTTGAAAGCTCGCCATCTTTAAATCCCAAAAAAAATACTCGCTTTACACCAAGAAGTGTTGCTGATTCTTCAAGTTCCTGTGCTCGCACATTGCCCAGCTCTTCACTTTCTTTTTGTGAGTTGTTTTGTCCAGCTTCACCTTTTGTAGCACACAAAATATATACATCGTTTTCTTGTGCGAGTTTGTAGATTGTTCCAGAGGGACCGAATGCCTCATCATCGGGGTGGGCAAAAAGGGCAACTATTGTTTTTTTCATGAACTAGATTGTACAGGCAAGCTCACTCCGGCGCAATAGTTGGTGCGTCTTTTACGCTTTCAGCGTAGGCTTCTGGTGAAACAGTGAGGCGAATAGAATGAAGTCCGGTGAGATACGCGGGGAAATCATAATCTTCTCCTTCATGACTTCGTTTTTCAGCTGCATTTTCTTCATCAGTGCAGTGAGTAGGAAATTGCATGACAAATTTAATTCCCGGGAGATCGGTAGAATATGTATATCGTACTTGGCGTGAAGGGATGGTTACAGCTTCTTCGGGTGCTTCGTCTGCGTCAGGAAAATATGAAAAGTAATCATCTGGTTCAACTGTATCTGTCCAATCTACAATTTTAATTTCTGCAGGGTCTTCTAATTCTAAAAATCTCAAATAATCATGCGTGCTATCTGCTTCCATCAAGTCCCATGATGCTTCTTCTTCAGCTTTTTCTGTAAGAGTTTTTGCCAATACCTTATTAAATAAGTTCTTACCGTAATGTAGTATTGTATGTACTGCTTCTCCTGTTTCATCTGTACGAAATTCCCATCCTGCTACTTCCACATCCTCTGGAAGATCTTTAAGGGCAATTTGAGTTAATTCTTCGTTACTTTTGGGAGAATCCACTACTCTAGCTCTTCTAATAAATCTCTCGATTGTTGGACGATAATCACCCAACACAGCACGAAGTCGTTCAGGAATAGTTGGTAATTGCGTATCACCCTCTTTTGGTTCAACTGCCATATAGGTAGGGATTATACTACTGCAATAGTCAAATATCAACTATTGAAGTATTTTTGCAATCTCTTTAGCAAAGCCATCGGGGTGAGAGCGCGTTTCGTATTGCGCAAAGCTGCGAAGCGCTAGGTCATGCCGCATCTCATGATTTTCAGCCAAGTGCACTATAGCGGAGGCTATTTCGGTCGGCTTGTCTGGGTGAGCAAATAAAGCAGCACTTCCAGCTATTTCTCGAAATACTTCAATATCAGACATTACAGATGGTGTTTGTTGGCTTGCTGCTTCAACATATGAAAACCCAAACCCTTCAGAATATGAAGCAATTGTGTTGCATACGGCAAAGTGATATAGAATTTTTAATTCTTCATCAGATACATATCCTGCAAATACAAAAAGTGGATTGCCACTTGCGATTTTTAAAAAATCACGATATGGAGTAAGCCAAGGATGTATTTTATGTGAGGTAAGTATTTCTTTACCTCGTTCACTTGTAAATTGGCGTCCTACGAATACACACGGAATATTTGATTGTTTTATAGCCAAGGCCAAATTAACTAGATTTTTATTCCAATTTACGTCACCTACGTAGACTGTGTATTTTTTTGAAGGAATATGATATTTGTTGATTAATTCTTGCATGTCGCTACTCTTAACTGAGTCTACAGTTGTAAATATTTTCCCTACTGCAGGGTAGATTACGTTAACTTTCTCATATGGAATTTTTAATATATCAACAATCGTTTTTTTAGAATAGTTTGAAATAGTAATAACTTTGTCAAAGTGTTTCAAAGCCCGTTTGTTGCGCCACGCATTAAACATGCCTTTGAGGCCGGCTCTAAAGTGATTTCTATATAAAAGGGGAATAACATCAAACAGCATAAGAATTTGGGTTTTGGCATATCTTTTATTGATAATAGGCGCCGAAAATGGTTGCCATGAAGGGACAAGAAGAGTTGAATCAAATGGCACGTCATGCAAGTTGCTCACCATTTTAGCCTGTGGAAGGGCCTCTTTGAGTATTTGCATTATTCTCCCCCCCCCACGGCTGGCTTCGTCTAAATTGTTCTTTGTACGGTCAAAAATATATACCTGATTCATACATTGTGTTAAGTATAGTAAAAAAACCCTTCAAAGGGGGTAATGGAGATGATGATAAGGTATATTTAAGCTAGGCCCAAGACTCGTATTAGATATATCATCATGCATTTTTCTTTACGAGGAGTGGTGAATGGACAGCTGTCCAGCAAGAAATGAATACGCAAAACCAGACAGCAATAAGATGTCACTGGTATAGTGATAATACAATAATATTGTCATTGAGCCCCAAAGTGGCATTGCCTCACAACTTATTTCTCCTACTTAACCTTTCATCTAAAAAAAGACTATCAACACGATCTATATCAGTGGATCTTATTACAGATGGGTATTTATTAGTTATGAAACAAATAACCTGCTACGTAAGCATTCGAGCGTCTTATCCAAGAATATCACAATGAAAAAAGGTGAGGAACAACTTAGTATACTTGAGTTATCTGATGAACATTTTACAACACACCCAGTGGTGCTCGAAAAATTCGGAAAAAGCAACTAATTAGAAAAAATTTTATGGACAGCATGTGATACAAAACCGAAAATGTAAGAAGAGCTTCTTTCAATGAAGGGGATAGGACCTAAAACTATGAGAGCATTATCTCTTGTGTCAGAAGTGATTTATGGTGCAACACCTTCATATGAAGACCCAGCCAAGCACAGCTTTGCCCATGGGGGAAAAGATGAAATACCCTACCCAGTTGATACAAAAACATACGATGAGTCAATATATTTTTTTAAAAACATAGTAAATAAAATGAGAATTGTTGAAAGCAAAAAGAAAATACTACTAGCAAATATTGAAAATAAGGGAAATTAAAGGGTTATTTATTTTCGAGAATCTTATCAATTTTAGCCTCAAGTTGGTCAATCCGAGCGTGAATTTCATCGAGTTCTTTTTCCTCGTCTTCTTCAACAAAAAAACTTGCTACATTTGCAGTGATGATCGAAAAAAGAGCAATACCAACAAACATAAGTAAGACTGCAAATGTTCTTCCTAGGAGCGTAACAGGTACATGGTCACCATAGCCTACTGCCGCCACAGTAACAAATGCCCACCATATGCCATCGCCAACAGTTTTAATATTTGACTGAATATTGGATTGTTCAACCAGTGTTACTGCAATACCAACAAAGATAACAAAAGAAATTGCAGCAAGAAGAACGTAGTTTAGTCTATGGTGAAGCAATATATGCCATATATCCCACTTTTTATGCGCGTGCCTCATTATGTGTTATTTCATATAACTTGCAATAGGTGACAATGTATCGAAGCGACGAAAACAAAGAAAAAACAAATCCTGCAAATCCATCTTTACATCCTAAATGCCTAATGTATGTTTTAAAAAACCACCACTTAGGGTATATCCAAAGGTATTTACAATTATTGGAAAAAGATGGACGAGTACCTTGTTTATAGAGTATTTCCGCCTCAAGAAGGGCATATCGTACCCATTTATCAAGATAGTCTTTAAATGTAGGGTAGGGGAAGTGTAACAAATCGGCAGTTAAATGGCCTATATGAGTATCTTGTATTTTGTATTTTGTATTTTGGGAATTTTGAGTTATCTCAACCTGCTCATGTACCGACTTACACGGAAATTTTGCGACTCCATTTTGATAGAGGCGGATGGTATAGTCGGGATATTGACCTCCTTTTTTAAGGGGTATGCCTAAAAAATAATTAAGCCGTGGGATCCTGTACGCAACGTATTTAGTATTTTGGGGTTCAGGATTTATAATTTCTAGTATTTCTTTTTTAAGTTGATCCGATACAACTTCATCTGCATCCAGTTGAAGTATCCAATTGCCTGTACATTTTTCTATCGCTTTTTGTTTGTTTTTATGAAACATAGCCTCATGTTTCTCATTAAAAATGCGGATCTTATTATCTGTATCAAACGTCTTGATTATAGAAAGAGTGTTATCAGTTGATTCTCCATCAACGATGACAATCTCGTTTGTCCAATCGTAGACAGATTCCAGACACCGAATGATATTTTTTTCTTCATTATGGACGGCCAGTGCAATAGAAAGTTTCATACAAGATTTATTATGGAGTAACTGAGTGCGTTTCTCAAGCAAAAGTGCCCGCAGTAAACGCACATTTTCGACCCGCAGGAATAATGTCAGGACCTAGTGTAGCTTCTACTGCCGTCATGGCAACTTGCGGAACAGGATCGCCATAGGGATTGCCATCAACAACGTATTTTACACAAATGCGATTGTACCAACTAACCGCTTCAAGAGAAGTTCCTTTTTTTCGCAAATATGCCGGTATTTTTGCAGGGCGCACAAAATCTTGGGCAATAATAGTGACATTTTGTTTCAGTAGTTCTTTTACCATGCTCCATCGTTCTTCAGAGCTATGCTTAACTTCTCCCTCGGGTAGTGCAACTCCATTAGCACGATTTATAAGATGAGTGTTTTCTAGTCCAGCCCAGGCCACTTTGACCGTTCTCCCTTGTCTATGAGTATTTTCTAGATCTTCTTCAGTTTGGATAAAATGCGATGGAATCAACATTTGTTGTAGTCGATTGAGACGATCTGATCCCAAATGCTTTGTCCAAAACTCTGCTAGATCTGGAGCAAATACTAATGCAAATACCGCCTTATTAGTGAGAGCTCCATAGTTTCCGGCTGTAATAAGTTGTTCTTTGCGTATTCCGAAGGTATATAGTTCGCGAGGGGGGAGTGAAGTTTCATTAATAATGCCACTAAAACGATTCCAATCTAGCTTATTTTTTTGCTCTAATATGGTGCTTTCATCAATAACTTCAAAAATCACACTTTCCTTTGCAATTTTTTGCAAATAACCAATAAAACGTGTGTCATTGGCAGTGTGGCGATTAACAATTGGATCCTCTCTGAGGAATGCGACGCGATTGGAAGGATGATTTTTTATGGTTTGTTTGATACTTTCAAGAAAATATGCAGCCGTTGATTGAGGAAGAGTTTGTAGACCGTAAGCAAACTGTTCGGCCATCATGAGGGCATTTGCTCGGTCGCGTCCTTCAATTTCAGTTACTTTAAGTTCGCCATTTTCATCTAAGATAGCATCAATACGCCATGTTGGAGGGACAAAAAATTCTAAAACATCAGTTCCAAGTTGTTTTTTTATCGAGTCGGGGGCAATTTCAAGAACTTTCCCAAGTTGTAATAGGTCATTTCCAAATACAGTAAGAGTTTCTTTCAATGCAATTGGGAGTTTAACGGGTTCGGCTGTAATTCGAAAAGTAGGTTCAGTAATTTCCTCTTGTCCATAAAATGGGCCAAGCTCTGTTATGATACTATGAGCTTTATTGGCTGAGGTAAGTAGGCGATCAAATACCTCCTGTGGCAAGCCCAAATTATTTGAAGACTCATTAGGCTCAAATTTCGTTCCTTGGTATGACTGATCTTGCATTGTCATGAAAACATCAATTATACCATAAAAGATCTAAAAAGATATAGATAATCAAATGACTTAAATAAGCTTATAGGCTTTCTGGAATAGTTCTAAAGAGGCTTCTTGTTTTCCTTCGAGTTGAACTTTGTTGATGATTAATTTGTCGCTTTCAAGCGCCATGTCTGTTATTTTAAGGCGTTTTTCTTGATCATCGATTATCACTGTTGTCCAGATTCCTGGCCAGGGGTGTAGGCCTCTGAAGAGATTACAAATCAAGTATTTAGTATTTGGTATTTCGTATTTCATATTATTAATTTTCAGATAATCCTTTATTATTTCGGGTAGTTCGTCAGCTGAAATGAATTGATTATTAAGTGCTATTTTAATAACAGAAAAGGGAATAAATCCATCTTGTTTTGAGAGTTTGCGAGTGAATGTTGCATTTTCGTGATTTTGAAGAACGGGTTTTAATTGCTTAAACTTAGTTAAAGCATGTTGCAAGAATGTTGTTTTAAACATCTCATATCCCATTTCAGTCAAATTTGACTCTAAATCAGATCGCTTGTCTGATGGTTTTATATCATATGTTTTTTGAGCGATGATGGGGCCGTGGTCAAGTTCTTTATCCATCTGCATAAGCGTTACTCCTGTTTGTGTGTCGCCAAGAATGAGTGGGTAGGTGATAGGAGAAGCACCTCGGTAAAGAGGCAATAGGGATGGATGAATATTCCAAAACCCATGTTTTGGTACAGCAAGCAACGTGGCGCTTATTATTTCCCCATATGCATATAAAATCACAAGGTCAACATCTGTTAAAAGTGAGGCAAGAGAAGAGGAAATCTTGTCGTCATATAAATCTATATCGTATTTTCGAGCAACTTCCTTAACGGGCGTCGGAGTAAGAATCTGTTTTCTACCTACTGGTTTATCAGGTTGTGTAACGACAATTACTACCTCAGCGGACAATTCGTTGTCTACGAGAAGTTTTTCTAAAAACAGAGCCGAAAAATCAGGTGTACCAAAAAAAGCGATTTTGAGCGTGTTCATATAAGTTATTATACCCCATGTTGCGTTAAATACTATCTTATAGTATAATAAAGATATGGCTAGAGAAGAATATCATGATACTGTAGAACCGGGTGATTCTGGGCCAGAAGTTCTCAAAGATACATCTCCCTTTTGTATGACTATCATGGGTTTTACGGGTACGGACAATCGTGTGCGGTCTATGGGTGGCATGTTGTCTGCGCCCGATATGTATGGTGAAGGCAATGTAAAAGTTTGGGACTCTTATCTCTCTTGGGATGAAAAAGATCCTAAGTGATATGACGCATGGCAGATGACATAGATGCTGCTCTTTCAAGTGGTAGGCGTCTTGATGCACTTTTGTATTCGTTTGGCTCAGTCGAGTTTTTAGCTGCACTTGATACATTGCAAAAAAGAGACCCTGAAGCTTTTGCGCAACTCCCAATACATAATCTTAATATTATTCACTTGTCTCCAGCGGGAATGTTTAATGGAGTAGGAAGTTTTAATGATTATCGCACAAGAGTAATGCAAATGGGTGATGAAACGAAAGTTCCAAAATCTCCACATGAATCTGTAGATTCTGCAGTACTTTTGCCACCAAGTGGCATTGATGATAGGCAGTTAAATGATGCATTACGTAGTGCCTATCCAAGACAGTCACAAATAGTACAACATCCCGAACTTTCTGTTGCGCAGTTTGCACAACCAGCACGTGATTATCACGCAGGATTAAACACTGACCAAGCCCAACATGTTGATCGCCTCGATGATGAACTTTCTCGTGCAATTGAAAGTGAAGATTGGGCAGGCGTAGCTAGAGTTCTTGGTGAAAAATCTCAAGTTCTGGGGGTAGATTTTAGAGAAGCAGTATATAGTGGCTCGATATATATAGAGCCAGAAATTGAAACACCCCAAATGCATAGTGAATTAACTAGCTTTTTTACACGAGGATTATTGGGTTTGAACACAAAACTTATAGATACATTTTTGCGTGGAGGTCTTAGAAGTGACCCGCACTATAGCGCGTGGCGAAGGCAAAATGGTCATCGACTGCCTACACTGACAAAAGCAGTAACTCGTAATTACGAGTATTTAGCTTCTCTTGGAGCTTCAACGTGGTGGTTTGTACCAGAATATGATTATGCTATGCCATATAGTGCTATTTCCAAATTGCCCGACAGCATTGTCGACCCAAGTCATGTGATTGTGATGGAAAGACTCACACATGCCTCAATTACTCCACAGCCGGAAAGCTCTCTACGAGAAGCATTCAGGCACATGAGAGATAAAATTGAAGAGAGGTAAAAATAAATTCAAAGATAAAATTACCTGGTAATTGAAAAGCTTTTTACCTGCTCGAGAAGTTTTTTTGCTTCTTCATTTTCTTCGAAATGAGCTCTGATGGGCTCTAGGAGTTCATTAAGTTTGGTGGCAACTGTTTGTTTTAAATCCATAGGATGAATTTGTTTTTGAGCAAATTTATCTTCAAGTTCTTCAAATGAATGTACTGTTATAGACCCTCCAAATTTTTCAGGACGCTCAATTGTGAGAGAATCATATTTTTCAAAAAGAATGTAGCGACAATATTCAAGTATTGGATTATTTTGTGTATCACCTTCCAAACAGTATGCTTTGTTTATTTTTCGAGCCACATCTTCTGTCGTGTCAGTCATAAATATTGCAGTATCGGGCAGTGACTTTGACATTTTTACTTCAATAGTTCTTTGTAATGCATCGGACTCCTCGGAAGCTGGTTTGCCAAGCCCCATAAGCATATGGTGGCTAATAACTACTGGTTTCCAATACCCGAGCTGGGGGCCCACTTCGCGAGCTAACATATTGAGCTTGCGTTGATCCATGCCAAGTTGGGTGATTTTGGCGTTGAGCATAAAAATATCGGCAACTTGCATACATGAATAGATTATGTTGGCGCCCGTGAGAGAATCCAAAGATTCAGCTCGCCCCATCATCTCGGCAGTTCGTATGAACCTCTTTAGCACGTTTGTGCGACCAATTTGAATGACTAGTTTCCAATAGTCGGGATTTTTGACCATATCGGATGCCCAAACAAACTCGACTTTATCTAAATCCATGCCGCTTGCTTTCCATACCTCAATAAAATACTTTCCTACAATTTTAATTTTTTCAAGGTCTCCGCCCATTTTATTATTAGCCATAGCATGCCAGTCGGCGACCCACATCTTAAATTTCACACCCGCTTTTATCATTTTGTTGACATTTATGGCACGCACAATGCCTTGGGCAATATGAATTTGTCCCGAAGGCTCAAACCCGTCGTAGGCAATTAAAGGCTCACCCGACTCAAGAAGTTTTTTAAGTTCTTCTGTTGTCACAATTTCTTCACCCACTTGCTCAATGAGTTCTATTTTTTCATCTATTGTCATATAGGCTTAAGTATAGCACGCCCCCCCCCACATATATGACAAAAAATATATTGACAATGTACTTGTGTAAGAGTAGGATATTGACGAAAATCTTTCTTGATATGAGAATATCATTTAAGATAAAAAGGAGGTGAAAATTATGATATCAGGTATTGAAGGAGTAACAATTTTTAGTGAAAAGGCTGAAAAACTTGCTAATTTTTATAAGGATGTAGTTGGGCTCAAACTCACGTTTGAAGCGGTTATGGGCGAGCATGATGAGGAAGGCTACATGTTTGATATGGAAAATAGCTCAAATCTCTATATTCTTGATCATTCAGAGATTAAAGGCGTCAATACACAACCCAAGCGGACATTTTTTAATTTAGAAGTCGATGATATTGAAAAAGAGTTCAATCGACTTAAACAAGCTAATGTAAAAATAATTGCGGAAATTTATCATGTGGAGAGCTATGGGTTTATTGCAATATTTGAAGATGTTGATGGTAACTATTTTCAATTTGTGCAGACAAAAGCTAAAGCCAAATAAAGCAGTTATTTGAATTCGAGTGTTTTGGCAATGAGTGTGACAAGGTCGGTGTGAGCTTCAAAAAATACAGATCGGCCAAGGAGTGGATTGGTTAGTATAAATAATTTTGATTGTTTGGCACCCTCATAGAGGGGTATTTTTTGACCGCTTATTGTAGCCACTTGTGTTTTTTCAAGCTCGACAATTGCTTCTTTTTTTGCAAACACTGTTTGTCTATCACATGAAACAAAAATAGTTTGTGAGTTGCCTGAAAGTTTTGATTCAGTAGACGATATTTTTTCCTCAATAAGATAATTAGGATGCAGAAAGCTTAGTTTGCATCCTACGTGTGTGAAATTGGTCAAATTGAACTGTGTGGTAGGCGTGGGAATTTGAGTAGGGCTAATAATAGCAGCGACCGGAGTTACGGGAACATATGTTTTGTCTATTTTTTCAACATAGCGACCATAGCGAAATCCTACCATAAATAAAAGAACAGCAAATAAAAGTGCGAGTAGAACAAATGGCTTTTGCATAGATATATATAAAGTATATCAAACAAAAAGTCGCAATCAGCCGAGCACAGTTGGGTATAATAGAACAATCTGTTATGAAGCCTAAAATAGCACCATTTGCTGCACTTACATTCAGAGACTTTCGTATTTTGTGGAGTGGTGTATTTTTGTCTCGTATCGGCACTGAGATGCAAATTGTTGCGATAAATTGGCACGTGTATCAGCTGACAGGATCGGCACTTTCATTGGGGGTTTTGGGTCTCACGCGTTTTATAGCGCTCTTTTGCTCGGCGCCCTTTGGCGGTATTATGGCCGACAAGGTCGACAGAAAAAAAACAATCATAGTGACACACATAATACTCACTGCGCTCTCGCTTATATTGACAACGATCACCATGCAAGGGGTTATTTCGCCACTTCTTATTTATATTATTATTGCAAGTCAGGCTATCGTAATGTCATTTGACACGCCAGCTCACCAGTCGCTTTTGCCACTTTTGGTTCCACAAAAATATTTTCTCAACGCAAGCGGACTTCATACGATTATGCGCCAGTCGGCAATACTCATAGGTCCGGCCATTGGAGGCTTTGTTATTGCCTATTTGGGAGTGTCTGGAGTGTATGGAATAAATACGATTTCATACGTAGCAGTTATTATTGCAATGCTCCTTATTCGCCCGACAAAACAGAACATTGCCTCGACCATTAGCTTCAATTTTTCCACACTCAAAACTGGATATTCATTTGTTAAAAAAACACCCATCATATATTCAACAATGTTGGTTGACTTTTTTGCAACATTTTTTTCGTCGGCCACCGTTTTGCTGCCCATTTTTGCAAAAGACATACTTCATGTCGGTCCTCAGGGTTTAGGACTTTTATATGCGGCTCCTGCTGTTGGAGGCATTGTTGCAGGACTGCTATTTTCGGCAATTGGCACAGTAAAAAAACAAGGTAAACTTATTATTTTGGCTGTTTGCTTATACGGCGTGGGGACTATTTTATTTGGACTGTCACGCTCGTTTTATTTGTCACTCTTTTTTCTCACATTTATCGGAGCAGGGGATATGATCTCGACAATAATACGAACTGCAATACGACAGATCAATACACCCGATCATCTGCGTGGTCGCATGGTATCTATTAACATGCTCTTTTTTATGGGAGGTCCACAACTCGGGGAAGCTGAAGCAGGCCTTCTTGCATTTTTGTTTGGTGCACCTACATCTGTAGTATTTGGCGGCGTTGCAACAATCGTCGCCGTGCTGCTTCTTGCAGTAAAGATAAAAGATTTCAGAGAGTATCAAGGAGATGAGAATGTTATTGAGAGTCAAAAGTGAATGATTTACGCAGTTTTTGGAATTTTTTTCAACTCGTCAACAGGTTCTTCAAACGAGCATGAACCAATCGAATGAAGTGATTTTTTACGTGTTTCTTCAATAAGCTCTGTTGAGATAAACTGTCCATTCCAGGAAATTCCTTCACTAGTTATCGTAAATGCATTAATGTCTTTTTCTGCCAAGACCTGTGCAACAAGGGCGCTAACGATCTCGCCATTGGCAGCTAACCGAGATAGTGCTGAGGCAACCACAGCATTTAAGTAGCCTGATTCTTCTATTTCAACCCCACCTTCTCCCTTTTTTTCTGTAACTGTGTGAGCCACAAGTCCATGTAGACGCCCTGTGAATTTATATCCAACTTCAAGCTGTGCTGCTTTGATCATAAAATCGGCAGTTTGTTCAAAAGATGGAGGTTTTGGCCCACCAGTTCGAAGTTTTGCAAAAACTCCTTTGTCTTTGTGTTGTGCAATAGCGTCTAAAATAGCCTCAGTTTGAGGTGTTTCCACAGGAACTTCGATATAAACATGTCTATTGTCTGTTGCAAAGCGATTTACTATATATTCAACAGACTTGACAGATTGTGCAGGCATTTCGATTGAATCAACAACGATTTTGCCGTCCAATAATTGGCTAAAAACACTCAGTTGTCTTTCACCATATTTAAATCGCTTAGTTTGTTCTCGAGATTGTTGTGCAACAAGAGGATCGGTTAAAAAGAGTGCACTAACGGGCCATATTTCTCCGGCAGGTATCTTTTTCTGATCGATCTGCAATACAAGAAAATCGCTAGTATCCAGTTGTGTCTCTTTAGCATTGTAAACAGCTCTTTGTACAAGTCTGTTGACCATTTGTTTATGGGGACTTTTTCGATAGTCAGCGTAGTTTGAAACAACTAGGACGGGATTTGTCTCGGCGGGTGGTGCAAAACCTGCGTAATCTACAAGACCACCAAATGCAGCTTGAAGAGATTTGGGAAGTTCAGCGAATTGAGGTGCTTCTTGTGTTGCGCCCCCCCCAGCGCCGCCGTCGGGGCTAAAGAATATTGATCGATCCGGTAACATAATAATTACCGATAGTATATCAAATATGCCCTTGCTGTCAACTATTATCTTTTTCTAAAAGGCCGATTGAGTCAAACTACTCGCTTGAGTAGTTTGTTTATTTTCCGTATTGACTCATCTGCTTTTTTCTCGTCAAAAATTACTCCATGCCAGCCGAGAGCTTGTGCGGCGGCAATATTTTGAGCTAGGTCATCAATAAATAAAATCTCGTTGCCAACAAACCCGCTTTTCTCCTGCGCGATTTGGTAAATCTCCTTTTCAGGCTTTATAAACCCGACTTCATACGACTTTACAACAGCATCATATTCAACATCTGGGATAAATTTTTTGTTCACGATTTTATCAAATGAGCCTTTATGCAAATTGGTCAACAAACCTACTTTGTAGCTTTTTTTGACTTCGTAGAGTAGGGTATGCATCTTTTCAATCTTTTCAAAACGCGTGATGACAAATTCATGAAAGTTGAAATCTTTCATATCGTTTAAATTCAACTCTTTTGTAAGGGTTCGTTCCATAGTTTCGATGTCAACAAGTCCTCGGCAAAAGTCTGCGTCATATTTAGCAAATACATCCATTACTTCCTTCTCGCTTTTAGCGTGCTCTTTTGCGATTTTTACGAGCGCTTTTTCCCAGTTGAGAAGTACGCCTCCGATATCAAAATAGACAAATTGGATATTCATAGTAGGAAAAAAGTATACCATGATAGCGTTATATTTTTTCGTACTTGACTTTAGGGTAAAAAACACATTACAATGAAAACCGCTATGAGATATATGCATATTCTTCCCGTCTGTCTATTTTTTCTGATAATAACTTCGACCGGAGTTCGCGCCGAAACTGTTACAGAACCTTCACCAACCGTTAAGCTAAAGCAACAAGTTCGAGGTGAGGTGAAAAATCAAGTCAAGAATCTAAAGAATGAAAGTAAGCAAGCGGCTGTAGATCGTATAAATGAAAATTTAGCACGACTTAATGATCGAAAAACGCAGCATATGGAACAAGTCCTTGCTCATCTTGTTACCATAGTAGAAAGAGTAAAAGAAAAAGCGCAAGAAGCACAAGTAGATGGAAAAAATACAACTCTTATAGATAGTGCGATAGTGTCTGCAGAGGAGGCTATTGTAACAGCTCAAGCAGCAGTAGATGTTCAAAGTCAAAAAGTGTATAGTGTTGATACAACTGATGAGTTAAAGGTGCGCCAGGCTGCAAAAGAGGTAATTAAAAGTATGCGAGCTGATCTAGCAGCTACACAAGAGCTTGTTATGCTTGCAAAGAAAGCCACTCATGCAGCTGCAAAAGCGCTCAGACTTGTCATGGGGCTAGGTAACAAATATGGACTTATAACACCAACTATTAGTTTATAAATATATATATGGATCAAACACCAACAGCTCCAGCAGACGACAAACAAAATGCAACAGGAACAACACCTCCTGTTGTTCCAGATTTTCCTAAAAGTGACACAACTACAACACAAACGACCACGGTTGCTAGTACAGAAAATGTTTCAGCAGTCGTTGAGCCAGTTGTCGTAGTACAGCCTCCCATTGAAGCTGTTGTTACTCAATCTGAATCAGTTGTTGTACCATCTCCTTCACACGTTGAGCCATTAACTTCTGTTGTTGAGCCTGTAGTCGTAACAACTGCTGAACCAACTGTGACCATTGTTGAGCCGCCAGTAATAATGCCTGAGCCAATTATGCCTCCACCATCGACGACCCCTGAACCAATCGCCCCTATTATGCCTCCCATCACACCCGAACAAGTACCACCTATAATTTCGACGGTTACGCCTCCGCCAATGCCAAATGGGGATACAGTGGTAACTACACAAACATCTGAGGTTATTGTGCCTTCGGCTATGCCACAAACACCTATTGGCACCACTCCAGTTGCGCCCGTTGCTATTCCATCACATTCAAACACAACTGATAAAATTCTTCTTTCAGTCATAGCGCTTCTTATTGTTGGGGTCGTGACAAGTTCTGGGTATCTTATTACTCTTAGTAAAACAACCGACACAATTGCAGCGCCTATAAGTACGCCGCCAGTTGTTTTGTCTACTCCCACGCCACCAGCAACACCAACAGCAAATGTGTCTCCAACACTCTCAGTTGACTCTGAACTTGAGCAAGAAACTGCAGAACTGGAAGTGGTAGATACAACTTCTGATTCTGATCTTGATAGCGAACTTGATAAACTGTAATACGCCTCTTTTTTTACGTAATTCTTGCCATTTTTACCACTTTGTTGTATAGTTGGCAACAAGATCTTTCGGGGTAGGGTGCAATTCCCAATCGGTGGTTTCCAAGCCCACGAGTTCAATTTTTATTGAACATGAACTGGATAGTTTCCAGTGCCGACGGTAATCGTTTACGCATTATTTAAAGTGCTTAAATAAGTAAAGTCCGGATGAAAGAAGGATCGAAAAATGGTATTTCTATATCATTTTTTTGCGTGTAACAATCCCCGAAAAGACTTACGTTATTTATTACACCATTTTTATGAAAAAAATACTTCTAATGGGACCGTTATTTATTGTTATTGCAGCATTATTGTGGAGTTTTGATGGACTTTTAAGGGTCAGTTTATATTCATTGCCTCCAGCTGTGGTGGTATTTTGGGAGCATGCATTGGGCGCTCTTTTTTTACTTCCGTTTCTTTTCAAACGAAAACAAGAAGTTGCGTTACTTACAAAAAAAGAATGGGGAGCACTTCTTATTGTGAGTTTATTTTCAGGTGCGCTTGGTACTATTTTTTATACCAAAGCACTTGGTATGATCAACTACATTCAATTTTCAGTTGTTGTTTTACTTCAACAGCTGCAGCCTATTTGGGCGATTATCACTGCAGCTATTTTGTTAAAAGAAAAAGTCACTTCACAGTTTATAAAGTGGGCAGCTCTGGCAATTGTCGCTTCCTATTTTGTTACGTTTAAAGATCTAACAGTAAATGTATCAACAGGGTCGGCGACTATTGTAGCAGCACTTCTTGCGCTGTTGGCTGGTATGATGTGGGCAGTATCGACATCTTTTTCAAAGATCGTTCTCAACAAGGTTTCGTTTGTAGTTGCAACATCTCTTCGATTTATCGCAGCGCCAGTGTTTGCCTTGATCATCATTGCAGCTATGGGCCAAACAAATGTTATTGGCACAATCACTCAAAGCCAGTGGGTTACACTTTTGACAATAACCTTCTCCACAGGCATGGTAGCACTTCTTATTTATTATTTTGGACTCAAAAAAACACCTGCGAAAATAAGTGCGATATGCGAACTGGCCTGGCCAGCTTCAGCCATATTTATTGATTATTTTTATTTTCATAAAGGTTTGTCGACAACGCAACTACTGGGTGTTGTTGTTCTTATTTATTCAATGTACAAAGTAACAAGACTAAAAAAATGAAGAATACATGGCATGTAGGAACGGTATTGAAAGGTGAAAAGCTCGGGCGTACGATTGGCTTTCCTACTATCAACTTATCTCCTACAATTATTCCTCATCACACTATAAAAGGTGTGTATGCAGCTTCTGTTGTGATAAATTCACAACAGATTATGGGAGCGCTCTACCTTGGCCCTCGACTGGTGAAAGAGGAAACACATACAGTCCTCGAAATATACCTTCTTGATTTTGATAAAGATGTTTATGATGAAGAAGTACAGTTTCAATTGCACAGGTTTGTTCGCAAGCCTGAGTATTTTTCTACCGTTTCCGAAATGAAGCTCGCGCTAGAACAAGATGTTGAAAAAGTAAGAAAACTCTTATCAAAATAGTAGTAAGAGAATTTAGCCTGTCAGTATTATCTATCTTTTCCTAAGAGAGTTCTACTTGACAAACATCGAGAGAGTCGTATAATAAGGTTGATCCTCCTGAAATAGAGGACATGGCACTTTGAAAAGTTTTTCCATACAACTTCAAGAGCTAGGGTAATTCGTAGCTCCAAATAGATTATTGGAGTTTTGGATAATACATGTTGTTCTATCTCCTCTTCTGTAATAGAATGTGATAGACGCATCTTCCCTTTTTTGCAATTGGAAAAACTTTCTGCCTACCTCTTTTTAAGGAGGATTTTTAGTTCATTTACTCAAAGACTAAGCTTTTTTTCATTCCCAAAGCTAATTTATATATATCATACGTAGAAACTGGGGGCACACACAAGCAAGGTAATCTATTATTAAACTTAACGCCGGTTCTTAAAAATATTAAATTCGAACAAATTAACTTCTCAATTTATAAATTCAACTAAATTGTATGCTACAAAATACTGACGACACACTTTCTCCTGATGATTTATTATCTGATTTTGCACCAACGCAAACCGTAGTCGAAGAACCTAAAGCTGTTACAAAGCCAGCAACGACACAACCTGTTGCACCAACATTCGAGCAGGAAGGCGCAGCACCTCTCGAAGAGCGTATTGCCGAGGACCTTAAAAATGCATACCCATCAAAAGGAATTTTGGAAATTACACACAATGGTTTTGGATTTTTACGACCTAAATTTATCTCCAGTGCTGAAGACATCTATGTTTCTCAATCGCAAATTCGCAAATTTTGGCTTCGCCCAGGTGATGAGATCGAAGGCATGGTGCGCCCACCAAAACAAAATGAGCGATTTAATGGACTTCTTCGTATCGAAAAAATAAATGGAATTGCAATGACTGAAGATGAGAGTTATAAGCGTCCAAAATTTGATACGCTTGTCTCGCTTCATCCGGACCGTCAAATTGTTCTTGAAAGTGAGCCTGATATACTTTCAACTCGAATTATGGATCTTGTCGCTCCAATCGGTTTTGGTCAACGAGGACTTATTGTCTCACAGCCAAAAGCAGGCAAGACGACACTCCTTAAAGAAATTGCCCATGGTATTTCAACCAATTATCCCGATGCGCATCTTATGGCGATTTTAATTGGAGAGAGGCCAGAAGAGGTAACTGATTTGAAGCGCTCAATAAAGGGAGAGGTCGTTGCATCAAACTTTGATCAATCACCACGTGATCAGCTTCGAGCTGCTGAAATCGCACTCGAGCGTGCTCGTCGACTTGTTGAGACAAAGCGAGATGTTGTTATAATGCTTGACTCAATAACCCGACTTGCCCGTGCATATAATTTAGCCGTCGACCCATCGGGTCGCACGTTGTCAGGTGGTTTTGACCCAGCCGCACTGTATCCTGCAAAGAAATTTTTAGGTGCTGCGCGAAATTGTGAAGAAGGTGGAAGTTTGACGATTATCGGCACAGCGCTTGTATCAACTGAATCTCGAATGGACGACCTTATCTACGAAGAGTTTAAAGGGACTGGCAATATGGAAGTGCATTTAGACCGTAAATTTGCACAAAAGCGTATTTTTCCAGCAATTGATGTAGAAAGTTCAGGCACTCGTCATGACGAGCTTTTATATGATAAAAAAATTCTTGATAAAGTTAATATGCTTCGTCGAATGCTTGCGCTTTTAACACCTGAGGAGCGAACAATGGTGTTGATTGAAAAGCTGATGAAGTCAAAAAGCAACAAAGAATTTTTGGAAAACTTAAACGCTAAGTAAAAAGGTTTTTAGAATACAATGGGGAATTTTGACAAGAGGGTAAACCCATTCCAAAAAAAGATCCGCGAGTTTTACCACGAAAACAAACGGGAATTCCCGTGGCGTAATACTACTAACACCTACTCTATATATGTTTCTGAAATCATGCTTCAGCAAACACAAGCAAATCGAGTAATTGCAAAGTACAACGAATTTATACACACATTCCCTGACTTTAATTCACTTTCAAATGCAACGCTCAAAGACATCTATGCGGTCTGGCAGCGGATGGGGTATAACAGACGAGCTAAATTTTTGCAAAACGCTGCAGAAATTATAGTTAAAAAACACAATGGCATAGTACCAAGTAATATCGATGAACTTATTATGTTGCCTGGCATTGGTTACAACACAGCCTGTTCTATAGCTGCATTTGCTTTCAATAAACCCGTTGTATTTATAGAAACCAACATAAGATCTGTTTTTATTCATGAGTTTTTTGCCGATGTAGATGTGATTGAAGACAAAGAAATTCTGCCATTAGTTGAGCAAACACTCGATATAAAAAATCCAAGAGAGTGGTACTGGGCGCTTATGGACTATGGTAACTATCTAAAAAAGCAGTTCAAAAACCCCTCACGGAAAAGTAAGCACTATGCAAAACAAAGTGTATTTGAAGGGTCAGATCGCCAGCTGAGAGGTAAGATTTTGAAATTGATGTTATTAAGAGAAAAAACCACGGTAGAAAACTTATTTCAAAAATTAAATGTTGAAGAAAAACGGTTTAAAAAAATACTTAATACGCTAGAGAGAGAAGGCATTATTAAATTACGAGCTGCAATAGTGACATTTAAGAATTGATTTTTAATCAGTTCCAGCAAAAATTGTGCTTTTTCTTGGAAAAGAGGTATTTAGAGGATCACTTTCTGTATTAATTACGGTAACAGTGTCTAATGTATCATCAATTGATAGGGCTTCAGCAGTCTCTACTGTGCTATCAACACCATCACTATTTTGAGAATTCATATGTAAGCATTCACTACTATGATTGCCACCCTTCATTCCACAACGAGGACAAAATTCATACATTCCTTCTGGTTTTCCATCTTTAACAATTAATATATAGTGCTTTCCATCAACATGATCAACGATTTGATGATAGTCCTGAGGCTTAAGTAACTGGGCATTAATTATGTCGCGTAAATCGCTACGCTCTTGTTCACCAAAGGGTCCAAGCCATTTATAGATCGTATCGGAAATACCAGCATCTTCCACAGCTAATTCTTCTCGTGCGCGCTTAAGGCTTGTTAATACGAGATCAAAAGATAGACCGTCAACATTAAGTGAATTTTCTAAGTATGTAGCAATTTCAGCAGCACGTGGAATAAGACGTGGATCTTCACGAGTAAACCCATCAAGTTCGGCATGAGCGGCTGTTTTAGCGCTCTCTATAGAATGACCCCTACTAGCTATTTGATAAAAATCATGCTGAAATCCTTGCGCTTCACCCATAAACGGATAAGAGCCGCCAGCGGCTATCACAACAAAGTCTTTTTCAGAAGGAGCGCCATAAATCGTAGTTAGACCTCTATATTCACCACCTGGGCGTGCAGTGAGCTGTCCGTTGTATCCTTTATTTATTGCAAGAAGTGCATGTCCAAATTCATGAGCCATTACACTTACTCGTTCGGGATGGGAATGAAGACGCATTTCGGGAGGAGGTAAATGGTTTAATATAATGTTTTCTGCAATTTGGAGGTGTTCATTGACTTCGGGTAGTATTGAAGGAGCAAACTCAGGCATCGAAACTCTTCCCATGTCTATGGTAGGCATAGGAGAAAGGAAAGGAGCTGGTGCTAAGACCACTTCAGCAGGCATAGCATCATTATACCATTTTAAGGCTCTAGAATCAAATATTATGGGTTGTTAACTTTTTCATACCCATTGACAAAAAGCATATGTGCCATTTATACTACTGGGCAGTATCTCATTATAAATTTCAATTTATATTTTTTATGGATCCATTTGCAAATGCATTAACCTTTTTATCAAGTATTGAAAAGTATCTTTCACCTGAGACAAAGCCCTATCTAGAAAGGCTCAAGAAACCTCATCATGTCCACACCACAGAGCTTTCAGTCAAAATGGATAACGGAGAAACAAAAACATTCACCGCATATCGAAGTCAACATAATAATGCATTAGGACCTTACAAAGGTGGTATTCGATTTCATCAAAATGTATCGGAGTCGGAAGTAAAAGCACTTTCGTTATGGATGAGTGTGAAGTGCTCGATCGCAGGAATTCCTTTGGGTGGAGGAAAAGGCGGCATTATTGTCGATCCTAAAAAACTTTCTCCAGGCGAACTCGAGCGACTTTCACGGGCATATGCTCAGTTTATTGCGCCTTTTATTGGTGAGCATAAAGATGTGCCTGCTCCAGATGTAAATACTAATCCTCAAATTATGGCATGGCTTTTGGATGAATATGAAAAAATCGTTGGCCATCATGCACCCGGCACGTTTACAGGCAAACCGCTCGAAATAGGAGGCTCGAAAGGACGCACAAAAGCCACAGGATACGGTGGAGTTTTTGCTATGAAACTGCTTCTTGAAAAACTCAAGCAAAACAAAGATGAGGTATGGGCTCAAAAACCAGTCTCACAAATTACTGTTGCGATTCAAGGATTTGGAAATGTCGGTTACTATTTTGCTCAAATTATTTCTGACCTTGGATTCAATGTTGTAGCAGTATCAGACTCAAAAGGTGGTGTTTATGTAAAAGATGGACTTGATCCTAAGGCAACACTAGAGTGTAAGCAAGACAAAGGCTCACTTGGTGGATGTTATTGTATTGGCGGGGTATGTGATCTTAATAAAGGAAAACCCGTAACCAACGAAGAAATACTTGAGCTTGATGTCGATATCTTAGTTCCTGGCGCACTTGAAAATGTAATTCATAAAGACAATGCCAACAACATTAAAGCAAAAGTGGTGGTTGAAATGGCCAATGGACCACTTACTCCTGAAGCCGATGCTATTTTGACCAAGAAGGGTATTCATATTATTCCTGATGTATATGCCAATTCTGGTGGAGTATCTGTTTCATACTTTGAATGGGTACAAAATATCGCCGGTTACTATTGGGAAGAGGAGGAAGTTGACACACGACTTGAAAAACTTATGGAGAGTTCATTTGAAGCTATCTGGAGTAAGTATCAATGGCTTTTAAAAGAACATGGTGAAGATGCCTCACTTCGTCTGGCAACGTATTTATTGTCCGTCGAACGCATACTTGAGTCTGAGAAATTAAAAAGACCGTAAAAAAAATGGCAGCACAAACGAATATTGATTCACGAATAAACCGCCTTGTTGGCCAAATTGAAGGCATACGACGTATGGTGAATGCAAAGCGGGACTGTACGGATATAGCCCAGCAAATTTTGGCTGCTCGTGAGGCTTTATCGAAAATAGGACTCCTTGTTTTGAAAGATGGCATTTGTAAAGTGCCAGCAAATCAGACTAAAAAAGTAGAAAGTATCCTAGAGCGTGTGTTTCGAATCTGATCAAACGTAGGGTTTGAGGCTACATGAGTGTATGTGGTATACTGTAGTCTTACCTGTATGATTCCAGAAACCTCATTTACGTCTGAGTTTTTTGCATATGTTCGGTTTCTCAATCGTTACTTTTTATCACGACTTTTTTACTTCTATAACAACTTTGAGAAACTGAAAGACTTAATTGTTGCTATTTTAGTGGTCAAGCGAGGTAAATATTCGCAATCCTTTTTAAATACATCGTTTTTTCTCCTTGTTTCTGCAGCACTTATTGGGGGGCCTGCTATTGCTGAAAGTAATCCTTTTATCGCAGAATATTTCAACCAGTCCGATCAATCACAGGCCGTTCTTGAAACTGATGTATATTCACTCCCTATAGACACGACTGTTTCACAAAAACCACGGGATGGAGTAATAGAATATGAAGTTAAGGGGGGAGACACGCTTGTCTCAATTGGAAAAAAATTTGATGTTTCAGCAGAAAGTATTCAGTGGGCAACAAACCTGCAAAGCGCAACGATAAAGCCAGGGCAGAAAGTAAAAATACCTCCGGTAACAGGTATTGTGCATAAGGTTAATTCAGGAGAAAGTATTTATTCTATAGCAAAGCGCTATACAACAGACGCACAAAAAATTGCAAACTGGCCATTTAATGATTTTGCAGATACCGACACATTTGCACTAACAGTAGGGCAGACACTTTATGTTCCCGACGGAGTACCACCTCAAGAAAAACCTCGTATTATACGAGGAAGAGCTCCAACGATTGCAGCTGGTTCTCCCGGATCTGGAAGCTTTATCTGGCCAACGTCTGGATCAATTAGTCAAAGTCCAATTTGGTATCATATGGCTGTTGACATATCCAATCGCTCCCTTCCACCCGTAATTGCAGCTGATACAGGAACTGTTACGTATGCGGGGTGTATAAAAGGTGGATATGGTTGTCATGTACGAATAAATCATGCAAATGGTTACGAAACACTCTATGCACATATGTCGCAGTTGTATGTTTCTCAAGGGCAAGGCATTTCACGGGGAGTAGCTGTTGGAAAGCTTGGATCAACGGGGCGATCGACTGGTCCGCATTTGCATTTTGAGGTAAGAAGTGGGGGTAAGCTCTTGAATCCACTTGGGTTTTTAAAGTAATCTTAAAAAATAGTATTTCGTTTTTTATTTAAATTTTTACCTCGTTCTTATCTTTTTTATTATGTACTCAAGCATACCTACGGCTGATCCTATATTTATTACTGTATAAAGTGCCAGAGTAGTTGGTATGGCGTTTAGTGTAAATAACAATCCTTTTTCTTTTTTCAAAAACTTCAAAAATGGTGCATCTAGATATAAATAATAGAGAGTTGAAAAAATACTATATACGACAAATATATGTGCACTAAATAGTACGGCTAGAAAAAAGGATATTACACTCATGCCGCATACAAGCGACTTGTGAGCCTCTTGCTTCGACGTTGCCACAGGGTCGAAGCGAAGTCGTTTCATGTAAAGCTTGATCCAGTCTCGACTTCTAGCAAAATACTTTTTCGCAAGGGGCACAAATTCTTCAAATTCATGGTGGACGATTATTGTTGGCTCAAAAGAGATTTTTGTGTGTTGCTCGATTTTGTAGGTAAGTTCGATATCTTCAACAGTTGCTTTTTTGTATGTTGTGTTAAATCCACCAATTTTATCAAACAGTTTTTTTTCAATCCCTGCGACTCGAGTGGAAAATAGATAGTAACGCGCATCCTGTTCACGTTCTATAAACCAATAGGCGTAGTCGCGAAGTGCTTTAAATTGAGGGAAAAAACTTGTGGTAAGTTGAGATTTATCCCAAATTCCGGTAAATGTCTGGCCTTTTTTTTTGGTAAAAAAGTCATATGCATTTGCGAGTGTATGTTTGTGCAGAGACACGTCGGCATCAAAAAACACAATATATGTGCCAGTTGCGTGGGCGACTCCTGTATTTCGAGCGATTGCAGGCCCCTGGTTTGATTCAAGATCAATCCACTTGTGCGCGCATGTCAAGCTATTTAATTTTGCAACTAAAAGTCCTGGTTTGGGTAGTGTTGATGCATCATTTACAAAGATTATTTCTATATGTTTCCAGTGTGAAAAGGTAGAGGTTAAAACAGAATCGATAAGGTCGAGTAGAGCAAAATAGTTATTAAAAATAGGGATAACAAGCGATACGCGTGCTGTATTGTTGTTCATGTTTGTATGAGTGATTATTATAGCAGTCGCAGTATCAATTCGCGTGTTGTTTGGGGTTTAAAAATGCGCAATAGCCTCTAAATCTCCAAATGGGTCGGTGGGAATGGGGAGAGTATTTAGTATAGAGAATCTTTCGACTTTGCTCAAGACAAGTTTAGTATTTAGTATTTTGGGACTGATACGTTTAAGAATGTAGGCAGGCGTAAAGAAGCGGAGAGAGTCAATGTTAATTTCGATATTGGTAAATCCATTCTTTTCAAGAATTAGTCGCAATGTTTTTGTATCATAAAACACAAAATGAGAGTCTGTGTTATATACTGACCACTTCCCTCTCATTAAAAAGCGCAGGGGAGTGAGGTTATTAGGCGTTGTTAACAATATAATCCCCCCTGGCCTCAATAATTGTCGTGCTGAATTTAGAAAAAAATGAGGGTTTTTTACATGTTCAAGCGTTTGAAAACTGACAATTGCGTCAAACTGTTTTTTTTGCAAAATAAGCTTTTTTAGCGTTGTATTTTCGACAAATAAATTTTTATTTTTTGCAATTTGTATGGCAGTAGGGGAGCCGTCGATGCCAAAATATGGGAGACTCTCCCCTTTTGCAACAATTCCAAAATCCCCCCACCCACACCCAATGTCTAGTACTGATGGCCTACTCTTCCCTATCAGTTTTTGTAGTGTTCGTATTTTTGACCTGAAGTATCTATTTGTCAGTCCAAGTGTGTGTGAGTATGGATATTGAGCATAGTAATCTTTGTCGTATAGCTTATTTTGAGGCTGTTTTAGTATTTTTTTTATGAAAATCCCACATAATGTGCACTGAAATATTTCAGAATGAAGTAATTTATATTTATTAACGAAGTCGGTTTTTTTACACAAAAAGCACGTCATAATAGCCTATTTTATAACACTTACTTTGTAGATCGTCGCGAAGTTGCTGTCATATACTGGTTTGAGGAATGGAAGAATGGGTTTTTTGTCTGACTCCTCTTTCTCCTGAGGACCATAAAAAATATAAGATATCTTTTCTTTTTTTAAAAATGTTTGTAATTCTTCTGGGGATTGTTTAAAAGAATAAAATTCTTTTACTTTTATCTCTCTTTCGTAGAAATTGGGAGTTTCAGGGTTATGACCCAAGTACACAAAATTACCTGAGTATGCGGGAATAAAATTGCCGGCCGTTATTTTAGACAAAATGACGTCGTCATTTTTTGTGTGTGTGTCAAGCCAACGATAGGCGTTATATATATCGCGCAGTGGATGTGTAACTTGGGACGGATAGGCAACGAGCGGTTGGCTCGCTCGTGCCTTTTGAAAGTTGAAAAGGTTTTGAGCTTTTATCGAAAAAAATATTTGTATTATTCCGAGCAGTATTACAAAAACTACAAATAATGATGTAAGAAGGGTGAAGATATACTTTTTTTTAGTTGTTATAATTTGTTGTATAAAATAAGCAGAAAGGACTGCAAGTGGTATGTGATTGGCAGTTTGTACAAAGCGCGCTGGTGATTGAATAGTGATGATGGAAAAAATACCAATCCCTAAAAATGCACCAAAAACCCATGTTGCAAGAGCTATGAGTTCATATTGTTTGTTTTTTATTGCAATTATTCCTCCTAGAACCCCCGTATAAAAAAGAGGCCCCAAAGCCATAATATATTCTTTGATGCTTAACGGTAGAGGGTTTGTCTTATCAAATAAGACCAGGCTCGCCCATGGCAGGGATGACGTGACTGATTGTATATACAAAAGAGGAATAAGAGCCACCCCCATAAGAATAAGTGTTTTTTGCCCCACATTTACTACTTTTTTAAATGTCAATTCTCTTTTGCGAATCAGAAGTATGGCGTTATACAATCCCCACGATATCAAAAAAGTAAGTCCCCCAGACGGGTGAATAAAAAAAGACAAAAAAAGAAGGAATGTAAGTGCAAAAAAGTATTTTAATTGTCTTGTTGTTGTATAGACAACCATAAGAACTGTCATGCATGACAGTAAAATGTATCCCGCTGTGTAGTGTGGTACATAGCTAAGTCGCTTTACAATATCCATTTCCTGCCACCACTGCATGTACATTCCAATCCATGTTGTCCCTTCCATTTCATAAATAAATGGCATGCTGGCCGAAAACAAACAAAAGAATACGGCCAAAACAAAAGGTATTTTGTATTTAGTATTTTGTATATAGGGATTTATGAAAAAAAGACATAGAAAAACTATTGTTGCCATCCACACAATGCTCAAAACAACCCGTAAAGTATGAAAAATGACAGCGGGTGAGTTGGTAAATAGACCACCAATGGCTCCAGCGCCCAAATACATCATCTGTAAATAGACGCCTTTTGCTTGTGGATTGTTGTCATACTTATCAACCACGCTTGCGCGTCCATCTATTCCCTGGCGAATTTTCGAGAGATACACATTATAGTCGTATGTATAAATGTGCTCCCCTGCGATCATAATTCTGTCTTGAGGTACTATTTTTTTTTGCGAAAGTTCGTAGATGTTAGGAATAAATGAAAGAAAAAGGAAAAATAGACAAAGAAGAACGAGAATAGAAAAAAGTCTAAGTTGGTTTTTTATAAGTGAAAACATGTGTTCAATTGCTCTATTGCCATATTGTTGAATTGCTAAATATAAAATACTAAATACGAGATACAAAACTCATGCTATAGTGTATTGTAAGCAATTTTATATGAAAAGAAACGATAAACTTATTTTCCTTATCTGTATTGGTTTGGGGCTTTTTATAAGGCTACTACTTATTCCACATCCGGGGTTTGAGGCCGATATGGCGTACTGGAAAGGGTGGGGATTAGCTGCAGTCGACAAAGGTCCTATATGGCTTGTAAATAACACCAATTACAACTATCCACCAGCGTTTATATACGTGCTACAAGTCATAAATTCCGTGTATGCATTTATAGCAAGCCCATACGATAAATCGTATTGGGTAACTACAAATGTTTTGTATTTATTCCTTGTTAAAAGTATTACTATAGTAGCTGATCTTGTTGTAACAGTCTTAATCGCCAAATGTGGGGCATTTTGTGGGAAAAGGCGATTGGGAATGATTTTTGCCCTTTTGTATTTTCTATCTCCCGTTTCAATATTTGATGGTGCACTCTGGGGGCAAGTCGATCAATTTGGACTCGCATTTTTTTTAGGAGGGCTCTACTTACTTTTTATTGATCGACCCATTTTTGCAACTGTTATATTTACCCTCTCCTACTTGCTCAAATTTCAAAATATTATGTTTATTCCCCTCTTTTTTGTATTTATGTACAAACAATATGAAGCAAAAGGCATGATTAAATCCATGATGATAACGCTTGCAACATTTGTTGTTGTTACGCTGCCGTTTATTTTTAGGGGCGAAATGGATGCGGTTGTAAATTTGCTCATTGTAAATGCTGACTGGTTTCCCCATATGTCACTAAACGCATTCAATCCGTGGTGGCTGTACTCGGGACTTGCTGGCATGGAGATGTCAGACAAAAATTTGGTATTTGGAATTACAAATGCAAAACAATTTGGATTGTATATGTTTATTGTGTTGTATGCATTTTCTGCTATTATTGTTTTTTTATCCAAACAAGAAGATCTTATTAATCGTTTTATAATAGCACAAGCTATCGTAGTGTTTGGTTTTTTTCACCTATTAACCGAAAGTCACGAGCGGTATCAATATCATCTCATGGGGCTTTTGCCACTTATATTTTTTTTCAGAACAGACAAAAAACAGCTCGTAAATATTATTTTTTACCTCACTTTTTCACTTCTTTTTTTCCTTAATATCTATATTGCATTTCAATTTAATTATCAAACCATTTGGTGGCCATTTAGTAGAGAGGTTAGCTTGTTATTTTCACTTTTTATCTCTTGGGCACAGATAGGGCTTTTTATTGTGTTTTTAGCAACGTATGTAGGCAAATATCTCTGGCAATACGCACTTCACCTTGGAATTATAATTTTGTCTATTGGTGCACTTCTTTTTTTTCAAAATATGTCGTATTTAAGAGGCAAATCTGTACATTTGTCGAATTTAAAACCTATCACACAAACCCAACAGTATCTAAAACCAGTGAGCGACATGACTGTTGACTCACAACTCGGGTGGAAAAGATGGAATAGATTATCAGTCAATTACTTCTTTTATGATAAAGGCATTGGGTCACATGCAGATTCAGCCATTTCTTATAATTTGAAGGGAAAGTTTCGAACATTTGTAACTGATTATGGTGTGGACGCTGAAGGCGGGGCAGAGGCGAAAGTTGTATTTTTAGTTGTAGGCGATGGCAAAGAGTTGTTTCGTTCAAAGCCAGTTGGTCGGTTTGACTTGCCAAAAACCGCACGCGTCGATATTACAGGGGTAAACACATTGGTATTAAAAATTGAAACAGAAAAAGGAGTATCAAACAATGGAGCGCATGTCGATTGGCTACAACCTGTGCTCATAAAATAAGCATGAAAAACATACAAAAATATCTAGCGATTGGAGGAGTTTTATGCATATGTTTTTTTAATATCTACCTTCACAGCAGTGAAATATCTATAAAAGGAGACGTAAATGACAATATTTTCCAATATGCTCTTGTCGATGAGGCAAAAAACATCTGGCACAATGTGGTGGCAGGTAAGCAGTCTATTTTCCACCTTGTTGACAGTTCAAATGGAAGGTGGAATGAAGGGTTTGCGCTTTCTAATTATTATGCTCATATGCCGCAGGCAGTTATTTCTGGTATCGGTCTTGTTGCGGGAATTGATACAAAAACACTATTTAATTTTGTCAAATTCATGATATTGGTTTTGTTACCACTATCATTTTTTGTCTCGTCGCGAATTCTTGGACTGTCTTATACTACCGCCCTTGTATCCGCGTTTGTGTCTCATGCAATTTTCACTGATGGGCTCTATGGGATAGATGTAACAAGTTACCTTTGGCGTGGTTGGGGACTTTCTTCGCAGTTATTTGGTGTTTTTATTGCGCCGTTTGCACTGGCATATACATATCAATTTATTGCAAGCAAAAAATATTTGTGGCGAGCAGTCATATTTAATTTCCTTCTTGCTCAAAACCATATGGGTATATTTTTTATTCTTGGACTATCTTATCCACTCTTGCTTGTGGCTAAAGCTAGCTGTCTAGATTCTAAAAAAATACATGCACTATTTAAGAATAGCGAGTTGATAGATCTAGCCAAGCGGATGGGCGTGGTAGGACTTTTTACGGGACTTTTTTTATCATATGTCTTTGCTCCATTTTTTCTGCAGGGAGCATATAGAAACTTCTCTTTGTGGGATCCCATCTGGAAGTTTGATAGTTTTGGACTGTTGCAGACGGTCATGTGGGTATTAAATGGTGATTTGTTTGATTTTGGCAGACTCCCTATTGTTAGCTATCTTGTATTATTTGGTGTTTTATATGTTCTTTCTCAAAGGAGACTATTTTTTCGATATCTAGGACTTTCCTACTGCATATTTTTATTATTTTTCATAGGACGAAAACCATTTGGCTTCATCATAGACCTCGTTCCTGGCATGAGTGAGTTCCATTTGCACAGATTTATTGTTGGGCTTCATATTTTCGGAGTATTTATTGTCGTACTATTTAGCGTAGAAATGGTTAAGCGTGCAAGTCAAGCTATTACAAGGTTCAACAAAAAAAATGAGACGCATATACGACAAGTCATGCTCATTTTTATGATAGGCATTATTTCAGTTATCGTTTATATGTTAGAAAAACCCATAATTACCTATTCTCAAACGAATAAAACATGGATAAATGAGTCAAATGTTCGATATGGAGCTGACGAAAAAGAATATGCACAGCTTGTGCGCTACCTAAAAAAAAGCAACGTGGGGCGCGTGTATGCAGGACGCCCGGGCAATTGGGGTAGGCAATTTAAAGTAGGCGACACAACAGTCTATATGGCGCTATCTCGAGATGGATTTTGGGGTATCGCATTTGCCCCAGAAAGCTGGTCTCCCATGGCTGAGTATGATCAGTTTTTCGATGAATCTGATGCCAATTCCTACGATCTTTTCAATGTCACGCATGTTGTGGCCGATGAGAGTGTTAAAATGCCTGACTTTGCAAAAAAAGTTGAAACATTTGGAAAATATATAGTATATAAAATACAAACAAATGGTTGGTTTGAATTTGGAACGTCATCGAATGTTATTACGGGGGGTAAGGCAGACTTTGTTAATATTACCCACCTGTGGATGACGACAAATGGCCCTAAAAACAAGGAGTTTCCACAGGTTTCATATACGAAAAAATCAAACGAGTTGGGTAAAAATGAAATAGACCTCCACGACAAACATTCCTATACATTTCGAGGTAAAATAAACCGTTTAGGACAGGAGAATCCACTTTTTGACGGACATGATAAGCAAGTCATTTCGGCAATAAAAAAAAGTGAAGAAAAAACAGTTACTGGTTTTAAAACTGTCTACGAAGTAGACAAAGATTGCCCCTTATGTGTTGTTGTATTAAAACAAACATTTCATCCTAACTGGAGCGTGAAAGTCAATGGCATCGCGATTGATTCATATCCTGTATTTCCATTTTATAGTGCAATACCTGTGCAAAAGGCCGGAACATACACGATAGAAGCTGAATATAAACCTAATGGACTTAAAATACTGCTTTTGACTTTGTCTTTGGTCGGGGTAACTATTGTTATAGTGAAAAAATCACTAATTAAGAAAACTTAAATACTTTTTCTAAACTCATCCAATTCTTTTTGTGCTTTAGTGCGTTCTGTCGAGTTTATGGGCAACAAACTTATAGCTTTTTCCATTGCTTGTATTGCTAAATCTGTCTGTTTATTTTCAAAGTAGCTCCATGCGAGGTTGTAGTATCCATTGGCGAAGTCACTTTTAAGAAATATCGACTTTTTAAACATCTCAATAGCTTGAGGATACTTTTTTTGTTCATAATTGAGCCCGCCCAAGGCTACGTAAAGCTGAGGATTTTTTGGATCGCGTCTCACTGCTTCTTCATAGGAGGCATAGCTCCAAGAGGCAGAATCTTTAACAAGGGGTCCGATATTTCGGTAGATACTGCCCAAGTTTTCCCAGTTTATTGTTTTTTGTGAATTGAGCGCAACTGCAGTTTTGCTCTCAGATATTGCTTGGTTTAATGCTTGAGTTATGGTCTGAGTCTCCTGTTGTGAAAGCGTGTCTTTTTTAGTTTGCACTATGTTGTTGGCAAGGAGTAAATTAATTTGGCTAAACGTACGATGGTATTGATCGTTGTATGGATTTTTTTCAATTGATTTTTTTTGCAACTCATACACGAGACTTGCTTTGTTGTTTGCAAGGTTTTCGGCCGCTTTTATATAGTAGTACTCGCCGATAAGTGATTTAATCGAAAAAAAACTAAAAAAGGAAATGATGACTATTAATAGCAGGGCAAGTAAGCTAGCAACAAATTTAGGGAAGTATATACCCTTGGGAGTATCATCACTTAGCCTCAAATACTCCCCATAAGTATTTGATAAAAAGCCTCCCAACAATGAAAATAATAATAGAGTGTTAAATAAAGGGGGTTGGAATATGCTACTTGCGAGTGTATAAAAGCCTCCTAGTAATAAAAACAACGTAACTTTTGTCTTTTTTAACTCGACTGTTTTTTTTAGGAGCCAGAAATAGGATACATATGTACTCATGTATGCAAAAAGACCAAATAGACCCATCTCAGTCAGTACATGGGGCATGTACGAACCCGATGTGATAATGTATTTGTCCCACAGTGGCGACATATTTATCTCCGTCGGCTTTACTCGATTGAAAAACGCATTATAGTTGCCCACCCCTTCTCCGGTAATTGCATTTGCCTTATTGCTTATAGCAGATGGAGCTAGTGTCCATGAGGTAATAAATGGGGCGGATGAAAACGGTTCGACTGCTTGAGAGTATGTCGGTACAGAATTTCTATTTTGTACTTTTGAAGATAAATAGATAGAAGTAATACTTGGTAGGAGTATGGTTAATATAGCAGCTACTACAATGAGTTTGAAGTGATTGCTCGTTATTTGAGTAATGCGAACTACTAAGTATAAGAATAGAGGGGCGATATACCAAGTAATCCCATACGGAGTAAACATATTTGATAGTAGGTGAGAAGGTGAAAAAAGAGTTGATACAGCTATTGCAACAGTGAATGTGAATATACTCACATCCAGTATAGTGAGGTGAGTTCTTGTGTGTTTTCTATCAATAATGCTGTGTAAAAAATACAATAAGAATAAAACTAGCTGTGATACGAAAAGAAATATGATTTTACCGCTGCTGAGTGTGTCATAGGAGTAAGGATTGATAATAAATGGCGTAATACATATACTAATGAGGAGTATTATTGTTTGAAGTGACCCTATTGTTGACATAGTTTGTGGTTTTTTTTACCATTAATGCATGCATCCCAAGTACATACATGTAATTTCTCTTCCCTTAACTGTTTTAACAACGTTTGTATTTGCCAATAATTCTGCTGTAGCTCCTCACATAGTGCGACTAATACTATTTTACAGCTTCTTTACTATTTTTGCCGCATTTTACTACCTGTATGCACGTCACAATCACATTGTTTCACGTGCGCCAACTCTGTTTATATATATCCTTACTGTTACGCTTCTTCTTATAATTGGTGTCACGGGTTGGGTTGTGTCACCCTTTTTTTACTTTATATACTTGCTGACCATTTTTTATATTCAGGTATTTGCATTTCGAGTCGTTTTGGCATTTATAGTAACGCTATTTGGCTTACTAATAGGGTATTTTAATATACCTCTAGCTAGTATATTTGATAAGATCGTCATAATACTCCTTATCATTCCAATTTCACGAATGATGCAATCAATGTATCTTAATCGAAGTCAATATGATAAGAAAATTCTTATTTTAGAAGATAAAGACAAGTCGTATAGCGATACTGCTGAGGAGTATATGGGTAATAAGGTAACAAAGTTGGGGTTTGACATGCGGCAAATGTTGAGTGATATTGCCCAAATAGCCCGCTTCAACGAAGAAAAAGGCAAGCCTTCGAAACAAGAAGTGGCGTTGGAGCATATAGAAGAAATTGCACAAAAAGCAATGGGCACAATAGACGAATTTGAGGAGAAATCTACAGGGCGAAAAATACTCCATGGGAGTACAGCTAAAAAAGCTGCTAAAAAGGGCTAATTACACTAAATATTCCTTTATTTTTGCCAGAAGTTGATCAGGAGTCATGTCGGCCTTTATGAGGTATGCCGCCGCACCTAGTGAGGTGGCCTCCTGGAGCACGGGGTCGTGTGCTAAATTAGTGAGTAGGATGATTTTTTTATTAGGAACGACAGGTGGCTTTTCTTTAAGCGTTTTTAGCACCCCTATGCCGTCGAGTTTGGGCATCATGATATCAAGGAGTACTAAATCATACCCCCCGGCAGTAAGCGTTGTTAAAGCTGTCTCACCATCTGCACATGCGGTGACGTCGTAGCCGGCATTTTTGATGATTTCCTCGTAAAGTTCACGAATATACATATCATCATCTACGAGGAGTATTTTTTGTGCCATAGTATGTATACACTTTAGTATAAAAAGCATGAAAAATCAAGGCGGATTGCAATTTATATGGAGAGCTCGTATAATTATTGCAAAGTATGAATATTTCTGTGGTATCGGGTCATGGAGAAGGAAGGACTACGCTCTCAGCGTTTGATGCTGCTTTAGGAAACGCAGGAGTCTACAATTATAATCTTATTAGGCTCTCATCCATCATACCTCCTGGTAGTATTGTAAAAAAGGTTGCTCAATACGACAGCCCTGAGGAAGAATATGGTGACAGACTATATATCGTGATGGCAGAATATCGAAGTCAAGAAAGTGGAAAATACATGGCTGCGGGCATTGGGTGGTATCAGTACGACGACAATCGCGGACTATTTGTCGAGCATGAAATTATTGGAGAAACGCGTATTGCGGTCGAATCAGAAATTCAACTACGTATTAGTAATTCTCTCAAAGATCTTTGCAAATTTAGAAACATAAAATTTTATCCCGCCAAAGTAAAATCGTGTTTGTCGATTACACAGGTAAAGGGCGCGCCTACCTGCGTGCTAGTCCTGGCCGTTTTTCAAAGCGAAGCATGGAGCACACGAGTTGAGTAGAAAGTACTGCGAACTTATACGACAAGCATAGCTCCAACTACAATACTTGCGATTGCAACAGATTTTATCACAAGTGTTTTTTTTGTAATTATTTCTTTGAGTATTTTTGGAGAAAAGAGTGAAAGTGCAATTATAAAGATAAAAACAAACAGTGGTTGAACAGAAGAGAATGCGGTTACCAGTGTTGCTGGGCCTAGTGAGGCTGCTGCAGTAATGAACCCCGTTCCAATAATACCCACTGTTTCATTCAACGACAAAAGCACGATTGTTTTCTTTGGAAGTTTTCGTATTGTTTTTAGCATTTTTTTCCACTGTGTGTGTATAAAGGGCAAAACCGCAACAAAGGCGCCTACACGCGCCCATGCAAAGACAGTCCAAAAGTCACTTTTTCCCAGAGCATATTTTACTCCTACATAATTGAATGCAAGAAATAGTGATGAAAGCATCATAAGTTTAAACCCCCGACCAAACGTAAAACGAAAATCTTTGAGCTCAATCATAAACGCTCCTGCAACCAGAAGTAGTATTCCAAAGTATTTTGGCAAAGTTAATATTTCATTTAGAAATACTGCTCCCAAAATGGCAGTAAATAAAGGCGTGATATACCACAGCGCGACTATTTTAGAAATATCCTCAATCGTTACTGCTTTAAAATACAAAAAAATCGCGATCGTATAAGAAATTCCTGCAAAAAAAACAACAATTAAAGAAGTGGGTGGTAAGAATATATTTTCTGTAAATAAAAAAATGAGCAATGCAGCTGCAAGCCCCACCCACGAGACAAATATGAGGGGTAAAAGAGGGTTTTTGATGAGTCGACTTAATATATACTTATCAAGTATATTTGTGCCCGACCAGAGAAGTGTGGCAATGAGCGTGAGCAAAACCCATTGATGTGTAAATAGTAAATTCATGTAGAATAATACAATCGTACCATGATCCCTCAATTTCCACAATTTAAATCTCTTGAAGTAACCGATAAAAAAGAAATAGATCGGTATGCGAGCATATTCCCTCCATATTCGGACTTCAATTTTGTAAGTTTGTACAGTTGGAATATTGAAGAAAAAATAGAGTTGTCTATTTTAAACAACAATCTCGTCGTGAAATTTCAAGATTATATAAGCGGCGATGACTTCTTTAGTTTTATTGGAAACACGAACGTGATAAATACATGTAAGACTCTCATAGATCATGCTCAAAAAACAGGAATTGTTACAAAATTACAACTTATTCCTGAGCATGTAATACAAAGTGAGAAAGATTTAATCAATTACTTTCACATTGAAGAAGATAGGGCGAGTTTTGACTATATCTACTCACTTGAAGAGCTAGCAACGCTTCCTGGTAAGAAATTTCATTATAAGCGCAGACATCTTAATAAATTTAATACCGACTATCCTAACTTAATCGCAAAAGTGTTAGATATACATAATCCAGTCATAAAAAAAGGGTTAATGGCTGTTTTTATTTCTTGGGAAAAGGGAAAGCAGAAAACGCGAGAGGAAACAATGCGTGAAATGCAGGCAATAGAACGATTACTTGCTGATACAACAGCATTTAATTTAATTGTGGTTGGTATTTTTGACGCCGAAAATCTTGTTGGATATGCAATTGGTGAAATTGTTCACAATAATTATTCAATATTTCACTATCTAAAAGCAGATCCGTCTTTTCGTGGAATATTTACTGCGCTGTATAATAATCTTGCTATTCACCTGTATGAAAGCGGTGCAAAACTACTCAATAGTGAGCAAGATTTAGGCATACCAGGACTTATGCAAAGCAAACTTGAGTGGCGACCAATTAATTTTTTAAAAAAATATACGCTAACAGGTAAAAATAATGCATTACCTACTTGATTTTATTTTTTTACATCTCTAGACTGTATATATGGAGATTAAATTTCATAGTGATAGTAAATTTGCGATAGCAATAGCTACGTTTGTATTTTTTACTGCATGGTGGGGTTTAATTCAACTCCCCGTTCCCAATCAGCATTTGCTTAATCAATTATGGGGAGGATTGTATGGGATTGTTGCGCTTTTAGGAGCTGTATGGGGACTGAAGATAAGTAAGCAATGGGGAGGACTAAAAAGTCTTATGGGAAAAGCTATATGTATGTTTGCACTTGGACTTTTTGCTCAAGAATTTGGGCAACTTGCATATAATTATTACATTTTTTATCGTCGTATTGAAATTCCATACCCTTCTATGGGAGATGTTGGATTTTTTTCAAGCGTTATATTTTACATTTTAGGAGCAATATATTTAGCTCGTGCTTCAGGAGTGGCTGTTTCTTTGCAATCATTTAAGAGTAGAATGCAAGCATTCATTATTCCGGTTGTAATGCTGGCCTACTCATATTTTATTTTTTTACAGGGATACGAGTTTGATTGGAGTAATCTACTGACTATTTTTTTGGATTTTGGGTACCCACTTGGACAAGCAATGTATGTCGCAATTGCGATGCTTGCAGTCCTTCTTACACGAGGAGTTTTGGGCGGAGTTATGAAATTAAGAATATTAATTATTTTCTTTGCTCTGCTGTTTCAGTATTTGTGTGATTTTATGTTTTTATATCAAGCACATCATGAAACATGGACCGCTGGAGGTTTAAATGACTATATGTTTTTAGTATCGTATTTAATAATGACATTGGCATTGTTGCACTTGCGAATGTCAAAGATTAAGCCAAAACTTTCATAACTATGGATATTAAGCTTATCGTCAAAACAATCGTTGAACACCAGCAAGTAGTAATTGGTCCTCTTGCTATTGAGCAGGCTAATAAAGTCGCAGGACTTTCGGTAACAGAGGGTGGCGGAATACAGGCACATGTCACAAACAAAAATACATCAACACTTCTTATGGATCTTGTTGGACGCTACGAAGAGCTATTTGGCCGTGCATCAGTCGAAGTGTGTCGCGACGCAATAAAAGAGGTAACTCCCAAAGTAAACCCATCAGAGCTTCCTCAGGTACTACAATAATGTGTCTTAGCTTCTTTTGTACTTCGTATTTTTTTTACGTATACTAAAAATGTATGGACAGTAGTATTGTTGTGCCACAAAAACAGACGAATGTAGTAACCAACGGCGTTATTTCATCGAGCGCAGTTGAAAGTGAGCTTGCTCGAGTAAATAAGGAGATGTATGAGCGCAATGTAGAGCTTGCCATACGTAATAAAACGCTCTCAGTATTAGGGAAAATATACGAGATTATAAACACCTCTCTTGGAGTTTCTAAGACTGCGCAGAAAGTTATTGAGGCGATTGTGAACGAACTCAATTTTCAAGGTGGTGCGATTGCCATGCTTGACAGTCAAAATAAAAATCTTCAAACCTCAGCGATTTATCACAATGGGAAGATGACTGAGGAAATAACTAAGTACCACGAGATGATAAAAAAAATGACAGTATCACTTGAAAATCTGGATAACTATGCAGTTAAAAGCGTTGTATTTAAAAAAACACGTCTGACAAATTCGTTGTACGATCTACTTGTCCCTATGGTAAGTATTTCTCAAGCTGAGTCAATTCAAAAAACACTTGGTGTGGCAACGATGGTTATTTATCCATTGAGCTTTGCAAACGTAATGTATGGCGTTTTTGTGGTTTCACTTGCAAAACATGTGGGTGATCTTTCGCGTGCTGAGAGAGAAACATTGCGAGAACTTATCGAAGTTGTTGGGATCGCAATAGATCGTGCAAAGCTGTATGCTGATTTAAAAGATGCTAACGAAAAACTCAAAGCACTTGATAAGCTAAAAGATGACTTTGTGTCAGTTGCAAGTCATGAGCTACGCACTCCCATGACAGCGATAAAATCATACCTTTGGATGGCTATTATGGGTAAAGGTGGTGCTTTAACTGAAAAGCAAAAGTATTATCTTGATCGAGCGTACAATTCGACCGACAGACTCATTAGGCTTGTTAATGATATGTTAAATATATCTCGTATTGAATCCGGACGTATGACATATGATATGAAAGAAGTTGATTTAGTCAAACTTATTGGAGAAGTCATAACGGACGTGAAGCCGCGGTCTGATGAGCTTGGAATAGAGGTTAAGCTTCAGCAGGATTATAGCAAACTTGAACATGTACTTGCTGATGCTGACAAAATAAAAGAAGTGATATTTAATCTTGTGGGAAATAGCTTAAAATTCACGCCCAAAGATGGACACATTAATATAGAGCTTGAAACCCTTCGACTTGCTCAGGGTGATAAAGTTGAATGTCGAATTATCGATGATGGAGCAGGAATTTCACCTGAGGATATGGAAAAACTATTCCAAAAATTTGGACTTCTCGCGGGTTCGTATACAGTAAATAAAACAGATCAACAAGGCACTGGACTTGGTCTGTTTATCACAAAATCAATACTTGAAGCACATAAAGGGAATATAAATGCAAAATCTGATGGTGTTGGGAAAGGTTCAACTTTTATGTTCACACTTCCCATCTATGACGCATCTTTAGCACAAGAATTTGAGGCGAGTCAAGCAGGTAAAGAAAAAGTTGAAATGATACATTCTGCAGTCTAGTATTTAGTATCGAGTATAAAGTATTAAGTATATTTAAAAATACTCCATACTAAATACTGCATACTTTATACTCAATTATTGAGTTGGTTGAGGGCTTCCAAGATCTTCTACTGTTTCTGGTTCGACAGCTTGCGGCTCTTCTTCTGCACCAGCAGTCGGCGTTGTATTTACTGAAATGGAGGCTACATTGATTACTTTATTAGATGAAGGTCTATACAGTACTCCTTTTTTAGCTGCGACATACAGGAGAACCTTGTCTCCGACTTGTGCTTTTTCAAAAAATAGCTGGCCAGACAATTTTTCACGATCTGAAACGGTCGCTAGAATTGGTTTTTCACCTTGTGGAAGTTCTATGAGTTTTGAAACACTGTTTATGGTTTGGGCGAGTTCTTCATCAGCCAATACTGTGGGGTTTGCCATTTTTTTTTGAAGATTGGTATATTTTGCATACATGTAGAAGACTCCACCTGAAAGGGCAATAATACTTACTACAAGAATTGTAATGATGATTGGCGCAAGTATAGACGACTTCTCTTCTTGCACGATATGCAGAGGTGTATGGTTGTGAACAGGTGCATGGTGCTGATTTGGATGTGTTTCTTGCATAGTACGTTTAACTATATAATAACGAGTCGTTGTGAGTCAACGAATTTAAAACTATTTATTTTAAACATGATCTATTATTTTACTATCCACCAGTTAAATGTAATGTCAGATGTTGTTGTGCTGTCGACTGCAATTGTTACATACTTTTTACATGGGATTGTCTGACCTGTAGGTAGAGGGCCTTGACACGATTGTTTGAATGATACATATGGCACTTTATTGTATGTTGGAGTTGTTGTAGTTAAGTAAACGAGTGATTTTTCTTCGATTTGGTCGTTGAATATGACAACTTCATTTTCTCCGTTTGGAATAAGGCCCACACCAGCCGACTCATGCGCAGTTAGAATGCCCGGCGAGAAGATGCCGTTTTGCAGTAAATTATCATCCTTGCTCAATAATTGTGCTGAGCTTGTAGCAGACGTAAACTTATCAACACTAACGCCTTGTCTAAAATATGCAGATCCGGAAGCATTTACCGATGAAACTGTTTGGCCATATTGATCTTTGATATTAAGTCTTCCCGACTGTGATGCGCTGTTTTCACCTAGTAGCACATCTATGTCGTCGCCTGAGTTAACACCGGATAATGTATTTGTGCGTACCCCACCTTTTGCAATAATAGCCCCTTGCGTAGTAAGTGTGCCGTCATTGCCTATAACCAGTTTCCCATCAAAGAAGTTAATACTTGAAAGAGCTGAGAATTTGAGCTCTGAGGCAAGGGAGATAATCTTGTCTTGTTGTATGAATACATTTCCAACTGCGAGGGAGTTGTTTATAAATGCATCCATTATATTGGCAATGCCATTGACCGTAAGACTGTCAAAGAGTCCAACAGTGTCGTTAATATTTTGATAGGTGGTGGGGTCAGGGATTGGTGTATTTTGGATAGAATTGATGAGTTCTCGTACTTGTCGTAAATTTTCAAAATTATTTGATAAACCGACTTCTCCTGAAGCAATGCGTCCTTCTAGATCTCGAATGTTGCCTGCATCAATACGATCAGCCGTGATATTGCCAGATACGTCAAGTTCATTTGTAGTGAGTGAGTCAGCTTGTAGCTCGCCACTTACTGTGGCTGTGCCATTAACGTTGAGTCCTTCAGTTTCAAGAGTGCCAGAGAACGTGGCATTGCCTAAGCTGTCTATACTTGCGGAAGTCTTTCCTTGCAAACCCTTAATAATTATTTGCGATAGCTGTTGTGATGACTCATTTTGAGAAATATCAAGTGTAATATCTTTACCTTGTGGAGCAATCGTGCTTGTTTCGATTGTATCTAGCGTGGCAGTGCCAGTTGCTACAAGATCCTCTGTTTCAACAATTGGCGAGATAAGCTTGCCCGAAATGACAATTTCTTTTGCCGTGAGGCGCTCTGTAACTATATCGCGCGCCGAGAGAATGCCGGTGATGAGTGCATTTTGAGTTTTAATAAATCCAGTTTGTATGCGGGCAAACATGCCTTTACCACCAGCGATGATAGTGTCGATTTGTTGACCCGTTTCTAGAATCAGTTTATATTCACCCAGGTCAATTTTTTGAGACAGGCCGTCGATTGATTCAATGTTGTCTAGTGCTTCAGGAATATACGAAATAAATTCTACGTCTGTATTATTATCTAAGAATATTTTTTCAGGAGGGGAGTAGTAGCCCGGATTTACGAAAACAGTAATTGTACCTACTTTTGTTTTATCTACTTCTACATACTCATTCATTGCGTACCCAATAAATTTAGAGTACTTAGTAGCTTTCATGGCGACTCCGGCAATCGAGGAGGAGGTGAGTGGGTCACCAACTTCTATTGGTCCATTTTCAGTTGTGACTTTTACCGGCACTCGTCCGGCAAGAGCGACATTGACTTTTGTGTACTCTTTGTTATCATCAAGCACAATACCTGGTTGTGTGGCAACAACCCCAAAGACATTTTTTTCGTATGCTTGAGATGATTTTTTAATATTAGGAATGTCTGTTTGATCGTTATTTTCACCCTCACCTAAAACTACCACTTCACCAGGCACAGGGATATTGTTTGGATCAACAGGATGTGCCTCAGCTACGTCAAGACCAGTACTAAGTGCGCTCGGAGTCATGCGTATTCCATCAACATCCATATCAGCTAAATCCTTTGTGTTTTTTACCCATACTCTTCCCCATCGAGCTGTTGCTGCTGTAGCTAGAACTATGTTCGCACCATAACCCGCCCATGCTACGCCAGTGTTTATTTGAACAAATGCAACTTGACCAAGTGAGCTTGTGATTGCTTCACAGTTTGCCCGAGTATCAAATTCATCTATTGCAACCTGTACGGTACCACCTCTAGCGCGAAGACTTAAATTATATGTCTGATTAGAACTTATTAGAATACAGGTAGAGCGAATATAATTAGTTCCACCGGCATTAATAGTCATGTATCTTTCACCATGTCCGCCCCCAGCTGTTACGTATGCGGTACTGCTTCCATTAACATCTGTCCACCCATCTGGGTAGCTATTTCCATCATTATCGAGTTCAAAGCTTGCATTTGGAACGATTGATCCTTGATCGGGAATTCCATTGATCGCGCTTGATTCAAGTCGAGACGTGTCTCCATTTTGACCAATACTAAATACACCGGTGCCTGAGTCAGAAGCAACAAAAATATTTTGATTACCAGTTTCATTTAATATTACGAGTGCTTTGCCTACATTTGCACCTGTCACGTGCAATTTTCCAACAGGAGCCGTTGTGCCAATGCCGATGCGTGAATTTGAAGTATCAAAATTCATGAGACCACTTTCTATGTTTAGAGCGTCAGTTTGATTGTCTACAAGATTGAAAGTTGTGCGATTGACAAATGAAAGTGCGCCTGAATTTAGTGTAATTGTGTCGGTTATTGCATCTCCAAAAGTAATATTGCCCGTAATATTTGCACTACCTCGTACATCAAGAGTAGTCGTTGGTGCTGTTGTACCAATTCCAACATTTCCTGATTGATCAATAACAAATGGTGTTAAGTCATTTAATTCATCATCAACTCTAAATGAAAGGGCTGCTGATGTTTGAACAACATGAAGTTTTGCCGATGGTACAGACGTTCCTATACCAAGTTTATCTGAGTAAGTTGGATTCGAATACATTGAAGTTCCATTTAGTAGGAATAGTGATTCGCCATTTGGTCCTACTGGACCAGTCGGACCGTTAGAACCTAAGTTTCCAGTGGCTCCCGTAGGTCCTGATGCTCCTGTGACACCAGTGGCTCCCGTAGGACCAGATGCACCAGTCACGCCCGTGACTCCTGTTGCACCCGTTGGTCCTGTGGTTCCTATTGTTCCTCCAGAACCTGTAGCTCCCGTAGGTCCTGATGCTCCAGTCACTCCAGTCGCTCCCGTAGGTCCAGTATTACCTGTGGCTCCTGTTGGTCCACTTGTACCTGTCAGACCTGTCGCACCAGTGGGTCCTGTTAATCCCGTGACTCCGGTAGCTCCCGTTGGACCACTTATTCCAGTAGCGCCAGTAGGTCCGGTGTTGCCTGTCGCACCCGTAGGTCCGCTTGCTCCCGTTACCCCTGTAGCACCCGTTGGACCCGATGCTCCTGTGACTCCTACAGCTCCAGTTGCACCCGTAGGACCAGATGCACCTTGTACACCTGTTGCACCCGTAGGTCCTGATGCGCCTGTTACACCCGCAACTCCTGTAGCTCCGGTGGGTCCGGTAACACCCGTTGCACCCGTAGGTCCACTAGCCCCAGTAAATCCGGTTGCTCCGGTTGGACCTGTTTGACCTGTTGCTCCCGTAGGACCGGATGCTCCTGTAACACCCGTTGCTCCTGTGGGTCCACTTGCGCCTGTTACTCCTGTTGCACCCGTTGGTCCGCTTGCGCCTATCACTCCCGTTGCTCCCGTAGGACCGGATGCTCCTGTAACTCCGGTAGCTCCTGTTGGACCCGATGCACCTTGTACACCTGTTGCACCTGTTGGACCAGAAGCTCCCCTTACACCAAGGACTCCTGTCGCACCTGTTGGACCAGTTACTCCCGTTGCACCTGTTGGACCACTAGCTCCAGTGACTCCTGTAGCTCCGGTTGGACCCGTAACTCCGGTTGCTCCCGTAGGTCCGGATGCTCCTGTAACTCCGGTCGCTCCCGTTGGACCTGATGCGCCTTGTACACCTGTCGCACCCGTTGGACCACTAGCACCAACTCCACCGCCAGTTCCCGTAGCACCTGTTGGTCCTGATGCGCCCGTAACTCCGGTAGCTCCGGTTGGTCCCGATGCTCCCGTAACACCGGTTGCGCCTGTTGGACCTGTTTGACCTGTTGCACCCGTAGGTCCAGATGCTCCTTGCACACCTGTCGCACCCGTAGGTCCTGATGCGCCTGTTACACCTGCAACTCCTGTAGCTCCGGTTGGTCCGGTAACACCCGTTGCACCCGTAGGTCCACTAGCCCCAGTAAATCCGGTTGCTCCGGTTGGACCAGTAACTCCCGTTGCTCCTGTTGGTCCCGATGCACCTTGTACACCTGTCGCACCCGTAGGTCCGCTTGCGCCTGTTACTCCTACAACTCCGGTAGCTCCTGTTGGACCCGATGCACCTTGTACACCTGTTGCACCTGTTGGACCTGAAGCTCCCGTTACACCAAGGACTCCTGTCGCACCTGTTGGACCAGTTACTCCCGTTGCACCTGTTGGACCTGATGCTCCGGTGACTCCGGTTGCACCTGTTGGACCTGAAGCGCCCGTAACTCCAGTAGCTCCGGTTGGTCCCGATGCTCCCGTTATTCCTGTAGCTCCCGTTGGACCCGAAG
>Ga0163152_10000674_pt1 | contig 57346 bp, 90 predicted proteins | sample OliLakLV19MP8IB2_FD_148635 | JGI IMG/M metagenome (GOLD analysis project Ga0163152, IMG submission 148635) | Freshwater microbial mat bacterial communities from Lake Vanda, McMurdo Dry Valleys, Antarctica - Oligotrophic Lake LV.19.MP8.IB-2 | ecosystem: Environmental > Aquatic > Freshwater >... | reverse complement strand
GTGCGCAGCATGTGCGTTCGTATGGGAGGCACTACCTACAGGACTACATTGACGTAGGCTTGTTGCCTGCGTTAGTCTTAGGCGCATGTCGCCTTCCATGAAACCACCGTTCGTCATTACATTCGTGCAGGCCCATTGTCCGGCCTGTCACGAATTCATGCCGCGTTTTTTGCAAGCTACTGCGAAATACAAACGTTGCGGTGTTCGTGTATTCGCACCGGATGTTTCACGCCGTTTCGACCACGAGACGCAGAAAGCTGCGGATCACTTCAAGATCCAAGCAACACCCACGACGGTTATTGTGAACCGCGAGGGTCGCGTAAAGAAGCTTGAGGGCAGTGTGACGGCGGCTCGGCTTGACAAGGTTCTGACGGAAGCGCTCGGATAGCGGCTATTGCAGCTTGGACACTGATCGGGTCGTTAGTGGCAATTGCGATGATGCGGAGGGCGGGCGGAGGGAACCAAAAGCCTGCAACGCCTGAAAGCTTCGCGGCAACGTAGGGCTCTCGCAGCGCTTGCAGTGTGTGTTGCAATCGTGCGCGTTTGCGGGCCGCAGTACGGCGCTGCTTACGCTGTTGTACGCACAAATGCGACATGCGTGTTCCTTACAGTTCAGAGATCGGTGCACGTTTGATGGTGCCATCAGCCATGCACACACAGCGATTCCCGCCAGAAACCCACGTATCACCTGCCTGCAGCCCAGGGGACTCGTCGATTTGTGGTCTTTTAACAAACGTCCATTCTGCTGCAGGTGGCTCTGTAAAAAGGCACAACGCCGCACGGATGTTTTCAATGCGTTTTATTTTCGTGCGCGCCTTTTGGTGCGAACGTTGTTTCGCTTTGATGCGCTTGCGTTGTGCCTTTTTCATAAGGTTGTAGCTGCGTTACGCTTTTAACGCGGGTATGCGTTTTGTGTCTTCGGTGGCTTGCGTTCGCGCTTGCAACTCCGCTACGTTTTGGCGTAACTCGGTCAAAAGCGTTTCGATGTGTGTTTCAAAGCGGGTTGCGCGCGTGTGTTGGTTTGTGACCAATTCAAGCAACCGATCAAGCGCGCCTTCCATCCGTGTGTCGCTCGGCGCGGTAGGTGCAAGCTCTTGCGTCTTGCGTACGAGCGCTTCATGACAAGCTTGCGCGGTGACATGTGCAGCGGCGTACAATTGCGCCGCTTTCTCAATTTCGCACAAGGGCCGCGTTGCATGCAAAAGCGCTTCGAGTTTCGAGCGTGTCACAATGCTTTGCGTTTCGGCCTCGCGTACGGCTGCCCACTCAGGTGTCTGTTCGATCAAGGTTGTCATGTTTCGTTTCCGTTTTTCCGAGTTATTGGCCCAACAAGTTTTCAATTTCAGCGATGCAGAAGCCAACTGCAAGTGCAAATACAACAAATGCGATCCAAGTTTTCAAAAAACGCATTTAGTTGGGATCTCCTGCAATGAGTAGCTCTGTCACGGGTTGCCGCTTGCTTATATCACTGTTGACCGCGCGTCCGACTTGAATTTTCTCAATGCGCCATGAGGCTGTGTCGTACAGTTTGTGAATCAGCGGTGCGTTCGAGTTGGACACCAAGACATGCGCACCCCGTTCGCGGGCCTTTACCAAACAATCGCGTAGCCGTGTTTGCGCGGCGTCGTCGAAGGCTTCTTTGGTGTAACTCGTAAAGTCCGCGGTGGTGCTCACAGGCGCGTAAGGCGGGTCGCAATACACAAAACTACCGCGATCTGCGGCTTCTAGCGACTCTTCAAATGATTGGTGCAAAATCTCGGCACGTGAAGTTTGCAGTACGTTTGCTGTGTGCCGCAATTGCACGACATCGCACAAGTTGGGAAATGTAGTGAATTTACCCAAAGGGACATTGAAGGTTCCTTTCTTGTTCACACGGTAAATGCCGTTGAAACACAATTTGTTCAGGACGATGAAGCGGGCGGCAATCGCTGCGGGGGGCAGGCCCTGAGGCGCCATGCTGCGCATCTCTTCGTAGAACACCGGCACGGTACAATCGGCATCGTGTAACCGCGCCACACAGGCTTGCAGTGTCCGGATCACGGCTTCGGTTTGGCTCCCTAGGGCCTGGTACGTTTCGATTAGCTCCCAATTCAAATCGGCGATAAGTGCGGGTATGGGCGCTTTTTGCGCTTTTTGGCTTAGCGCAAAAAACAGACTGCCTGCGCCCAGAAACGGCTCAATGTAATGCGTGTGGGCAGGCACGCGGGCCAATAGCTGTGGCACAAGCTTGCGTTTACCGCCGACCCAGCGCAAAAATGCCCCTGTTGGCTGCGTAGTCGGGCGGGTGCGCGCTTGGGTGGCAGGTGTCACGGAAATGTGTTATATAATTAGCACCGTGACTTTGCAATCTGAATCGCCGTCTATTTTGCCCGCTGCGCCTGACACAGTGGCGTTCAAGTTCATCACGAATTTTCGGCCTTTGCTCGTTCTCACGGGCACCGTGCATATCGAAGGCGGCATGACATCCAAGGCCGTTCGTGTGGCGCAAAGTGCGACCGATGCGCAAGTCACCATGCACCAAAGCGTATCTGATGCGCGCAAGCGGGCGAATGCCATAGCCTCTAAGTATTCGCGGTCAATTACGCGAACCTTGCGGTTGCTTAAGACGCCGTTTGGGGCCCTCGTGGATCCCGCAGACGCCAGGCGGATTCAAACGCTGCTGGTGGAAATCACGCAAACAGCCGCTAAGTTCAATACCCGCGCGGTCGATTGCCAAGTGTTCAACTGCTTCGTGCTGGAAAACTTACACGGGGTGCGGTTGGCAAGTTTCACGGGCTGGTTTAACCGGCGGATGCTCAACAAGGATCCCGAGGCGCTTGCAGCGTTACCGAAACTTTTGCAGCCTTAGCGCCGTCGCCGTTCGTTGTGTTCGTCTAGTTTGGCGTTCAACAAAGTGTCTAGTTTGTTGTTTAGCTTTTCGACCAAGGTTTCGAGCCTGTTTGCTGTCGCAATGTTCTGTGCTGCTGTGCTTTTTAGGCTTGTGTTGATTTCGACCTGCTCAGTTCTGTGTGTGCTGTAGACGTCTTGGGTGACAAAGACGCGAGCAGCCACAAACCAGCCTCCGGCAACAAGCGTTGCGCCCATGGCGATGGCAGCTGTGATTACCTGCCAAGTTTGCATGATTGACGGGCTGTTATTGTTGCCGTTCCCACCATTTCCGGCGTTATAGGGCAAGTAGCCTTGCTGTGGTGCTTGTACTGCAATGGCGTACGGACTTGAATACGCCCCGGTGTTGTGGCGCTGCGGAATAGCGCCAGGGTTTGTCAAATCGTCTAGGGTATTGCCCATACTTCGAGTGTAGACCGAAACGCTGAATTTGACGAAAACGCAGCATACGCGCAAGCTTTGGGAATGGCCAAACGCCGCAGACTTGGGGACGGATCTTTACCTTCTTGCACGCGACCAACTTATGGTGGTGTGCTTGCAGGCGATTTGATGGGCGGCCTTGCGCAGCTTGCGTTTGTTGCCGGGGGTGCCGGTGTGGGCTTTGTGGCCAGCAAAGCGTTTGCGCCTAGCAGAGCCACAGTGGGCGCAATCGTAGGCGCGGGTGTGGGTGCCATTGGCGGCATCTACCCTTCGTTGCTTGCACAGCGCGCAGGCACGCGGACCCCAGATTGCGCGGCACCCAGTCTTGCAGCGCTTTTTGGATACACTGTTGTCAAAACCGCCATTGCAGGCGCCGTAGGCGTGGCGACACGGCAATTGTGGCCTACCAACAAAACCTTGCCAGGCGTGGTCAGCTTAGGTGTACTGCTTGCCGTGCCGCTTGCGGGTCGCGCCCTGATTCGGACATAAGGCAAAGTGCAAAACTATCTCGCTGACGTTGAACTCGCGTGTCAAAGCGGTGTGGTGTATCCCCTTGAATGGCGGGAGACTCGCTTGCCCCCGTTGCGCAACGGTTTCAACATCGTACGCGAGGCGCATGGCGCAGCAATACGTGTGGTTTCCGCTTACCGCGATCCCGTATACAACGCGCAGCGACGGGCCGATTCGGTCCGACGCTTGATTGCAGCGGGGCGCACACCGGCACAAGCCGAACGTGAAAGCGGCGTTGCGCGGAAGTCACAGCACATGGAAGGGCGGGCGCTTGATATCTGCCCGGCAAGCTTGCCAGCTAAGGTCAGTCGCTGGACGCTTGCCGATTATGCGACAATGCGGCAGTTTATTGCAGTGATCGAGCAATTGTATGCGCAAGGCAAATTGCCGATGCTTGGTGGTTTCGGGACGTATCCGCGTTGGGCGCATCTTGATACACGTGAAACTGATACGTTGATCACTTGGCAGGGTGCGTAGCCCGGTTACAATTCGTCGCTGTCGTCCGGGCCGCGCGCATCACGTTGCTTGCGGATGTAGTCAAGGCCTGCAAAAAGCAAGAACGCAATCGCAACCACAAGGCCAACCGTGAGTAGCGGCACCCAAAAGGGGGTTGTTTCTGTCGGGACTATCGCAACGATTTTCATGCGGGCTCTGTCGGCGCTGCCGCTTGCAAGCCCGTCAGCCCACCAGCGGCCATCCAAGCGTCTACCGCTGCAGGTGATCCCCAACACGCGAGAGGGCACTTGTTATATAAATACGCAACATACGCGGGCAGGATTTGCATGTTGTTGTCGTCGGCGCGGTCGCACGCGGCTTTCAGATCGTTGCAAAGCACTGCATGTATGAATGCGCCTTGCGGCTTTCCGGTGCTTACGTATTGTTCCAGGTCGGCGACTATGTATCGCGCGAGGGTCATGCCTCTGAATGTGAAGTGGAACGTTGGCATAAATTTACCTTTTTGGTTTTACGAGTGTTGTGGCTGCTGCGAGTTTTTCAAGCGCAATACGTGTGGTTTCGAGAATTTCAAGCCGATACTCAACAGCGTATTTAGAGGCTTCTAGAATGGCTTGTGTTTGTGTAAGGCAAATGCCTTTTTGGTGGAGTAGTTTTGGGTTTTCAACATACGCATAGGCGTACACAAACCATGCGAACAATTCAGCTTCAAAAGGTATAACACTCGCGCAGTGGTGCTCGTCGCAAATCAATTTTAGGCAATCAGGCGTTACCGTCCACGCCATCTGTTGCGCCTGCAATGCCACGTCTTGCTGCGCACGTGCTTCTGCTTGGCGAAGCAATATTGGCATTGGATAGCTAGGGAGCACGGCGGCGCTGCGGCTGTTGTCAACAGGGATTTTGCCCCCAAACAGCATGTTCAAACTTTCAAATAGCAATACGCCGTTTCGTAGATCGGTGCGCAGACTGCTTGAGCCCTGTTGGTTATCGTTCATTGCGATTTCCAGAATCGCAACCTTGTCACCGGCATAGTTTGTAGTGCTGTGTGTGTTGATTGCGCACTGCAAGTCGTCTTTGGCAACAGATATGCGCCCCACCCGCAAAGCTTGTAATAACGCTGCTGTTGAGTCTATCTCTAGGGGCATTAGACAGTATCCGATTCCGCAAGCGCTTCAGTTAATGCAGTCTTGAGTGTCGTTGGCAGTTTGTCGAAACTTTCAACGGTTGCCAATTTCATTTGGTCACCAAGGCTCAGGCGTTTCATGCGAGTTTTCAAGGCTGCGTAGAGTTTTGCAGCACGCGCTTCGATAGTGATTGTAACGGTCAACGTAGTGCTCCTTGAGTGAAGTGAAGTGAAGTGTTCTAGGGTTTCAAAGTTCCAGTTGTGCGCCAGCTGCGCAAAACATTTTCAAACTCTTTAAGATCGGCAAGGGATTCGCTATCGCGGTGAAACACTACAATAGAGTCTCCCATGTTGGTTTGTCTTTCAGATCGTAGCGCGACTACGAGGCAATTTGAGGCTGTGCCTTCGCGAAAGCTGCTTATAGTGCATGTGCTGTTTTGGTGAACGATGCGCAAGCGTGTGTCTACTGGACGCACAGGCCAGAAACGCTGTACCCACAGCACACAACGTGGTGGCCCTTCGCCGTACAATAGATAAACCATGATCACAAGGCACAAGAAACTTGTGGCGGGCCACAGGGCTGTGATGCCATAAAGCAGCACGCCGGTAGACAATAGCAGCAGTACTTGTATGCCACGCGCTTTCACGTATGCGCGTGCGGCTGTCATGTAATTGCGGTTTGTGGTGCCGCTGGGTACTTGGTATTGGAACATTGACAAGCCTTACAGCAAGGGGGCTTTGCATGCACCACAACGAGGCTGCGCGCCTACAGGGGCAATGTGCGGGATACGATTTATGCGTAAGCATTTGGCGCATGTTTTATTGTTGGGCTTGTTCGCTGCGCTGGGTTTGCGGGGCCCGCACAAATCGCGTTCAAGCTGCGCAAAGCGCGCTGCGAACACGGGATCATTCAAGAGCGTATCAAGGTCTGCTTGTTGGTGGTTCATAACAGTTTGTGGCAGTTCGTGGCAGTGACAGAAATATCTACTTACGTTTGCGTTGTGGGACGCCGCTCGCAGCATTGCCTGTTTCTGCCACTAAAGCCGTTTGCGGTGCCATCGCAGCACGCAACAAATTGACGTTACAACGCGCGTTGACAGCATAAGCGAGATCCGCCAAGTCACGCAATGTCAGATTGCGCTCATCGCCTTCTAAAACGCTAAGCAATAAATCAGGTGTCCAGCCGATGCGTCGAGCAACTTGTACGGTGCTGAAACCTGCCTCTTCCATACGGCGGCGGATTTGCACCATGAAGCTTTCTATAAATAGCTGCGTTTCGTATTCAACTTTTTTAGTGGTTGCAGTGTCCATGGCTCTTAGGTTCCTATGTTCTTTCGGTTTTTGTAAGCCTTCAAGTTTGCGCCGCCGCGTGGCACCCTTGAAAAAAAGTGTGGAACTACATACCCACCAACGGATGGGTCGTAGCCGCCAACACCGCGTCTAGTGAACACGCGATCCCCTGGCCACCTGTCGCGACACTGGCGCTTTTGCATGTCCCAGTCCCGCGAACGATTGCTGGTTCGGTCGATCATAACTAAGTATCCTCGCTGTCAGTGCACATTAGACAACTTTCTACAATTGATTCAGGTGCAGCATCTTGTTGCTGCTTGTCTGCCTGCAAAAACGTGGACCAAGAGAATCGGCGTCCCAGGCCGTGCAGTGTAGGGCCGAAACCGGGGCGGGCCGTGTCTTCGATTGCTAGCGAACGTTTTCGCAAGTCCAGAGGTAACGCCAGTATTTCCGATTTCTTCGACGACGGGCAAAAAAAGCACGCCGATTTAGCAGGTATACTTAACCCCTGGCGCTCAATGGCTGCGGAGCACGCGGCCCGATCCCAACCCCAATCAATCAGCGGGAACCACAGTGTTGAACGTGGATTTGACGCGTGTTTCACGCGCGCAGTTTCCCCCGCATCGTAGCCAATGGCTTGCGTGTATTCGCCTGTGACTGCTTTGCGCAAGTATCGTTCAATGGGGCGACGCTTCCAGTGATCCGCGCACCGGCCAAAACCATACGCGCGCGAGGGTAGCGTCTCAGTCTTTAAGCATTCGTCTTCGAGCGACGAATACACAACGGTTGTGCCATCGCGCCGTTTGATGGTGCGGCCCGCGTTTGTCACACGGGTAACGGGTGGCCAGTCTATAGATGCCAGCCATTCATCAACACGTGAAATGCTCTCGTAAGTCTCTGGCTTTTCTCCGCCCGTGTCGGCGAACACGATGATCGCGGGCTTGATACCTCGTTCGTACAGACCGCACAGGATAGCGAGACTGTTAACACCGCCTCCGTAGTTGATTATTAAATTGAGCATAACGTCACCGCGTCCAACGCCGCCAACTCAAGATCGATTTCCGCGCGCGCGTCTTGCAGTTCGAGCCTACGCGCTGCGATGCCCTTGCTTGTCGCAAGGTGACTGAATATCCCGGCGCTTTTGCCATTTACGATCACCGCATGAACGCTGTTCCATTGGTGTAGTAGCCGCCCCCGTACAGGGACACTCGCGTCATACACCCACGCGGTCGCAGTCGAACCACTCGGCAATTCCGGCTTCACCCTGTGAGCTTCCAGCTTGCCCAACGCAATCCATTGGCGCGGTCCGCCCGTTGGGTAATGCTCCGCGATTAGCTTGCGCTCGTTTTGTGGGACCCATTGCGGCCAAGCGAAGTCCGCCCATCGATTCGAGCGAGGGGCAACAAATTCGTTTATTTCGTTCGACATGGCACCGCTCTCAATGATTTCATTGATGCTTTTCGATTCCATCATTGTTTTTGCCCCGCTAAGATCGGCGTCGATAAGACACGCGCCGCTAAGGTCGGCGTCGCTGAAATTCGCGCTGCTGAGGTTTGCGCCGCGAAGATCTGTGTTGCGGAGGCTTGCCCCGCTAAGATCGGCGTCGATAAGATACGCGCCGCTAAGGTCGGCGTCGCTAAGGTTTGCGCCGCTAAGGTTTGCATTGCAGAGATCGATGCAGCTGAGGTTTGCATTGCGAAGGTCTGCATAGCGGATATTTGCACCGCTGAAGTTTGCGCGGCTGATGTCTGCGTTACGTAGATCTGCGCTACGAAAATCTGCGTTGCGTAGATCCGCGTTGCGAAGATCTACGCCGCGAAGATCTACGCCGTGAAGGTCTGCGCGGGATCCCTCGCCCTTCCCATGCCGCCACAGTGCATGCAGGTGGAGGATGTCCGCTATTTCGGCAGCGGTCATGGCTTCACCTCCGTCGTGTCGTCTTGTGGAATGGGCACCACACGTTTCCAATTATCTGGACGGTTGTCCCAAAGGCGAAACACAGTGCCATCGTCACAAAGTGCATACAGGGTGAATAGCATTTCGCTAAAGGAGCCTGGCACGCTAGGTACGCCACACGATGTAATTTGGATGATCTTGCGTTTCACGGTTTCACCTCAACTTTCTCGCTGTCAGCTTGCGCGCATTCCGGCGGGGGCGCGGGTAGCCGCAATCTTGACCAATGCGTGTAGTAGTCGGGCGTAAAATCATCGTCCAACGGGCTGCCAACCCATGGCGGTTCTTCGAGAGGAAAGCGCCACCACAACACGCATCCATAATCCTCGTGGTATTCGGCTGCAGGGTACGCGGCGCTAGGCGCGTGTAGCTTGTCGATGATTTCGTCAAGCTCGGCAATGGTGGTAAAGGCTTTGGCAATGGCCACTTTAAGAGCATCAATGCAATCAGTGGCGTAATCCCCGATGTCAAAGCTCTCAAATTCGCAGTATTTGCCTTCAGGGTCTTCGACCATTGCGGCGGTTGTGTACAACCCATCCGATGATGTTTTCTTTTGGATGCTATAGCGTTTCATGGTGTCACCTCAACCTTTTCATTTCGCAATCGCTTACAAGCAATCTCAAAATACTTTTTGTCGCGCTCAATACCTACGAAGCGGCGGCTTGCCCGAATTGCAGCGACTCCCGTTGTGCCGCTGCCCATAACATTGTCGAGCACTAGATCGCCTGGATTCGTGTATGTCCGGATCAAGTACTCCATGAGCGCCACGGGCTTCTGCGTGGGGTGCACGGTGTTCTGGGCATTTGTGAATGTTAAGACAGATTTAGGCATGCTCTTATCTGCAGGGCATCTATATGCACTTAGGCCGAATTTTCCGTAACAGTCTGATCCCGCGGATCTTGCTGTCTGAGGGCGAATGCGCTCTTTAGGCTTATCAGTGATTTGCGGGTTATACGTAGTCTGCTTGCTGCAAAACACAAGAACGTCTTCGTGATCGCGCATGGGCATTTTCCAAGCGTTCAGATGCCCGCGTGCCTTCGTTTTTTTCCATATCCATGAATACTTAAACATTCGGGTGTTGCTCATCACCAAAGCGCTTGTAAATGGTTGAGCAGCCGTGAGTACAATCGCTGCATTGGGTTTGCAGACCCGTTTGTACGCAGCCCATAACGGCTCGAATGGGATAACTGAATCCCACTTACATTTTGATGTGCCGTAGGGCAGATCGGCTAACACCATGTCGATTGAGCCGTCTGGTATTTCAGCCATGCGTGCAAAGGTGTCCCCTAGCAAAGCCCGAAACATGCCGTCGATTCCTAGCGCCGCGTTAGTGCTCACAGTTTGGCCAACACTTGGTGTTCGCGCCACGCAGCTATAAGCGCCTCGACGTGATCAATGGGAACCATGGATGATCGCCCGTGGTGCGTCAGCATTCCACGGCTGTCTATGGCGCACATGACCGCGCCGTTGCATGTCAACAGGATATCCGGCGTACCCCCCTTCTCGATTGCCCAAGCGCCTTCGAGTACTCTGATGGTGCTCATGGCTTCACCCCGAGCACGATGTTGAACCCTGCATGTGGGTTTGCCTCCTCAAGCGCAGCCAACCGCGCGAGCATTGTCTGTATCGCCGCCAAGGTCGCGTCGTTGGTTTTCGTGTATCGAATTAGCGCCTGCGTATGTGCTTCAATCACGAGGGCATCGGCATCGGGTGCCTGTGGTGCTAACTCCAAGCGCTTGCGCCTCACACTTTCGAGGCAACGTTCAGTCGCAGCCGAGGCGCGCGCGTGGTCCAGCATTAAGGCCCCCGGCGATTCACCGAGTTGCAGATGCCCTTCGTGCGTCCAGCGGGCAAGGTACGCCGCAGACTTTATACTTTCAAGTTTGGTCCTTTCGTACGCGGTCCATTCTTGTGTGTCTTCAATGTTCACTGTCCGTCCTCCGTCGTTGTCGCGTAAATCTCGCGCACCATCCGCGCCAGTGCGCGTCGAACACTACGTCCATTTCAGACGTAGCGGTCCCAGTTCAAGGCTCCGCTACGTCTGAGGCTTAAAACAAGCGCGCTACCTATGGTCTGTGTTCAACATAGATTTTTGACCTACGTCCAACTCGTAATCCCAACACCAATAGTGCCCGTGAGCGGCTTTCTTACTCCTGTGCACTACAGACGCGGCGTGACTTACCTGACGGCCATTAGCGTCTTTTTTGGCGGCGTCACCTTCGACAAATGCTACGTTGCATCCCGATTCATCGACGATATCGCCGCAGGTTCGAACATCGCCCCACCAAACTGTGACTAAGGCATCTCGTGGAGTTCCCAGCGGATCAACGTAGATCACATGTTGCCCTACTTCGTATTTGTATTTGCGGTCGGTCATTGGCTGTTCCTTTTCTGTGTGTTTAACTTTGTTTCTTCGTTCATGGCTCACGGCTGCGAATGCGTTGCGTATGGCTTCACTATGAGCACGCATTTTCGCTAGATCGATCAGCAGTTGTTCAGCCACGGGCGGGAGCACTTCGGGTTGCACTTCGAGTTCGGTGGTCATGATTTAGCCTTTCGCAACCTCAGCGCGCCATCGGTTTCCAGCAGCGGTCGTTCCCAAGTTGGTCATGTGGTCCGCCCAACGGTCTTCTCGTTTCCACCAGTACGTGAGCGCAGTGTGTGACCTGTCCCAATTCCATTTACTCTTTTTGATTCGGTGTGGGCGTTTCACTGCCTAATCCAATCCCGTTTCTTCCGGGGCAGTGCGCACCAGGCGCGCCATATTTTCAAGGGCGGCGGCGAACGCCTCCCTGCGGCTTCGCGACTTTGGGAGCCAGAAGGTCACGGCACTTCGATCATCATCTTCTGGCGGATGATGCAGCATCGGTGATGAATGCAGGATAAGTTGTACTGCATGGTAAGTGATTCCCGTATTACTGCCCTTGCTTATCAGTGATGTTTCTGCCGTGATCTCTTGGCTGTAGACATTGATCCTCATTGTCCGCCCTCCGTTACTGTGTCGCTAGGCTTGCATGAAGCCAACCCTTCTGGGAATACAATTAACGTAGCCACGTTGTCTATTGTCGAGTACGAGATTTCAACAACCACGTCCTTGTGCCCAGCATCAAATAGCCCGTGGCGTAATTGCCAGGCCCTTTGAAACATCATGTTAGGGAATTCGACTTGAACGACCAAATAAGGCACGTCGCACTCGCGTTCGGTTGCAGGCTTGCACGTGCCGTCGTCGATAACACTGTAGCCGAGGCGCTGAATCAGCCCGGCTACGCCGCGAATTCTAGGGCTTAAATACATTAGCCGCCCTTCATCGCTGTAGCGATAGGCTTGCGTGAAGCCCAAGGAGTTGTTGCAGCCATGATTTCGATCAAAGCATCTGCCATTCGTGTAGCGCTGCCATAGGTGGCGTTGACTCTGACGGGATAGTCGGAGTATGCGCCGTAACCGGTGGCGTTGCTGGTGGCGGCAACAGCTGCGTCGTAGATGGCACTCACTGCGTCATAGGCGGCATCGGCGGCGTCGGTCCATTCGTTAGCATCAGGTTCGTCGCCTGCAATTCGGCGCTCGTACAGCACCGCGATCTGTTCGCCGTACGTAGTAATATCGCGTTCATGAAGCTCGACACGTAAGAACCATACGAACCAGCGAGCCAGTACGTGCGTTGTGTCCGCTCCCGGCGTAAGCGCGTTCGCTACACGACCGGGCCAGTCGAGCGCCAGATCGAGGGGCAACAATTCGTGTAGCCGATCCACAAGGCGTGCGATCTTGATGCCGTCGTTTCGCGCGTTGTTGCCAATCACCACAGTCGCAAATTCCTCGTGGTCGTAAACGTCTAGGCTGCAGCCGATTGCGCAACCGCGCTTGCCGTTCCACCCAATACCCTGGATGATTTCGTCAGCAGCACGATGCGCGGCGATGCGCGCTCGTACTGTTTCATGTTGCCCCGTGGACCATGCGGTCATTGTGTGTATTGTGCGCATTGGCTATCTTTTGCAGTGTTGTAAATCTCGTGTGTGTTTTACTCTGGCCATTCATCTTCTTGCGCTTTTCGCGCTATAGCAATGACGGCTTTAAGCGTGGCAATTTCTGTTTCGAGTTCAATTCGTTTAACTTGCGCTATCGGTGCCCAAGGTAACTCACCTCGCAAATGCGCTTGCAATTTTACAAGGTCTTCGCAGGTGAAGCCGGATTTGATCGCTTGGCCGAGAACACCTTCGAGCCGTTGCACATGTGTGTAAATACGAAAGTATTCGTTGTCGCTCTCAGCCGCCGCTGCTACGAGTTTGGCATTTGTGGCAGTAAGCGTTTCAACCTGCGCCGCCAAGCGTTGAACTGATGTTTCAAGGCCCGCTATGTGATTTTCTTTGAGCGTTGTCATGGTGCGCGTGCAGCTTTCACACGATACAAGCGTGTTACTGTTGGCATGGCATCATAATAACAGGCGAAGCCTGCAGGCGTGAACGTCACTCGGTGCCAAGGGAAATCGCCGCCCGGGCTGGCTTCGACAATCTTGCCTTCCATCGCAGCCTTTAGCGCTGCGCCTGGCGCCATGGGTTGCCAACCCTCAAGCGGTTTTGCAAGGAGTTCGCGCGCTGTTTGCACTGCCGTTTGAATTTCAGCATGGTCGTCTAAATCGACATCAAGCATCTCAGTCATTGTTGTCAGCAAGGCTTCAAGCTGCGCGACACGTGACATTTCAGGTACGATTGCGGATAGAAGGCCAAAATCCGCTACCGTGTCGAAGCCGGAATTTTGTGGCGCAAGCATTTCGCAAATTTGCCGACAATGCGCGTGGCACTGCAATTCGCCCCATTCGAGAGTTGTCATAGATTCGGGCCAACCATCGCTTGCGGTATCGCGTACCTCTTGCAATGCACTGTTAGCGAACGCTTCAGCTTTGGCGGCTGTCTCGAAGACTTCGATGTAGTTTTCAAATGTTTGAACGTACCAAGCCATGTGTGCCCCTTTCTACTCGATTGTGTTGATAGTAATGCGTGCGCGTAAGCCCGTGCGCGCAACGTTCATGGCATGGGCTCCCCGATGTGTTCATTCATTTTCATTTTGCGGTATTGCCGAAAGCCTCGGAAATTGCCGCTTTGAAGTTGTGCAAGGCAGGTTTCGATTTCAAGCTCAAGTTGTGTGATCTGTGTTTGCGGCGCAGCTTCGCGCTGTTGGCGGTATGCCATGCGCATGTTGTTAAGCTCGTGTGTCGATAAATGCGCGGATTGGAACCATGCTGGATACGGCATTGCCATGGCTACGTGCTCTGCAGGCGTCGCATGAAGCGGCACCTGTGCAATCAACCTGTCGTGTAGCCTGATGTCTTCCATCAAGTCACGTTTGCCATCATGTGTTAAGTACGAGACGCGGGCGCAACGGCCAACCGAAACTTTGCACAAGACGGTTTCGATTTCATGTTTGATGAATTGGCTATCAGGCCGTGTTGTTGAATCGTAGCCATCTTCGATCCATTTGGTAGCAAGCTCAACGTCTTCAGGGCTGATAAACGGCAAATGCCATTGACCCGCGGCAAGCGGCATCGGCACAGACTTTCCAACAGACTCCATCGCCATATCGGCGAACCGGTGCATATGAGGTTCTGCGTCTTTGTGGCAACGTAAGCCTGCAAAGTTGGTCCAGCTTGTGCCCGACATGACCACTGTGATCCACATTCCGGGTTCCACAACACGATTGACAATTTGTTTGTGCAATCCGAGCGCGATGCCTTTACGCGCATGCGCTACTGATTGGTTTACGCCTTCGCGCCACCAAGCTTCAGCGGCGGCTTTGTCGTCAATCTCTGCCAAGGCTTGCATGCCGGATTGGTTTGCGCCCCACCAGATCGGAACCACAGGATCCGTTTCGATGGCGCTCAACATCTTCTCAACGGGAATCGCGCGCGAAGATGCCGAGCATTTGGACAAAATCCGATGCGTCATGTTCTCGCTATGAATCATGCGTGGATACGTCGCGAGCATCGTTGTTAGCCGGTCGCCTGTAGGGCTTACCGAGTCTGCAAGAATACGAACTGAAAATGCCATTTAAAAATCCTAGTGCAACAGTGCAGTGTTGTTTGTGAAGGGGGCCAGCCCGGCAGCGCAGACAATAACGATTTCGGTTTCGGCGTGTAAACTGGGAATGTGCACCAAAAATGTATTGGGGTTGATCTGGCCTTCCACAATGCCCATGCGGCCCGCAAAACGTAGCGAGCACCCACAGTCTTTCGTTAACTGAATGGGCGTACCCAATGCAAATCTTGGCGTTTGTTTTGTGAACACTTTTTTAAGGGAATCCCAAAGTTTCATAGTTTTTCTGCCTTTTTGGTCAATTCTTCGAGCACGTCTCTAGCTGCCGCGCGTAAGCATGCGCGATCCATACTGTTTAACGGCGGCTGATTGCACAGCGTGCCTTTGCCGTCAGGGCTTGCATGCTTTTCCAGCCATTCAACATCTACGTCTACGCAGATATCGTGTTTCAGCAGGGCCGCCAGCCTTTGCCACACACGTTGCCTTGCCGCTGCGCGTGTCATGACGCGCATGGTGTGTTCAAATGTTTTTCACGAAGGTTGACAAGGTTGCTTGCCGCCGAATTCGCGGCGTCTGCAAAGTCGGTTAATTGCGTAATCAAGCAATCAAGCTGCAACCTTGTGGCCCCCGGCTGATAGCCGCTTTCAGGCGCTTCACCATCTGGGTACGCGGCACCGAGCGCATCATCAAGCAAATCAAAGTTCTGTTCCATTTCAAAAGCATCGAATGCAACACTCAGTTTTGCGCGGATGGCCGCAACGCTTTTGGGCAAAAATTGCGGTGCAGCTTGTTGCTGTTCGGTAACGGTAGTTTGCGCGGTGTCGTACGCTGGACAAGGCGGGGAGAAGCTCACTACATCCGCAGGCGTAGGCGCCCAAGGTGCAACCGGGGTCCAAGGTACAACCGGCGCGGGCCCGTCAAACGTCGCAGTAACGAACGCGGCCCAATGGGGCGTAATGGCGTTACCGAAAATGCAACCAAACTTCTCTCCTAGATACGCCGCTTGGTACGCTTGCATTTCTAACGCTTTGCCTGTGTGCTTCGAGGCATGCGCGAAGTTTGTGCCGTGCGCCTTGTAATTGTCATTGCAGATTTTAATGAATTCGTTCATCAAACCTGCAAACTCGATAAATGCATGCACACCGATGTGCGTGGCGGTGTAGTAAAACGCCATGCTAGCGTTGTGCATTTCGCTGAGCATCACTTGCAGTTCTTCAGCTGTCGTTGTTGTTGGTGTTTCGGTCATGTCCATGTCCATTTTGCGGCTCCGGTAAAGTGTCTTCGAATGTTTCATGTTGCTCGCCAACGGTTTTGTAGTTGGCGTTAACTCGGCCTTCAATTACGGCTACACGCAATGTGATGTTATTGCCCGCGCCAAGTTGATTGTGCAACCAACCGACACACGGCAGCTTAGTGGTTTCGTGGCATACGAAAACATGTAACCCTCGCATAAGATGCGCGTCTTGCGCAATCGTGCGTTTAAGTCCGGCGTGTTTTGTGGGGCAATACCCATTAGGGATCTCGTGGGGGTCAACGTCCACACGCCAAGGGCAATGTGTGCATTGTTTGCGGGGTTTTTTAGTGGGCATGTTTACGTCTTTGTTACAATTTTGAAAGACATTGGATATTGCCCGTTCGTCTTGCAATTTTGTAAGGCATTGCACGGCCTTTGTCACGTAGTGTTGACCGTAGAGGCGCAGCTTATGCTTGCGCGTTGCAATTTTGAAAGGCATTGCACGGCCTTTGTCACCCTTAAACCGGAGGCGGCGGCCGACGTGGTATGCCGGTTGCAATTTTGAAAGGCATTGCACAGCCTTTGTCACGCTATCCTCTTTGGCGCCAAGGCGCGAACGCAGTTCGCGTTGCAATTTTGAAAGGCATTGCACGGCCTTTGTCACGGGCGCACCCGTTGGTGTAGAGGTAGCTGGTGATCCGTTGCAATTTTGAAAGGCATTGCGCAGCCTTTGTCACAGGCCCAGCAGGCGCCACGCCCGCGGGTCCAAGTTGCAATTTTGAAAGGCATTGCACAGCCTTTGTTACAGCATAAGCTGCGGTAGCGCGGTCAACACCACGCGCACGTTGCAATTTTGTAGGGCATTGCACGGCCTTTGTCACACAGCAGATCGCGCGCTGGCCTTTCCCCATGGTTGCAATTTTGTAAGGCATTGCACAGCCTTTGTCACCGGCCATGCACAGACTGCGCGTGCGAAGTTGCAATTTCTAAGGCATTGCACGGCCTTTGTTGCGCAGTGAAGATATACGCGCAGTTGCAATTTGTAAGGCATTGCACAGCCTTTGGCACGCAAGGCTGCGCGCTGTTGCAATTTTGAAAGGCATTGCACAGCCTTTGCGGCAAATTGTCGCTTTAGTCGTTGGTACACCAAAGTCTTGGTCGGAGGCACTTTCACTTTCTGGCTTTTGTTGTTGTTGTTGTTGTTGTTGTTATTGCTTTGCGAATAGGGCATTCATTTTGCCCATGACTTCAGCACGACCCGCATCGGTCGCTTTCACATAGTCGAGTGTCGTTTGCAGACTGCGATGCCCTACACGTTCTTGAATTACTTTGGGAGCCACGCCTGCGTCAAGCATATGTGTGATCACACTGTGGCGCAGAACGTGTGGATGCTGGCGGCCCTTTTGCATACCCGCTGCGCGTAACACGGGCGCAACGATTGCGTACACTTCGCGGCGGTCCATGCCCCATCGTTTGCCCGTAGCCGCGCAATGATGGCAAGGCACACGTGGGCCCTTGAAGCGCCGTTCACCATCGCGCATTTGCTTTGCGCGTTGGCCGGTCCCTTCACAAGTAAGGCACTTGCCTGGCTTGCGTGCCGGAAACAGATAAAGCGCTTGGGTGGGTTGGCTGATATGCGTTTCGCGTTCTGCAAGCCACAGGGGTAAGGCTGCTTGGCAATTGGGCATCAGGAACTGCCAGGCCTTGCTAGCACCACCTTTGAGGTGCGTAGGCCGTGCGCGATTGTTCGGCAAGTCCACGTCACGCAACAACTGTTGGCCCGGCTCTGCGGTGCGTGCGCCAAATTCGTAGCACCATGCTGTCAATGTGAAAGCAAGCGTGCCTATAGTGCGTGCCGTACGCAAAACCTGTTGGATCTCTTGCACGGTATAGACCGCTTCGGAATCGACATCTTTATGCGCCACAATACCGTCCTAACCTGAGGGTTTTCGGCGTTAATTTGCCGCCCCATTGAAACCAGCATACGGCATCCTTGTAAGGATGACAAGCAAAATGTTACCTAAGAAAACACAATAAAAACAGGGGGTTAGGCCTGGGCCCAAAACGAAGGCCAAAATAGCCGTCGTTTTTGGGCCCCAACCTGTCGAAATGGCGCCTTCAATTGCGAAAAGTGGTACGGTAAGCAGCATGGCGCGACCTAAAGGCGGTTTGTACAATGTTCGGGATTCCACACCGATAGCGTTACGGGTGCCCAACGAATTGCTTGCCCAGGCCCATGAGCGTTGCGGCGGTAAAGCCGCGTTAACCGAATGGCTGCGCAATCATCTACGAATCGCCTGCGCGATTCCCCTAGACTTTGATGCGGGCTACTACGAAGGCCGGGCCGCGGGCTGGGCGGAAGCCAACAAGCAATTCAGATCACGCATGGCAGGCGTGTTCGACAAGCCCTAAGACGTGGGCGTACACTGGTTTACTGATGAGCGCTCCCACGCGAAACTACACCGTAACCATTGATGACGCTGGCCGCCGCTGCTTACGCACGGGAGCCTCGTACAGCCTAACTTGCTTGACAGACACCCAGTGGGTCAAGTTGTTCGGGCGGCGCATGACAAAGCCCAAGCGTTACGGTTGCGGCAGTTATGCCTGTGTTTACGAGTCTGATGAGGCTGGCAAAGTCATTAAGTTGACTACCGATCCTGGTGACGTGCACACCACAATGGGCGCACAGGGGATCCCCGGTGTTGTGACACTGTATAGTGCCCTGCAAATTGCAGGCAATGACGAGCGTTGGGCGATGCGCGTCGAAAAGCTAACACCTACAGCCGCTTCAGAAACACTTTCTGACGGTTTGAAATGCGCCCGTAGAATCCCGGCTGTAAAAGTACATGCGCAATGTTGTGATATGCAAATTGTACGCGCATTGAAGACAGCTGCGCGCATACCCGTTGCTGACACGGTGTCTTCTTGTCTCAGCCTAATGGCCATGGTGCAACAGACAAGCGATGCGTTTCGCGAACGTAAGCTGTTGTTCTTCGACTGGCATGCCGCCAACCTAGGGCGCAACGCCAACGGCAAGTGGAAGATTCTCGACCTTGGTTACAACGTGGATTACGTCGCAGACCGGCCAGTTCTCAAAGGGGCGCGTTCTCGTAAAAGACGCCGCAAGCTCAATCTTGCGATGCTGTAGCTACAAATAAGAAAGCGGACCAGCACGCCAAGGCACTACCCTTGGCTGAGTCCGCTCAATGTACGGTTTGCCTAAGTGCGCTACCGGCCTTCGAGACACCGTACGGGTGTAAGCTTAGCAAAAGCGTTGCCTCTTGCACAAAACGCTGGCAAGCTGCGCGACATGCCTAGGGTTATCACCGTTATTGACGATTTCTTGCCCGATCCCGATGCCGTGCGAGCGCTTGCGCTTTCGCAAGAATTTGGGCCAAGCGACTACCACAAGGGTTTGCGTAGCGCCGCGCGTTTCCACCACATGGTTGACCCTCAGGTGATGGAAGACGCCCTAGGCCTGCAAGTTGATGATTGGGATCGCCACGGCATGAATGGCCGCTTTCAAATTTGCACGCCGCTTGACCCCATTGTCTATCACGCGGATTTGCAGACGCATGCAGCAACGCTGTACCTAACGCCCAATGCACCTGTGGAAGCGGGCCTTTCGCTTTACCGCAGCAAGATCACAGGTGCACGACGCGCGCCTTTGAATCCGACACTGGCAAGCGCTACGTTCGACAACAACTTGCTAGACCCGAGCAAATGGGAATTGGTAGACAAGATCGGCAATGTCTACAATCGATTGGTGATTTGGGATGGGGCGCTCATTCATGCAGCATCGTCATACTTTGGGCATCACCCAACCAATGCACGGTTATTCTGGATGTTCTTTTTCGACATGAAGCGCTTTGCTGCGCCCGAGCCCGAGCCCGAGCCCACGGCAGCGCCTGCGCTTGTAAAAGCAAAACGTAAAAAAGCGTAATGCATGCATGTTGCAATCACGTATTGGCCGCAAGCCGACAAAGCGCATTACAAGTTAGCTTGTGAAATCGTTGCAGCGTTTGAAGCTTGCGGCGTTACAGCTGTATTTGTGGCATTGCAAGAAGACCGCGCGCCGCTTGAGTTGCAAGCTCAAAATTGCAACATTGAAAAAGTTACGAGTTCGGCGTCGGTATATTTGTGACAAAGGCTGTGCAATGCCTTACAAAATTGCAACACGGATGCTGCCATGAATGCACTTGCAGACGTAGCGATCTACCGACTGTTTCAGCTACCACCACAACGTGTGTTTTTCCTCACAACAGCAGCACCACAAGCCGAGCTATTTCGTTTCTTTTTGCGGATCCACAACAGTTGTCATGTTATACACTGTATCGGCAGCGACACTTTCATGACAGACTTCGGGCAATACAGCAGCGCCCCGTGGTTCACTGGGTTTTACGATTTCGCGCACGCGTACGCAGCTGCAGCCCTAGCGTTGTGACAAAGGCTGTGCAATGCCTTTCAAAATTGCAACAGCGCGCAGCCTTGCGTGCCAAAGGCTGTGCAATGCCTTGCAAAATTGCAACTCGATTCTCTTGGCCCTCCTTCTTGTGACAAAGGCTGTGCAATGCCTTTCAAAATTGCAACCCGTGCATCGGCTTGGCGAACGCCGCTTGCGATTTCGCGATAAAGGCTGTGCAATGCCTTTCAAAATTGCAACATTATAAAAGTTACGAGTTCAAGCAATGCCCACCAAACCTAAAGCAAAAGCCGCGAGCACTAAACTCGCACCAACAGCGCACGACGCTGAAAACGTTGTTACCGACAAAACTTGGAAAGCCCAAGTGACAGGCGCACCTACGGGCGCGCTCATCCTTGTAGACTTTTGGGCCCCATGGTGCGCGCCCTGCAAAAGCATGGGCAAAGTTCTAGACGCGTTGCTAGCAACGCCACCCTATGCCGCGATTGCTTGTCTTAAATACAATCTCGACGATGGCGAAAAGCAAGCTGCAAAGTGCAACGTACAGGCGATCCCTACTTTGTTGCTGTACAAGAATGGCAAACAGCTTGCGCGTAGCGAAGGCGCGCTGTCGCGTGCTGGCCTGGCGGCCTTCTTGAAGCCTTTCATCGCTGTTTGACACCGATAGCCGGTTGCCGTCAAGCTCAGAGGATGGACGCGGCGGAAAAACAGCAGGCAGGGCAGATTGCACTTTTGGTTGGTGCTGGGGTTGCGGGCTTGGGCGGACTGTTACTGGCATTGCGCAAAAGCGCCGCCATGCAGATCCAGCCCTACACCCTACCAAGCAACCTAGGTGACGCGTTCGGCACGCTCGGTGCGCCTATGCTGCCCGAAACCCGGCAACGTCTTGCTGAATTACGCAAGGCGTTGGCCGCCGTCAAAGCTGGGCGGTACTGCAAGCCGCTTTACTGCCGAGTCACGCGGCGCGATGGGCGGAAGGGCAAATGCCCTCAAGGGTTTCGTACCAAAACCGATGCTGTGAAAGAGTTGTTGGACGAAAACCCCCGCCTGTCGGCGTGGCTGCAAAGCTTGGGTGAACCCAATTACCGGGCCTGGGTGCGCAATGGCCGCGTAGGGCCTAAGCCAATGCCGGGGCAACGCGAGGTTGGCCTAGATGCCTTCGACATTCGGTGGGATCTGCGCGGACGCAATCAAGTTGGTACCTGGGTCGAAGCCTTGTACCGCACCCTACCAAGTTCTCGACGTTGGCGGGACCTCCCCGAACGACTGGCTTTCTTTGAAGAACAGGTAACAGCTGCAGGCTTGCGGGCTGATGTGGTTGCGCCCGAAGCTTTGGCCAGGTTGCTACTCACCGATCAAGCTGTTGAATCCTGTAAAAAGCATACGCCAAAAGCTAAAGCTTTGGCCGCACGGTTGACCCGCGCCAAAGCCAGCGCCAAACGCGATGCCAAGAAAGCCCGTGCGAACGCCGATTTGCCGTTTTAGCCTATTTGGGCGAAAGTCAGTACATGGCTCGAAAACTTTTGCACACAACTAAGTACGGCACTTGCAAAGTCCAAATTTACAAAGACAACTACGCAGGTGAGTTTGTGGTCACAACCACAGTCAAAGGCAAAGTGGTTGGTGGCAAAAGCGGTGGCGGCGACTTCACCGAAAGCAAGCAAGACGCGCGAAACTCTGCAGCGCATCAGCTTCGTTGGCTCCGCAAGCATCGCGCACGCGTCTGTAAGGCGTAAGCCGCCTCACGCGTTAGGCTGTTATATAGCTCAAATTGACAGCTATAGTGTGCCGTTGCAGGCTTGTACATGGCCTTTCGTTTACCACCCGACCCCGATGATACGGGGGACACCGACCCTGAAGGGGCGATCCCTACTCGGATGGAAATCCCCGTTACAGCGCAATTAGACGCGTTGGTTGCGGCGAAATACCGGGGCGTCATGGAAGCCGACCGGCGTTGTGAAGAGCGGTTGGCTGACGCTCGTGGCTATGGGCATGTTGTAAGCGTTGCTGTAGGCGCAATTGTCGCTGTTAGTGCTCTGGGCCTTGGCATTACGCTGGCTTGGCTTTTTCGCTAGGCCGCACGTTGCGTGATAGCTTGAAAGCATGAGCAGCAGCAGCAGCAGCAACCCCGTGAAAAAGCCTCGCGCATCTCGTGCTAGTGCCGGTGGCAGTATTTGCACCCCGGAACGTGACGACCAGGCGATCACATTGTGCATGCGCAAAACGGGGCGGCGCCCAAGCGAACCAGTCACAAGCGGGCAAGACGCCTGCAATTACGTGCGTGGCATAGCAACTTCAGATCGCGAAAACATGCATGTGCTGCATTTAGATGTGCGCAACCGGGTGATTGGTTCTGAACGGGTCGCCATTGGCACACTTGACAGCGTTGAAGTCCACCCCCGTGAGGTGTTCAAAGGCGCCATCTTGAACAACGCTAGCCGGATCATCCTGGCACACAACCATCCATCGGGCTTGGTCACGCCTTCAAAAGCCGACATAGACCTGACAAAGCGCCTTGGGGAAATCGGAAAGATGATGGGCATTCCCGTGCTTGACCACGTTATTGTGGGCACCGAGCAAAACGCGCCACAATGTCATAGTCTGCGCCAAGTGGGCGATGTTATGGATGCCGTTTTTGGCGCGGATTTCGCCACCAGCGCAAAACGGGGCCGCAAGCGCGCCAGGCTGTAAATTGAGCCTCTGCGCCGGGTGGCGTACCATCGGTAGGTGGCCTACCCAAAACTAAAGCGTGTGAAAACCCTTGGCAGGGGCCCTGCGGCGCCACCCGGCGCTGAAGTGTGCTTACGGCAAGGCGTATCACGCGCATGGTTGCCCACTAGCGGCAAGTACTCTGTGTGCCTCTCACCGACCCAGCAAGCGCGCTTATTCCCCGAAGGGCCCCCCGTGGTTATCGGTTGTGGTGCGTTTGCCTGCGCTTACGATGGGCCCACGGCCAAGACCGTCGTCAAGCTGACAACCGATGTGTCAGACATTGCCAGTTTGCAACAGGGTCAAAGCTATGACGTGATCCCCGAGATGATTGACGTTTACGAATTGCAACCGGCGCGAACGCGCTGGTTAGGGCGTCCGAAAGGCGCAACAGGGTATGCACCTCCTACTGTGTACGCTGTTGAAGTTGAACGCCTTGCACCATTGGCCGCACGTTGGAAAAAACCCTTAGCTTGTTTGGTCGCCACCGGTTTTGACCGTAAAGCATGGGGGCGTTTTCAACGCGGTGACCTCACAGCACCTGAAACATGCTGTACGAATAAGAAAGGCGTTGGCGATAACGCTTGCCGCGAAGCGCTTGAAGTGTTTCGTGACAACATTGAAACGGTACAATCCGACACGGGCCTTGTGCCCACGAACGATTTGCATATCAAGAATGTCGGCGTTGCAGACGACGGCACTTGGAAAATTTTAGACTTGGGCTTTTCCGCAGGAGTTGACAACGTGTACAAATATCCCATGAGACTCGAAGGCGCTCGCGCTCGCGCCACACGCAGCAAACTTGGTATGCCAGTGTCACCAAAGAAAAAGGTCGCATTGAGCCTCGGCCTTGCCAGCCTTGCTGGGTTGGCGGCATTCTTCATTGCACGCAAAGCGCGCGCGGATGATTTTGCAATTGATAAATTGCGTAAAGATGCCGATGTTTCCGCAGGCGCAGCACGGGCCGCTGCGGCATCGGTAGATGCTGCCAACGCGCGCGCAGCTGCTGCAAGCGGTGCTGCCGCTGATGCGCAACGTCGGCAAATAGCAGCTGAAGCGCTTGCGACCAATGCGGGATCGGCTGCTGCTGCTGCCATTGCAGCCGCTGAAGCTGCGGCTGCCCAAGCTACGGGCCTTGCAACCGCAGCCCGTGAAGAAGCCAATGCGACTCGACGCCGCGGCCTTGAACGCGAAGCTGCGTTACAAGCGCAACATGCCAAACAATTACAAGTGCGTGCCGCACAAGCGCAGCAAGTACAGCAAACAGCGACCACAGCAGCGGCGGCACAAGCTACCACCGTGCAAGTCGCAACAGAGGCTGTGACGCAAGCGGTGGCACAACGTGAAGAAGCGAAAGCGGCTGTCCAAAGCAATGTTGTAGCCGCAAACGAAGCGACAACGAAAGCCAACACGGCCACGGCCAGTATGGAAATGAAACGCCAATTGGTCGTAGGCGCATTTCAAGAAACGCTTGCACGCGTAAAAGCTGCAGAGCCCGGATTATCGCGACAAGCGGCAATCAACAAAGCTGCGGCGGTCTTGAAAGCCGCTGGCATTGTGCTTGATGCACCAAACCCCGCCGTGTCCTTTTGGCAGATGCCTGACGATGCCTTTCGCGAGAAAGTCACAACAGCCGTCAATTCGTACACACCACCTGCACCAAAGGCAAAGCCTGCGCCAAAATCAAAGTCTGCGCCAAAGGTGAAGGCCCCAAGTGTGCGAACCATTGTGCCCGCTGATAAGTTGGCACTAGCGCGCAATGCTTGGGAAGCAGCTATTGCGTATGCGATTGCGCGCGCCGCATCTGACCAAAAACAAACGTTAACGCGACAAGCTGCTTTCAATATTATCGCGCAACCGTTTATCAAGGGATCTTCGGCGTTCCCTGGTGCGCCTACAGTGCCGGTGTACACCGAATTAAGCTCCCCGGTGCCTTTCTGGGCGCAATCAACAGACACCATTCGCAAACTTATGGGGTGGGCACTTACTGCAGCAAAACGTGAAGTTGACAGCAAGTTGATGGTGTTGGCGCTAGACGCGCGCAATGCTTACACCACAGTGCCGATCAATGCACTTGCACGCAATGCAAAGGGGCAACCTTTGTTACGCAAAGATCCGAAGAGCGGCAAGCTGTTGCCTATTGTCGCAAGCGGTAAAGCGCTAAGCGGCACTTTCAGCATGTGGCGTTAAGCCCTGCGACCCACGTCGAAACGTGAACTACCCACGTCGAAACGTGAACTACCCACGTCGAAACGTGTGATTGTTCTGTGGGTTGCAGCTAGATGAGCTATCCACAGAATAATTTTTAACAGGCACAACAAGCGCGTTCGCGCCGTTGCTTGCATGCCAACTGGTGGTAACTGCGTCGTAGCGTAACCGACCCGTCAAAGACAGATACGCAATTTGATGCTGTAGAAACTCTGCCGGGTAGTTCGGCCACGTAGCCACGTACCACACAGTGAGCACTTCCCACACAATCGGCTTTTTGGCATTTGTACAAAAAGCCAACAGCGGCGCGGTCCACTCTAGCCAACGTGGATCTTCGCAAGTTGCGTTTCGCCATGTGGTTGCAATGCCGCGAAGATATTGCACAACCTTTGGGCGGTGCGTGGGTGCGGGTAAATGCCTTGCGAAATGCTTGACCGCTTTAGGGCTACTGCCGTTGGTGCTAGATGGTGGCACGAGGAAAGGCCTTGCCGGGTTTCCAAAGTCTTGCACGTACATACGAAATGTTGTGCGTTTTATGCCAATCGCCAGGAAAGTACGTGCCTAACTCGCTAACTTGAAAGCGCATGTCGGTGTTGTCGATAAAGTGCGCTTGTTCGTCACGAATCCAATACCAAAAAGCAGGCTCATTCCAGTAGCTGACATGTGTCGGATCCATGAAAGCGCCGCGACCATCAGTGCTAGGTGTTTCAGCCAAAAGCCAACCGCCAGGCGCGAGACAACGCCAAATCTCTTTCATTGTCGCTTGCTTGTCAGGCAAGTGTTCAAGCAGGTCATTCGCACGAAACGCTTGCACGCTGTTGTCAGCCCAGGGCCACGGTGTAACGCGCAAGTCATGCACGATGGCGGCATCATCACGAATATCGCACGAAACCCAACCTAGGCGAGGGCTCTTGGAAGCTCCAAGATCAATAGCAGGTAAGCCGGTCAAGCTTGCTTCGCGTAAGACAAGCGATTCAATATGGCGTGCACCGATGTCTGCCGATAGCTTTGCAATTTCAGCCGCGCGCGGAGTCCATGTATTTGCTGCATGCACCCGATATTTGTAAAGCACTTGCGGAATGTGATGCATGCGCGTTTCGAGATATGTACGTATTAGCAATTCATGATCGTCGCAAACGCTAAGCGCTGCATCGTGGCCGTCAAGCGCGTGATACGTCTCTGTACGCCACACGCGAACATGGTTCGGTGCCCATAAAATGCGTGACAAGCTTGCAGCGCTTGGAGGAAACATACACGGCACCACTTCACCAACGTCAATAACCGTTGCATCAAGGGTGTCTTCCACAGCAAAGCGAAAGCGCCAGCCCGAAGCAATCCATGCGCTCAAATTATTGCCGTAGGTTTGCCCCTCAAAATCAACAAAGTCTGAAAAGAAAAAACCTGCATCAGGCTCCGCTTCAGCAGCATCAGCAAGCGCCTGCAGCGCATGTGGTACAAGCAAATCATCGTGGTCAAATTCGACCAAGAAAGCCCCAATGCCGCGCATAAAGCCAAAGCGCTTTAGGGCGCCAATGGTCCCCACAGGAATTTCAGATTCAGGAGCGGTCCAAAGCTTGACCCGGGGATCTTCATTTACAAGCGCTACGACCTGCGTGCGAACTGCCGCCGCCTCGGGGCCGTTGCAGACAACCACCCATTCCCATTGTGTGTACGTTTGCGCTTGTAGGCTTGCGTAAGCTTCAGCCAAGTATTTGGTGTTATGCGTGGGTGTGATGATCGAAAAAATCGGCAACGTAGAGCCCATGCCGCGCATCGTAGCGATATGGGCCCCGTCGTGTCAATGGTAATGCCAATGCCAATGTCAATGGCAATGCCACGCTTGCCCCAGTATAGAAGGGCAGCGCATCCCCTACAATTTAGGGGTATCGGCGGCGCTTAAGGCTACGTATCAGGTCCGAACCGCTGCAAGGGATCCCATAATTTGACCGTTACTGGTATTCACGTTTACGCTTGTACTCACCATGGCAAAACGCAAACGAAGTCTTAAAGGCGCGGCAAAATCTTCAGCGAAAGCTCCGAAAAAATGCCGCATTCAGTTGTCCAAATGCATGACTGGCAAAGGTTCCCGGGCCAAGTCGTCTGCGTGCATGAAGCAGTTCCATCGCTGCAAAGCCTAAACGGCGGCAGCCTACGCTGCATGGTTTCACGGTTACGGTTTCACGGTTACGGCTAATGTGCACAGTGTTGTACATTAGCCGTTTCGCGTTTCGGTTTAGGCCTTAATAAGCATTACTGACGATTGGTACACGCCAACATACGAGGCGACGGGTGCATTGCCTACCAAACGAATTTCATGTGCAAGTGTCGAATCGAAAGGGAACCCAAAAGGTGAAGTTTCCACAAACGTCTCTGTAAAACTAAAGGCAGTGTCCACTTGATTTGGTGAATTTTGCACACCCAATACAAAGCGCACACTTGTTGCAGAGATACGTATGATGTCCAACGTAACAAGCAACGTGCCTACAGCACGTGGCCAATGCAGGGTTGTGTTGCCTTCGGGGGTTCGTGGCAATGATGAATCCCACCCGAATATGCTTATTGCAGATTCAAAGACAAGCAGTTTGAACAGCGATTGTGTATCGTCGCCAACAGTGATGAATTTCACTGCTTGTTGAATGCGAATCACGTCACCATTCGTTGTAAATGTATTCGCGGGAACAGTGTACGTACGTAACGTTTCGTCTGCGCTGGTTGTTGCGTTTACAACGCGTACGCCTGTGCTGCTAAGAACAGCGATCCCGCCGCTGCCTTGTGCGCCTTGACTTCCCGCCGTACCTTGTGCACCTGTTATGCCTTGTGCACCTGTTATGCCTTGTGCACCTGTTATGCCTTGTGCCCCTACAACACCTTGCGCCCCTACAACGCCTTGCGCACCGGTTGTGCCTTGTACACCGACACTACCCTGTGTACCTGTTGCGCCTTGCGTGCCCGTTGTGCCTTGTGCACCAACAACACCCTGTGCACCTGTAATGCCTTGTGCACCAACAACACCCTGTGCGCCAACAACACCCTGTGCACCTGTAGTGCCTTGCGCACCGGTTGCACCTTGTGTGCCCGTTGTGCCTTGCGAACCTTGCGAGCCGTTAATGCCGTTAGTGCCGTTTATGCCGCCAACGCCTTGTGTACCTTGCGATCCCTGATTGCCCTGTGAACCCTGATTGCCCTGTGAACCCTGCGAGCCTTGCGAACCCTGTGCGCCACCGCCACCGCCACCCCCACCGAAACCTGTAACAGTTGCGAGCACAAGCGACCGCGTTGCATACAGCGCAACCGAACGCACAACGCCGATTTTGACAGCCGTGACTGTTGTTGTTGCGCGGCCCGCAATGATCGCTGACAAATACAAATCATCACCAGGCGCGGGAGCCAGGCTTGCATCAAGCAAAACTTCGGTCAAACCCGCGTTGACAACGTTAACGGCACCACCGGCAGCGATTGCATTTGTCGCACGCGCAACGCCTACCAAGCCTTTGTAATTGGGGGCGGCATTTGATTGCGCAACAACGACGGTGCCTGCGCTGGACACGCGAACAATCACACCATGTGGAAGCGCTACGGCGCCATTGCGCAATGAATCGACAATAATGTTGGCAAGACTCATGTGTTACAGCCTATCCGGCCTTACAACACCTGTAAAATAAGGGACGCCTGCCTGGCCCACGGCCAAATTGCCCTTCCGCGCCACTTGCGCGATCATGGCCCCATGACGAAACTTTCCCGGATCCTACAAATTGTGAGTTTTGCACTGTTGCTAAGCCCTGTGGCTGTTGGCTGCGGTGCCATTGTCGCGACACTGCCCGCTATCATCGCCGCTGTTACAGACGGTTTGATGGTTGTCGATGCCATCAAAGAATTCACTGACACTTATTTCAAAGTCCAGCCCAACACGGTTTTGCAAGACAAAGTGATCGCTGCGCTTACGCGCGCCAAGCAAGCGTTGAACACGGCGTTGCACATTACACAAGGCACCGAGAAGCTCACGCAAGAGCAAGTCAATGCCGCTTTTGCCGACTTTCGCCAAGCCTATGCGGATTTGCTTGTCCTTGTGACCCCTTTGGGCGTGACAACGGGCGATAGTTTGCGCGCCACACCCGGCGGGCTCTATGTGCCCGAACCAATGGCGTTGACGCTCAGTTCACGTAAGTAAGCGTAAGCGAAAACAAAAAGCCCGCGCAATTAAGCACGGGCTTTTTGGTGAGGGGTGAGGGGTGAGGGGTGAAGGCTTCCGCTAATGGGCGCCGTGTTATCGGTGTTATCGGTCGTCGCTTTGGATAAAGCGAAGCGTCACTGCTGCATCGCCTACAACAGCACCGCTGTAAGCCGTGAGGCTGCCGGACACAACGCCAAATGCTACGCCAAATGGGCCAGCGGGCACGTTTGCCGTGGCTGTAATGCTCACTACGCTAACTTGCAAAGGCGTGCCAACCGTACCCGCGCCTAGCAAGTTAAAGTTTGCGGTTGTAAGCCCTTGCAGGAACTGCTTCAAAGGCCCTGCGGCGCAAGATGCAACAACCTGTGCTTGTGTGCGAGCGGCGTTAGATGGTGTGCCGTCACCCCTAACCAGGTAACGCAGCGTATTCGGGGTTGCGACAGATGACTCAAATGTTGTAGCCATTACAAAAAATCCTTTATGAGAGATGCAAAATCAAATTTGGAAGTCAACAACCAGTTTGCCGCAAGCTGCCCGAATTCGTCAAATTACGAGACAAGCTCTTGCGACTTGCGTTAAGCTGGGCCCATGCCTACAACTTCCGCACGCATCTACCACCTTGGGTGGCACCCTGACCCCGTAAAAGCCATCGGCGACAAACCCGACTACGATGCCGAACCCTTGTTAGGCGCTTCAATGCCCCCCGTGGCGGCTAGTGCAAGCCACTTGGTTGCAGGCATTTTCAATCAAGGCGCGCTTTCATCATGCGTTGCGAATGCAGGCTTTCAAGCGATACGTGCCGCCCAAATCCGCGCGGGCGCTACCGCCGCCACAGCTAGCCGCCTGTTCGGCTACTTCTTTGCCCGCGCCATCCACGCGGCAACAAAAGAAGACCAAGGCACTTACATTCGTTTGTTCTTCCAGGCCATGAACACGTTCGGCTTTCCGCAAGAACAATTCTGGCCTTATAACGAAGCCTTGGTGAACAAAATGCCGAGCAAAAATGCCATTCGCATGGCATTTGACCAGCTAGCGCCGACAAAATATTACCGCATCACTTCGACAGGCAGTGAGAGGATCCGCGATATCAAACGCGCCATAGCGGAAAAGCATTTAGTTGTTTTCGGCACAACAGTAGGCCAAGCCTTCGGATCCTCGCATATCAAGCCTGATGTGCCACTAGGGCCCCCGGACGCGGGCACTTGGATGGGCGGCCATGCCATGTGCATTGACGCCTACAATGGTGACAATTTCAGCATCGTTAACAGCTGGGGCACAGATTGGGGCGATAGCGGGCGCTGTCTGTTTTCCGCAGACTATTTAGAATGGTACAGATCCAACGACTTCTGGGTTGTCGATGTTGCACCCAACTTCAGTGAAAACGAGACAACGAAAGTGGACAAATGATTAAGCGCATCGTTCTTGGTTTTGTGGTGTGCGCCTTCACGGCATGCCCCAAGCCCATACCAACACCCCCAAGCCCAACGCCTATCGACGGGCCTGCCACATGCGGCACAGCCTGTGAACGCCTCCGCATCATGCGTTGCCCAGGCGGCGAGCCCACACCAGCAGGCGCAACATGCGAAACTGTGTGCGGTAACATGCAAACCAGCGGGATTGTCGCGTGGGATTTGACTTGCGTGACCATGGCCGCCAATTGCACTGCCGCTGACAATTGTGATTAGACGTACGCGGCCCTTTACAGGGTCGCGTATTGATTACGAACGGCTAAAGCCTTCGCAACGTACGCGTACCCTGCAGGTTGCATCATAGGGTCAACAGGCATTTCCCCCGCAGACATGCGCCGCCGCACCGCCGCCTCCCCTTGATGGTACGCGGCCATAACCGTGCTGAAATCGTTGCCAAATACCCGGCGTAGTCGCGCAAACTGCCAGGCGGCCAGCATAACGTTTAAGTCAAGATTTAGCAGGTTCGAAGGGCTGCCACGCCAATGCGCGAGTGCCGCTTTGATCGCCGCATGTCGCGCTGTGGTTCCCTTCCAAAACGCCGCTGCAGCTTTGTTAGGCTTACTGTAAAACTTACGAATCAAGTTCGTTTTGTAATCAGCTTCGTCCGCCATCTGCTGCAGTAAACCCCAAGCGCCACCCTTGCGCGCTGCCGCTGGTGTACGGTTGACTTTGCTTGGGGTGTGCGTGGATTCGATGAAGCTCGCAACAGCAAGCCACGACCACGGAACATCAAAAACCGTACCCCATTTTTTCAGCGCCGCGACTATTCGCTTAGGTGGCGGCGGGAAGCTTTCAGGTATTTTAGGCGCTGCAGAAAGCATGATGCTAGCGCCGCGAAGGCTTGGCGCTGATAACGGCGTGAGGCAAAGCTGCAAAGAACTTTCCCCGAGCTTTGACGACAACAACAACGCTACCATCAATACGACGCGAGCCCATTTGCTTGCCGCACATGGTTTTCGCCATAACGGTTTCCCAAGCATCAGATTTAGAAGATCGCCAATTGCGTGTGCCTTCAAATTCATACTTGTATCCCGACCGTAAACAAACTCGTTTTGCCATTGGATTACCGCTTTCGTTTCTTTACTGACTTTTTTGCGCCGCCAAGATTGGCAGTCTGCCGTAGATCCGCAGACAAAACTTCCGTAACGCGGCCAGCTGCGAAATGACAACCGCGTTCATCGGTAAAGGCGATTGCAGCGGTGTTGTGTCGTTTATCAATCGCGAATGCGCGAATGCGACGATCCGCGCAGCGCGAACGCATGCACATTTCGGATGCCGGTGCATGCTTCATGAAGCTTGGCACTTTGACGCTTACCATGTCTTTTACGGATGCTTTGCGTTCATTGGCCCAACGCTTAAGTAACAGAAGACAGCCTTGTTTTCGTGCCATACTTACCGCTTCGCTTTCGTTTTTGCTTTCGTTTTTGCTTTCACACGTTTAAGCCCGTGTGTGAGATCTTTTTGCGTCCCGCGTGCACAACCTGGAATCACCTTGATAACCCAGTCGCCGATATAATGATCTGCCTCGTCAAGGGCCTGCGCTTTGGCGACAAGACATGCGGTTTCGCGGTCCAGCCCCCGCGCCGACCAACCACTGTCATGAGGTGTTCCGTTGAACCACACAACAGGTGAAAAGCCGTCATGCGGGCCACGCATCTTGTTTGTGTTAGGCACAGCCCCGTAGGCAATCTTGAGGATCTGATGCCCACGCTTATCAAACTGTAGAGGATTGGTGTACCGATCCACTCCGTAGCGTTGGCGTGCCATGTGAATGCCTACTTTGCTTTCGTGAGTTTACGCGCGTGGCGTAGCTCTTGGCCTGCGCGTTGGCAATAACCGTGTTTTACACTGTCAATAGACAGCTTCAGAACGTGGTTAAACAAAGGCCGTAAATCTTTGGGCACGCTGCTGCGAAGCGCGCGAAGCGCTTGCACTTTCTTAGCGTGAACTGTTCGGTTGCACTTTTGCATAAACTTACCAAAGCTTTCGCGGTGCTTTGCCCCCGCCAAACCCACAAACCGCTTGCAGCCGCATCTCTGCGTTGATACGACCGCTTAGCAATGTTGCAGACTGCCCTGTACGCGCACACACACGTTTGAAAACTTGCTTTGCAATTTTACGACTTTTGGTTTCGTAAATTTCAGAATGTGAGCCTTCGTACACATAAACTTGATACAGGCGTTTTACAGGCATAGTCCTAGCGCTTTCCTTTGAACGTGAAATGGCGCAACAGTTGTGCGTCTTGGCGTGCAACTTTGCGTTTCGCTGTTGTTATATCGCGGGCACAAACAGCGTAAACCTCGACGGTTGCGCCTTTGGCGGGACGTGCAAAATCCATAGCAGTCTCAAAGCTGGCAGCTGCAAAGGTCTTGCGATTGGTCCCCAAGCGCACAGCGGTGTAACGCTGTTCATGAGCGCCGCACTTAATAACGCGCTTTCGCTGCTTTTTGCTGACCTTGCTCATTTTGCCCTATTGCCCCTGCATCCAGGATGCCCTTAGGGACACATTTACGCAAGAATTGCCCCGGCGGACCTTAGCGCGCGCTGTGGTACCCGCCGGGGCCCCAAGCAACAGCCTTGTTGTACCGTAGCGGCTTGCATTTGTGCAAGGTGTATTTCTAAGGGTAGGATGGGGCATGTTCGCCGACAACGAAAACCCCGCAGCCTTGCCGCAAAACCTCGAAGCTGTCATTCGGAACTACGCCCCCGAATCGCAAATGCTGGCACGCAATTTGTTTCGCGTTTACGGCATGCCGGACGAAGCCACGGCTTCCCGCATGACATGGTTTAACAAAGGCGGCGTGTTCCATGAAAGCACAATTTCTGCGGAGGCAACACCGCACAACTTTCCGGTGCCACATTTTGATGTGCTGGAACAGTCGGTTTACTACCCCATGGGCAACGTCGTTGGCAAATATGACCAACTGGCAGCTTTCGACGGATCGCTGACGTTACGCCGCACCCAAGGCGTTATAGCCGCCCGGCACAATTCCCCCGCAATGAACTTGCTTGCAATCAACCTAGCGCACGAGATCATCACGGGCCGCCGTGATTGGCAGCAAGCGCGATTGTACTTTGGGCAAGCGATGCGCGCCTTGCAACAAGGTGCCAAGGTGCCGTATGCGCAAGGGCTTGTGTTTCGACCTACGCAAACCCAAGACGTTGACGTAAGCGTCTAAAAAAGACGTAAGCGTCTAAAAAAGACGTAAGCGTCTAAAAAAGACGTAAGCGCCTAAAAAAGGAAACGCCTTTTGCAAGGGTTTAACAGACCATCGCAAAAGGCGTCAGAACAGAAACCTAAGGCAATCTCTTAGGCTTCAAAAGCTACGGGAATATTGCACGCGAACATGGCATTGCAATAGTGAATTCATCACAGTCGAGCCTTCGCGACCCCATTGATGCCAGCAATGCCATTGGTTCCGGTTATGCCTTGAAAGCCGTGCGGGCCCACAGCGCCAGTTTCACCTATTGCACCTTGTGCGCCTGCAGGGCCACCGAATGCGCCAGCTTCGCCTTGGAGCCCTTGAGGGCCTTGCCGAAACGAACCACCCGCTTGATGTGTAGGCATCGAATTACCGCCCGCACTTGCAAGGCTTGGCTTTTACGCCAGGACGCCCAAGACCCGGTTTTTTAGTGCCGCCGCTAAAAGCCGCGGCTAACCCGCCGAAAAGCGCAGCCATACCCGCACCTGCGAGAAGCGCACCCGCCCCGTTTCCCGTAGACGCACCATTTACGGGCTGTTTTGGCCTTTTTAGATCGTAGGACATTCGTCTAGCGTATCAGAAGCGGCAACGTCCCCAAAATCGGACATCGACAATTCTCCGCCGGGCACTGTGTAATCCTCTGCGGCCACACTGCCTTTGCGCTTACGCTTGGCTTTTGGTGGCGTTGCATCGGCAACAGCAGAGGCAACGTCGTTGGCAACATCTTCGTCTTCGTCAGTTGCAGCAGCTTGCGGCGCAGCGCGCCCAAGGCGTTTTTGCTTTTTACGCGGCGCGATATATTCCTCGTCGGCGTCATCGTCATCGTCAGCGTCATCGTCAGCGTCAGCGTCGTCAATCATGCCGCCACCCCCGCCACCGCGCCGCTTAAACCACCAATACAAACCCGCGCCAGCGCCCAACGTCACAACGCCTAAACCAATCCAACCAAAAATACCAAGGGCATTGCCTGCGGTTTTAGCATTGCAATCATTACCCGCTTTTTCAGGAGAGATCCCTGCAGCGATTGCAACTTCAATGCACTTTGTGTACGCGGTAGGCAACGCGGCAGGATCGTAGCCAACAACCGTATCGCGAACGATTGTCAAAGGGCCCACCGTCGCTTTAACAGCTTCACCAGTGAAATACAGCAAGACCGCTGCGCCACCTGTGCGCATTAACCAAGGCCCAATAGCGCGCCCGGCAGCAAGGCTAGCTTCGATAACTCCGACAACCAAAGGTGCTATGCCTAAAGGCGCTTCGTCTTGACCTGCAAAACGCACAGCAGCAGGACATTCAGGTCCTGGAACGAAGATCGCTGGGCGTAAAGGGCTGACAAGCGTTTGCACCAAGATTTTAGAAGCATCGTCAGGCGCTTGCGCGGGCTTGCCATCACGGTAGACAATTTGATCTACAACGATGCCCTTTGCTGCCAATTGATCGAAAACTTGCTTGCCCGCACTCAAGTACTCTTTGACAGCCTGGTTGTAGTTACTGATAACTTTGCAGGGCAAAGGCCGCTTAGTGGTATTGACACTTTCGACAAGCTTTGCTGCCAGAATTTGCAAATCAGCGTAACGCTTTTGCAAGAACTGTGCGGCTGTCACAACGTCGATAGTTGTAGAGGATTTGGTTGCCATGGAAAGTGCCGCCTATGTTTTGCGCAAGATTGTCGCGAGTTTTGCTGTACGGCCTGCGACGCCGGTAACCAAGAGTCCTGCGCCTGCACCGAGTAAGCCTGCAACGCCTGCGCGTTTCCAGAGGTTTTCATTACTCTTGCCGGTTCCTGCGCCGATTATGACGCCAAACACAGTAAACCCAAGCGTAGCGAATATCGCCAAACTTTGAGCAGCGCTTTCAGCCTCTTCTGTCAGTTCTACCCCGTGCATTGAGACAAGTCGGCCATCAGGCAAAAACTTGTCTTGCCACACGGGAGGATTGTTGTAAACCGCGCCGCTTTCAGCATCGGGCACAACGGCATGTGGCGACCTGTAGACCATGCGTGGTGGATCGGTAATACGTACGAGCGCGCCTGATGCCCTGCGAACAGGTCCGCTTTCTGCAGAAGGATCGTTTTCGGGCTCTTGATACACGCGTGCGCCATAACCGAGATACCCGAAACCACTGTTCGTTTGCATTAGCCCACTCCGTTACGCGCATCTTCAATTTGTGTGGGAACCAGCAAACTCACACGGAAGGTCAAGCCTTGCACGGCTGCCGTGTTCAATAACCGAATCGTGGGCGCACCCGAAGGGTCTTGGAAGGTCCCGTCACCCGGCGTTGTCGTGCCCGCAGCGTTTGAAATCACGTTGCCAACAAGCGAGCGTGAAAGACGCACAGCTAACAAATTAGCTGCCCCGGTGCCACCAACTTGAGAAACTGCCAAACTGTAACCAAGCCTAAAGCGCGGTACGAAGCCAGCTGCAGGCGTTGCGGCAGCACCTGCCTTAACAGGCACTCGAATCGGCAAGTTGCGCCATTCCGAGTAGAACCCGTCTACACCGACAACCACAGGAGCCACAGCTGCCGTGGGGTTGAAGTTTTCGACAGGAATATCGACCGTGGGGTAAGTCCCTGCGTCCGAAGGCATCAGAACAGTGTAAGTACGGCTCAGCATTGCCCTATATTGGCACAATCAAAGCCGGGCTGAAAGTTCGACGTTTAAGCCAAGCCCTGAGCACGTGTCAATGCACGGTTCCATGTGGCCATAAGCGCATCGCTGTTTTTGTAAACATCTGCGGGATCAACGCCCCGTTTGATAGCCGAGACTGCAAGGGCAGGCCCTGTGTAAGCGTAACGAACGAGCATATCCAGAGGCACTGAAGATGCGCGAACGGCCAAAGCGCTCTTCACGGCGTTGTATGCCTCGCGCAAAAAGAGCGTTCCAGCTTCGATATTGGCTGCAGGGCTAAAAAGCGCATCCCGAGACGCTGCGATGCCTAATTGTTGCAACCGCGGTCCGTGCACCGCCCAGTTGACTTGCATTAAGCCAACTGAACGGCACTCGGACAACCGTACGCCATCTTTCGTGCAATCACCTTCAGCCTGTGTACTCCCACTAGATTCTGCCAAAATTGTCGCTAGCACCCAAGACGCCGGTAATCCGCGCGCCTGTGCCCATTTCAAAGCTAAGCTATAAATTGCAGGGGTGATTTCCCCTGGACGCCGCACCCTAGTATTGGTGCTGGCCAAAGCTGCTACGAAAGCGCCCAACGCTAATACGCTAAGCCCTGCAGGTGCAACCCAAGGCGGTAAGCGGCGCAGCCACGCGGCAATGCGCCGCTTGCCTTTGCGTTTAGGCACGACGCTCTGTGCCGCCCATTAGCAACGCTGCGTTTTGGACTTGCACTGGCAAATAACTTGGCGCATCGGTTACCGCGTACAAAATCTGACCGCCAGGAATAATCACGTCATACGCTAATCCTGGTGGCAGCTGGAACGCAAACCCCGGACGCACGCCGGAATCTCCGACGTAAACCGCAAACCCGACAGCTGGCGCTGTGCAAACAATCACACGGTTTTGGCGCTGCGCAGGGGCAAGTACAGTTGCTTGCCGCCCGGCGGTACCAACAGCGGTGTAGGGGATCACTTGAATACGCTCAAGGCGGGCCCATGGAGGTGCCCCGGTAAGGCTACCTAGCGGCTCTGAATTGACTTGCCCTGAAACCCCAGACGACGACAATGCTGCAAGGGCAATGCCTGCGCTGGGCCCATCGAAGGATCCAGATCCGCCAAGTATGTCTTCCATCGTTCGCATTGTGCCAGTTTACACGAAACGTACGGTTTTTTAGCGGGAACGTGGAATCATCAGGTACCCAATGAAGTTGATGTCAACTTGAATTGGGTTGCTAGTGTCCAAATTGTCAGCGGTTACCTTGATGCCGCCGCCCTTTGGTCGCGCAATCCAGGGGTAATTGCTGATATCCCAAGAACCCGTGTTGTTGTCGATCAAATCGGCAACAAGTGTCGAATTCTTCATGAAGTTCTGATTGAACGTCTGGTCTTGAATCGTCACACGCCAATCGCGTGCCGTGTGCGATGCATCCTGAGAAAACTTGATCTTGTGAATCTCGAACGGCCATTCGAGAGCGTTCAAGAAATCCGTTTCGGCCAATGGCACGCCCGTTTGCCCCGCAGAAAGCGTCGCGGTGTTGGCCAATGGGAAGTTGTACGGCATCCGAATGATCGGCTGGTCCAACAGGGGTTGAATCCGCGCCAATGTCTTAGCAATGATTGGGGCGATCTGCATTAGCATGGCATTGGTGCCAGCATTGTTACGGGCCATTGCGGCAAGTTCGTCAGCGGTGGGCATTTTTTTGTGAAACCTCGCTTTTCAGCATTGCGCCTATTGGCAATGGGGCGCAAGAAGGTCTACTTAAACAATGACGCCATTTTCAACAATTGTTCGCGCCGAAGGCAGTAAAGGCAATTTACGCATCACAATCCCCGCGGCCATTGTCGCGCAATTGCGGGCCACGGGCTTTACGCCGCCTGATTGGGTGCGTTTATCCATTGCGGGCTTTGCACCGATCTTTGTAATTGCGCGTTACCCATTGTCGCGCCCTTCTGTGACATGCACATTGCCATCGTGGGCGTTTCCTGCCCTAGGCCCTGGCAGCGCAATCACAGCCCGTGTGGAAGACACCGTACCGTATCGAGCAACCGCAAGCGATGCGCCTTTTGATTGGTTACGCTTTGCGGATTCCCAAGCCTATTTGGTAACCGCAGATGCGCCTACGCTAACGCTATGGTCAAGGCACGAAGAGCCTTTCACACTCAATCGCTACGGCGGCGAAGGGCTTGAATGGCTGTTGGACCTGTATCGCGCCAAAGGCTCCCAAACAGACACCGCAACAGGCTGGAATTTGGCTAGCGCAGCGCCCGCTATGATAGAGGCAATCGCCGTCGCGCTTACAAACCTAGGGATCTCACGTGACCGGCAATACGTAGAAAACAGGCTTACAGTAGGCGTCTTGCACGTTTTGAAATCACAACCTTTGTTGCGCTTGTTCAAAGTTGCCAACACACAAAAAATAAAGGGTCGCTACGTTTCCGCAGCGACCCTTTTAAGCGTTTAACTTTGGAGGTGAAACGTTATACGACTGGGCGTTTCAGCAAGCCTTCAAGCGTCACGCGCACGTCGAACGTGCTCGAACCGGTATCAGCAAAGCCAGACCAGTTGGTGTAGCCCTGAAGGAAACCAGCGCCAGGAGAACCTTGCAAGCCGAGAGCGGCAGCGGGCTTCAGCACCGAGGTGTACGCGATGTTTGGGCGCAGCCAAATTGGCAACACGAAAGCGCTTTGGTCACGAGGCGAAGGGTTGCCGTTGTTGGCAACTTCCAAGCTGGTCGTGGTACCGAACACCGAAATGCCCGATCCCTGTGGGTACTCTTCCACAGGTCCTTCGCTCTGAACCTTTTGGTTCACTGCGAAGCGGTGGAAGGTCTTGCGAAGGAAGTCGAACATGACGCCACCAGCGGTGTACGCTGGATCGTAACCACCAACGTGAGCAGGTCGCGAAACTGCCGTGCCTGCGGTGTCCTGCAACGAAACAGCGTTACCAGTGGTGGTAATCGTCTCGCGGGTGATGCCGACCTGAATGCTGTAGATCAGCATTTCCCAACCGTCCTGCAGACCGGTGTCACCGGAACGAGGAATGTTGGTGTCAACTTCAGTCAAGGTGCGGGATCCGCCAGGAATGGCAGAACCAACGCCGCCCACGAAGGCGCGAATTTCGGTGCTGTCCAGGCCTTGAAGCTCTACCGTGTGGTAAAGGCGATCATGGGTCCAGTCAGCGAACTCGATTGGAAAGGGCACGCCACGAACTCGAACGGTCAATGTTCCACGAGACATATTTACTTTGCTTTCATCCAGGGTCGGCGTCGCCGGTATGGTCCTGGTACCAGGCCTTAACAGTATGAAAAAAACAACCCGTGTGTCGCTGTTTGTCGCACCAAACACACGGGCCGGAACTCAGAACACTTGCTGTTTATTGCGACAAGAAGTTGCTGCCGAAACCAAGCAACTCAACGTCGTTGTTCGCGCCGAAACCACCAGCGCCAAACGCGCCGCTCATTCCGTCCATCTCACGCTCAGGCGTAACAACGCCCAACACGCCAGTGGAACCCGAACCACCGTCAAGCAACTGAATGTCTTGCGACATGTCAGCGCCAAACGCGTCGTTCATCCCGTCATCTGAGTAACCGCCGTCTTCGTAACCGAAGGCGCCAGCCATCTCTTGTTCAGGTGTGATAACGCCCAAATACCCTGCGGTCCGCGCAGGCATATTCAAAGCGCTTTCCAGCTGGGCTGGAATTGCAATGAGAGCCGAAGTGATCAAACCAGCCAAGCCGGTCTGCTTGTGGCGAGTGAAAAGCAATGCAGCGCTAGCGCCGCCGCCAACCAACAAACCAATGACAGGCGACCACTTGACCATGGATGGCTTTTTCTTGAAAAGCATCCGCGTGGCCATAGAAGCTGCCTGCGTCAAACCGCCACCCAGAAGGGGGCCTGCAACAGAAGGATCGCTAAAAGCGCCTTCCAAACCATCATTACCAAGCCGATGCCGACGACGACGTGCCATGTGAATTCTCCGTTTTTTCTTTAAGGTTTGTGCGAAAGGTTGTGCCGCTTGCGCGACTACTTGCGAGCCCTGCGGCGCTTCTTGGTCGCCTTCTTACCCTTGACCAACGTGCCGCAAGTGACGCGGCCTTTGCGACGCACGCATACCTTGCGGGCCTTCTTTGCTTTCTTCTTTGCCATGTTCAATTCTCCCTGTGACCCAAAGGCCCTTTGGTGGTTACAGCGCTGCCGTTAGGGCAACACCGTTGGGCCAGCGCAGAACGATTGCTTCGCCCCGCGCAAGCGCCGCAAGCGGCCCACTCACCAGAGGGGGCGCCAGATTCGTTACATTGTTGGACCGCAGAACTTCCGCCATTTGGCGCAAAGCCGAAACAGCGCGTGATGCTTCAGGCACTGAAGGCGCCCCGGCAGCTGCAAAATGACGTATGGGACGGCCACTAGCATCCGCACCAAGGACACGACCAAGGCTGCCATTCATCATATCGGAAGCGTCAGCCACCGAAGGCGCAGCCGCTGCGGCGGGGAAGGGCCCCTGTGAAGCCATGCCAGGCCGCATTCCAACAGGAATCCGCGTACGCGCTTGTAGGCTTGATTGCTGAATGTCCCGACGCGCATTCAATGGCGAGAACGGCGCTATCGCCCCAGTGGCCATTACATTGTAAGGCACGGATCCGCCGCCGGGGCCGTCTTCGCCGTATTGCCATTGGTTGTAATTGCTTTTAATCGTCATTGTGGTTTTCCCCGAAAACAGCGGTAAAACGCAAAAACGGCACTCAAAACGCATAATGCCTTGTGAGCGAAATGCATACAGAGCGCCGTTTCGTACGGTCACATTGCAATGGCCCCGTTGCCAATGCACCAACCCCTTCACAATTACTATTTGTGCATGATGTTTTTCTTCTGTCAAATTCCCGCTTAAGATTGCACAAATGCCAACGCCTGCCGCAATGACCCCTTCGCCTGGACGCTGCCCTGTTACGTTTTGGCGGTTTGCCGTTCCATTGGCATTGGGCAACATAACAGGCATTGGCGCCGGGTATTTAGCCCGCAAGCTGGCGAAGGCGGAACACCCAACAACTTCCAAAACGATTGGAATTGTCGCAGGAACCATTGCATTTTGGGCTGTGGCGGGCGGCCTTTGGGTCGTGTTGCACCGTAAAGAGCACATTCCCGTACCAATGCGCTAACGTCGAAATGCCGCTTTGCGCTTGAATGCGCAATGGCCATTGATGTAAGAAGGTTGGCAATGCTCACCATTGATGTTGCCAATGTCCCCCCGCCCCCACCCCATTGGCGCATTGCCGTCTTTGACAGCACAGCCATTGCGGAAGATGGCGTAGGCGGGCGGGCCCAGTTCTCAAAGCCAACCGTAAATGCATTACGCAGCCAGGGTCACGAGGTGACATTGCACGGTGCCTTTGATCCCTATGCCGCTACCCAAGCCGATGTTGTTTGGACTGAATGGTGCAATGAAGACGCTTTCGCTGCCGCCGCCAGCAAGCTTTGCAACCGCCTTGTGATCCGTATGCGGGGTTTCGATGTTTGGGGCCCATTGGAAAACTTTGCATGGGAAAACGTGCATGCCCTTGTGTTTGAAAGCCCTTTCCTGGCAGACCTATTTCGGGACCATTTCAAACGGCTGAACTTGCCATACCCGCAAATCGCAACACACATCATTCCTGCAGGCGTTTGCTTAGACGCGCTTGCAATGCAGGTGTGGACGCCCCCCGCAGATAACCAACGTGTCTCGGTCGCGCTTGTCGCGCGCGTAATCAGCGACAAAGGCTATCAGCTAGCGTTTGAATGGGCGCGTTCACAGCCCAACGTAATGTTGCACGTAGCGACAGCAATGGAAGAGCACAATCCACGCTTGATACGCTACCTAGAACATACGGCACCTGACAACGTATGCATGTACGGCGCTGTCAATACACCCGTGTGGTTGCGTGAGGTTGACGCTAAGTTTCTACTCTCGGCATCGGTTTGGGAAACCCTGGGTTACACGCTCATTGAAGCATGCGCACTGGGCATCATACCGCTGTTGCACGACGCCCCGGGGGGAGATACCAATTGGCCGCATTTACCTAAATGGCGATCATTTGCAGATTTAAAAGTACTCCTACACCGCGGGCTTACAACACCCGCACAAACAGCATTCGATGCTATGGCGAATCGCGGATTCGTTGAACTCAATTACGATTCTGTTGCGCAAACCAAGGCGTTTGCAGCCGTACTTTTCACAGACCTTGTGAACAACGCACCCGAGATGATTCCTATACAAGGCCATGAAGCAGCCGCATTCAATGACGCGTTTGCCGCCGACAATTTGCCTAGTTGTATTGATGTCATCAGTAGCTGGCGCACTACTGCACAAAATGATGCTGCACAAGTTCCCGCTTTCGTTACTGCGGCAACAACACTTGCCCGTAGCTTCTTGCGTGAAAGTGACACGCAAACAGCAACAGGCCTAGTATACCTCGCACTTGCGCATGGGCCTTGCGGTGTTGCATTTACGATCCTTGGACAAATCGCAGAGCAGAATAACCACACTGCAAACGCGCTTGCATGGTTCAGGCTCGCAGACAGCCTTTCGCAAGGAACGCTTTAACATGGCAAACCTGACAACAGCGCAAACAAACCTGCATCAACAATTCTGTGAAAGCCTAGCTAACGTACAACTTGAACGCGCCGATGATTGCGCTACAAAGCTTCGAGCAAACATTTTACCCGAAACCGGCACAGCCGTTGCCTTTCGCGGTGAGGTTGCCGCGCAACTGGCAACAACGTATTTCGCACAAGGCGAGTACACTCGCGCTGAAGCATGGGCCCTACGCGCAATGCAAACGCAACCACGCGTGGACGCGCTTTGCTTGCTTGGGGAGTTAGCGCTGCTAAACGACAACGTTGAAGGCGCTTTAGCGTGGTACGCGGCAGGCGAGATCCTCGCGCATTGCACCGGAGGGCTTATCTGGGAAACCATTGCAAGACGCCATAAGCAATTGCAAACCCGGTTTTTCACACTGTACCCTCAACAGCGGCCAATTCGTGCACAAACAACGCACGGGCTTGTGCTAATGACCGTACAAGATCGCGAAACGTTCGCAGCAACAGCTGAAAGCATTGCCGCCAATGGCATCTGGCAGGGCCCAACGACTGTCATTATCGACGGGGACGGCCCACAGCCTACATGTTTACGCGATTGGACATGGTTGCCGACAGCAACACCGAAACGCGAGGGGCAGGCCCGCACGTTCTTTCGCGCACTCGAACATGCGCACATGCTTAAATGGGATTTTCTGACCGTACTCGAAGACGACATTGTGTTAGCGCCCAATGCATTAGAGGCATTACAACACATTGAAATCCCTGCAAATGCAGCGGTTTTAGCGTGGTACTCCAATGCACCACAACCATTTCATTCCATTGGCAATCAATCGCGCATTGTAATGCAGCAAATGCCTTGCGCTGCTACCGGCGTAGCATTGACAATGACCCGGCGGACCATTGACCAATTACTAACATCTGAAGTCTACAATGCGTGGACGGATACCCACGGGGGTGATGGGATTTTCAACTTGGCAATGCCTGGCAAATTTTGGGCGACAATGTACCCTAACCCAGTGCAGCATATAGGCGCTGTGTCATTGACAGGCAACAGCGGTGCTCGGCAATCGCCGTCGTACCCGCATTGCACCGACGCTAGAACGCTTTTCACGAAATAAGGCCGTATTTCGCAAGGCGTTTGCCCTATTTTGATTTATTAACGAATTACCGGTCTAATTGAGGCTCCCATATCAAGGAGCTTGAGCAATGCCCGCAATTCGCAAAAAGAAACTTTATTTCGATGTAGCCCTTATAGGTGCGACACGCGGCCTCGCGTTTCCTTGCACGCAATTTCGCCAATCCTACAACGGTGATCTTTACGGCGGGGTGCTCGACGACCTGCCCGCACTCGTAGTGGGATCCCCTGCGGCCCGCAAACGGCTTCACAGTGTTGCGGCTTGGTTTAGTCCGCTAAGTGGGCAGGTAGCCATAAACGCTGCAACTGCCGCATTCCCCGGCAACACAGGCATTAACCAACGGGTTTACGTTAAGTTTATCACGGCAACAACCGGTTTCGTTAACGGCACAGGAAACCCTGCATCAATTCCAGTAGCAGTCACTGATGGCTTGGTCTTTGCGCCACAGCTGCAAGGCTCAACCCCTATTGGAACTCGACACTTCAGCGTTCTCGTTATTCGAGATCGTACCGCAAATCTCGTAACCAGCGCCACCGTACGCGGCGTGCTGTACGTGCAGCGCCAACACTCAATCGAAATCTAAAGCCTTTCAGCCCTTGGTGTAGGCGCAATGCGCGCCACCAAGGGCTTTTGTGCATCTAACGCCGTGCGATATTTGACCGATTGCGCTTTATTGACGACGCTGAAGCAATGGCAACCCGTCGAAAAAAACTGTATTTCAACATCAACCTGACAACAGTCAACAATGGCCTGGGTGCCACACTTGTGTTTGGCCAAGTCGTTGCCTGTACGCAATTCAGGGCAGGCTACACCGGAGACGTTTACGGCTCTGTGTTAGAAGACCTTGCAGCGTTGACCATCGGATCTTCTGCTGAGCTTAAACGCCGCAATGAGGTGACGGCCTGGTTTCAGCCAATTACGGGCCAAGTTGTAACCAGCATTGGAACACCTTTTCGCAATCAACGCGTTTACGTACGATTTACCATTGCAACTGTCAGGGACAATGGCACCGCAGTAATTCTAACATTCCCAGGCCAACCCGATGGCACCACGCCAATAGGCACACGGCACTTTGGCATTCTTGTTGCTCGTGATGGCGCGAGTTCCGCCACCGATGTCAGCCCCACCGTACGTGGGCGCTTGTTCGTCCAACGGCAACACAATATCGAAATCTAAGCACGCAGCCCCGTAACCGCCTAGACAGCGGCAGACGCAATGCTGTAAATTGCGCGCATGACCCCTTACGCAAGCTACAGACCCGAAACGCTCGAAGAGCTTTCGGGTTTTGTTTTTGAAGCACCCGCACGTTTCACTTTTACGCATCCTTTGCGCGGCGGGCCTGCGCTTCGCGACTTACGCGCACGCTTCACGCCACATGGCAAAGTGCGCTTTTCTTGCACACACGCAAGTGTCTTTGTGGACATCGTACCGGGCCCACCAGAAACGCCGATAGTCACATTGGACATGATTGTCAGGTCTGATGCTGCAGGCCTAGAACGCGCCATTCATTCGGCAATGGTGCACGTCGATTACATCATCGTTGGCATTGATGAACGCTCGGATGCTGCAACGCATACAGCCGCAGCGGCTTTTGCGGATGAAGTACATGTGTTTGATGCGCAAGCCATTGGCCTAAGCGCGGAAGACTGGGCCGCTGACAAAATGCACTTTTCCAATGCACGCAACATTGGGCGCGCCAAAGTGCAAACACCATGGGCTTTGATTTTAGACACTGACGAGTACTTCAGCAAAGTGCCCGTCGATTTGCGCATTGCCTTGCAACCGCAGTACACGGCCATAGAGATCAACGTAAACTTGGGCACTGTTGTTATGCGCGATACATTGCGACTTGCGCGCACGCGTTATCGCTGGTTTCGAGCGACACATAACCAATTGAATTTTTCGTATGCTGCAGACGAAGTTGTTGCGATCACTGATGATATCTGCGTCATGCATGACACTTCATTGCGAACGCGCCTAGAACGTGCGCGCAGAGACGCACAACGCGCAGAAGGGCATGCCGCCCTTGTGGCGGATTCGGATCAAGGTGACTTGAACGCAACGTTTCACGTCGCTAAGCACTTCATAGGTGAAGGCGATCTTGCAGCAGCCCTAAAAGCCACAGAAAAGTTTCGCAGCTTTGCCGAAGTACGCGGCCCCGCTACAGGCGAACGCGCTGTCTTGGCTTGCGGCCTTGCAGAACTGTACTACCGTGACGATAACTTCGATCAAGCTGAGCTTTGGGCGTTTCGCGCATTACTTGATGGGCCTATCTTAGAAGCCTTCTACCGCTTAGGCGACATTGCAGAAGATCGCGGCGACTTACCTGCAGCGCTATTTTGGTTCGATTGCGCATGCCGCGCACCTATGATCGATAGTTTCGGATGGCTCGAAGGCGGTGAACTTCGCTGGGCGCGACGCACGCAAATTCGAGAAGCTATCGGCGCACTCGAAGGCATTGCACCTGAACTTGTTACAGCAACAGCCTCAATGGCACATCGCAATGTTCGTTGAAACCTTACAAGACCCAAGTAGCAGCCTTGCAACCATTGTGAATGCACGTAAAAACCGCATTGTGTCGCATGGCGCTTACGCCGACGAGCACCACAGGTTGGCGCTCAATGCGGCACATCAAGCATACGCGCAAGGCGCATTTGATACGGCAGAGACATGGGCATTACGCGCATTGCATGATGGCGCGTCTTACGAAGCGTTTTGCTTGCTTGGCGATATTTGCGAACAACTGGATTTTCTCACAGATGCGCTACGCTGGTATCGCGCGGCTGCGGGATACTGGAAAGCGCAACCTGTGCGCCAATACGAAACGCCGCTAACAGCAGCAGCACACGAATACCGGATCCGTACGTTATTGCGCAAACAGCGGGAACACTGGCAATCTCGTGACTTGTGGCAAGCGCTGCCATTGGCACAAGCTGCGAGCTTCGCACACTTTGCAACGCTGCCTGAAACACTACAGGCTGCGCGCGACACAGCCAAATGCACTGTGTGGGGCCCACCGTTGCACGATATCGCGCCTGTACCTGCAAACATGGCGTTAATCAGCACACAACACCCAAGTTTGCATGTACCTGCGTATGGTTCACCGCATCTTGAACCACATGTGCATGTGTTCAAGATGCCCATGCGGACACCGCTGTTCGGCGCAACAGTTATTGTCTCACCTGCAACAGCGCACGCTGTGCCTGTAACATGCACAACAAACTTTGAACTTGCGCAAGCCTTACAAGCAACGAACCACCCCGCGCATCAGCTTTGGGGTATTGTTCACGAGCCTGCGTAACCACAGAATAACGCCCGCCAGGACCACAGCGTTATATCAGGGTGCAAGGCTGTCATGTTCGGCAAATTATCAAGTAACGCTTGCCGCGCGCCATCGTCTTCGAGCAATGCCGCACAACGCGTAACCATCGCGGACACACACGCGGCGGCGGTCGCTGGCGTTTTGTAAAAGAACCCAAACTTAATGTATTCAGGTATCGCGCCAACGCCAACGCAGACAGGAATAATGCCGTTGACTTGGGCTTCAAGTAACCGCAACGGTGTCCACGCTGCAGGCGCGCATTCATTTAATTGTGCGTCAATGTAGAGCACACAGCTTCCAAGCTGCGCGGGCTCCGTTACAAACACAATCTGCGGCAAGCGAACGCGCAAAGCTTCGCATAGCTGCAAATTTGTACCTGCTTCAATGAACACATGAAATGGCAACTTTGTTACAGGCGTTACGTAAGGCGTTGCGGACAAACGGACAACGTGAACCTTATCAAACAAAGAAAACACACGTAAAAATGCTATGCGTTGTGCTTCCGAGAAAACCACAATACACCGCGCGCATAAAATAGCAGTGACAGCGTGGAAGTCGCCGCGCGCAGGTATTGTATCAAACACCAAAATTGTCGAATGCCGTGGGTCGTGTGTCTTGGCATCCGCAATCACATGTGTAGGCGCCTGCTGGTCTATAGGTGTGAAAGTAAACGCCCCACAAGCGATCAACGCTGCGCTTGCCTGCTGTGCAATCGCAGGGGCAGTAAGCGCAACCGCCGCTGTAACTTCCGTCAATGCTTGCGCCGCCGCACCGTCGTGCAATTCAATGTCGAACCCCAATTGGTTTGCAAACAATTGAAAAGCGCGTTGAGCGCAGAACCCCGTGTATTTTGATTGTGCGGACACCAAACGCTTGGCAAACCAAACGGGATCCCACGCAAAAAAGCGCATATAGCGTTGATGCGCTTCGAGTACCGTAATGCCATCGCGCTTTACCACTTCTTCCGCTTTTAAAATAATTTCTGGCGCTGAGCACATGCTTTGCGCCGTTGTAACCATCATTGCTTTGTATGCGATGGATACCGCAGTTTGCGCAGCCGCGAAATCCACAAGCGTATGCGCCACACGATCTGATAGCGTCGCAGGCACACGCGTAAACATCGAATCTGCAACGTTGTCCCACGTCACACGATCACTGCGAGGCAATGTATCGTAAGTCTCCACGTTTTCGACCAGTAAACCACGATATGCCAATGCCCCCTGCAGCAATGAAGCATCACGCCCGGGACCAACGAACCACAACAAGCATTGCGGCACTTCACGAACGAACATGCGTAAGCGATACGTGCGGCACGTACGTATTATTGCAGGAAGGGTTACATCGGGCACAGTCGCGTGCTCTGTATGCGGCATAAATACCGCTGTACGGTTTTCATCCAATGCCCGCTGTGCAATAGCGCGCCATGCAGGCGCTTCAGCCACACTGTGGCCAAGCTCGCCAATATCTAAAAAGCAAACAACATTGGCGCCGTTTGCAAACGCACGTTGCGCAGCTGCATACCAGCTATCAAGTGGTTCAACATAAATGTTATCGAACGTTGCCGCGAGCCATTGTAGATCATCTACGTCGTGCCAATTTGGTGCGTTGTACTCCACCAAACGTTGAATCAAAACGAAATTAAGTTGCATGGCAGTACCCGCACCTATCGCGCACGTAAAGGCCCCAGATGCCGCACAATTGCAACTTCAATATTTGTTTCAATGGGCACAGGCGGCGTTCGTGTAATGAGTGTCCGAATGGTGCATACATTCGCCTGCAAGAAAGTTGTCTCTGCTATGCGAAAACTCGCCGCGTAAGGCTGTACGATCACTTGGGCCTGTGCGGTATCAAGCGCGGTATCAAATCGCACAACGGTTGTGCCGGGAGCCGTTCCTTGTTGCAGTGTGCAATTTAGTGTCGTGCCTGTCACTGTGCTTACCATTGCAAGAAGATCCGGATCATCGAGCGTGTAAACGCGCACACGCAAATCAGCACCAGGGTAGTAGCCGTCTCGTAGATTGTACGTATGCAAATGCGCGTGCTGGCTGTCAGCTTGCCGTTCAAGGACCACTAAGCGATTGGGCGTCAACGCTGTTGCATGAACAAACACCGGCTCGGGGGGTAGCGTTATTGCGTATGTTTGTGTACGCACAAAACGCAATGCAAGTAGCGAATCACCAGTAACGCGATCCCCGTATGCACTGATAAAAGCCTCACGCATCACAGGGCACCTTCTAACACTTGGGCCTGCAGCTGCATAGCCGCAATGATCTTTGGCAAATTGGCTAGGTCCTGCGGGCTGTCAATGTCATCCGTGTAGTCATCGACAGCTACGTCATGCACATGCGCAAAATTCAAGTCTTCCAACACATGCATGAAGTACCACAAATAACAGTTACGCTCGCGAACGGCACCGATGATTTCAGGATCCGTTGTCACTTGCGATAGCTCTTGGGTTAGGCGTTTGAGCCGTTCCAGACATTCGCGTACGTAGTAGACCACTTGCCCATAGCTCGCAGCTTCAAACGAAAACCCATACAACTCACCACTGTCTCGCCCCGTGAACATGTGGGGCACGTAGCGCGCACAGAATGTTAACGCTTGCGTGTTGTTGGGCTGTACAAGTGCGCGAAGCGCATCATGCGAAAAAACGGTATCACCGCAAAGGACTAAATAGCGATCAACAACATGCAACGGAAAACGCGGCAAAGCTGCAAACGCAGATTCAAGAAATAGCGGCGTTGTCGGCTCTTTGAGTATTGCATGCGCATCACGCGCAATGCTTTCCCACAAGCTTGTCTTTGGCGCTGCAATGGTCACAAGCGCCCGACTTGTCAACTCGTGCAACATGCGAACCGTGCGCAACACATTGGGCTCGCCTGCAACATCTACAAGTTGTTTAGGCGTTGTAAGCACACTGTTCATGCGCGTTTGTTGTCCACCACACATAAGCAAAACACAAACACTTGGCGCAGGCATTTTTTAACGAGGCTCCCAAATAAAAGTCGGTGTGGCATTGTACTGACCCACAATCTTGTAGTCACGCGCTAACAGCCATTCACTTTGTGCAATGTGCGCGCGTGGTGTTGCGGCTTCAATAACAATCAAAGGTCTATCAGCTTCAATGGTCAACCGTGCGCCATGTAACACTGGCATCTCAAAGCCTTCGACATCAATTTTTAGAACTGCAACGCGGTCTTGGCCTTGTACAACTTCTGATAACGTATTGTCTAAGGCCCACGTATGGCGGGCTGTGGCTTTTTGTGATTGCAAAACACAATCCATGCCGGTATTTGTCGTCGAAAGCTCGCAGACCTCAACAGTGTCGAGCCCTGTGCCCATAGGTTGTGGCACCACAGTAATAGCGCCACGCAACGTTGCGCTTGTAGATTGCGCGACAACATTGCGCGACAACAACTGTAAATTGCGGGCAGATGCTTCGCATGCAATGACTTGTGTGGCCCGGCACATAGTTGCAAAAAACACAGCGTGATTGCCAACATGCGCGCCTACGTCAGCGTAGACGCCGGGCAAATCATAAGCATGAATTGCCTCTAACAATTGATGCTCGTAAAACTTGCCAGTATTACGCCAAATCCGCGTAATGTGATCGTGCGCATGGCCTACGAGTGTTATGGCTTGCTGCTTGTAAAAAACTGTGTGCGCTTCTGCTAAGACCGCTGCTGCTGTCATAAAATTACCCGTGTAAGATCGCCGCCCCAGGCCCGTGTCCAAGTGTCAGCGCAAGCGTATTACCAAGTGTGAGCGTTTCTTCTCGCGCACATTCAGCTGCAAGCTCCGCATCGTTTGCAAGATACACTGTTGTGTTTGGTGCCGCTTTAGCAATGTGAAGAATCTCTGTAACGAACGGCAAACCCTGCCCTTCAAACCCATATGTGTTTGCTCCAAAACGAAAAGAGCTATCAATCGGGCAGGGCAACGCAAGCAACAACGGCGCGCCTGGCCGTGCTGTTAACAACAATTCTGCAAGTGCACTGCCTACGAATTGCGCGGTCAAGCTTGCTTTGTCGGGGCATGCCCCATACGGAACGAGAACGGGATCCCGCGTACAAATGACACGTGTGTTTTGGGGCGTGTAGAGCTTTAGGCTTGTTTGCCCCACGTCACACACATGCATCGTGCAATCTTTGCCAAAAATTGCACGCTTGGCATACGCCGCATAATCCCGCCCCTGCTTTGAGACATGAAAATGCCAACCAAATTGTTTACGCTGGTGTACAAGCGCTTCACGAAAAAAAGGCAGCAATGCAAGGCCCCCGTAAACGCAAACGCTCTTGAAGCCTTGCCGCAAATACGTAGGCACTTGCTGAATCCCGAATGTCTCGTGAATGCACTCAACGGCACGAAAAACGCGTTGTGCAAGCGCATTTGCAATTTCATGCGGCGTCTGCCCCATAGCTTGCGCTTGGCGCAAGTGGCTTGCGCCCAACGCGCTCCAAAGCGGATTACCATCGGGTAGCCGCAAATCCCAGACTTGCAACGGTGTTACATCTGGCCGTGAAAGCCGCACAAATCGGTAGGGCACGAAGCTATCCCCAAACCGGCAAAAGTGACGCGTCAAAGTCTTCGCCTAAAAAGCTTGTCGCCTTACGATTGACCTTCGGCATCCATGTCCAGATCGCCGACACATCACCTACATGCTCCACTAAGTTAGGTACGTGAAGCGCATAATGCGGCGTCGCGCTGAAAAGCAAATGCGAGCCAAACAAACAATCTGAACTGTGAGCGCTGCCGCCTTCAAGCATTGCAGGCCCACGTGCTACCAAATACTCCATTGTGCGCCGGGGCCACAGGATCGCTTGACTACCCCAATAACCACGACCATCAGCGCCCATGGTGCTGACCTTGTGCAATTGTGGCGGCATTCCATAAGGACATTCCTTCATATCGAAGAAGCTTGTAAACGCGCAATCGTGCGGCACACCTGTTTGCAGCATGCGCGCAATTGCACCTTTACAGGCCACAACGTCATCCTCGAAGAACAATAAGTGATCACAGGTTACATCGCGTAACGCGAAAGCGAACACCGCGAGAAAGGCCCGCAGATTGCCTCGGGGGTCGCCGCCTAACCGGTGTAGCTGCCAATCGGCATCAAGTACGCGCTGCCCATCAATTGCGTCACCATCAGAAAGCACCCAACGGTGCTGCGGGGCGAAAGCTTCACAGGCCCCAGCCCGATTCAAGGATGCAAGTGTATCCCACAGGTAGGCCTTACTACGGGGACACGTCAAAACAACGACGGTACTGTGCATGGGCGGTAACAGTAACCGCCATTACAGGGCCGTGTCTAGGCGCAATTTGCTATTTACGCAGGATGGTATAAGTGCTGTAACCGATAGCCAACCCTGCAAGACTGAAGAACACCACGGTGCCTGCCACGGTGGGCGTCCTGCCGAAAATCTCATCACCAGGAAGCCCCAGCGCGTCGGCGATCTCGCTATCCGCCATGCTTGCAATCTCGTTGGCAATCTCGTCTTCGCTCCAATTGCCCAAATACGTATCATCGGCGTATCCGAGTGCAGCCGCCAAAGGCGCGCCTGCAAACTTAGACAACCCCGGCACAAACTTCATGGTTGCCAACACGGGGCCTAAACCAGGAACCGCCGACGAGGCTGTCAGCTTCAAAGCCAACTTGATGATCGCTGGCAGGTTTGCGCGAATCGTAGCGATGTTGCGAACCCGCAATGCTTGGCAGAAAAGCGGCACAATATCAAAATTCACACCTGCGGAGGCAGCTCCGATGCGCAAAACGCCTTCAGGCGTCGCACAGATAACCTTCCCAAGCCGAATTGCAAACGCAAGCGCCAACTTAAGCGCCAGCTTATGCAGCTGCACCGCAGTTTTTCCAGCTTTCACCACGACCCGTGTACCCGACTTTACGCCCCGTTTGGCACCCCTCGCGCCCCGTTTGATACCCCGCCCTACCCTTTTCAGATATCCCAGGTCAACGGCATCCATCAAAGGTGCCCCGAGCAGCATCAAATCGCCGTTGTTATTGTCTTGTGCAAGTTGCATGTCCTTCATACTGCCTAATGTACGCAACATGGTCAATTTGACGCCCCCTGGGCCCCCCGGCACACTAAAGAAAGCATGACCACGCCTACCTTGCGCGCACACACCGTCCACACGCTCGATGATCGTGTGCGGATTTTAAAAGACCTTGTTTTCAAGGGGCCCATGGCCTTTGACAAACGCGCCTCGCCGATAGGCAGCATCCGAGATCCTCGAATGCGCCAAATCGGGCTGTTCATTGTACAGAACTGCCCCCCTCGTGCAGACATGTGCGAGCTAAAGGCCATCTTCGATTTTATGACGGATCCTCGAAATAAGATCCGCTACACCGGGGATATCGCCGGGTACGACACTTACCAAAGCGCCATAAAAACGCTTTTGTATTTCAATGGAGGTGACTGCCTGCCATTGTCAACCAAGGTCTTGCGATCCGACTACAAGCTAGTTGCAATTGCGGAGCTTTCACCAGGCGACCGTATTATGGCCGATGGTGTGTGGGTCCAAGTGTACGACGTTTGGGCTACTGGTGAAAAAACAATCCTAGCGTCTGAACTCACTAACGGCTGCGCCCTTCCCACAAGTCCTGAACACCGCGTATTTCTCGCAGATGGCACCGAAATACGTGCGGAAGCTTTACGCCCCGGCAACGCATTGCTTGCGCCCACGACTGTGTTTCCTTGCGGGGAAGTGCAATCTTGGCCCGGTATTTCAGACAACGATTTCGCCTGGCTACAAGGTGTTTACACCGCTGACGGTTGGTGGGACAAATCGCGTATTTGTATTTCAGGCCGTGATGGCAAACCGAAAGAAGCTCAAAAACGCCGCGTACACAGCATTATGGAAAGTGCTGGCATTGACACACGCTGGCATGAACGCTACATCGCGATTAATGATCGTGCTTTAGCGGATCACTTCAGCGCTTTTGGCCACCATGCACCTGTAAAACACCTACCCGCGCTAGGCATTGCACAAAGCCAACTTGATAGTCTAATCGAAGGGCTTTGTGCCGACAGCGGCACAACTGAAAAAGGCACCATCGTACACAGCACTACGTCTGCCGAAATGGCGTTGCAATTACGTGTGCTGTACCGCATGAAGGGCCAAAGTGTGCATATCCGCCGCGTTGATGAGCATGGTGGATTGGGCACAAACCCTATTTACCGTGTGACTGTGCGCATGGCCGCCGAAGACTACAGCAGACCACGTGCAAACGTACGTAGTGCTCCCCAAATCAAATCCATTACAGAACGCCCCCCAGAATTGTGCGGCGACTTGACTGTAGAAGGTGGCCGCTTCTGGCTCCCTGAAACAGACGTTATGGTTCACAACTGCGATGATCATTCCGTAGCTAATGCGGTATTGGCCATGGTCAACGGTTACGCGACCAAGTTCCGCATCACGTCCAACACGGGATCCAGCTGGGACCACATTTACACCATGGCAGGTGTTCCTAAGCACAACCCTAAACACTGGGTGGCGCTCGACACAACACTAGGCCAAGGCAAATTCAACATTGAGCCTGGACGCGCCAAATTCCGCGATTTCACGGTAGGGGACATTTAACATGCAAAATGCAAAACGGTTTTTCATCCCTGGCGGGGGATCCTTTGACGTAGCCTTGGACGACGATACAGGCGCCAGCGTGGTCAATGGCGCCCCCGGTGTACCCTCAAGCGGCTGGGTGGCTCCTGTGCTTATCGGCGGCGTCGCTGGTGCAGGCTTAGTAGCGCTTCTCTTGTGGACGCGAAACCGGTAGACTGGCGCCCAATTCATGGCGAACGCACCCAATAAGCCCGACATTCAAACGTTCGTCATCAAACTGGGACGCTTGATTGCCCGCCTTATCCTTGAGCGCGCACACGTGGATATCGTGATTACCGTACAAGATGGCAACATCCGGCTTGTACGGACGAACCGCACGTATTTGCCAGATAACCTCCCCGACGTGTAACCTTGCCATTAGCCTTTAGGAGGGCTTTCACATGGCAAGAGCAAAACGTTTACGATCAAAGACCCGTGGTGGCGCATCCGCCAAAGCCGCATGTAAGGTTCAGTTGAAAACCTGCATGCGATCCCCCGCTAGCGGCGCATTGAAGACTGGCCTGAAAAGCTGCATGACCGAGTTCAACAGCTGCCGCGGCGTTGGTAAAGGGAAAAAGCGCACTGCCAAAAAGGCCAAGAAGGCAAAAAAGGCGCGCAAAGCCAAACGCTAACAACCCACCTGCGCGGCACGTTGCTTTTGGACTTTGAGAAGGGCTTGGAAACATGATTTCACTCGGCAATTTCGGCTACACAGCATCTGAAGATTTGACGTCGTTAGGCGCGTCAGCAAATGAAAGTGCGCTTCAACGCGCTTTAGTTTCGCTGGCACGCAGCACCAACGATGCCAGCTTGGGCGTTAAAGTTGACGGCATTGTTGGGCCCGCAACAGCGGCAATCACGAACCGAGCCCTTCTCAAATACGCTACGCGTGCCCCGGCAAACTACCGCACAGGGCGGTTAACCGTTGCGCAAGTACGTACCAATGCTGGCGCACTTGCCAACATTTTAAGTGCGGAAGCCAAAGCCCGTGGACAGAAAGCGCCACCAACCACCGCCGTTAAGCCCAAAGCAAAAGTAAAAGCTCCGGCTCCGGCTCGAATGCCCACAAACACACCAGCAGCGGTCAGGACCGCTGTAAACGACAAAGCGGCTGTAGCTGCCTTACAAAACGCTATTCGTGCTCTGGGTGATGCTGTAGGCGACCGTGTATTGCGCATCGGCGTAGATGGCATTGCAGGCCAAGGCACCGCAGCAGGTGTGAACCGCGCGTTGACCAAGTACGTCACCAATGCGGATCGCGCATTGCGCACAGGCAAGCTAACCGTTGCGCAAATTCGAGGAAACGCCAAGCTTTTGACAACGGTAATCGTTGCCGAAACTGCCAAGCGCAAAACGGCTAAACCAAAAGCCAAAACCAAAGCGGCAATGCTAGCGCCCGGCAAAATGCTTGCAACGCGCGCCAACAAAAGCGGCGTGGCAGGCCTACAAGAAGCCTTGGCCCTGCTAGGCCGCTTAGCTAAAGACCCAATTCTAGGAGCCATCAAAGCTGACGGCATCGTGGGCCCCGCAACCGCACGGGCTGTCAATCGCGCCTTTACAAGCTACATCGACAAAACTGAAGCACCCGCCCAATACCGCACAGGTAAACTGACCACGGCTACCGTGATCGCCAGCCTGGGGCCGCTAACTACGTTTTTGCGCCAAGAGATCGACCGGCAGCAGACCGCAGAAGCCTCCGCAGCCGACGAAACGTCGTTCCCCAAAGGCAATCAAAGCACTCCAAACCAAAGTGCGCCGGTCCCTGCCAGCCCAACCGGCAAGGAAGAGGCGAACGCGTGGGACGAAGCGGCGCCCGAAGACCGCAGCGCGGCGCCCGCCCCTGTGTCAGCAAACGCCAAAGCGGCACAAGCTAAAGTGGAAGCAGCACAAGCCAACGTCGAAGCACCTGCAGAACCTGAAGAAAGCGAAGCCCCGGCCCCAAGCGAAGCGCCAAGCCCACCGCCACGCGCCTTAGCGCCTGCGCGTAATCCAACTCCAAGCGGAGGCGGCAGCAGC
>Ga0163152_10000673_pt1 | contig 57356 bp, 50 predicted proteins | sample OliLakLV19MP8IB2_FD_148635 | JGI IMG/M metagenome (GOLD analysis project Ga0163152, IMG submission 148635) | Freshwater microbial mat bacterial communities from Lake Vanda, McMurdo Dry Valleys, Antarctica - Oligotrophic Lake LV.19.MP8.IB-2 | ecosystem: Environmental > Aquatic > Freshwater >... | reverse complement strand
GTCCTGTGGGGGTGGGTGAATCGCTCGCTGACGCGCACCATCGCCTTTCCGGTGCTGCTGCTCGTGACGATGGCCGATCTCTGGACCGTTGGTTTGAAACAGGCGCACTACCAGGAACCGGGTGACACGAGCCGTCTCTTTGCACCGACCGGCACCGTCGACTTCCTGAAAAAAGACACCGATCTGTTCCGCATCCTGCCCCTCTCGGCGCCGCTGGCCCCGTCACCGAACTGGTGGGCCTATTTTAAGCTGGAAAACGCCTACGGCTATCATCCGGCCAAGCTCAAGGTTTATCAGGACATGCTCGACGAGGAGGGACCTCTCGGCCTGGCCAAGCCGCTCCAGCGGGGCAACTTCAATCTGCCACGCGCGGCCAACGTGAAGTACCTGATCCTCTCGCAACCGGGTCTCGACGGGCCCGATCTCACCACGGTCAACACGACGCAGGGGAGCGCACCGACCGGCCAGGTGGCCAATGAAACCACCTACCGACTTAATCGCGCCCTGCCCAGGGCCTTTTTCGTCGATCGCTACCGGGTTCTTTCTGATCCGAAATCGGTGCTTGCAGCGATGGCCGACGCGCGCTGGGATCCGGCGGCCGAGGCCCTCCTGCTCGAAGAACCGGGGTCGGCCATTCAGCCGGCCGGCGGCGCCACAGTTCGAATCACCGGGCACCAGCCGCATCACGTGAAGGCCGAGATCGAGGCTACCGGCAACCAGCTCCTCTATATCTCCGAGGTCTGGTATCCGAATGGGTGGACGGCGCGTCTCGATGGCCAGCCGGTCAAGGTGCTGCGCGCCAATCATGCGTTCCGGGCCATCGTCGTGCCGCCGGGGCGCCATCAGCTGACGATGGATTTTTCCGACCCGGCCTACGCCACGGGACGAACGATCAGCATGCTCAGCTACGGACTGATCGTGGTGGCGTTTCTCGGCGGACTTGTACTGGAGCGGCGTCGGCGACCAGAGGCGGCGTGACGGGCCGTCCGGCATGAGTCCGACCGCCGTATGAGCCATCGCCCCGCATGACCGTGTCGGCGCCCGTGCCCGGTTCAAGCGACACGATCGAGGATTTGCCACGCCAGCTGGCCGCGCGATTGGGCCGCATTCCCGCCCGGGTTCTCTATCTCACGCGCAACGACGTCGAGCCGGCCCGTGCCATGGAGGCCGCGTGGCCCGAAGCCGCCGTCACGATTCGGACCAAGGCCGATTTCCAGGGGATGTCGCAGCCGGCCATCCTCAAGCAGCTGCGACGGGAACGATACGATCTGTTCGTGGTGCACGATCGACCGGCGTTGATGGCGAACCTGGCCGATCTCTATCGATTGTCCGCCATTGGCGTTCGCGCACGGCGGCGATTTCTGCTTGCGGCTGAAATCAACCGCGGCCGGCTGGCCGCACCCTTTTCATTGACGGAAGTCCACCTGCCGGGTGATGTCCCGGGACTCGCCGCCCGCCTGGCCGCGCAAGCCACCGTCGGAGGATGGGCCCTGGCCAAAACCCCGCTTTCCCTGCGCGCAGGGCCAGCCCGCCCGAAGGCGCTGCCCCCGCATCCCCCGTACCGGGTGGCCTATCTCCGCAGCGATCTGTCGTTTGTCGGCCTCGGCGCCGGCGGATCGGTATCGCACACGGTGGGCGTGATCGGCGGCCTCCTCGATGCGGGGCATTCGGTCGAAACGATCGCGGCAGACGAGGTGCCCGGCCTTGACCGTGCGCGCGTGCCGCAGACGATCATCGCGCCGGGCCGATCGGTTCGGGTGCACGACGAGGCCGCCATGGTGGCCTATCACCATTTCTTCATTGCCCGCGCGGAAAAGGTTCTCCGCGAACGGCCACCGGACATCCTCTATCAGCGGCACGCCGTGTTCAACGCCACCGGCGCCATGCTCTCGCGCCGGCTCGGAATTCCGTTGATCCTCGAGGCCAATCACACCGAGGTGGGTGCCAAGGCGATGTGGAGTCGCCTGCAATTCCGCCGGCTCGGCGAATTGATGGAGCGCGTGGCCTTCGAATCGGCCGATGCGATCGTGGCGGTGTCGACCATCGGGGCCAAGGCACTGGTCGGTGTTGGCGCCGACCGGGCCCGAATCCTGGTCAACCCGAACGGGGTGGACCCACAGACATTTCGGCCGGACATCAACGGAAGCGCCCTCCGCGAGCGCCTCGGCTTTCGGCCGAGTGACATCGTCTGCGGCTTCCTGGGCACGTTCACCCGCTGGCATGGTGTCCTCTTCCTGGCCGAGCAGGTGGCGCCGCTCGTGGCCCGGCATCCCGACATCCGCTTCCTTTTCATGGGGGATGGCGACCTCCGCTCGGCCGTGGAGGACCACCTGCGCCGGTCCGGCGTGGCCTCCCGGGCGGTGTTCACCGGCCTCATTCCGCACGGAGCGGTGCCGGAACATCTGGCCGCCTGCGATGTTCTCATCTCGCCGCACCTGCCGTTTGAGGACGGAACCCCGTTTTTCGGCTCCCCGACCAAGCTGTTTGAATACCTGGCGATGGGCAAGGCGGTCGTGGCTTCGGCCCTGGGGCAGATCGGTGACGTGATCGAGGATCGAAAGAGCGGTATGCTTTACGCACCAGGGCAGCCGGCGGCGTTCCAGGCCGCCATGGACCGGGTGGCTTCCGATCCCGGGTACCGCCGAAATCTGGGTCTTGAGGCCCGCCGGCGCGTTGAAAACGAGTACACCTGGAAACGAAATGCCGAGCGGGCCGTGGCCTTTCTGGAAGCGCGGATGGGGAATTCTTGAGCGAACGCGATCGAATCGTCATTTTCGGTGGGGCCGGATTCATCGGCAGCCATCTGACCGAGGAGCTGCTGGCCCACGGCTGGCCGGTCCGCGTCTTCGACAAGACCCGCGGCGACTGGCGCAACCTGGCAAAGGTACAGGACCGGGTGGAGATGCTGGAAGGGGACTTCGTCAACCAGGTGGATGTCCGGACGGCGCTGGACGGCTGCCGGACTGCCATCCATCTCGTGTCGACCACGCTGCCATCCAGCAGCAATGAAAACCCGGCCTACGACATCGAATCCAATGTCATCGCCTCGCTGAACTTTCTCGACGAGGCTCGAAGGGCCGGCGTCACCCGAATCCTCTTCATCTCCTCCGGCGGAACCGTTTACGGCCCGGCGCAGCGAATTCCGATCGACGAAGATCACCCCACCGAGCCGGCCTGTTCGTACGGCATCGGAAAGCTGGCCATCGAGAAATACCTGGCGCTGTACCACCGGCTTTACGGACTCAACAGCGCCGTCCTGCGTTTTTCGAATCCGTACGGCGAACGGCAGAATCCGGCCGCCGCGCAGGGGGCGGTGGCCGTTTTTCTCGGGCGCGTGCAGCGGGGCGAACCAATCGACCTGTGGGGAGACGGTTCCGCCGTGCGCGACTATCTCTACATCAAGGACGGCGTCCGCGCCTTTCGCCAGGTGCTCGAAAATCCGGAGGCTTCCGGTGTCTTCAACGTGGGGAGCGGTGAGGGTACCAGCCTCGTTTCATTGATCGAGGCGATCCGGCGCGCAACCGCAAGGCCGGTGGTTGTCAACCGGCTTCCCGGGCGCCCGCTCGATGTGCCGACGAATGTACTTGATTCCGGTCGCCTGACCCGGCTCACCGGCTGGCGCGCCGATACCGATCTCGAAACCGGCCTGGCCCGGACCTGGGCCTGGATGAACGAGGCCGCGCCGACCTCCGGGAGCCCGCAATGACCTTCGATCCCAGGACCTTTTCGCTGTCTGTTTTCTTCCCGGCGTATTACGACGAAAAAAACATCGGCAAGGTCACGGAGGGGCTGTTGAAAGCTATCCGCGAGATGGGGATCGATACCTTCGAGATTACAATTGTCGAGGATGGCAGTCCCGACCGAACCGGCGAGGTGGCCGACGAGCTTGCGGCCCGGCATCCAAACGTGCGAGTCATTCACCATCCGAAGAACCTGGGATACGGCGCGGCGCTCAAGACCGGCTTCACCAGCGCCCGCCACGAGTGGGTGTTCTATACCGATGGCGACAACCAGTTCGATCTTTCCGAGCTCAAGAAGTTCGTGGCCCTGACGCCTTACACCGACATCGTGGCCGGCTTTCGCATCAACAAGCAGTATTCGCGCTGGCGGAAGTTCACGTCGTTCATCTACAACCTGGTCCTGCGTGTCCTGTTTGATATCCGTGATCGCGACGTCGACTGCGCCTTCAAGATTTACCGACGCAATCTGTTCGACAAGATCGTGATCGAAAGCAATGACGCCTTTATCGACGCCGAGATAGCCATCAAGGCCCGGCTTCTCAATTACGCTTCAACCGAGGTCGGCGTCACCCATCTGCCGCGCATGGACGGAGTTTCCACCGGTGCCCGACCAAGCGTCATCCTGCGCACCATCCGTGAGATCTGGAACTACTATCGTCGCTATCGTCGCGAGCTTGATCGAGTCAAGGCTGGGCACGCGCCCGGTCCCGAACTTCTCGGCAAGCCGTCCGGGGCCCCTTCATGACAGGAATCTGCTGATGCCATTACCGTCATTTCGTCGCGGCCTGAAAGTCGCGCGCCACCAGAGTCTTCCGATGATGCTGACAGCGGTACTGATGCTTGTCGGTGCCGCTGTGTCGTTCGCCCGTGAGAAGCCGGCCGCCGACCGCCCCGTGCCGCCCGCACCGGGCATTTACCACCTGGCCGAGTTGCGTCGGGTCGAGGCGGCCCGGCTCGATCGGAGCCACTGTTTTCTGCTCCAGGCCATCAGCCCGATCGACCTGCACGGGCCGCATCTTCCGGCGGGCACCTCGCTCAAGCTCAGCGTGGCGCTGACCGATGAGGTGGCCCGTCGCCTTCGAAAGGCACAACCGGACTGGTCCGTCCTGATCCTGCCGGAGCTGCCGGTCGGCGCCGGGGGCACCGGTGAGATCGGGGGAGTCTACTTTCACTCCTCCTCGGTCCCGCTCGACCTGTTCACGATGCGTCGATTTCTCGGGGCCTGGATTCTCGGGCCGGCTGAAAATGCCTACCCGAATCTGTCGGTCATCAGTTTTCATCTCGATCCACAACACCTGAAGGCCATCTCGGATGCCTGCGATTTTTACCTGCAGAACTACGGCATGGGTGCCATGAACGTGATGAGCCTTCTGATGGCCGATTCGACGACGCTGGCCGAAGCGCAGGCGCTGGGCATCAAGACTCTTGGAGACGTGCCCGAGGCCTCCATGACGTTCGAGCTCCTTTCCGGCGGCGTGGCCGAGACCTCCTTGATGCTTCGCCTTTTTCCGGAGGATGTGGACAGCGACTACACCGGGCTGGAACCGAGGATCGCCTCCACATGGAGTGACGCGGTGACCATCGTCAAGACATTCGGATGGCCGGGTTATCTTGGCCATCCGGCCCGCGCCACGCCGGCCTACGGCAAGGCCCTGTGGGACATTCTGGCCGACCGGGCCACCGCGCTGATTTTGGAACGGGCGGCAGGCTCGCTCATGGCCGGACGCCCCCGATTCGAAGACGCCATCAAGGGCGACTTCAATCTGCGCGAGGCAATCCGGTCCGACCACCGCCTGTACGATCGCCATATAAGGCGTTTCGACACCTGGCTCGAGCGCTGGGCCGCCGCGGACAAGGTTGCACAGGGCAACAAGTCGATCGAGCGATGAGGGCGAACGATTGAAGGACGAGGCTTGCAGATTACTCATTTGTTCACATATAGTCTTACTATATTGGTTTTTGGCTTGACTCGATAGAGCCCCTCGCTTCTTCGCCCACTCAGCCACAAGGGGGTACCATTGACTGCTTTTCGCCCGTCTTTTCAACTGCTTGGCTTGGCCCTCATTTCCTTCGCCCTCCTCCCGTCCGCTGCCCTTGCCGGCACATTTTTCCAATTGACATCGCAGCCCGGTATCGATCGTCACCCGGCCTGGACGCCGGATGGATCGACGATCATCTATGAGTCGAACGGGGGGTCAAGCAACCTGAATCTCTGGAAGGTATCGGCTACCGGCGGGACGCCCACGCAATTAACCGCTCTGGCAGGCGATGAGCGGATGCCCGAGGTATCGCCCGATGGTACGACAATCGCCTTCACTCGGATGAACATTGACCCGTCGGCTACCGAACAGGCCACCATCTGGACGATGCCGATCGGCGGCGGTCCCCCGACACAGATTTCGACGCCGAACGATTTCAATGACCTTGACTGGCATTCTTCCTGGACACCGGACGGCAGCGAGATCTATTTTTCGCGCCGGCTCGGTAATGACAATCCAAATTGGAATATTTATCGGGTCTCCTCGACAGGGGGACCGGTCTCGCTGGTGTATTCCGCGCCGGGCATTCAGAATCGCCCGCACGTATCTCACGATGGCAATCACCTGATCTTTGAGAATGATTTTAACGGCCCGGCGCTGAATGCCATTCGGGCGCCGATCGGCAATCCAGCCAGCCAGACCCAGTTGACCTTTTTCACGCGCAATACGTCGACGAACGACTGGTCGCCGGCGGACGACAAGATCCTCTATTCGACGCGTCAGAATCTGAATCGATTCGAACTGTGGGAACTCGATCTGGCAACACTTACCTCGACTCAACTGACGTTCGATGTCCCGGTGGAACCGTTCGACCCGAACAATGTCGACGCGACCTACTCGCCAGACGGCCAGCGAATTGCCTTCACCTCACGCCGGCAGACAGGCAACGACAACATATGGATTCTCGATCGGAACGAGCCGATTGCCGTGGTTCTCTCGCGGTTCGAGGCCTCAGCGACGCAAGTGGGAGTCCAAGTCGAGTGGGAGGCAGCACAGGATGGTGTCCACAGCCATTTCAATCTCTACCGCTCGACCGCCGACTCCGGTCCGTGGGCCCTCGTCAATGATCGACCGATACGGGGTGACGGTTCCTACCGACACGTCGATTCTGGCGCCGAGTCGGGTTCCCGATGGTTCTACGAGCTCGAGGCCGTCGATCGCCAGGGGCGCGCTGAAATTGTTGGGCAATTGTCGTTTGACTTTGCCCGGCCCTCGTCGCGACTCCATCTGGCTGGCTTCCCGAATCCGACCCGACTCGGCTCAACCATTCGGGTCTTCGTGCCGGGGCCGAGCGAGGTCCGCCTGGATGTGTTTGACGTCAGCGGCCGTCTGGTTCGAGTTCTCGAACCCGGAAAGGTCTTGGACCAGGGATGGCACGACTACGCCTGGGACGGGACGACCGACCAGGGCGTTCCGAGCACCAGCGGCGTGTATCACGTTCGCGCCGGTTCCGCGGAAGGCGAATCAACGTTACTTCGCCTGATCCGAACGAACTGATCCTCCCGACTTTCCCCCGCTGACCAAATTCCGTAAGATGACCGGCCATCACCCGGCGCCAATCTCGGCCCGCGTGGTGGCCGGACTCCAATTGGCATATGCGGATTCAACTCTACAGGCAGCTTCCAGCCCCAGTTCGGCATGCGCTTCTCAAAGCCTATTCCCGGCTTCCAATTCAATGGCGATTTGGTGGCGCCTACTGGCGTACACGACGCCTGATCGCGTCCGCCGAGTCATGGGACAGCGAGGCAATTCGCACCTGGCAGTTCGGAAGGCTTCGACAGCTGATTGACCGGACATGGCACGACGTCCCCGGGTACCGGCGCCTCTGGAGCGCGGCCGGGTTTGGTCCGGGAGACCTCCGGACTCTGGACGACTTTCGACACCTGCCAGGAATCACGAAGGCGGAACTTTCGGGAAACCTCCCCGAGTTTACGTCGAGGCGTTTGCCCGCTTGGAATCGAGTCTATCGCACCACCGCCGGTTCGACGGGAATCCCATTCGGCTTTCACCTGCCGGCCGACGCCATCGATCAGGAGTGGGCCTTCATGCATTCTGCCTGGGAGCGGACGGGCTGGAGGCTCGGTGATCGTTCGGCGGTTCTGCGCGGTGCTTGGGTTGGTACGCAGGAGAATTTTTGGAGCGAGGATCCGCACCTGGGACATCTCCTCCTCTCGACCTATGAGTTGACGGCCGACACCTGGCCCGCCTACCGCGATCGTATTGAGGCGTTTGGAGCGAAACACCTGCAGGCATACCCGTCGGCCGCGAGTCTCCTCGCCGACATCGTCCTGGCTGATCCCGGTCACGAGTCTCCAACTCTCCGCACGATCTTTCTCGGATCTGAAAATCTGTACGGCTTCCAGCGTGAGCGGATAGCGCAGGCCTTCCCGGGATCCCGACTCTTTTCATGGTACGGGCATGCCGAACAGGCGGTCTTCGCCCCGGAATGCGAATTGTCCACGAGGTTTCACCTGCACCCGCTGTACGGGTTTACGGAGATACTCGACGCCGGGGGGCGTGAAGTGGAGGAGGGAGGCTCAGGCGAAATCGTGGCCACTTCCTTCTGGAATCATGCCACCCCGTTCATCCGCTATCGAACCATGGATTTTGCAACCACGGGACCCATGTCCTGTACCGCGTGCGGTCGCCCCCATCGGCTCCTCGATCACATCGATGGACGACTCCAGGAAATGATCATCACCGCCACCGGGCGCTGGATTTCGATGACGGCGATTAATATGCACTCAAATGTCTTCGACGATATACGGCAGTTTCAGTTTCACCAGAGGGAGCCGGGAAAGGTCACGTTTCGATTCATCCCGAAGGCCGGATACGCACCACATGCTGAGCAAGGGATTCGTGAGGCGCTCGAAGCAAAGCTCGGTCGTGATATGGAACTGACGATCAGCCGGGTGGATACTCTCTCGCGCGCGAAGAATGGCAAATTTCGGTTCCTCGAGCAGGAGCTACCGCTCCGCTACGGGGATAGAGCATGAAAAAGGGGCCCAGGTGAGCCCTCCGGGCACGAGTCATCCGATCGTTTCCATCGCCCGGGGACCGGCGGGGTATCCTGTCGAATCTCCCTACAATCCGGATACGCGATGGCCGGAGTACCCCGCCGAACTCCCGATTGGCACGGAGGCCAATCCCGTATACACGACAGTGAGGGAAGCACTTCGGCTTCTTGGACTCGATGCCGCTCGCTTTGGGATGCCCTCCTGGAACCCGCTGGCCGAAGTGATCCAGCCGGGGCAGACAGTGGTCATCAAGCCAAACTTCGTCCTGAGCGATCACTATCGAGGCGGAAATCCATTCTCGGTGGTTACGCATCCGGCGGTACTGCGCGCCGTCCTTGACTACGTCTGGCTGGCGACAACCGGCAAAGGACGGATCATCATCGCCGACACCCCCCAGCTCGATTGTGATTTTGAGCAGCTGATGGATCGCTCCCGGCTACCGGTGGTAACGGAGCTGTATCAACGGGTTTTTGGCGCCGATATCCCAATCCGCGATCTCCGACACGCCTGGTTTCGCTATGAAGGCGAGAACTACTTCGCTAGCCAGGCCAATCGGCGGGTACTGCCAGGCGATCCCGATGGGAGCACGAAAGTCGACCTGGGCAGCCGAAGCGCCTTTTACGCGGTAGGTTCTCGGGCCTACTACGGTGCCGACTTCAACCGCGAAGAGACTCAGGCGCACCACTCCGGTGGCCGACACGACTACATGGTGTCGAATACGATTCTTGGCGCCGATGTCCTTATCTCGGTCCCAAAACTCAAAGTCCATAAGAAGGTCGGGGTGACCCTCAACGCCAAGGGCCTGGTCGGAACCGTAACCAACAAGAACTATCTGATCCACTACGCCCTCGGCGGCGAGGAGGCCGGCGGCGATCAGTACCCATCCAATGTTCTTTCCAGTGGCGAGAGAGCCCTCATGAAGCTTCAGCGATTCCTGTACGACAGGCTATTGGCACGCAAGGACCGACTCGGCAATCGCATCTTTCTGGCCATCTACAATCCTTTCCGCCGCCTCGTGCGGCCACTAATTCGAAGGTCGACCGAGAAGATCAACATGTTTGACGGCGGCAACTGGCACGGCAATGATTCGGCGTGGCGCATGGTGTCGGATCTCATGACCATCGCGCGTTTCGCCGATCGCAATGGCGTCATTCAGGCGACGCCTCAAAGGCGCCACTTTTCCCTGGTTGACGGCATCGTCGGGGGTGAGGGGAATGGACCCCTCTTTCCAGATGCCCGCCCGGTGGGGGTTATTCTGGCCGGCGAGAGCTTCCTCGCGGTCGACGCGGTCGCGGCCCGACTCATGGGTTTCGATCCCAGGAAGCTCCCATGGATGAGCGACTTGATGGGAAGTGTCGACCGGGATTTTCATCTACGAAACCTGTCCGATATCGATGTCCGAAGCGCTGAGCCTGGCTGGTCGGAACTGTTCAAGTCGAAGGATCCGGCCCTGGCCTTCAAGCCCCATCCCGGCTGGGCCGGCCATATCGAATGGCACGGGTCAGGCGACTGACCCATGGATCCCAGCCTCTACCACCGCTTCTTTGAAGTCGAGGACCAACACTGGTGGTTTGTCGGGCGTCGGGCCGTGGTCGAGGCTCTCCTCACGGGAGCGCTCAGGCCACCAGGATCCGCGGACGCCACCCGTCGCATTCTCGACATCGGCTGCGGCACCGGCGGGATGATGCCGCTCCTCTCCCGTTTCGGAACGGTGACCGGCATCGACTCGGAGCCGCTGGCGCTCGACTACTGCCGCCGGCGCGGCTTCCGCGATGTTCATCTCCAGGAGGGTTTCACCGCCCCGGCGCCGTACGACCTTGTCACACTCTTCGACGTCCTGGAGCATGTGCCGGATGAGGCGGGCTTCCTCGAGTGGATCCGCGGCCTGCTCCGCCACGACGGCCGCCTCATCCTCACCGTGCCGGCCTTTCCTTTTCTCTGGAGCCGTCACGATGAGCTGAACCATCATCAGCGGCGCTACCGACGTGTCACGCTCGAGGCCTCGCTGCAACGAGGCGGCTTCGTGATCGACCGGATGACCTATTTCAATTTCTGGCTCTTTCCGGCGGCGGTGGCCACACGGCTGCTCGGCGGCCGCAAGGCTGGCACGGGAGGCGATCCCGCCCGCGATGCCGAGGATATCCTGAAACCGTTGCAGATCGGTCCGCTGAACGGGCCACTGACGTCCGTCTTCGCCAGTGAACAGGCACTTATCCGGAGGTTTGACCTGCCTTTTGGCGTGTCGCTGGGTGTGGTGGCGCGGCTCATCAAGAACCCTAAACAAGGAGACTGACATGGCTCCATACATCGACGGTTTCATCCTGCCGATTTCAAAGAAGAAGGTGGCGGCGTATCAGAAGATGTCGCGCAAGGCGGGCAAGATCTGGCGGGAGCACGGGGCTCTCGAGTACCGGGAATGCGTTGGGGACGATCTGGCGGTGAAGGGGATGCCGTCATTTTCAAAGCTTGCCGGGGCCAAGTCGGGCGAGACGGTGATCTTCTCCTGGATCGTCTACATGTCGCGCGCCCATCGGGATCGGGTCAACGCCAGGGTCATGAAGGACCCCCGGCTGGAACCGTTGATGGATGTGAAGGCGATGCCGTTCGACATCAAGCGAATGACTTATGGTGGATTCAAGGTGTTTGTCGAGGCCTGACAAGAGATCACCGTGACCCGCCGCGGTAACTAATCTGCCTCACGCGGAATCCTAGTCGGAGCACGCTTCCCGTGTGGGATGCCAATGCCAGACTTCGAGGAGGATTTTGATGCCAGTTGAGACGATTCGATCCGGTCGCGCCATCGCCTGGATATGGACGGCCGTTGCCCTGACAGCATTTCCGGGGCTTTCCGACATTGCCACCGCGCAGGAGTCCATGCCGGACTTCGCTCGCGCGGTTGGCCGGGCCCATGGCGTTGATGCCTGGAACGGAGTGGCGGCCGTCTCGGCGGCCATGACCGTCCGGTTCGGTGACAAGGAGGCTTTCTCGGGCCGCATGATCACCGAGCCCTCCATGGGACGGACGCGGCTCGATCGAAGGGACGGCTCGATGGTCCTCTGGGATGGCCGGGAAGCTTGGGTTTCTCCGGCGGCGGCGGAATTTCCCGCCGCCCGCTTCTTCGCGCTGACGCTGCCGTACTTCCTGGCCCTGCCGATGAAACTGGAGGATCCGGGCGTCCATCTGGCTGATGCCGGCACCATCCTGCTCTCCGCCACCGATCGTCGGCCGGCCGTTCGGTTGAGTTTTGACCCCGGAACCGGTGATGCGCCGGACGACTGGTACCTGCTCACCCGCGATCCATCGACCGGGCGACTCGACACCGTTGTCTACATCGTCACCTACTGGTCCGGCCCCGATTCCGGAAAGGCCGAGACGAACGCGATCACCTATTCGGACTATCGCGACATCGAGGGCGTATTCGTTCCGCATCGATGGACGTTTCGCGATTGGTCCCGTGACACGGGCCTGTCGGAGGCGTCCACGGGACTGGCCACGTTGTCCGATGTGACGTGCCTTTCGCAACTCCGCCTGGACCAGTTCAAGCGACCGTCCGATGGGCGGATTGATCCACACCCGCGGGGCCGATAGCGAGCACATGAAACCGCCGGCGTGGTCGGACGGACCCTACCGCCCGCTCGTTCCCGCCGTCAGCTCCAGGTAGTCCTCGCGGACGGTATGGTCCGGGGTGGCGCCGAAGAGTTTCAGCAGTTCCTGGATCAAGGCGGCCTTGTCCTCGGCATCGCGACGACTCCAGGTACGCGATTTGATCTCAAGCCACCGGCCGTCCATGGCCGGCTTCTTGAGCAAGTCCAGATTGACGTAGAACTCGACGCCGCGAAACACAACCTGCCAGCGGTGCCGGTCCTTCTCGATTTCGATTTCGGCGGTCGGCTCGAAATACTCGCGATAGAATCGGAGGCTCTGGGTGGCCGGCGCGAACCAGCGTGATCGCGAGAGGAGCACACCGCCGAACTCCGCCTCGCGAACCGGCTCGGTGAGCGTCAGGCGCGCCCGGCTGCCGGTCACCTCGCCTTTCTCGTTGAGAAACTGGTCGTCGCGGTAGCGGATCCGCCCCTGCGACGGGTCGCGGAACTGGAAGTAGGTGTCGAACTGGTCGTAGTGGACACTCCGGAGGACCGTGACCGCATCACCGGCCAGAACGGCCTCGACCTGAGGAGCCGCATCGTCGCCGAGTCGGGCCTTGACCTGCACCTCGAAACTTTCGCTCAACGCGGCGCCGCCGACGCCGATCAGTTTCTGGAGAATCGATTCTTCCCGTGCAATCAGAAAAGAGTCGATCCGCCGCGACCAGTCGGCAGCCTCGCGCACCAGTTCCGCCTCGTTCAGTGTCGTCAACTGCCCGGAACGTAGAAGCCACTTGCCGTTGCACATCACATCGGTGACGTCAGTCGATTTGGAGGAGTAAACGATCCGCGAATAGAGGCCATTCGGATCGCGCTCGAAGCTCGGCTGGTTATGCAGCGGGGACAGGTCGACCAGGATCAGATCGGCCCGCTTGCCGACTTCAAGCGAACCGGTCAGATCGCCGAGATGCAGCGCCTTCGCGCCGAACCGGGTGGCCATCGCCACGGCCAGGCGGGCGGGGAGTGCGGTCGGATCGCCGGTTGTCCCCTTGGCCAGGAAGGCCGCCAGGCGCATCTCTTCGAACATGTCCAGATCGTTGTTGCTGGCCGGCCCGTCGGTGCCGAGGCCGACATTGAGCCCCGCTTCCAGCATCTTCATGACCGGCGCAATCCCCGAGGCCAGCTTCAGGTTGCTGGATGGGTTGTGGGAGACGCCGGCGCCGGCGTTCTTCAGCGTCCGCATTTCCCCCTCGTCGATGTGAACGCAATGAGCCGCCACCAGCTTGGCATCCAGCAGCTTCTGCTTCTTGACCCACGGGATGACCGGCATCCCGCGCTCCTTCCGCGAGTTTTCGACCTCGAGGAGCGTTTCGGAGAGATGGGTAAGCAACGGCACGTCGAACTCCACGGCCAGTTCGGCGGTGGCCTGCAGGATCTCCGGCGTGCAGGTGTACGGGGCGTGAGGCGCCGGGGCGGGCACGATCAGCGGATGGTTCTTCCACTTCTGGATGAACTCCCGGGCCAGTGCCAGCGAATCTTCGTAACTGGCCGCATCCGGCGTGGGAAACTTGAGAATCGTCTGCCCGCAAATGGCCCGCAGACCCGCATCGGCCGTGGCCCTGGCCACCGATTCCTCGAAGTAGTACATGTCGGCGAAGCAGGTGCACCCGGATCGGATCAGCTCGGCGGCGGCCAGCTTCGTCCCCAGTGTCACAAACTCCGGGCTCACGAACTCGCGCTCGACCGGCATGACATACCCAAGCAGCCAGACATCCAGCCGCAGGTCGTCCGCCAGCCCCCGCAGCAGCGTCATCGGCACATGGGTGTGGGCGTTGATGAGGCCCGGCATCAGGATCTTGCCGCCGCAATCAATCGTCTCGGCCGCCTGATACCCGGCCGCTTCCGGCCCCACCGCCACGATCGTCGATCCCGTAATCGCGACGGCGCCATTCCGGTGGATCGTGAACTCGTCGTCCATGGTCAACACGGACGCATTTGTGAGCTTGAGATCGCAGGTCGTCATCCGATCGGCCCCTCCAGCGTGTCGAAAAGTTGCCGGAGTATACCCCGCGGAGTGGCCGGATGCCCTGGCCTCCGGCTTGACGGCTACCGGTGGGTCGGAGCTAGAGTTGGGGGGTGTCGACTCGAAACACGTACGTAGCGGCCACCCTCATGGCGATCTCCCTGGCGATTTCCGCCTGCGAGGACAAGGGCGCCACGCCGCCGCCGCCATCGTTGGCAGGGGACTGGACCGTCACGAACGAGACGAGCCGCGTCGAATCGCTCCTCGAACTGGATCATCGCGGCGACAACCTGACCGGCTTCTGGCATCCCGGTGTGCTGTCGATCCGGGTCACCGGCCACATCACCTCCTCCAACGAGTTCAGGCTGACCGGCCAGTCCAACAATCGGACCTACGTCTTCGACGCCGAGGCCAATGACGGTCTCTCCCGTTTCGCGGGTTCGCTCAGCGTCTACGACGTCCGCGGAGATCGGGTGTCGTTGCAGATGATTTCGGGGCGGCGTTAGGGCGGGGGCCAGCCCACCCGAACGGGCCCGCCCCGCACTTTCCATCCGCCCCGATTTCCGACATCATGTCCGGCTACCGGGCGTATCCGGTCGGCCGCTCTCACCATGAGGATCACGGACATGCTTCGTCGCCCCAACAACTACAGCTTCATGGCCAGCGGCGTCGTCATCGAGCCATGATCGGGTCCGGGCTGGCCGCCGCCCTGGAACCGGTCTCCCGCTTTGGCGGGATCGCGATTTTTCTCGTTCAAGCCGGGCTCATTGCCGTGCTGTTCCGGGCCATGGCGGTCTTTCGCACCGAGATTCGCAAGGTCGATACCCTGGTGTCGGAGTATGTCCGTTGTCGCGATTACCTCCTGGCTTCCCGTCGCCCCTCGGAAGAAAGCGACTGGCGGAATACCGACGCCGGCGCCTTCCGGGAAGCCTGGGCCAACTTCAACCACCAGCTTGAGACGATTCGAAAGCGCTACGCCCGCGCGGTTCGCCATACGGGCTGGCTCCTTGGTCTCCTGCTTGTTTTCCTGGTGGCGGCGATCATCGTATGGATGATCGGCCTGCCGTCCGCGGAGGGACCGCTCCGATGGATGACGCCGCTCGGGGCGGCGGCCACCGGGCTCTTTCTCTGGGGGGCGGCCTGGGCATCGCTGCGCGCCCAGCACCAGCTCATGCGCACGAGAACCGACGGCAACTACCTCATCGCGCCCTGGCCGATCGACGGTGGTTCCGCCGATCGACACCTGTCACTCCTGGATAAATTTCTGCCGGTCGAGCCGATTCGGCCGGAGGGCGACGCGGCCACGGAGGTCGTCTGAGCGAAATCGGGACCGATCTCCGCTACTTCGGAGGTCAGCTCTCTTTGTGGCTCGCGCTGGATACTCTTCGCCGCAAGGTGGCCGCGCGGCGGGATCGAGCCCGTGCCGGCCGCGAGGTCCTTCGACTGGCCGGCGCATCGCCGACCGATCTGCTGGGTGGAGGGTCCTTCGAGGACCTGGCCACCCGAACAGGCCCGCGCTGGCCCTCGGCCTCCGACGCCGGCGGCGATTTTGCCGGTCACTTCCCGGGGGTTTCCGCCGCGATCCTCACCGAGGCCGATCTCCTCCTGACGGGACAACTCCGATTGTTCGGCGTTCAGCACGACGTGGCCGTGAGCCCGCCGGCGCCACTCGATGAGGCCAGACGACTCCGGCTTGATTGGAACTACCGGCCAACGGGGCCCGACTACGAACTCTTCCAGGCCGATCCCAAGTTTCCATGGGAGGTGGCGCGGATGGCCGTTCTGCCGCGCCTGGCTCTCGCGCATCACCTGTCCGGGCGCGGGCGATACGCGCAGGCGGCAGCGGCCATTGTTCAGGATTGGGCGGCACAGCCGATTGGCGAGGGGTTGCACTTCACGAGCGCGCTCGAAGTCGGCATCCGTCTGATCGCCCTTTGTCAGGCGTTTCATTTCCTGGGTGGCGTGGAGAGGTTTCGCGGGACGCCCCTCGCCGCGCTGGTTCGGCGCATCGCTGTCGAGGCGGCCTGGCTCCAGGGACACCGATCGAACGAGCGGGTGGTGGCCGGCAATCATCTGCTGGGCGAACTGGCCGGACTCGTGGTCGTCGATCTTGTCTTTCCTGAGTTTCAGGAGGAGGCCCGGCTTGCGGAAAACCTCAGCCTCTTCGCCCGCGCGTTCGAGGAGCAGGTGGCGTCGGACGGAGTCAGCCGGGAACAGTCGGCCACCTACGGCCGTTTCGTCGCTGATCTTGCCGCGGTTGTCCTGGCCACGGCCTCCGCAGCCGGGCACCCGGTGCCGACGGGTCTGTCCGATCGGGCCGCTGCCCTGGCCGTCTGGCTGGCCACGCTGACCCGACCCGACGGGCACCTGCCGATCATCGGTGACAACGACAGCGGCCGCGGCGTCGATTGGGCCGAACCGGGAGGATCGGATGATGCGCGCGGCGTCATCCTGGCGCTGTCGGTGCTGACCGGGCGATCGGAGCCGCTCGACGCCCTGGGACCGTTGGCCGTCGGGGTCGCTGACCCGCAAAGAGGCGCTGAGCTGGTCTGGTGGTACTTAGGACCCGACGGCCTGGCCCGACTCCGCGGGATGTTGGCCCAACCGGCGAAGTGGTCTCCGGCCGTTCGCCGGTTTCCCATCGGCGGGTATGCAGTCTTGCATGGCGGATCCGGCTCAGGCATCGACCATCTCGTGGTCCGATGCGGTCCGTTCGGCCACGGTCTCCCCAAACCGTCGGCCCACAGCCATGCGGATTTCATGGCACCAATCCTCACGCTGGCCGGCCACGAGCTGCTCGTTGATGCGGGCAATTTCAACTACACCACGGCGGGCGGGACTCGTGACGCCTTTCGAGTGGAGGAGGCCCATGGCGCCCTCTCCTTCGGAGGCGCGCCAATGGCCGTCCCCGGTTCCCCGTTTCGCTGGAATGACATACCACCTGCGGGAAATCTGACAATCGATCATCCCGACGCCGATACCATCCGTATCACCGGAAACTGGCGAACCACCGGTGGCCGGGGGCGGTCGGTGGCCGCCCGGCGGGTCATCGACTACAATCGTTCGCGATCCCTGTTGGAGATCAAGGACGATTGGGCCGTCGGCGGCACTTTGCCTTCCTCGGTGTTACAGCGCTGGTGCCTGCCGGCCGGAGCCGAAGTGACCGAAGTTGCCGCAGGGACCGGTTTCGAGGTCCGAACCCCCGGCGGCGCACTTTTTCAGTTTCAGATCGAACCAGCCGGCGATATCGGCGTGGAACGACGTTCCGTGGCCCCTGGCTACGCGGTACTACGGGATGCGCCGATGGTGATCGTGACGCGGCCGGGCAGCGAAGGCGGGCCTTTGACGACGACGATTCGACCGATCGGCTGAGTCGGGACATCAGCCAACCGGACAGAAATCCTGACCCATCAACCGGGAGACATCGAGCGGTGAATATCCTGATCACCGGCGTGGCCGGCTTCATCGGCAGTCATCTGGCCGACTTCCTTCTGGCCAGGGGCCACCGGGTCATCGGCATGGACAACCTGCTGACCGGCTCGACCGACAACATCGCTCATATCCGGGATCCGAATTTCACGTTCATCCAGTACGACGTCACCAACTTCGTCTACGTCGAAGACCCGCTCGACTACGTGCTGCACTTCGCCAGCCCGGCCAGCCCGATCGACTACCTCAAGTGGCCGATCGCCACGCTAAAGGTGGGCGCATACGGCACACATCATGCCCTCGGACTGGCGCGGGCCAAGGGGGCCAGGTTCCTGGTGGCCTCCACCTCTGAAACCTACGGCGATCCGATGATCCACCCGCAGCCGGAAACTTACTGGGGAAACGTGAACCCGATCGGTGTGCGTGGAGTGTATGACGAGGCCAAGCGCTTTGCCGAGGCCATGACCATGGCCTACCACCGCTACAAGGGAGTCGATACCCGGATCGTCCGGATCTTCAACACGTTCGGTCCGCGCATGCGCAAGGATGACGGCCGCGCCGTGCCGACCTTCATCAACCAGGCGCTGCACGGCGAACCGCTCACCGTCTTCGGAGACGGCAGCCAGACCCGCTCGTTCGGCTACATCACCGATCTCGTCGAGGGGTTGTACGCCCTGATGCAGTCGGACGAACACGAGCCGGTCAACATCGGTAATCCAGAGGAGATGACGGTCAGGGAGATGGCGGAGACGATCATCGCCATCATGAAGTCATCGAGTCCGATCATCTACAAGCCGCTCCCCGAGGACGATCCGAAGGTGCGGCAGCCCGATATCTCCAAGGCCAAGCGCGTACTCGGCTGGGAACCGAAAGTGCCGGTGAAGGAGGGGCTCATCCGGACCATCGAGTGGTTCGTGGCGAACCATGGGAGCGCCCGCGCGTGACGGCAAAAGCCCTCGTCATTGTTCCGACATACAACGAGGCCGACAACGTCCGCGAACTCGTGCCGGCCATCCTGGGTCAGGGGCCGCACTACGAGGTCCTGATCGTCGACGATAATTCGACTGACGGCACCGGCAACATCATCGAGGAACTGCGGGTCACCGAACCGCGCCTCCACTGCCTGCACCGCCCCGGCAAGATGGGTCTCGGCACCGCCTACCGCGATGGCTTCAAGTGGGCGCTGGCCCGCGATTACGAATTCATCTACGAGATGGACGCCGATTTCAGCCACGACCCCGACAGCCTGCCCGAATTCATCCGGGTGGCGGAAGAGTCGGGGGCCGACCTGGTGCTGGGCAGCCGCTATCTGAATGGTGTCACCGTCGTGAACTGGCCGCTGTCCCGGCTCATTCTGTCGTACGGCGCCAACGTCTACACGCGGCTCATTACCTGGATGCCGGTCAATGACGCCACCGGCGGTTTCAAGTGCTTCCGCCGAAAGGTGCTGGCATCCCTCGATCTCGACAGCGTCAAGTCCGACGGCTACGGCTTCCAGATCGAGATGTCCTTCAAGGCCTGGCGCAAGGGTTTCCACTTGAAGGAAATCGCCATCACCTTCACGGATCGCCGCGTCGGCGTCTCCAAGATGAACGGCCGCATCATCCGCGAGGCGATGTGGCTGGTCTGGTGGTTGCGGCTGTCGGCTTTGATGGGGCGGATCTAGTCTTGCCACCCGCGATTCGTCTGCTCCGCGACTCGACGTGCGCATGTCCGACATCCTGATTCTTCACGAGCCCATCGACGCCGAAACACTGGATCAACTGGCGGCCATGTACCATGGCGACATGGTCAAATATGTCGTCGACCTTGAGCGGTCCATCATCGCCATCGGCGGGGAGTTTCATGCCGATGCCAAAGCGATCCTGCTCGAGGAGGGTAGTCGGCACCCGGATCTGTGGGGGGCGAACTACTACCCGGGACAGCCCGAGGCCACCTGTATTGAATACACGTCGCTGATCAACATCTCACCGGCTCGCGGCAACCCGGGGATGGAATTGTTCGACACGGAACTGCGGGATCGGGTTCGTGAAGCGACCTACCGGCTGATCGGTCGCGGGAAGTCGGTCTAGTCGATGCAACACGCCAACCTGACCGCGGAGCGATGGTCCCAATTCTCACTGGGTCAGCAGCTGTTGATGATCGCCAACGAGATGAATCGCGCCGCGCGCTTTTACGGCCCTCCGGACCGGTCAAGCCTGCAGTTGTCGCTGGAACGCGTGCTGAACCTGGTGGACGCGACGGTGTCAGCCACGACCCGCCCAGGGCTCCGACGTGAGCTGCTAAGGTGGCGTGACCTCGTGGCCCGGGAGTACATCGCCGCCGAACCCGACAGGACTCGGCACCTTGTCAACTTTCGAGCGCTCCTGATGCTTCATCCGGATACCTATCTCCAGGTCCGGGCGGGCCTTCTGGATTAATCAGGCAAAGGGCCGGCGTGAATCGTTCCTGGTCGGGGAACCGATACCGGGTCCCAGGCTTGAAAGCGGACGCGGCCGTCGATCAGCCCGCCAGTCGGATGGCGTCGAGGTGGGTGAGGAGGCTCGATCGGGTGAGGGCCACTCTGCGTTCTGCGAGCCGACTGGCTTGTCTTTCCCAATCGAGTGTACGGAGACACTCGACACGAGTGATCGCGCTGGCAAGGGCATCATCGAGCCCGGTAGGCGGGCCCGTTCACTATCCCGTTGGCGGAGAAGGATATCCATTGTCGTCGAGGGGGCGGATTCGCCTTCCACAGGATTAGGTTGCAACTTCCTAATTATTTGTTAAACTCCCCGACAACGGGGTCTGTTTGATTTGATTGGAATCACCTGCCATTCATACATCTGCGCCGCCATCATACGACATCAGTCGAGATTCGCCGGCCGCGAAGCGAGATTGCCGTTGCCGCCCGGCACGAAGTCCCTTCGCCCGAATGATGGAGGTAACATGTCCCGTCGTGCCCAATCCCACCTCGCCCTGCCTGTCCGCACGCTGGTCCTCGGACTGGCGGCCTTGGCAGCGACATCCACCCTGACCCTGGCCGAGTCACGCAAGAGCCCCCTGGAGCCGGGGAAGAGCTCCAACTGGGTCCCCAGCGGCGGGCCCACCGGTTTCTCGGTTCACACCAACGCCACCGCGGCGGAACTGATCGGCTGCCTGCTCGGCAGCGACGTGACTGTCAGCAACGTGGTGATGAACGGCGCGCCGCTGGCCTACGGCACCTTCACCGGTGGCGGCGCGGTCCTGGGCTTCGACGCCGGAATCATCCTCAGCACCGGCAATCCCGCCTCGATCGCCGGACCCAATCAGTTTGACAACACCTCCACCGCCCTGAATCAGCCGGGGGATGCGAATCTCGACGCGCTCCTCACGGGGACGTCGACACTCGACGCCACCGTTCTCGAATTCGACTTCTCCTGCGCCACGGCGCAGCAGATTTCGTTCCAGTACGTCTTCGCGTCCGAGGAGTACAACGAGTATGTGAACGATGTCTACAACGACGTCTTCGCCTTCTTCCTGAATGGAAACGCCGTGGCCAACAACATCGCCACGGTTCCGGCCTACTGTGCGGCGCCCGGAATTCCGGTGACCATCAACAACGTCAACTGCAACAATCCGTTCAATCCTCCGACCGGATCGAACTGCGGCTGCTACCGCAACAACGATCTGCAGGACGGCGGGGGAGCAATCGATACGGAGATGGACGGTCTGACCGTGACCTTCGTCGCGACCGCTGCCATCAACCCGGGTGTCAATCACATCAAGCTGGCGATCGCGGATGCCGGCGACGATGTCTGGGACTTCGAACGTCATGATCCGCTGCCAGAGCTTCATCTGTGGTTCCGTGCCGACCTTGCCGAGCACCTGGGGACGGATCAAGACCCTGCTCGACTGAGTGGGGCCGAGCGATCGATTTTCCGTCACGGCGCGGAGTCTTCCGTGACCGGATCGAGTTGTCAATCAACCGGGACCCCGCCCCCTCCATGGGAGCGGGGTCGCTTTCCGTTGGCCCCCGTCATGCTATCCCCTTGACCGCCAATGGTATCCGTCGGCATCGTCAATTTCAGGACCCCGGAGCATCCCGATGTCCAACTGATCGAGAGCCCGACCAACCGGGGCTTCGCCGCCGGGGTCAACCTGGGGCTGGCCCGGGCTTCGGGTGAGCATCTCCTGGTCCTGAACCCGGACATCGTGGTCCACCCGGGAAGCATCGACCGGCTGGTCGATTTCATGGCCGCCCATCCGCAGGCAGGACTCGTGGCGGCCAAACTGCTCAACCCGGACGGCACGCTGCAGCCGACCTGCCGGACCCGCTATACCGTGAAGACGATCCTGCTCCGGCGCACGATCCTGGGGAAACTCTTTCCGAACGATCGCACGCTGCGCGAGCACCTGATGCTCGACTACGACCATGCCACGCCGCGCAATGTCGACTGGGTGGCGGGGGCCTGCCTGATGGTGCGGTGGGAGGCGCTGGAAGAAGTCGGGCCGATGGACGAGCGCTACTTGCTCTGGCGCGCCGCTACCTCGCGCGTCAGCATCACGCGGCCACATCGGCAGGCAGCACCTTGAGCGCCACCTCGCGGCCGAGTCGCAGGTCCCGGGCGCGATTCACCTCGCCCATGCCGCCGGCGCCCAGAGACGCGACGATCTCGTAGGTGCCAAGGCGGGTGCCGGGAGACAAGACCATCGCGGGAATCTAACTCCTGCCGACCGAAGGCCGCCAGTCTTCCGCAGTCAGATGTCCGCAAGACCGTCGTCCAACCCGATGACCGGCAAACCCATTGCACGCGCGCATCGGCCCAGTTGGCGGTCGTGCGTTGCCAGCCGAATTGGCTCGCCCCGCCGGTCCCGCCAGTGAAGCGCCGACGCAAGGTGAACCGCGTCGAGCGTGGCAAGGGTCGTCGGGAAGGGGTTGGAGGCACGCTCGAGGATCTCGCGGCTCGGACGCATACTCGAAATCCCCCCAAGGCTGGTTATGACGCTGGCCCGGCTGGCCATGACGCCCCGATCGTCCAACAGTCCCCGGAGGCGGGCCCGGTCCAGTGTCCGCAGGCACTCGACGCGGGTGAGAGCGCTCGTAACGCCGCTCTCGATCGAACCCCATTCGGGAAGCGGGTTGCCCTCGCAGAGGACGATCCGGAGAATCACCGAGGCATCTACGTACGTCGTCACGAGTCCAGCCCGAAATCACGGTCGGCACGCTCCTCGGCGAGGAGCTCCAGGATATTGCCCGTGAATTCAATCGGCGGTGGCTTGGGAATGTCCCCGAGCGTGCGGTATTTGACTTTCGGCGGATCGACGATCAAATCATTCGGCAGCCCGTCGTGGTCGTACGGGACGATCTGCGCCACGGGCCGATCGCGGTCCATGACGATGACGGTTTCACCATTGCGGACTTTCTTCAGATGTTCGCTCAAGCGGGCCTTCAGGCCTGCAATGCCAATGCGGATCATGACTATATGATGACTACTGATAGTCATGAAGTCAAGCGCCCGTGAGGGCCGGACGGCGGATGGGGATCGGACCCGGACCGGGCCAGTTCCGTGAACCCTCCGGCAGCGCCACCGATGAGTCGGGGAATGCCCATTCCTCTGCTAGTCTCTCCGTAATGAAAATTCTCTTCCTTGGCGGCACTCAGTTCGTCGGCCGACATCTCGCCACGATGGCCCGTGCGGCGGGACACGAATTGACACTCTTTCATCGCGGCAACACCAACCCGGACCTGTTTCCAGAAATCGAGCACGTCCTCGGTGACCGCACCACCGATCTCGACCGGCTCGGCGGGCGGCACTGGGACCGGGTCATCGATCTGTGTGGCTATCTTCCGCGGATCGTGTCGATGTCGGCAGAGGCGTTGCGGCTGAATGCCGATCACTACACGTTCATTTCAAGCATCTCCGTGTATCGCGATCTGGACCAGTCGCTCGAGCCGCTGGATGAGATGTGTCCGGTGATTGAATTGCCCGATCCGTCCGTCGAAACCATTACCGGCGACACCTATGGCGGGCTCAAGGCTCTCTGCGAAACCGCGGCGCGACAGGGCTTCGACCACACGCGTGTCCTGATCGTCCGGCCGGGGCTGATCGTGGGCCCCTGGGATCACACGGACCGCTTCACCTACTGGTGCATGCGCGGTGCCGACGGAGGACGGATGGCCGTGCCCGGCTCGCCGAACCGGCACTTTCCGGTGATCGATGTGCGCGATATCGCCCCCTGGATACTGGCGATGGTCGACCGGGCTGGGAGCGGTGTCGTGAATCTCGGCGGGCCGTCGCAGGATGGCGGGCGCGGTAACGAGCACGGCCCACCACCGACCTTCGAGGCCATGCTGGCGGCCATTCGCGAGGCTACCGGCGCGCCGACCGATCCGATCTGGATCCCTGTCCCTCAGATGGCGCGCCTCGGCATCAACGGGGATGAATTTCCACTCTGGAACCAGGTGGGGGACGGCAGCGAAGCCGGCTTCGACATCGACTCGGACCGGGCCTTCGGCACCGGCCTTACCCTGCGGCCACTGGTCGACACGGTGCGTGACACGCTGGACTGGCGCCGCGCCGATCTCGCCGGGCAACCCCTCAAGGCGGGGCCGAGTCGGGAACGCGAGCAGGAGATTCTGGCGGCACTTGCGCGCTGATCCATTCGGGACTAGCTTCATGACAACTCCCCTCAGGTTAAAGCTGGCGGCTCCCCATCCTCTTGGTGTTCCGGGGGACGCCACGATCACCACGGAGGGCCCCATGTCCCATCGTCCATCCCCGGCCGGCACCCTGGCCAGCCAATAGATACGTATGGTCCAGGGACCTTTCATCATGCTATCCTGTTGACCGGCAATGATATCCGTCATTATCGTCAATTTTCGGACGCCGGATGATCTCCTCCGGCTGATCGAGAGCCTCAAGGCCCATCCACCCGCCGGCCGGCCGCTCGAGATCCTCGTTGTCGATAATGCGTCCGGTGATGACAGCCCGGCCCGGCTCCGCGCCGCCCATCCCGATATCCGCCTGATTGAAAGCCCGACCAACCGTGGCTTTGCGGCCGGGGTCAACCTGGGCCTGGCTGCCGCGGCCGGCGACCATCTCCTGATACTCAACCCGGATATCATCGTTCATCCGGGGAGCATCGACGCCCTGGTCGACTTCATGGTCGCCCACCCGCAGGCGGGGCTCGTGGCAGCCAAACTCCTCAATCCGGACGGCACGCTTCAGCCGACCTGCCGCACCCGCTATACGTTCCGGACAATCTTATTGAGGCGCACGATCCTAGGAAGGCTCTTCCCGAATGATCGAACGCTGCGCGAACACCTGATGGTCGACTACGACCATGTCACGCCGCGAAATGTCGACTGGGTGGCCGGGGCGTGCCTCCTGGTGCGGCGGGAGGCGCTGGAGGAAGTGGGGCCGATGGACGAACGCTACTTCCTCTACTTCGAGGATGTGGACTGGTGCACGCGGATGCACCGGCGCGGGTGGGGCGTCTGGTACGTGCCGGACTCGGTCATGACTCACGGTTACCGACGGGCCTCGGCCGGCGGCTTCAACCGGGCCACGCAGGCCCACGCGGAGAGCCTGCTCCGCTTTTGGGAGAAGTGGAGCGCCATACTCTATCTGGCGCGCCGCTACCGGGGTGTCCTGCGCAACGCGGTCTTCGTCGCGGTCGACCTGGTGGCGATCCTGGTGGCCTTCGCACTGGCCTACCAATTTCGCGAGTGGCTGGCCCCGGTGATGGACAAGCCGAACTTTCCGCTTTCGCACTACCAGACATTTCTCGTGACGACCCTGGTCGCCGCCATGGCGGCCTTCGGTTTGAACGGGCTTTACCGCGAGGAGGAACGGGGCGACTGGGTCGACACGCTCTTCGCCGCCGGCAAGGCCCTGCTGGCCACTTCGCTCTTTCTGCTCCTCACGACATTCATCCTCTATCCACCGGACAGTCGCCCGTACTCGCGCTTCATCATCGGGACCTTCTGGCTGCTGGCCATGGTGCTGGTCACGCTGGAGCGCCGCCTCCTCTATTCCCTGCTGGAGCGGGCGCGGACCGGCCGTTTGAACGTGAAGCGCGTGGCGCTGATCGGAAGCGATCCGTGGATCGACCGGATAGCCCGTGCGCTCCGCTCGGATCCAACGCACGGATTTGAACCGATCCGGGTGACGCTGCCGCCAATCGATCGACCCGAGGCGCTGAAGGCCATGCTGGAGGACGAGCGGGTCAGCGATATCGTGCTGTCGACGGAGGCGCTGCCGGTGGCGCCGGGCCTGGCCCGCGCTTTGGTCGAGCCATTGCAGCAGGCGGGAATCCGGGTTCACCTGTCAGGGCCCCTGTCGGACTTGATTGGCCGGGATGCCCGGGTCACGCCGCTGGCCGGTTTCTCGCTGCTGTCGCTCGATCGGGGGGGCGCGTGGGTCGGGAGTCGCGCCGCCCGGCGGGTCTTTGAATCGCTGGTGGCCATCCTCTTTCTGGCCGGGCAGGCACTGCCCGCCCTCCTGGCGGCCTTCGCGCTGCCCCTCACCGGCAGCCGCGGGCGGGTGGATGACGAAGGCCCAAGCTGGCAGGTTGAGGGGACAATGGCAAGTTTCGTGCGACGCCTGTCGCTCGATCGATTTCCGGGATGGTGGGCTGTCCTCCTGGGGCGACGGCGGCTTGTCGGAGGTCCGGCGGGGGGGCGGGGAGTCTTTGCGCAACCGGACATGGCCTTGACGACCGAAAGCGGGTATTCTCTACCCTGGTCGCCGGAACGGGATCTCAAGACGATCGTGCGCGACCTGCTGGCCCGACTGATCACCGGGAACGATACCCGGAACAGCCCGCCCCCACTGCTCGAGAGGAGTCCTCGATCGGCCCTTCGATAACGGAATCCGTCGTCCTTTCCGAGTGATGGACCCCGAGTCCCAAGCGTGTCGAGGAGGCCCCCGAGTGATGACCCCGGCGTTCAACCGGCCTGAAGGCTTTTTTGCATTTCCCCTGATGATGCTGTCGCTGATCGTGTTGCTCCATCCCGGGTCACCCGCTCTGGCCCAGGAGTGGACGAGCTACGCGTATCCCAACGATGTTCGAGACATCACCCGGGTGGGCAGCACCCTCTGGATGGCCACGACCGGCGGCGCCCTCCGCTACGATCTCGACACCGAGACATTCGAACAGCTGACGCGCCGCGCTTCGGGGGGGCCACTGTCACAACTCCTTGTGTCGGCCACCTTCGATCCGGTTTCGGGGCTCCTCTTCTTCGGAACCGAGGATCTCGGGGTCAGCCAGTACGATCCGGTCGCCAATCGATGGGAACGGTTCGAGTTTCTTCCCGACAACCGGATCAACGGCATCTCGGCCCTCGATGGCGAGGTGCAGATCGCCACGCAGGCCGGCTTTGCCGTCCGCCGGTCGGTCAACCGCACCGACATCTGCAATGAGATCGATCGCGGTTGCTGCGGCCCCAATCCCGCCCAGTGCGATTTTCCCTCGTTCGACGTGCGCGACTGGGCTTCACCGGCAACGGACCGGCTGTGGGCCGCCACGGCCGCCGGCCCCGCGGAATTCGACGGCACCTCCTGGCGCGCGCGCTCCCATACCGGCTTGATGGATGCCAGGACGATCGAGGCCATCGATGGCCAGGTTTTCGCGGCCGGGCCGGGAACGAAGCAGCTCTTCCGCTGGAGTGCCGAATCGAGCAGATGGATCGACGCATCCTCGGGTCTGCGAACCCAGGGACTCGGCAACGCCGTTCGACTGGTTTCAACCGGCGGCTCGCTTTACCTCTGCTGCTCGTACGGCCTTTTTCGCTGGGCAAGTGATGCCTGGGTCGGAACCGGTCTCGAAGATCGCGAGGTCCGCTCCGTGGTGGGCGTCAACCGGCCGGACATCGACCTGGCGGCGGCGACAAGGGACGGCATCTTCCTGCGGCGGCTCCTCGGGCCCACGACCGGGTGGATTCAGAAGCTGGCCGTTGGTCCGCCTCAGAATATCGCCACGCAGGCGGTGGCCGGCGCACCGGATGGCACCCTCTGGATCGGCACCCTGGGCGGCGTGATGGCCCTGGACCCGGAGGGGGAGTGGCGCGGCGTGCGAAATGGCGGTCCGGATGGACTCTCACGTTTCGATCTATTCAGCATCTACGCCGCGCGTGACAACAAGCTGTGGATCGGCAAGTGCTGCTGCCGCGAAATTCCGAATTGCCCGACGCAGTTCGTCGACACCGCAACAGAGGTGTCGCCGGCGCTTTCCGCCTATGACGGCTGGTCCATGAGCGAAGATGGCGCGGGGCGATTCTGGATCGGAAGCAACTCCACCGGCCTCGCGCTCCTCGGCGCCGATGGCACGCACCTGGTAGACGTGCCCCCTTCATCCGGGGGATTGACCTCACCGTCGGTGCGGGCGCTGGCCACCCGGAACAATGACGTCTGGATAGGGCACGAAGGGCGTGGGCTTCAGATCCTGCGCCACGGCGGCAATCCCACCAACACGGCCGGTTACCAGTGGAAGACATTTACGGCCGGGCAGATTCCCGACCCGGCCATTACGGCCATCGAATTGCGCGATCGCGATGCCTTTGTCCTGACGTCGTCCTCGCTGGTGCAATACACCGACGAGGTGCGCGTGCGGCAGTGGCCGTTGAACTTCGACGGCGAGCCGCGGCGCGGAAGCGGCCTGACGATCGACCGGCGCGGCAATCGCTGGGTCGGCACCTCGGCCGGCGTGCTCCTGATCAATCCCGCCGGGGAAACCTCGCTCCTGACCACGGGGAACTCCGACATCATTTCCGACGAGATCATCGACGTCGATCTCGATCCGAAGAGCGGCGATGTGCTCTTCGCCACGCGTATCGGCGTCAGCCGCTTGAAGCCCGGCGCGGGGCCGAAACCGGGCGGTGGCTCGGGGCGCTTTCTCTTCCCCAATCCATTCCGTCCGGATGGGAGCCTGCGGGTCAAGGTTGGGGGAGGAACGGCCGATAATGCCGAGGTGATGGATCTGGCCGGGCGGCCCATCGCCCGATTCGATCCGGCGGTCGGCTGGGATGGTACCGGGCAGGGCGGAGGCACCGTCGCTCCCGGCCTCTACCTCATCGTCCTCGATGGCGCCGATCCCCTTCGCCTGGCGGTATTGCGCTGAAGCACGCATGAACCCAAAAAATGTGACCCGCTTCCTCATCATCGGCGCCGGTGACGCCGGCCGCATGGCCGCGGACGAGATGCTCCGCCATGCCGAGAGCGGCCTCGTGCCGGTCGGCTTCATCGACGACGATTCGGCCAAGTTCGGCACGATGGTGGCTGGCCTGCCGGTCGTCGGGGATCGGAGCCGGATTCATGACGCCATCCAGAGTCTTGACGCCGACGAGATCCTGATCGCGCTCCCTTCGGCCAGCGGCGAAGCCGTCCGCGGCATCATTCGCTGGTGCGAAAGCGAGCGGGTCCGTTTCCGGGTCGTGCCGGGAATCTGGGAAATCATCCGTGGCGATGTTCGCCTGCAGCAGATCCGGCCCGTCCGGGCCGAGGACCTTCTGGGCCGGGAAACCGTCGAGCTCGACGTGGATCTGGTGCGCGGCGCTTACCATGGAAGGCGACTCCTCGTGACCGGCGCGGGCGGCTCGATCGGCTCGGAGATCTGCCGGCAGCTCCTCCTGGCCGAACCTTCCGAACTGGTGCTGCTGGGCCGTGGCGAAAATTCGATCTTCGAGGCGGACCAGAGCTTCCGCGACCGCGCGGGCGTGGTCGTGGCGGCACCCACCGGCGCCCCGACGTCACTTGCCACCCGGATCGAAACCGTCATCGGCGACGTCCGCGACACGCCGCTGATCGAGCGGCTCTTCGAGCGTGTCAAGCCGCACGCCGTCTTTCACGCCGCGGCTCACAAGCATGTCTGGTTGATGGAGCAGAACCCGACCGAGGCCGTGGTCAACAATGTGCTGGCCACCGCCGACTTGATCGAGACGGCCCTCGCGCACGGCGTCGAACGCCTGGTCCTGATCTCGACCGACAAGGCGGTGAATCCACGGGCCGTGATGGGAGCCACGAAGAGGCTGGCCGAAGTTCATCTGTTGCAGCGGGCGGGGACGCTGGCCACCGCAGGTGGCGCGACCCGGTTGATGGCCGTTCGATTCGGCAATGTTCTCGGCAGCCGCGGATCGGTTGTTCCAATCTTCCAGCGGCAGATCGGGCGCGGCGGCCCTGTCACCGTCAGTCACCCCGAAGCGGCCCGTTTCTTCATGACGATCCGCGAGGCGGCACTCCTGGTCATCGAGGCCGGCGCCATCGGCCAGGGCGGGGAAATCTTTGTCCTCGACATGGGCGAGCAGGTCCTGATCAGCGAGCTGGCACGCGATTTGATCATTCTGTCCGGCCTGCGCCCGGACGTCGACGTGCCAATTGAGTTCACCGGATTGAAGCCGGGGGAAAAACTGCGGGAAGGATTGGTCCACGACTTTGAATCGCTGGCGGCCACGGATGTGGCCGGCATTCGCGTTACCAGTGGCCTGCCGCCGAATCAGCCGTTGATCGGCGGGGATGGCCTTGACACGCTCCGTCGGCTGGCCGGGCGCGGTGAGCGCGACGCTCTCCTCGAATGCATCGAGGCGCTTGTACCGGAGGCGAGGCTGACCCGGCATGCCCAGGGCGGCCCTCTCGCCCATTGACGCTCACCGTTCTTCGCGAAACCAACCCGCTTCTCTGGGGCGCCCTGATCAAGGCCGATCCGGATGCCACGATCTTTCACGAGCCGGCCTTTCTTGACGCGCTGATCGCCGTTTATCCTGAATTCCGGCCGCATCACCTGGTGGCGCGTGATCCGGCCGGCCGAATCCTCGGCGCCCTTCCGGGGATCGCCATCGAACGGCCGGGCCTGTCGCAGCTTCTATCGCTCCCCTTCGGTTCGTACGGCACGCCACTGGTGGCGGCCGGTGCCGAAGCCTTCACGGACAAGGCCACCGGTGCTCCTTTGGCCGACATCCGCGGCTCCCTCGTGGATCGCTGGTTCGTCGAGGCGTCCCGATCCGGTGTCGTGCGGGCACAGCTTGTCCCATTTTCGCCGCGGCTGGGAGATGCCGCGCTCGGTCGGCTGCCGGAAGAGTGGCGCCGTGGTGAGCGAACACATCTCATCCCGCTCGATGAAGGTTTCGAGGCGATCTGGTTTCACCGCTACGACAAGGAGAACCGGACGGCCGCCCGCAAGGCGGTCCGCGTGGGTGTCCTCGTGGCCGAGGAGGAGGGGGGGGCGGAGGTACTCGAGGATCTTTACCGCCGTCAGGCCCGGGAGTGGACGGGGCACGCGCTCTACCGCTACGGTCTGTTCCGTGAACTTGCCGACCGTCTGGGCGAACAATCGAGGGTCTGGGTGGCCCGCCACCATGGGGCGCCGGTGTTCGCCGTGATGGCCTTCTACCACAAAGGGACGGTCACCCCCTGGGTGTCGGGGGCCTCGCCCGGCGCGCGGGCCATTTCGGCCGGAAACCTGATCCACAAGGTGATCATCGAGGATGGATGTCGTCGGGGCCTCAACACCTACAACTTCGGCGGCTCCGGCGGCGTGGGGGGCATCGAGGCCTTCAAGGTCGCTTTCGGAGGCGAACCCATCGACTACCATTCCTGGTTTCACGAGGCCCGCTGGTTCGGTCGCCTCCGGAAGGCGCGTCGACGCATGCTCTCGTGGCTGGGTCGCGAGTGAATCTTCCGGCGCGGCGTAGCCCGAAGTCGTGGCACCTGGTCCTGCTCGTCGGCCTGACCCTCGTGCTGTCGGCGGTGGCCTGGCGGGGATTCGATCCCGAGGTGATCCCGGGCTACAGCGACTACTGGGATTACCTGCAGCTCGGGCGCCAGCTCGCCAGCGGGCATGGTTTCACATCCCTCTTCACCTACCCGATCTTTCTTCCCGCTTCGGGGGCCGCCGCCGCCAGCGGACTCGAGGCCTTCCCGATGCTCTGGCGCCCACCGCTTTACCCCGCCTTTGTAGCCGTTGGCCTGCTCCTGACCGACGGATCCGCCTGGGCGCCGGTGGCAATCAACGTCCTGGCCCACCTGGTGACACTTCTGGCCACCTATCTGCTGGCACTGGAATTCACCGGTCGGCGTTGGGCTCTGCTGTCGGGCCTGGTGGTTGCGTTGAGCCCGGCGTTGATGGGGCTCGCGGAACCGGGTTTGGCGACGACACCGTACGCCGCGCTGCTGGTGCTGGCGGCGCGATCGGTACTGAATGCCGACAACCGCCGCCGCGCCGTCCTGGCGGGACTTGGATTCGGCCTCCTGACGCTGCTCCGCGGTGAGGCGCTCCTCCTGCTGCCCGCCATGATCTGGCTTCTCTGGGCGGGGGAGCGGGGCGATCGCGAGCGGCGCATCTGGTATTTCCTCTTCGCCGCCATCGTCGTGACACTTCCCTGGACGATTCGAAACTGGATGGTGACCGGCCGCCCCTATTTCGGCGCTTCAAGCCTGCTCTTCGTCGACACGCGGGACTACCCGGGCTGGGTTTCCTCGCGGATGAGTGTCGGTCTGGATCGATCGGCGCTTCTCTGGGCGGTGGCGAACCCCGATCAGGTTGGTTGGAAGGCGGCTCGCAACCTCTTTCACTTCCTGGTGCAGGCACTGCTGCTGCCGCTGGCGGCACTGGCTCCCTTTGTCTGGACTGCCGTCGGCCGTCTGGCCCGTGTCGGGCGAGAATCGGCCTTCTGCGCGTCGGTTCTCATCGCGCTCGGCCTCACGATCGCGGTGCTCTCGCCGCTCGAATACTCCCCGCGTTTCCTGCACCCCTTCATCCCGCTCCTGACGGTGGTGAGTGTCATCATCCTCGGAAGAATGCGCGAGCAGATCGGCGTGGGACAGGCGGTTCGTTACTCCCGACGCCCGGTCATCTGGGTGGCCGCGGCGGTCGTCACGCTCGCCGCCCTACAGTTCCTCGGTGGCCTGCGGGACGCCCGCCACGCGCGAGCGGCCTGGGCGAAGGAGTTCGGGGAACTCAAGGCCACGGACTGGGCCGAAGTTCGCCGTGGGCTCCCCGCGGCCACGCTGATCGATGGTGACTACCCGGCTTACTACGCCTGGAAGACCGGGAGGCAATTCGTCTGGTGGCGTGCCGACTGTCGCCAACTCGGGCCGGATGGCGAGTTCTTCGCTTCGACCCCCGCGCTCCTGGCGAGGGAGCGCGGCGTGACGTTCCCTGATCCGATGGGGATCGAGTCGAGCGCGGATCTGGCCGCGCGGACCGGCAAGGCGAATCAAAGGGTTGGCGCCGTCCTGATCCTGGAAGCCCGCCCCTGCCCGTGACCCGCATTCGCAAGAACGCGCTGGCCATGGGCAGCACCTTCATTGTTCAGGCCTCCTTTGTCGTGCTCCACGTCAAGCTCCTCACCCACTGGCTTGACCCGGACGAGTTCGGCCTCTACTCCTCGGTGTTCGCTCTCGGCGCGGTATTGTCGAGCATGGCCGAGCTCGGCTTCTCCGTCGTGTTGCCGCGCTACGGGGCCACGTTCGAAGCGGCCGGCCGTCCGGGAGCGTACCGGGGGATTGTCTGGTCCGCGGTCCGCCTCTGGGCGACCAGCGGGGTTCTCCTGTGCCTCCTGGTCGGGATGCTCTCGAGCCTGGCTGTCTCTGCCGCCGGCACGGGGAAATTGTCGCCGGGATTGCTGGTCCTCGGCCTGGGTGCGGCGCTGACGCTTTCGCTTCGATCTCTCGCCTCGGCGGCTTTCCAGGGGCTCAGGCGGATGGGTCCCGCCCTGGCCCTGGAACTGGCCTACATGCTGGGGCTGACACTCTGGTTCCTGGGATTCCGTGAGGCCCTCGATCCGAGCCTGGTCTTTCTCGGTTTCCTGGTACTCGGCCTTTTGGCCGGCATCACGGGATTCGTGGTGTTCCACCGGCTGGCACCCCGCCGCGCGCCGTCCGAGGCCCCCGAATCAACCCGATCGCTCCTGCGCGGGATCGTGCCCTACTGGGCGGGCGCCTTTCTCACCACCATCGTCGCCATATCCGTCGAGAATGCCGATCGGCTGATCCTGGCCACGCTCGTGCCTCTTTCCGCCGTCGGAGCCTGGCACGTGGCCGGGAGAATCAGCCTGTTCCTCCGCAAGATCCTGTTTGTATTTCAGCAGGTGGCCGGTCCGGAATTCGCATGGAAATGGGAGCGCGGCGCGCGGCAGGAACTGGTGAGCGATGTTGTGCTGTTCATGAAGGTGGAGTGGGCTCTCGGCGTTCTTCTGGCCGTCGGCGTGGCGCTCCTGGCCCGCTTCGGCGTCTTGATCGCAAGCAATGAACGCTACCTGGAGGCGGCGCCGGCGCTCACGGCGATGGCCGGATCGATGACGGTGCTGTGCCTCTCCGCGCCACTCACCACGTTCCTCCGCGCCGCCGGAAGAATCGAGATCACGGTGATGGCCGAGGTGATCTGGCTGGGAGGGGCGCTCGTCCTGGGTTCCCTGCTTCTCCCCTGGTTTGGCCTCATGGGCTTCGGATTGGGTGGTGTCATTGCCGCGATTCTGGCGCTTCTGTACACTCTTGCCACTCTTCACCGTCGGGCGTTGCCGCGCCCGCCGTTGTCATTGATCATCATCCTTCTCCCGACCGGCCTCGCGCTCTGGGCCGGTGCGGCCTGGCTCGGATCACAGCCGATACTCCACGATTGGCCGATGGCTTTTGCCATCGCGATCGGCCTGACAGCCGGGATGGGCGTCACGCTGCTCCGGAGCCGATTTTTTTCACCGGTCGAGCGGGAGCGTCTGGCCAGTTTCCTGGGCTCCGGGTCGGCGGCCGTACTCGGCCGACGGATCCTGGGCGCCAAATCATCGACGTCCTGATGCGGTCCCCGGGCCGCAACTTTCGGGGAGTCTCATCAACGTGATCTGGAATCGATTCCTGGTTCGAGCGCATTGCCTTCGCCAACGGGCGGGGATGATTGCCGGCGCCGTGCTGATCTTCATGACCCTGGGCGGTTGTTCAGATGCCCCGAAGGTGGCGCCCGGCTGCTATCTGAATGGATCCGTCCCGGGCCCGGCGCGTCGCGCGGTCGAGAAGGCGGCCGACACGTTCTACGAGCAGCTCCGCTCCCGCCAGTACGAGGCCGCCTACACGGAGGCGGCCGCCCAGATGAAACAGAGGGTCGACAAGCAGCAGGTTGCGATGGCCTGGACCTCGATTGCGGAAATCCTCACGCTGCCGGCCACGCTCGCTACCGAGGAAATCGCGCTGGTGGCGGTCGCCGAAGGCGATCGTGGCCCGCGCGAACTCGTCTGCACGGATCCGGCCGATACCTCCGCCTCACGCCGCATGATGGCCACGGACCAGCCGCTTCAGACCTATCTCATTCAGAGCGGCCTCGTGAATGGCACGCTCTATAATTTCGCGTCGGTCTGGTTCTACGAGGAAGGGAAGTGGCGTATTGCCACCTTTGGCACCAAGCCGAGGGCGGTGGCCGATCACGATTGGGCCTGGTGGCGGAATCTGGCCCGGGAGCAGCAAACGCGCGGACACTCCCGAAATGCGGCGCTTCTGTACAACCTGGCGATGGACCTCCTGGTGCCGGCTCCCTGGGTGCGGCCGGGCGCCCTCGACCAGCTCATGGCCGAGCAGCGAAAGGTCTATCCGGAAAACCTGCCCAACAATCGAAAGGAGCGGTGGGTGACGTTGGATGACACCGAGTTCTTCCCCTACCTGTCGAATTGCGACATCGTGCCGGGGGGGGTGGGCGTTCGGTTCACCTACGAGGTGCCGGCGGGCGTCGACTCGGCGCACGTCGCCGCCGAGGCGCCGAAGCTGGCCGATTTCGTCCGAACCACGTTTCCGGAGTATGCAGAAGTGTTTCGCCTGGTCCGGCTGGAAGCCGTCCGCACTGGTGATCGGACACCGGTCTGGGCCGGTGACTTCCCGCTCCGGTAGGGTGAGTCACCTGGCCCGTGAGGATCGCCTGACGCTGGCCTATCTCTCCATTGGCCGGCATATCCACACCGAGCGCTGGCTGACCTGGTTCGCCCGCCGCGGGCACCGAGTCCATCTTCTCACCGTTCAGCCCGGGCCGATGCCGGGTGTCACCGTCCATGACATCACATCCACCGGGGGACCGAAGGCGCTCCGATACGCGAAGAGTCTCCGGAAAGTGAAGGACATTCTCAATGTCCTCAATCCGGATCTCCTGCACACGCACTTCCTTACCGGTTACGGCTACTGGGGGCATTTCAGCGGCCGGAAACCGCACGTGCTCACCGTCTGGGGCGACGACGTCTACGTCACGCCGTTCGAATCACCGATCAAGAAGTGGCTGGCCAATCAGGTGCTCCGGGGCGCCGACTACGTGACCGGCGACAGCCGGGACATCATCGAGGCCTGCATCAAGCTTGGCGCACGACCTGGGCGCACCGAGGTGATCCAGTGGGGTGTCGACTTCGCGAAGTTCCACCCGGATGCCGCCGGCCCTGTGCGCGATTCGCTGGGCATCCCGGCAAAGGCAATGGTGGTCCTTTCGACCCGTTCCTTCACGCAGGCCTATTACAACATCGACGTGATCATCGATTCGATTCCGATCGTCCAGCGGCAATTTCCCGACGTGGTGTACATCATCGCGGGGAACGAGGGCTCGGACGAAACGATCCGCGCCCGGGCCCGGGAACGGGGAGTCGAGGCCGCCTGTCGCTTCGTGGGACGCATTCCGCACGACGATCTCCCGACTTTCCTGACGTCCTCACACATTTACCTCACCGTGCCGTCGGTCGACGCAACCGCAGTCAGCCTGCTCGAGGCGATGGCCGCCGGAACGGCCGTCATCTGCACCGATCTCGCCTCCGCCACGGAATGGATCATCGATGGCGAATCGGGCCGCGTCGTCCGCCCGCGCGACATCGACAAACTGGCCGCCGCCACGATCGAACTGCTGGGTGATCCCGAGGCACGCCGACGATATGGTCAACGGGCGGTGGCCATCGTCCGCGCCGGGGCGGACCATGACCGGAGCATGGCCCGCGTGGAGGAAATCTACCGGGAGCTGGTGGCGCGGCGATAGGATCGACCTTGTCTTCTGACAAAGGATCGCCCGGGGGACCAATCCGCCGTCACGAATCAGGTGCAAAGGGGCGTGATACACTGACGATCGTGATCGCCAGTCTCATCGTTCCGACTCACGGCAAGCTCCCGCTCCTCCGCCGCACATTGCGCTCCCTTGAGCTCCAGGCCAAGGACACATGGCCGTTCGAGGTGGTCGTCATCGACGATGCCTCCCCCGACGACACACCACAATTCCTGGCCAGCTACGACGGACCGCTGACCCTCCGTACCGTGCGACAGCCGGCCAATCGCGGTCGCGCCGCGGCGCGGAACGCCGGCCTGCGGGTCGCCTCCGGCGAGTTGATAATTTTCCTGGATGATGACATGCAGGTGGTGCCCGGGTTCGTTCGCGCGCACATCGAGCATCACAGGATGGCGGGCTCACGAACGAATGCCCATTCTCATGCAGAGGTTGCCAGCGCAACCACCGCTGCCGCCATCGGCAACGTCACCAACGCCCCCGAAATCACCGACAGCCCGATCATCCGCTACATGTCGACCCGTGGCGCCCAAAAAATCCGGGAGGGAGGGTCGCTTCCCTGGCGCTATTTTTCGACCAATAATTCAAGCGTCCGGCTGGCGGATATCGAGGCGGTCGGCTTCTTCGACGAGGAGTTTCGGACGTACGGGTTCGAGGATCTGGAACTGGGGTACCGCCTCCACCGACGCGGCCTGACGTTCGGTTTCGTGCCGGCCGCGGAGTCGCTGCACATCCACTACCACGACCTGGACGACGTTCTGAACAAGAAGGAGCTTTCGGGTGGCCGGAGCCTCGACCTGTTCATCCGCAAGCATCCGGATGCCTGGCGTGAAATTCCCATGTCGCGATGGGACAACCCGGGCGCGAACCTGATTCTGAATCCGGTGTTCTATGCACTTCTGAAACCGCTGGCCCGGTTCGATGCCGGGCCGATTTCGGATCGCATTTTCGATTATCTTGTCCTGTACCGGACCCTCCGGGGACTCAAGAAGGCGAGGGCCTGACCGCCATGGCCATGAAGATTGTCACTTCGGGTTTGAAGCCGCACCACCGCCTCGACTATGTGGGAATCGTGCGACAACTGATTGCGTTCGTACCACCGGAACACCTGGTTGGCATCGCCATGATCACCGTATCGGGCGACCGGCCGATCGAGGACGATGACGATGTCCTCGGCCAGTACTTCGAGCGATGGGAGCGCGATCCGGCTGTCATCGTGGTCTATCTCGAGCCGATGAAGCGGGAGGCCGGGAGGTGGCTCCGGCGGTTTCCCCTCACCTGGAAGGTGTTGATCGCGCAGACGCTCTTTCACGAGATCGGCCATCACTACCAGCGCTTTTCACACGGCATTGCCAAGACCCGGCAGGAGGATCACGCCGAACTGTACGGCGAGAGGCTGGCGCGCAGGGCCTTTCCCGCCGCCTACTGGTGGATCGATCGTTACCGCCCCATGACCGCGCACCTGAACCGCCTTCTGATCCGATGGCTGACTCTCGAGGCACGCCTGTTTCCACTGACGCGCACCCATTACGAGATTGGACGCCGTGCCTGGAACGAGGCGGACTGGGACACGGTCATTCATCACTGGGAGGAGGCGATTCGCCTCGACCCGGGCGCGTCCGGCGTGCCGCGGCTGTTGCGTGAAGCCCGCTCGATCCGCGCTCGTGAAGATCGCCAGCTCCAGCTGAACCATGCCGCCCGCTCGAATCCGCTACGGCTGAAACACCGCCAGGCCCGCCGCGGCGGCGGGCGGAAGAAGCGGCGGCCCCGCTAGCGGGGCGTGAGGAAGGAACCGGGGGCTTCGCCGACCAGTTCGATCGCGATGGGGCCGTCACCGACCGGCCAGGCCGTGACCAGCGTGTCGGCCATCGTATCAATCACGTAAATCAAGTCGTCGTCAAAGCCGGCCACGTACAGGCGGTCCCGATCCACGTCGAAGGCCATTCCCGAAAGCCCCTGCACGTCGAGGATCGGAAAGCCTGCGCCACGCTCGACCTGAAGCGAGGTGGCGTCGTATTTGAAGAGGCCGCCGAAGAAGGCGCTCACATAGATGTGATCACCCGCGATCACGGCCGCACCGGGCGTGGCGCCCAGTTCGATGGCGCCGAGGCTGTCGAGCGTGGAGGCATCAAGCACCCGGATCGCGCCGACACTTGCGGGTGCGTACCCCCCGTAATTACCGGTGCAGATGACATGCAGTCGGCCGGTCTCATCGAACAGGAGATCCTGGGGATTGGTCGGTACGATGACACTGTCGACCGGCCCCGCACCACGGGAGTTGGCAAGAAGTGCGTATACCTTTCCCGGTCCAAATCGCCCCGTCGGCAGGTCGTAGCCGACGGCGGTCACGTAGATCCGGGCGCCGAGGGCCCGGACGGCTTCGGGTGTGCGTCCGATCGGACGGCGATCGTCCACAAGACCGGTAGCGGGGTCGAGAAGGGCCAGGTCACCGCCCAGCCAGTTCGTGACGGCCACGCGCCCATCGTCAAGCAGGGCCAGCCCGTAGGGATTCTGATTTGCTCCGAGGTGAATGATCGGGTCCGGCGACAGCGTGACCGCCTCGATCCCCCAGACTTCGTTATCGAGTGAATTCGCCACCCAGAACCGCCCTCCACCCTTCTCGACCACGAGATCATTCGGGCTGTTCCCGAGGAGGAGGACCGCGTGTTCCACGACCCCGGTGGCCAGGTCGACTCGGTCCAGAGTTTCGCCGAGCGAATTGACGACGATGAGCGCGGAAGCTGGCGGGAGGCCGGGAGTCGAGGGTTCCGCCCCGCAGCCGGCAAGAACCAGGGTGATGATAAGGAACCGACACAAGATATCCTGTGCCAGGCTGCCCCGAGTGACGCGATGGTGCCGCCTCATCGCACCACCACCAGTTGCAGCGGTGCCGGGTGGCCATCCCGAGGTCGTAGCCAGTAGCTCCCGGCGGAAAGCATCCGACCTGTTTCGTCCACAGGTTGCCAGTGAATGGATTCTCCGGGAGTCAGCGTCAGACTCGTGCGTCGCCGACCGGCGACATCGAACAGGTCAGCGACGACCGGCCGGCCCGCCACCTGACTGAACCCGACCCACCGCAGCGTCGTTCCTTCCCGGACCGGATTCGGAGCCGCGGTCAACCGACCCACCGGCAAAGGCGAGCCATCCGGCACGCCGACCGGCACGACCAGGGTTCCCTCCCGGTGGTAGATCTCATGGTTGCCGTCGCGCCGATCGCGGTAGAGAACGTGGATCGTTCCGTCCCCGGGGGCCTGGAGAGTTGGGCGGCCCGAGGAGCCGGAACCGTTGGACACGCGGACATCTCCGGCGCCGGTGGAATCGAACGGCATACCGGCCGCGGCGCATTGGATCACGATCTCGCGGTTGGTGACCCCAAAGCGGTTGTCATGCCAGGCCAGCCAGGTACGGGCGAACTCGTCGACGGCCAGAGTTGGTTCATCCGCCGTGAAACCGGCGGGGGAGGCCGGTCGCTCGGCCGTCCACGTCCCGTCAATTTCCCGGTTGCGGGCATAAAGACGACGGATTCCCTCGCGGGCATCAACCCAGGCCACGGTGACCCGCCCGGGCCCGTCGACCACCACGACCGGCACCGTGGCCGCCAGGCCGTGCGTCGTCAGCGGAATCGGCGGTTCGAAGTCCACGCTCCCCGCCGGGCGGTGCGTGTAATAAACCCGCCAGTTGCCCGCCGTGTCATCCTGCCAGACGACATGAAGCCCCCCGCGCCCATCCACCACCATGTCCGGAAACTGCGAGTCACCCCCCGTCATCGAGATGTTGAGATCGGCGGCATCGCCCGGTGTCGTATTCCATCCCCCGGCGATACGGCTCTTGGTCAGGATCTCGGCCGCCTGACCGTCGAATCGAAAATCGTACCAGGCCAGATGGCAATTGCCGTTTCGTTCCATGGCGAGCGCCGGCACGTAGCCATTGTCGCCGTTCGTTTCGGGATGCGAAGTGGTGGTCAACCGGCGCTCCGCCGCCGCGCTCGTATCCCAGGCGGCACCGGCCGGCGTTGTCTTGTAATAAACTTCGCAGTTCAGAATGCCGCCGTGCCGGTAGTCATGCCACGCAAGGTGAAGCGAATCGCCGGGCCCTGACACGATCGCCGGGAACTTGGCGCCGAGAAGATTGCCGATCCCCTCCGGCCGGAAGGGGACGACCAGTTCCGCGGCACTCCACGCCCCGCCAGATGGCCGGCGACGCGTCATCACCTGGTAATTGCCGCGCGGCCCGTTCTGCTCGGCCCAGACGGCGTGCAGCCCGCCGGTCCCATCGATTGCCATCGTCCGCTGATTAAGTCCTGTTTCGGAATCAGTGGTCGTGCTCGTGAGCCTCTCCTCGCTTCCCCAGATGGCACCGGAGAGGAGAGTCAGCTTGAGGCGATGGGCGAGGCGGCCCAGGAACCCGTGTCGCCTGCTGGTGCGCCTCATTGCTGGCCCGGCCTCATCGCCCGCTCCGCCAGATCAGCGCCAGACGCCACTCGCGCCCGGGCGCCGGATAGTCCCGAAAGTCCTGGTACGCGGCGCCGGTCATGTTGAGCAGGTGCCCCTCGACGGCCATTCCGGGACGCATCGTCCAGGCGAAGCCCGCATCACCGACCAGGTAGCCTGGAAGCGAACGGGTGTTGGCGCGCGTCGTGAAAACGGGGCCGGTGTAGCTCCACTGCGTGCTGAGCGAGATGGAGCCGAGCGGCAGGCGTCCGAGCGCATTCACCTTGTGTCGGGGTCGATAAATGAGCACGTTGCCGGCCGTGTTGGCGGCCTTGCCGGTCTCGCGCGGGTCAAGCCAGGTGTAGTTGGCTTCGAAGTCGACCCGACGCGTTGTCCCGACAACCCGGAAGCGACCGGACGCCTCGAACTCCGCACCGACGATCCGGGCGCCATCCACGTTGTGGGGCCGCCAGATGCCGGCTGCGCCCGGCTGCCACTGGATCAGGTCATGGACTCGATTCACGAAACCGGTCATGCCGAGCTTCCACGCGCCGAGCGTCACGCCAAGACCCAGATCACCGGTCCACGACTGTTCGGGTCTCAGGTTTGGATTTCCCGCCGCCGATGCCCGGGGCGGCTGGAAGAGATCGTCGAACGAGGGGGGCCGAAAGGCGCTGCCCGCCGCCGCCCGCAACAGAACCGTGGGAGATACCCGGTGCCGCGCCATCAGCATGGGGGAGAGTCGCCCGGCAAAGTCCTCCACACCGTCCAGGCGAAGTGCCGGAATCAGTTCGGTGCGATTGTCACGCCCCAGTGTCACGGTCTGTCGGGCCCAGACCGCCGCGGAATTTCGGAGATGGTGCCCGTCGGTCGAGCTGATCAATTCATCCCGCCGCCCCTCGACGCCGGCATGCAGCAATCCGGCCTTTCCAAAATCGCGATGCTGGTCGGCGCCGATACCCCAGCTGTCGTTGCGATGGCGATCGTCCACGGCGCCGAGTGGAAACCGGGGGTCGGCGAAACCACGTCGCCGCCGCTGGGCGAAGATTCGGACGCTGCTGCCGGCGGACGCACCGGCCAGGAGAGGGCCGCCGGCATGGAGGCCGGCAAGTGTGAGCGCCGCCGCGGAGAATTCGTCCGATTGACGCGCGGTGCCGGAGACAAACTCGGTGCTTCCCGGTATGCCCTTGTCGCTTGATTCGTGACTGGCCGAGAGATCCAGCGAGGAGACCCACGCGGGCTGCCAGGTGACGCGGCCGGAGAGCCATTCGGAGTCGAGATCTCCCCGCACGACGGGTGTGCCGGGTATCAACGGTACGGTGCCGATCGGCGAGGGGCCATCCGATTGACAGAACCGACCGTCCAATCGCCAGTCCGCTTTGGTGTGTCCATCGGCCAGGTGAGCCGACATGAGCCGCGTGTCGAACGAGCCGTACTCGACACGCGCGCCGGCCTCCGAACCCGCCGGAACGCCGCGTGTGACGAGGTTGATCGTCCCGCCGATCGCGTTGGCGCCATGGATGGCCGACGCGCCACCCCGCACGATCTCGATCCGTTCGATGTTGTCGAGCGGCACGTCGGACAGGTCAACGCCACCCCCCTGGGCGGCATTGAGTCGTCGGCCGTCCATGAGCACCAGCACCTGGTCGTTCGACGAACCGCGAATCGAGATCGGCGTGAAGGAGCCGAGCCCCCCCGTTGTGGCCACCCGCACCCCGACAACCGGTCGCAGGATCTGCCCCAGGTTCATCGCACCCGAGGATTCAATGGCCCGCCGATCGATGACCGTCGTGGCCAGGGGGAGCGATGGTTCGCCAAGCCAACGCGGCGCCTCAACGGCCACCTCCGGCAGTTCAAAGACCCCGGCGAGCGTGTCGGGCGCCGACTCGGCCGCGCTCGCGCCGACTGGCTGAATTTCGGGGACAATCAGTGCGGCGGCGACCGCGAGGGCCGCCGCCGCGTTCCAAAACGGACTCACCGGGCCAGCACGATACGGCTGGTGCGGGTTTCGAGCGGTGTGGTCAGCTTGATGAAATAGACCCCCTGCGCCAGTTCCTGTCCATCGCCGGCCTTCCCATCCCAGTCGATGGCATGGTCCCCAACATCCAGCGAACGGGCCAACGGTTGGGCAACCTCACGTCCGGCAGGGTCATGAATCGTCACGGACACCATGCCTGGTGCGCTCAACCGGAACGCCAGCCGCGCCCGACCGGCGCGAAGCGGATTGGGGGAGGGGAGAAGGAGTTGCAGGTTGCCGGAAAACGTCCCGTCCGGCCGGATCACGACGAGCGGTGCGAACGCCTCGAAGCCGCCGGAGCGATCGACGGCGATCAGCCGGTACGCCAGTTCCGACGCCCGGTCATCATCGAAAGCGCCCGGATCGTGAAACGCATATTGTCTGCCCGCGGTCAAACCGGATGTGACCACTCCGGCCGTCGTTTCACCGGTCGTCACCCAGCCCCGCTCACTCCACGGCCCGCTGGTCGTTGGTGCCCGCTCGATGCTAAATCCGACGTGCTCGAACTCGATCGATGTCTGCCACTCGAGCCTCACGTCGGCACCGTCAGCTGTTCCCGTGAAATGGGCGAGCGTCACCGCCACCGGCTCCTCGGCATCGAACAGCACGACATCCTGCGGCCCATCACCGACCGGCAGGGCGCCCAGCAGGGTGTCGTCGCTGTTCAGCACGATCAACTGGTCGTCACCGTAAACGGCGGCATAGGTCCGGCCGGCCTGGTCGAAGTCGACACCCGCCGCGCCGGTACCGATCAGGATCGGATTGGAGCTGTCCCGAAGCGGGACCCGGCTCGACGCGTCGTAGGACAGGAGGCCCAGGAAGTAGTCGCTCAGGTAGCCGATGCCGGCGGTATTGATTGCGATGAATCCGGGCGAGCCGCCGATGTCGAGGCTGTCGATCACCGTCGCGGTTACCGGATCGATGACGAACACGCGGCCGAACGCCGAGAAGTAATTGCCGGTGCAGATGACATGAACCTCGCCGTTCGGCGCCAGCGCCAGGGCCTGCGGATTGAGTCCCACCGGCAGGGTGGCGATCACGGCGTCCGTGGCGGGGTCGATGACGCTGACCGTGCCCGGGTCGTAGCCAAACGTCGCGAAGTCGAAGCCGGTGTTGGCGACGAAGATCCGGCCCGCCGCGGCCAGCACGCCCTGCGGCGAGCGTCCGACGGCTATCGGAGCACCAACCGCGCCCGTGATCGGATCGACCGGCACCACGCGGTTGGTCAGCAGCAGCGAAACGTAGGCCCTGCCCGCTCCGGCGAAGGCGATCCCGTATGGATTCGTTCCGGCACCGGTCAGGATGGTCGGCGGATCGGGATCGACATCTCCCGCCAGGTCGACCACATCGACCCGGTCGCTGCCGCCGCACGGCACCCAGGCATGTGAACCGAACCGCACCATTTCGCTGGGGAAGAGCCCGACCGTATCCAGGTTCAACGTCACCGGCCCGGACGGCGCCACGGCGCTCGCCAGCGTGCGGTCGCCGCCGTGAATCAGGTAGGCGCGCTCGACCGCCAAAGCTCGCATCGGCAATCCCGAAAGCGAAATGAGCGGCAGGATCGCCGCCATGATCAACGGGGCTGAAAAGTGGGTCCGGCGCAAGTAACACGAGGGACGTCGGCAATTCATGATGCGCTCCTTCAGAATCGGTCAGAGACCGCACCTCGCGGTCGGGAACGCTTTCAGAGGGAGAGCATGGGATCGGCACCCGGCGAGAGCCGGGTACGAGACGATGCCGGGCGGCATCGTGACGCGGGAAACCGTCCGTCCACCTTCCCCTCGAAGGTGTTCCGTTGGACCATTTCCCCGGCCGGTCTCCTGGCTCGCGATTCGTCCTACTTCCCGCCCCTTCCCGGAGGCCGTTCGGCCTCCAGTGGGATCTTGCGGGTTTCGTCATCGCTTACAGTGGCGGGGCCGCGTCGGATTTGAACCGACTTCCCGTTCACCGGGGAACTTCGACGAGGAATCGCCGTCATTCGGCGAGTCCTTGCCAGTGAGAACGCTACTACATGGTGGTGGTGGGAGTCAATTCGAAGAATATTTCCTGACCTGGCGGGAAGTCCATTGGTCAGCCCGTACATTTCGAGGTCGGGACGGGCGTACCTCCTGACTTATGCAAAGAGCCGTAGTCCGCTTCCCTCGAGGCGTTCGAAGTCGGACCGGTTTGTGGTGGCCAGCCGTGCCCCGATCCGGATCGATACGGCTGCCACCATGCAGTCCGCGAGGGTGCCGCGCCTCCGTCCCGAATCATTGAATAGCCGGGCGGCAATCTCCGCATCTTCTTCGGTAAAGGGTGTGCGTTCCGCCAGCAGCCGACCCGCAATGTCGATTTCACCGGCCGACACGGGACCACAAAGGAACTCGGTCCAGGCGACGGCGCTGACCCCAAGCGCCTCTCCTGACTCGATCCACAGTCTGAACTGCCGATCCTGGGGGGTGCCGCGAATCAGACTTCGGATCAGGTAGCCGGTGTCGAGATGAATCACGACTTCGTCCGCGAGCGCCGCGGGAAGCTGGCACGCTCATCGCGAACGATGGACTCCCAGTCGGCTGCATCCCGCTCGGACAGGTTCAATCGGCGTTGCAGCTCGTCCAGGGCCTTCCGCGGATCATCCGCGAGAGCCAGTTCGCCTTTTGCCGCGGCTCCGATGATCCGTCGCAGGGCCTCGGACTTGGAGACTTTCCAGCGCCGCGCCATCACGTCGAGTGCCCGCACCGTCCGGGTGTCCAGCGAGTAGGTTGTCTTGATGCTTGTTATGGCCATAATGTAACTATAGTAAGGCCATACCCTGTTTCTGTCAACCGAAACGGGCGCTCGCCCCTCTAGAAAACAATCCCGAAAGTCACCGGCACGACCTTGATGTTCTCCTCGTCGATGACACCCTTGTCGGTGTAAACATTGTCGAGGCGCCCCTCGGCGAAAATGCTCATCGATTTGCTCAGTCGAAACTGAAACCCGACCGCCCCGTTGATGCCGAATTCAACCTCGGGCTCTTCATTCGTGAGTTCGGGATCGTCGAGATCCTGCTTGATGCGGAAGGCCCCGACACCGGCCGAGACGTAAGGGCGAAAGGCGCCGAGCGGCAGCGCGTAGACGACGTTTCCGAGCCCCGACAGGATCTGCGTCGACGCGTCGGCTCCGACCGGAATGCCGCCCCCGGACACTTCGACGCCGCTCAGTTCAAATTTTTGGAAGGACAGGTCGAGGCGCACGCCGACCGGCATTCCGGCCGGCTGAAATGTCACCATTCCCCGGCCGTTGAAGCCGGTATCGAAAGCACCCTTGAAATCCCCGGACACCGGCACACTGACGCCGCCGCCGAGCCAGAACCGGAGCGGCTTCTGCCCGCTGCCCATCATGGATTCGAACTGGGCACTGGCCGCCGGGGCGGTCATGAGAAGCGTCACCGCGGCAATCAAGGCGATCCGGACGGACTTTGAATGCACAAAGCCTCCTGCAAGTTCAGACGAGAGCAAAACGCGAGGGACGGCGGGTCACCCCCCGATGGCATGCATCGGGCGGTCGGGCTGGTGAAACTTTTTCGGATTGTTGATCTCGTGACCTTCCCACTTTTCGCGGACATTACCGCAAACGAGATCGGCGATGTCGCCGTCACCGGCGCCGCCCCGGAGCAGGGCCCGCACGTCGGCCTCCGCCAGCGCAAAGAGACAGTTGCGGAGCTTGCCATCCGCCGTCAACCGAATGCGACTACACGAGCCGCAAAAGGGTCGGCTGATCGAGGCGATTAGGCCGATACGTCCGATGCCATCCAGGAAGCGATATTCCTGCGCCGGCGCCTTCGGGTCGGCGCCGGGTACTGGCTCCAGCGGCCCGATGCCGTCGGTCAAAATGGCCAGGATGTCATCGGCCAGGAGGACCTGGTCCCGCCGCCAGCCATGATCAGCGTCGAGCGGCATGAACTCGATGTAGCGGATTTCATGTCCTTCCCGCCGGCCAAACTCCGCCAGGGACACGATGTCCGGCTCGGAGAGCCCCTTCACGGCCACAGCATTCACCTTGATTGCGTCAAAGCCGGCCGTGCGGGCGCCTTCGATTCCGGCCAGGACCTGATCGAGCGCGTCCCGGCGGACGATTTGCCGAAAGCGTTCGCGGTCCAGCGAATCGAGGTGGACAGTCACCCGCGAAAGACCCGCCTCACGGAGCGGCACTGCGGCGTCGGCCAGGAGGAGGCCGTTGGTCGTCAGCGCGATCTCTTCAATTCCCGGGATGGCCTTTAGGAACCGTACCAGTTCGGGCAGGTCGCGCCGGACCAGCGGTTCGCCACCGGTGAGGCGGATCTTCCGGACGCCGAGGCCGGCCACAACCCGCACGAAGCGGCCGATCTCCTCGTACGTCAGGAGGTCGGCGCGAGGCATGTAGTGGGGGTTGTCCTCCGGCATGCAGTAAAAGCAGCGGATGTTGCATCGGTCGGTGACCGAGATGCGAAGGTTGTCGTGCCGGCGGCCGAATTTGTCGATCATCACGCCTTCCGCGAGACAACCACGATCGTCTTGTCGTCGGCCGCCGGGGCGCCCTGCTCGTGGGCCAGCACGGCGGAAAAAATGGCGGACACCATGGCCTGCGGCGTGGCGCTACCTTCCGCAAAAGCGCCGACGGCCGCCTCGACCAGCCGGTCGTCGCCGAAGAAATCGTTGTCCCCCCGCACGGCCTCGGTGACACCGTCCGAGTACAGGATGAACTGGTCGCCCGGTTCCAGCGTCAGCTCGCCGCCGACGAACGGGATGTCCGGCAAGAGGCCAACCAGCGTCCCGCCGTCGTTGTGCCACTCGATTTCGCCCGAGACACGCAGAACGAGGGCCGGATTGTGCCCACCGTTGCAGTACGACACCCGCCCGGAAGCCGTGTCGACCGTGGCCCAGAAGAGAGTGACGAAACGCCCGTCGGTCATCGTCGACAGGAGCAGCTTGTTGAGCCGCGTCATCAGGTCGGCCGGCCCGAGCCGTTGCGCGGCCAGCGCCCGCATGTTGGTCACGACGTTTACCATGTAGAGGCAGGCGGGCATCCCCTTGCCGGACACATCGGCCACGGCCAGGTGGAGTGAGTCGTCGGTTTTTTCCAGGTGGTACAGATCGCCGCCGACCTGTCGGGCCGGCTCGTACGCGGCGGCTACCTCCCAGCCAGGCACGTCGGGCATCGAAGCCGGCAAGAGTGAATGCTGAATAGTCCGTGCCGCATCAAGTTCCCGCTCCAGTTCCCGTAGCCGTCGCTCCTCCGTGGCCAGGCGGGCGTTCTCCTGGATCTGGGCACACTGCATTCCCACGATCGAGAGGAGTCGCTGGTCGGCCTCACCGAACCCCTGCGGCGAATTCGCATTGAGCACAGCCAGAAGCCCGATGATCTGCTTCTTGTAGAAAAGTGGCACGGCCAGGATCGAGCGGAGGCCGGGGGGACCACCGGCCGGGCCCATCTTGAGGCGCGGGTCGCCGGCCACATCGTTGGTCAGGAGCGGGGCCTGTTGGCGCTGGATCCAGTCCAGGATCTGGAGATTGATCCGGAGCGGTAACCCCGGAATTCCTCCCTCGAACACGCGGGCCACGGTGGCCAGCGGGGAGGTTTCAACGGTCGACATCTTCCAGATGGCACCCTGCTCGGCTTTGACGCGATCGACGCAGGTCTTGATGATGGCCTGTTCGGCAGCTTCCGGACTCTCGGCCCGGGCTACCTGCATGGCCACATCGTTCAAGAAATCGAGTTCCTCAATGGCGGCATCAAGGCGGGCCGATTCGGGACGGGCGGCTTCGGGGGGCGTGGACACTGGGGGACTCTCCGTTGGATGAGGGGGTGAATCCAACGAATGGTACGCCCGCCGGGAAGGGGACGCAAACAGAGATCCCGGCTCTCCGGCGATCCTGTCAGGCACTCAGGTGGAGCATCCGCCGCCCTCCCGGCGCGACCGCCCGGGTTCAGGGGCTCGGTCGCTTGTCCCGTGGGAACAGGATCGCGTCGAGGCTGATCGGCCCCGCCCCGCGGGCCGCGATGAAGAGGAAGAGAAAGCAGTAAAGGACGGCCAGTTCGCCCTTGTTGACCGTCGGAAAGAAGCTCGATTTTGCGTGCACCATGAAGTAGGCCACCGCCATCTGGCCGCTAGCCAGGAACGCCGCAATGCTTGTCAGGAGGCCGAGGGCAATCAGGGTGCCGCCAACGAATTCGATGATTCCGGCGATCAACATCACCGGGTTGGACAGGTCGGCCCTCTCGCCGAGGAAGCCGAACAGCTTCTGGGCACCATGCAACGCAAACAGGAACCCGGCAACGACTCGAAGCATGGTGAAGAAAGCGGTCTCATACCTGCCGAGAAATGATTGCATGAATCCTCCTCAATAGAATTGGATGGGCATCCGGTCGAGGCTAGCACCGTGCCGCGGTGGGCGATAGAGGCCGCGAGTCTGCGGCCGTCACCGCACCCCAGGTCGACGATGGTCGCCGGCGCCTCGAGAGGCACGGCCGCCAGCAGGTCCAGCGCTGGTCGGTGCCGGTGTCCCGAAAACTTGCGATATTGCGAGGGGTCCCAGCCAGTCATGTCGCTTGCCGGCACATCACGATTGATACCAAAAACCCCACCCGGACCGAGTTCCTGCCGCTTTTCATCAATCAGTCCTCCTGCCCCGCCGCACCGCCAGCACGGCCTCCACGAGCAGCGAAACCGCCAGCAGTGTGAGGGCCATCGAAATGACACCGTTCATCAGGGTGATGTCGGGGCGCAGACCGTGGGTTCGAATCGACTCGATCGGGCCCGTCACCTGCTTGAATAAAGACCAGAGCGTGATCGTCATCACGAAAACCATCGGGGGGAGGGTGAACCAGACAGGTTTCCTGTTGCGATGCAGCCAGACGGTCACGCTGAGCAGGGTGAGTGCCGCCAGGAGCTGGTTCGAGGTGCCAAAGAGGATCCAGAACTTGAGATACGCCCCGGGCTCCGCGGTCATCAGGATCAAGGCGGGGATGGCGACCATGAGGCCGGTGGCGGCCAGGGCCCCGGCATTACGCGCCCAGCCGAACAGTTCCTGGATGATATACCGGCCAAGACGCGTCGCCACGTCCAGCGTGTCGAAGACAAACGTCGAAAAGGCCATCGCTCCGAACGTGATGGCGATGAGACGGTGCTGTTTGCCGATCACCACGCACAGGTAGTCGCCGATCCCGTTACCGTAAATGGTACCCGGTGCCAGCCTGCCGGCGGTGATCGTGGCCTGGCTGACGATCATGACCGTGGACAGGGCAATCAATGCCACGAACGCCTCGAGAAGCATCGCTCCATAGCCAACCGGTTGGCAATGCGATTCGCTGGCAATCTGGCGCGAGGTGGTTCCCGAGCAGACGAGCCCGTGAAAGCCGGAACAGGCTCCGCAGGCGATTGTCACGAAGAGAAATGGAAACAGCGAGCCCGTCTCGCCGGGCGCATTCCATGTCTTGAAACTCTCCTGCTGGATGGGAAAGCCGCCGAAAAAGATGCCGATGACGCCGGCAGCCAGCGCCAGGTACAGGACGAATCCGCCCAGGTAGCCGCGCGGCTGCAGCAGCAGCCACATCGGCAGGAGCGATGCCACGAAGCAGTAGCCCAGGATGATCAGCCCCCACGCCTTGCCCGGTGACAGGTACGGTATGGCCGGCAGCACCATGAGCGAGTCGAATCGGGTACCGATCCACACGACGCCGAGCGTGGCCGGCACGAAGATCAGCGTCACCAGCCAGAGGGGCGGAGCAAACCGGTGCTGGACAAGTCCCATGACGATCGAAAGAAAAAGGTAGAAAATGCTGGCCCCGGCCACGGCACCACCGCGGTTGAAGTCGATGGCCACCCCGTTCAGTTCCTCGATCCGGCCAAGAAAGGTATTGGCGGTGATGTCGACAAACGCCACGATCACATAAATCAGCGCGATCCAGATGAAGAGCATGATCGAGATCCACGCGCGACGGCCAATGTTTTCCCGAACGATTTCCGCCACCGATCGGGCGTCATGTCGCACCGAGGCCACCAGCGCCGACAGGTCGTGCACCCCACCGATGAAGATGACGCCAATGGTGATCCAGAGAATGCATGGTAACCAGCCGAACGACTGACATGCCAGGATCGGACCGGCGATGGGCCCGGCCGCCGCGATCGCGGCAAAATGTTGACTCAGGAGATAGAAAGGGCGGGTGGGGATGAAGTCGCGCCCGTCATTGTGGCGCACCGCAGGAGTTTCGCGGCGGTCGTTCAGGCCAAACTGCCGGGCGACCAGCCGCCCGTACAGCCGATAGCCGACCACCAGCACGGTGAGCACGACGACGGCCAGCAGTGGAAGCGTCATGGCGGGAGATCCTACGGAAGCATCGGTCGGTGTCAAGGTGGGCGAGCGCTCTTCGCCAGGGAAGATCTAATCGGCTCCCGGTAAATGCGAGCCACCTCGGGAACCATGCGCCGGTCGGAGCCTGGATACTGTTTCGAATACAGGAGCCTGGAACTCGGTCCAGACCGAGTTTGGTGCAGGAAATCTGATGGGATCAGATTTGGTTTAACTGCGGGTACTGGTTTCGAAACGGACTATTCATGCCCGCCGGGCCAATCACCTGCGCAGTCCCACCCTACTTGTACGCAATCCCCGCGCTGGCCGGCCCGTGCAGGTGAATCACCTCGAAGCGCGTGAAGCCGGCTTCCTGGCACCAGGAAAAGAAGTCGGCGGCGGTGTAGTCGAAGGCGTCGCCGAATTCGATCAGCATATTCAATGACATCATGAGGCCGAACACGTTTTCGCGCCGGGCGTCGTCGATCAGCGCCTCGATCACGACAAGCGCGCCGCCTTTTGGCAGGGCGTCGTAGGCGGCCTTGATCAACTGTTTCTTCTTTGGCAAATCCCAGTCGTGCAGGATCATTCCCATCGTGATGACATCGGCCATCGGCAGGGGGTCGGCAAAGAAATCGATGGCCCGGGCCGACACGCGCTCCGAGAGGCCGGCCGCCGCAATTTTCTTTTCGGCAATCGCCGTAACTTCCGGAAGATCGGCGGACAGGCACTTGAGATGGGGATGTCGCGCGGCCACGAGGCAACTGAGTTGCCCGCTGGCGCCGCCGACGTCGCAGAGTGTGCGGTACTTCGAGAAGTCGAACTTCTCGGCAAGTGCCTGGAAGTTCACCGCGGAGATGCCGCTCATCGCGTCCAGAAACTGTTCCAGACGCTTTGGTGAACTGTACAGCTCCGCGAACATGGGTGCTCCGGTATGCCGGATCTCGTTCTGGGGTTTGCCGGTTCGAAGCGCCTCGGTCAGATCGCCCCAGAAGCCGTACAGGCGAGAGTTGACCATCTCAAGAAATCCACCCATGTACGACGGCTTGGCCGTGTCGAGAAAGGTACCCGACTCCTCCGAATTTCGATACTGGGCTGTCGGCCCGTCGCCGTCGCGCTCGAGAAATTTCATTGCGACCAGGGCATCGAAGAAGTCCGGATTTGAACGGGCATGCAGCCCGAGCGCGTGCCGTAATTCCTCACCGGTCATTTTTTTCGTGCCGAGCGTCGTGAACAGGTCCAGTTCCATGGCTGACAGCAACGTCTTGGCCGGCCAGAAGGCCATGGCCGTCTGCATGATGCGATCGGGCGTGACGGGGGTCATCGGTTCAGGCTCCCTGGGATTGGAATTGTGGTATCGACTGTCGGTCCCGGCCGATGGAACTTCGCTGGCCGGGATCAGCTGGTGATTAGAAACGCCAGGGCGCCTTGGAACGGCCCACCGTTCCGTGCTCTTCCATGAGCGATGCGAACTGTCCCCAGGTCAGGCGCCGCTTGTTGGCCACGAGTCCCCCCGGAAGCCATTCCAGATTGCCCCGGCTGACCACCAGCGTCCCCAGCTTTTCAGTGCCCGATTTGACGAAGATCTCGAAATCCTTCGGCCCGACAACGGCCGAATCTATCTTGACTCTCACTTCGTTGGCCATGTCGAGCTCCTTGGAAGATGGGAAGGGGGTCAACCACGGCAACGAGGCACCCGGAAATTCCGGAGCTTCATGCGGTTCCGGGGCCATTCTAACCCAATATCGGCCTCCCCGCCGGGCTTCCGACCTGTCCGCCCGACCTTCCTAACCCAGAGTCTCCATCAGCCACCCTTGCGGAACCGACCCCTGCGTCAGCATCCAGCGATGGAATTGCTTGAGCGTGCCTCCGGGATTCATTGCCATCCAGGCATCGCGCAAGGCCAGGGTTTTCCCCTTGCCCAGCAGATAGCTCATCGGTGTGCCGGGACTCTGGGTGTACCAGTTCAGCTCGGTCCTGGCCCTCATGGGTGTGAAGCCAACTTCCTTCTGCAGCATCAGGACGGCCTCGTCGACGGTCATCTCTCCCGACTGGACACTGGAATCGATGACGATACGGCACGCGCGCCAGAGCTGATCGTTCAGGTAGCCGAGTTCGTACACCTTGCTGGGATACCAGCCGAGTTCAACCATCAGTTGTTCGCAATACAGGGTCCAACCTTCCATGAAAATGATGTGGTCGGCCAGCTTGCGAATCAGCGAGGGGGCCTGGTTGGCCCAGCAGAGCTGCACGTGGTGACCGGGATAGGCTTCGTGCGCACAGGTTGGATCCACCGGAAAGTGCTGGGCCACGTTGGCCAGATATTCGGCCTTCGGCAGGGACTTCGGCGGGTCACTGACGTAAAAGATGCCGACCTGGCGCTTGTCCAGCGGGCCCGGGGCCGAGTAGGCCGCGGTTGGCAGCATCGGGCGCAGAAAGGATGGCGTCGAGATGACATCGCATGACTCGCCCGGAGGCAGATCGAGGATCCCTTCATTCACGAGGCGATCCCGTAGCTCGAACGTGACACGCTGGTATTCGGCCAGCATGTCGGGTCCGGTTTCGGCCCAGCGACGATTCTCGCGGTCGATGATCTGGCCCGGCGTGGCATCGGGATCAATCTCCTTTGCCAGGCGGCCCTGGGCGGCCTTCAGCTCTTTGATTTGCTTCCGGCCGTACTCGCGCACCTCGTCGATGCTGTCGGAAAGTCCATGGTTATACCGGATCATGTCGGTTAGAGCCGCCCGACCGATGGCCGGGTCGGTGGAGAGCTTCTTGTCCCTTAGTTCCTTCAGCCATGAGCCGTACATCTCCAGCGCCGGTGCCGCCTGGCTCACCGCCGCATCAAGGCGCGAGGCCAGCCCGGGGTGCTTTTCCTTGACACCGTCGGCCAACTCCTTGAGGAACGGAGCACCGCCGTCAGCGGCTTCAATGCCGACGTCCACCCACAGGGCCACCGGGTCGTCGAGGCGCGAGATCACGGCATCGAGGTAGGCGGGCACTTGTTCCATGCGCGCGATCATCGCCTCGGCTGTTTCTTTCGAATCGACATCGCGGCGCATGAGGAGGTAAAAGAGGCTGGTCACGACCGAGTCGGCCGGTTCAGCCGGATTGCGGCGCCAGTTTCTTATCGTGCCGATGTTGAGGATGGCGACGCGAAGCTGGGCCTCGAATTCCTTGCGATCGAGCACTTCATCGTGTCCGGCGTCGGCGACCGGAGCGGGAATGGCCTCGAGCTGCGTCAGCGTCTGGCGCGCGTCCGCGAGGGCGTCTTCCATGAGGCCGGCATCGGGGGTTTCGAGACGGGCGTCGTATTCGGTCAGGCCGACGATCGAGCCGATCGAGGGAAACCGGTCCCAGTTGCGGCGATGGTAGGACTCGGCCAGTGCTGTCAGCCGGTCGTGATTCGGCGAATTCGGCATCATCTCTCCTTGGCCGTTCGACGGCCGGGGCGACAGATCAGGGATTCAGGAATCGGGCCAGCCAGGCGTGCACTTCGCCATACCAGTGGCGTGAGTTCCGCGGCTGAAGGATCCAGTGATTTTCGTCGGGATAGGACACCAGGCGGGCCGGGACTCCCTTGGCCTTGAGCACTCCGTACACTTCCAGCCCCTGTGTGGCCGGAACACGATAGTCGTTATCGCCATGCAGGACCAGCATGGGGGAGTTGAACCCGCTCGCGAATCGGGCGGGACTTGCTCGGTCGATGTTCTCGATCCCGTTCCACGGCTCACCGCCATACGCCATGGCCCGGCCCTGGCTGACGTCGCTGGCGTACTGGGCGTGCAGGTCGTATACACCGGCGTGATTCACCAGGCACGCAAAGCGATCAGTGTGACCGGCGATCCAGGTGACCAGGTAGCCGCCGTAAGAGCCGCCGGCGGCGGCCATCCGCCCTTCGTCAATGAATCCGAGTTTGAGGATCTCGTCGGTGGCCGCCATGATATCCGCGAACGGTTTCGTCGGATGATCCCCCGTGATCGATGCGGCAAATGCCTGGCCCCAGGATGTCGAGCCGTGGAAGTTGACCATGGCCACGACGTAGCCGGGAGCCGCGAACAGGTGGCCGTTCCAGCGCCAGTGAAACTGATCACCGGATATGCCATGCGGGCCGCCGTGGATGACGTGGACCAGCGGGTATTTCTTCGATGGATCGAAGCCGGGCGGATAAATGAGATACATCTGCACCGGGGCGCCATCGGCGCCCTGGAACGTGTTCGCCTCGACCCGGCCGAAATCGAGCGCAGAAAGCCGCTCGTCATTGAAGCAGGTCCGCTTCCGGGGAGTCCCGCCGGGCTTGTCCAGGACATGCAGCTCGACCGGATGGGAGTGGTCCTGATACTGATACCAGAGCCGCCCGTCCCGGGCCGGCGCCGCGCCGCTGACCACGCCACCCTTGACGAGGATCGTCGGTTCGCCCGTCGGTCGGGGCGGCATCGTGAAGAGGGCCTGTCGCCCCTCCTGTTCGGCCGTGATCCAGATGCTGCTGCCGTCGGGGTGCCAGTCCCAGCCGGCGAGCGAGCGATCCCACTCTTCCGTCAGCACTTCATGCCGTCCCGTAGTCACGTCATAGCGCGCCAGGCGCACGCGATCAGCATAGAAGTAGAGATCGGTGTCGCGGCCGTAAAGGATTGAGGCCCCGTCAGGGGAGTAGCGAGGCTTCACGTCGTTGCCGGGGTTGTCCTTCGTGATATTGGTGAGGACGCCTCCGCGCAGGATGCCGTCGGCATCTCGCGAGAGCTTGACGACAAACAGATCCCAGTTCAGGACCTGGTGCGGCGCCAGGCTTGAGTCAGCCGAGAAGACCAGTTCCGAACCGTCGGGGGCCAGGTCGTACTGGCCGTTCGGCTCCATGAAGTCGAACCAGTGGGTCGAATCGGGCGTCAGGTCGGAGAGGACGCGCGACTCGATGTCGATGGCGAAGAGATGGGGCACCTCGCCGCCGGTGAGCCAGCGATCCCAGAAGCGGAAGACACGGTCTTCGGTGACGCGGGCTTTGACGGTCTCCTGCTCGCGGGTTGCCAGAAGGCGGCGGGTGTTGGCGATGGTCTCGGGCTCGGGGGGTGCTGATTCAGTCGGCGCGGTCGTCGTGGCGGTTGGTGGAGTTCCGGTGGTGATGGGGGCTTTGGCGTCCGGCACTGGCGTGGCCAGTGCCGGCTTCAATTGGTGGATGACGGGAGACACCAGCAACACCCGCGTGCCATCCGGAAACCATTTCGGGTCGCCTGCGCCGAGCGGCAGATCGGTCAATTTCTCCGCTTCGCCGCCGCCGAGCGGCATCCGGTAGATTTGCGGCTTCTCGCCGTCCTTGCGACGGACGAATGCCAGCCATTGGCCGTCCGGTGAAAAGGCTGGCTGGTCGCTTGAGACATCCGACGCCGTTAACGGCGTCGGAGGCAAATCAACCGCCGGTATGCGCCAGAGGCGTGTCCGCCCCTTGTTGGCCGCCATGTCGTACGTCGTGACCGGCACGACGGCGAAGCTGCCGTCCGGCGCAGGGGTCGGCACGCCGACCCGCGCCATGGCCCAGAGGTCTTCGCTGGTGATCGGCCGATTGGTCTTTGGGTCGGACATCGAATGGGCCCTCAAGGATTGTCGCGTTGACGCCGGGCATGTGAAAGTCAGGCTCCGGCACGCGCCGGTTCGCTGACCATGACGGGCGCGGGGTGTCCGGCCGGCACCACCTCATCGTCTTCGATTCGCTTCAGGCGCGTGAAGCGGGCCATCAGGGTGTACACGACCGGCACCACCACCAGGGTGAGAAAGGTCGAGAATATCATTCCGCCGACGATGGCAATGCCCAGCGGCTGGCGGGCCTCGCCGCCG